>Ga0187781_10000878_pt1 | contig 22178 bp, 17 predicted proteins | sample 0715_SJ02_MP02_2_FD_132447 | JGI IMG/M metagenome (GOLD analysis project Ga0187781, IMG submission 132447) | Tropical peat soil microbial communities from peatlands in Department of Meta, Colombia - 0715_SJ02_MP02_20_MG | ecosystem: Environmental > Terrestrial > Soil > Wetlands > Peat | place... | reverse complement strand
GTCTCGGCCAGGAACCGCTGGCTGACCGCGAACTGCGTGGCCGGGGGCAGGACGCCGGAACGGGTGTCGCCCGCCGCGAGCACCCCGGTCAGGACGTGGTCGGCGAGCAGCACGGTCATGGGCACGCCGTCGGTGGTCCGGACGGACGTGATCGCGTCGTCCTCGAAAACGGCCGGATCCTTGGGCGGCATCTCGTTGCTGTCCAGCACCACGGTGCCGATGCGCTGGGCGGTGGCCAGGTCGGTGAGCACGCTGAGATCGGCCGTCCCGCCCGCGGGGATCGCGATCGATGGCTCGAACGATCGGCCCAGCACGTCGTGCGCCACCGAATAGCCCATCGCGTAGGCGCTGGCGATATCCGCGGTCAGCCCGCTGTGTACGAGCGCGGAGACGTCCACGTTGGCGTACGGCGTGAGCACCGTCGGCTGGGCCGACGTGATGCCGCGCAGCGTGGCCAGCCATTTCTGGGCCGCCTTGCTGGCCGGTTCCTTGGGCGCGTCGCTGCAGCCGGGCCCGGAATCCACCTGGTACGTCTTGGTCATCGTCGCGACGTCGCTCAGCAGCGCCGGGTCGATGACCCACGTCAGGTGCGCGCCCGGATGCGCCCGCCCGGCCGCGAGCAGCGTGGCCAGCCGCCCCCTCGGCCCGAGGCTACCCACCAGGTCGTTGTTGGTCAGCGCGGAGCAGACCTGATGGTGCGGCTGGTCGATGAGGGGCCAGGACCACGCGATGTCCAGCGGCCGGGCCAGCCCGGCCATCTGCTGCCCCGGCCAGAACGGCAGCAGCGTCTGGTCCGCGCCCAGCACGTCACCTACGGCGTCACCGAGCTGGGCGGTGACCGGATAGACGCCGAACTGGGTCATGCCCAGGGCGTCGACCTGGAACGAAGCGTGCCACCCGACGGTGGCGCCGGGCCGCAGGGTGACCGGGAGGAAAAAGGGGTCGCTGACCGCAACCAGGCTCGCGTCGGTGCCCTGGCTGACGTACCCGTCCATCGCGTCCCGGCTCTCGAAACGCGTCGCCGAGCTCCACAGCTGAACGTCCAGCCCGGCCTGGGCCTGGCCAGTGCCGTTGCTCACCGTTCCGGCCACGGTGACCGTGGCGCCGGGCGTGGCCGTCTCCGGGGCCATCGAGTCGATGACGACCGATACCCGGCCGGACTGAGCCGCCACCTGGGCCTGGTGCGCGGGACTGGCCTGCGCCGGGGTGGCCACGGCCAGCCCGGCGGCGACCGCCGCGGGCGCGATGGCGGCGACGGCCAGGGACAGGATCCGCCGCGAGATGTCCGCCGGTAGCAAGCGGTGCACACTTGGAATGGTATTGCTGATCGAAACCAAACCCGTGCGTTACCCTCAATGGCCGTGTCTCTGAGCAACGAACAGCGGAACGCTGCCGCCGCGCTGCTGCGCGAGCATGTCCCCGAGGTCGCCGGCATCGGCCGCCTGTTCGCGAAGCACGGCCACCAGCTGGCCCTGGTCGGCGGTCCGGTCCGGGACGTGTTCCGCGGCGAGCGGCCCACCGATCTCGACCTGACCACGGACGCCACCCCGGACGAGGTCCTGGCCGTCGTCGACGGCTGGGCCGACGCGACCTGGACGGTCGGGATCGCCTTCGGCACCGTGGGCCTGCGCAAGGGCAGCTCGGTGTTCGAGATCACCACCTACCGCAGCGAGCAGTACCGGGCCACGTCCCGCAAGCCCGACGTGCGGTACGGCCGCTCCCTGGAGGAGGACCTGGGCCGGCGCGACTTCACCATCAACGCGATGGCGGCCCGGCTGCCCGGATACGAGCTCGTCGATCCGTTCGGCGGCCTGGACGCGCTGCAGGAGAAGGTGCTGCGGACCCCGGGTCGGCCCGAGGATTCCTTCAACGACGACCCGCTGCGCATCCTGCGCGCGGCGCGGTTCGCGGCCAAGCTGGGGTTCACCGTCGCCGCCGACGTGCGCGCGGCCATGACCGAGCAGGCGTCCCGGCTGCTGGAGAAGGTGTCCGTCGAACGGATCGCCGGCGAGCTGACCAAGCTGATGCTCACCCCCGACCCGGCGCTGGGCATCGACATCCTGGTCCAGACCCGTGTCGCCGACCAGGTGCTGCCGGAGGTGTCCCTGCTGCGGATGGAGGCGGACGAGCACCACCGGCACAAGGACGTCTATCAGCACAGCCTCACCGTGCTGAGGCAGGCCATCGAGCTGGAGCCGCTCTACGGCCTCGAGGCCGACCTGACCGTGCGGCTGGCCGCGCTGCTGCACGACATCGGCAAGCCCCAGACGCGGGAGCTTCTGCCCGACGGGCGGGTCGCGTTCCACCACCACGAGGTGGTTGGGGCCAAGATGGCCGGGAAGAGGCTGGCCGCGCTGCGCTTCCCGCACGACATTATCCGGGACGTGTCCGAGCTGGTGAGGCTGCATCTGCGATTCCACGGCTACGGCGAGGGTGAGTGGACAGACTCTGCTGTCCGCCGCTACGTCCGGGACGCCGGGCCGCTGCTGACCCGGCTGCACGTACTGACCCGGGCCGATTGCACCACGCGCAACCGGGCCAAGGCCCAGCGGCTGGCCCGCGCATACGGCGCCCTCGAACAGCGCATCGCCGAGTTGCGCGAGCAGGAGGAAATAGACAGGATCAGGCCGGAGCTGGACGGCCACGACATCATGCGCATCCTCAGCATCCCGCCCGGCCCGCTGGTGGGAAAGGCCTACGACTTCCTGTTCGAGCTGCGTATCACCCGCGGTCTGATCGGCCGGAACCAGGCCACTCAGGAGCTGCTGGGCTGGGCCGCCGACGCGGGAATATCGGTACCGGGCGAGGAAGAGCCCGGCAACGGCCCGCCGCCCCCGCGCGCCGTCACCCAGTAGGCGACCGCGAGGATGGCGTACCCCGCGGCCATGGCGCCGACAATGGCCGGCGAGTGGCCGTCCGGCGGCATGAAGGCCGCGAAGATCACGGCGCCGATGGCGTAGGTGACGTTGAACATCATGTCGTAGAAGGCGAACGCCCGGCCGCGGTAGCCGTCGTCCACCTCCTCCTGCAGGATCGTGGTCGCGCAGATCGCCACGCCCTGCCGGGTGAGGTACAGGCAGAATCCGATGGCCAGGTAGGCGAGCTGGACGAACGTCTCGCCCAGCGCGGCGGTCACCACGGCGCTCGCGGCGAGCAGCACCGTGATCCAGGCCGGCTTGGACAGCCGCCTGGTCACGGGCGGGGTAATCAGTGCGGCGCAGAAGTAGCCGATCCCGGCGACCACCACCAGCGTCCCGAAGCGACCCTCGGCCACGCTGACGCTCGACCGGTAGAAATAGTTCCGGTACAACAGGATGGCCATCAGGAACAGCGGTCCGAGCAGGAAGCTGAAGCCGCCGGTCGCACCGAGCGCCGCCGCCGGGCCGCGCCGCCTGGCGATATAGCGCGCTCCCGCGGCCAGCCCGGCCGCCACCCGGGCCAGCTCGCTGCGCAGCCGCCCTGGCGGCGGCGCTCCGGGCTCGCGGACCGGCCCGAGCAGGTCGCGGGGAATGGTAGCCGCGACCAGGCTGGCCGCCACGTAGCAGCCGCCCCCGACCAGCACGGTGATCGCGGCGCCGCGCTCGGTGTTGCCGGTGGCCACGTTGAGCCCCAGCGCGACGACGCCACCGATGATCGCCATGACGCCGCCGGCGGTCGGCGACACCGCGTTGGCCATCACCAGCACGTCCCCGGCGACCACGTGCGGCAGCGCCGCCGAAAGCGTGGACAGCAGGAACCGGTTGACGGCGAGCACCAGCAGCAGCGCCACGTACAGCGGCACCGAGCGGTTGCCGGCCGCCATCAGCGCGGCGGTCAGCACCACGAACGAGGCCCGCAGCAGGGCCGACCAGACCAGGATCTGGCGCCTGGACCAGCGGTCGATGAACACCCCGGCGAACGGGCCTACCAGCGAATACGGCAGGTAGAGGACGGTGAAGGCCGCCGCTCCGGCGGACGGGCTGGGGAAGGTCGACGCATTGAAGAACACGTACGTGCCGACCCCGGCGGTGATGATGCCGTCGCCGGTCTGCGAGACCAGCCGGGTGGCGAACAGCCGCCGGAAGTCCCGCTCGGCCAGAACCGTGCGCAGGTCACCGATGAACGTCGATCTGCGCCGGTCCACCCATCCAGCTTAGGCCCCGCGCTGCACCGGGGTACCGCTCAGCGGGCGACCTCGCCGCGGATGAACTTCTCGACCAGGTCGCGGCACACGTCGTCGCCGTACTGCTCCGGCGGCGACTTCATGAAGTACGAGCTCGCCGAGATCACCGGCCCGGCGATGCCCCGGTCCAGCGCGATCTTGGCCGCGCGGACCGCGTCGATGATCACGCCGGCCGAGTTGGGCGAGTCCCAGACCTCGAGCTTGTACTCCAGGTTGAGCGGCACGTCACCGAACGCCCGTCCCTCCAGCCGGACGTACGCCATCTTGCGGTCATCGAGCCAGGGCACGTGGTCGGACGGGCCGATGTGCACGGCCGCGCGCTCCATCTCATGCGGGACCTGCGAGGTGACCGCGCGGGTCTTGGAGATCTTCTTGGACTGCAGCCGGCTGCGCTCCAGCATGTTCATGAAGTCCATGTTGCCGCCGAAGTTGAGCTGGTAGGTGCGCAGCAGCTCGACCCCGCGGTCCTCGAACAGCTTGGCCAGGACGCGGTGGGTGATGGTGGCGCCGACCTGCGACTTGATGTCGTCGCCGATGATGGGCACGCCCGCCTCGGTGAACTTGGCGGCCCATTCCGGGTCCGACGCGATAAACACCGGCAGCGCGTTCACGAACGCGACGTGCGCGTCGATCGCGCACTGGGCGTAGTAGCGGTCGGCCCGTTCAGATCCGACCGGCAGGTACGACACGAGCACGTCGGCCCCGGTCTCGAGGAGCACCCGCGCGACGTCAACGGGCGGCTCGTCCGATTCGGTGATGATCTCCCGGTAGTACTCGCCCAGGCCGTCCAGGGTGGGGCCGCGCTGGACCGTCACCCCGGTCGGCGGCACCTCCGCGATCTTGATCGTGTTGTTCTCGCTCGCCACGATGGCCTCGGCCAGGTCGACGCCGACCTTCTTGGCGTCTACGTCGAACGCGGCAACGACCTGCACGTCACTGATGTGGTAGGGGCCGAACCGTACGTGCATGAGGCCGGGAACCCTGGCGCCGTCGTCGGCGTCCTTGTAGTACTCCAACCCCTGCACGAGGGAGCTGGCGCAGTTACCCACCCCCACGATGGCGATGCGCACCTTGCCCATCAGGATGACTCCTTATCGGAAGTGTTTGCTTGTCCGCCGGCCTGCCGCTCCGAAGCGATCAGCTCGTTCAGCCACCGGACTTCCCGTTCCACTGACTCCAGGCCATGTCGGTGCAGCTCCAGGGTGTAACTGTCCACGCGCTCCCTGGTTCGCGTGAGGGCCGCCCGGATGGATTCCATGCGCTCCTCGAGCCGGCTGCGCCGCCCCTCGAGGATCCGGAGCCGTACGTCGGCCCGTGTCTGGCCGAAGAACGCGAAGTGAACCCCGAACCCGTCGTCGTCCCACGCCGCGGGACCCCCCTCGCCGAGGAGTTCCTGCAGCCGTTCCTTGCCGTCGGCGGTCAGCCGGTAGACCTTCAGCGACCGGCGGCCCGGGCGCGGCCGCGCCGGGCCGTTCAGGCGAGCGGGGCCGCTCGGCCGGGCGCCGCCGCCGGACCGGCCCGTCTCAGCGCTCTCGGCCTCGTCGTGCTCCTCGGCGATCAGCCCGGCGGCGAGCAGTTCGTGCAGGCACGGGTACAGCGAGCCGTAGGAGAGCGCGCGGAACAGCCCGAGTACGTTGGTGAGCTGCTTGCGCAGCTCATAGCCGTGCATCGGCGTCCTGTGCAGTAGCCCGAGCACCGCGAGCTCGAGCACCGCGAACCGGTTGCGCCCCACGCTGCCCCCTCAGTCCGCTCTGTCTCAGTACAGAAAGTCTCGGTACAGAAGACTTGTATATCCGCGCGATGCGTCGAGACGATACTTCGGTTCGCTAGATCGTCTCGATGTATCGAACCGATACATATGAATCATATGCGACGGCTCGGGCCGCCGCAAGCCGAGCACGGGCTCGTGCCCAAGACGGCGAGCCCCGAGCACGAGCCGGCGCTCAATGAGCACAGCCGGACTCGGCTGCAGCCCGGTTCCGACGTACCCTGGCGAACATGACGTCAAGGCGTTCCGTCGTGGACTACGGGCTGGCCCGCCGGGCCATCCTCGCGTCCGTGTACTCCGGGCACACGACCGTCGCCGACGTCTGCGACGCCCATCCGTACCTGCTGCGGGCCGCGAAGTTCCACGGTGAGCCCACCGAGGACCGCTGCCCGATCTGCCGCAAGGCCAAGCTGACCCACGTCACCTACGTCTACGGTGACGAGCTCGGCCAGTACGAGGGGCGGGTGAAGAAGACACGCGAACTTGCCGAAATGGCCGCCGAATACGGCGAATTCCGGGTTTATGTGGTCGAGGTCTGTCAGAGTTGCGGGTGGAACCACCTCGCTTCCTCCTACGTCCTCGGCACTGGCGAGCCTGCCGTACGCCGGAGGCGGCGTGCGCGGACTAGCCAGTGAACTCCGGAGCCAGGAGGTAACGTGTGAGTTCGGCGGGTTCCCGGATGGCCGGACCCGCCGTCAGGTAGAGGCCGCTTTCCCGCACACCCGCGGCCTCCGAGCCACCAACGAGGACGCGTGAGCAGCAAAGCTGATGACTTTGACGTTCGGTATCGCGACGGGCGGGACGGCAGTACCTGGGATGACGGGGCGGAGAAGGGCTTTGTCGCCGACGATCACGGGGTCTTCGGCGCGACGGTCGACTACGACCTTGGCTACGACGCCAACGGCTGGGACACGCAGGGCTTCCGCAGCCCGGCGGCCGGCTATTTCGACCACCATGAGACCGCGCAGAACGGCCACGGCGCTAGCCACGCGCGGTCGGCCAGCACCCGGCAGGCCGACCCGCTGAGCTGGGCCCCCGACGCCCCGCAAGCGCCGGGCGCGCCGGGGAGCACCGGCCCCTGGCTCCCGGTCCCACCCGGGGCGCCGGTGCCGCCGGGCCGGCGGGGCCGCCGGGCGCGCTCCAGCGGTCCGCGCGGGCCCCGAGGGCCGCGCGCGCCCAAAGTCAAGGGCAGCTGGTGGCGGCACTGGACCTGGCGCAAGGCGCTCGGCGTGCTCCTGTCGATCATCGGCGGGATCATCGTGCTGCTTGTCCTCGCCGTGGCCTATGTCTACAGCAAGACCCCGGTGCCCGCCGAGCAGATGGCCCTGAGCATGTCGGCCCAGTCAGTGGTATACGCCGACGACGGGCACACCGTCATCGGCCGGTTCGGGTCTACGGACCGGCAGGTCGTCAGCTACCAGCAGATCCCGACCCAGATCATCGACTCGGTGCTATCCGCCGAGGACCGTAACTTCTTCAACGAGGGCGGTATCTCGCCGACCAGCATCCTGCGCGCCGCATGGGAGGACACCCTCGGCGGCGGCAACTTCCAGGGCGGCTCCACGATCACCCAGCAGTTCGTGCGCAACTTCTACCAGGGCATCGGCACCTCGCAGACCGTGAGCCGGAAGATAAAGGAGATCTTCGTCGCGATGAAGATCTCCAGGCAGAAGTCCAAGGACTGGATCCTGGAGAACTACCTCAACACGATCTACCTCGGCCAGGGCGCATACGGCATCGGCGCGGCGGCGCAGACGTACTTCAACATCCCCGTGTCCAGGCTTTCCACCATCAGCTGGAGCCAGGCGGCGCTGCTGGCCGCGATCATCCAGCAGCCAAGCACCTACCCGCTGCCGCAGTACCGGAACGATCTTGAGGCCCGTTGGCAGTACGTCCGGGACGGCCTGGCCAAGATGGGCTGGATCACGCCCCAGCAATATGACCAGATGAAGTTCCCCAAGTTCGGCGACTACACGCCGGGTAGCTACGGCAACGACGTGTGGGACCCCTACGTGATGGACGTGGTCAAGAACGAGATGCAAGGCGTCTACGGCTACTCCGAGTCGCAGTTGCTCAACGGCGGCTACAAGATCGTCACCACCATCGACCCGGCCAAGATGAGTGCTCTGTACCAGGCGGTCATCGCCGAGAAGCAGCAGATGGCCGCCGGCGGCGAACCGCTGCAGTCCTACATGCACATCGGCGCGGTGCTGGAGAACCCGCAGACCGGCGCGATCGAGGCGTTCTATGGCGGGCCCGGCTATCCGGGCTATAAGTACGACGGCTACGGTCCCCGCATCACCGTCAAGGAATGCGAGATCATTCACTGCGAAGTGAACATGGCCATCTACGCCCGCGAGCAGGTCGGCTCCTCGTTCAAGCCGTACGTGCTCTCGGCCGCGGTCGCCGCCGGCATGAACGTGCAGACTTCCTTGCTGGACGGCCAGGACTTCGTCTGCATCCCGCCGGATTCGGAACCGAAAACCTTCCCGACGCCGGAGCCCGCTCCGAACGCGCCCAACGGCGGCTGCACGGGCAGCGGCTACGCGATGAGCAACGACAGCACCGCCGAGAACGGCGCGTTCAATCCCCAGGACGCGATGACCAACTCGGTCAACACGGCCTACGCCGACCTGTGGCATTACGTGGGCGGCGCGGCCGTCGTGCACATGGCGGCGATGTTCGGCGTGCAGACCGGCGCCGACGCATCCGGGCTCACCACGATGGAGCACGAGGCGGGCGTCGCCCTCGGCCAGGCCTCGCTCAGCGTGATGGAGCAGGCCACGATGTTGTCGGCGATCGACAATGGCGGTACGTATCACGCCGCGCACGTGATCGGATCCATCTCCCAGGGCAGCGCGCACTATCGGTTGGATATCCGCAGCTACCTGGTGTTCAGCCAGGTCCCGAACGTGAACTCGGACATGGCGTCGCAGGTCCAGTACGCGATGTCGAAGGTTGCGTATGACGGCACCGGCGCCGCCGCCGGGATGAGCGACGGCCGCCCGATCATCGCCAAGACCGGGACCACGAACACGGCTCAGTCGGCGTTCTTCATCGGCGCGATCCCACAGGAGTCGCTGGCGATCGGCATCTTCACCAACCACCAGTCCGGCCTGCCCAACGACCCGCAGACTCTGAACGGGCTGGGCGGCATCTCCCAGGGCTTTGGCGGTACCTGGCCGGCCATGATCTGGCACACCTACGCGGAGAACATGTTCCTCCCGCTGGGTGTCGAGCAGTTCCCCCCGGTCACCTTCACCGGGGCCAAGTGGATCCTGGTGCCGTCAAGCCTGCTGAAGCACAAGCACCCCAAAAAAAGGCAGGGCCAGAACCCGAACCCTGGCGGCTTCCCCACCCCGCCGCCCGGCAACGGCAACCCCAACCCCTACCCCACGTACAGCTGTGACCCGACGGTGGTGACCTGCAACCCGAACGCCCCGAGCGGCGGCGGCAACGGCAACACCCAGTCGGTGAGCGCCGAGGCGGGCGTCGCGGCGGGCGGCATCTTCGCCGGCCTGCCCGCGACCTGCCTGTGGGTGCGCCGCCGCACGCGCAAACAGGTGCGCAAGCGCGGTTAGATAGGGGGGTGGAAGACGCCCGGCCGGGTGCCCTCCCGCCCGACGATCACCCCGGGGCGGACTGGGGGTGGCGGGAGCGCCCGGCGCGCCAGATGCTCGCGGTCGCCCTTGGCAGCACCAGCGTCCTGATCGCCGCGTCCGTGCTCGGCATGGTGCTCGCGTTCGCGGAGAAGGTGCCGTGCCGCTCGGGCGCCTGGAACTACTACTACAAGCAGTTCCAGGACTCCTGCTACACCGATATCTACCCGCTGTACTACAACGAGGGCCTGTCCGCCGGTAAGGTCCCCTACACCGGGCACCCGGTGGAGTACCCCGTCCTGATCGGCGGCGCGATGGAGGCCGTGGCCTGGCTGGTCAGGAACGTCGACGTGATGATCAGGGGCCGGGAGTTCTTCGACGTCACCGCGGTGCTGCTCGCGGCGTGCGCGGTGGCCGCGGTGCTCGCGACCGCGCGCACGGCGGGCCCCGATGGGCGCTGGCAGGCGCTGATGGTGGCGCTGTCCCCGGCCCTGATCCTGAACGCGTTCGTCAACTGGGACCTGATCGCCATGGCGCTGACCGCCCTGGGGATCGCGGCCTGGGCGGCGCGGCGCGGCGTCTGGGCGGGCGTCCTGCTCGGCCTCGGCGTCGCGACCAAGTTCTACCCGCTGGTGGTCCTCGGGGCGTTGCTGCTGCTGTGCCTGCGGGCCGGACGCCTGCGGGACTTCGCCAAGACCCTCGCCGCCGCCGCCCTGGCCTGGCTGGCGGTCAACCTCCCGGTGTTCCTCGCCGCGCGGACCGGCTGGGCCTACTTCTTCGTGTTCAGCAAGAACCGCGGCGCCGACTGGGGTTCGATCTGGTACATGTTCGAGTACTTCAACGTGCGCGGACTCGGGAATTACCAGCTCGGCGTGCTCAACGAGATGTCGGCCGCGGCCCTGATCATCGCCTTCGCCGCGATCGCCCTGCTCGCGTTGGCCGCGCGCCGCCGGCCCCGGCTGCCGCAGCTGTGCTTCCTGCTGCTGGCCGCGTTCCTGATGACGAACAAAGTCTGGTCGCCGCAGTACGTCATCTGGCTGGTGCCGTTGGCGGTCCTCGCCCGGCCCCGGCTGTGGCCGTACGCCCTGTGGCAGCTCGCCGAGGTCGGGTATTTCTTCGCCATCTGGGGCTACCTGGTCTTCGATTACCGTGTCCTCGGCCACACGTTCCCCGGCTACCAGGGCATCAGCACCGGCTGGTACTTCACCGCGCTCGTGGCCAGGTTTCTCGCCGCCGCCCTGCTCGCCGCCTACGTGGTCCGGGACATCCTTGATCCCGAACGGGACGTGGTTCGCGCCCGCGGCCTCGACGACCCGGCGGGGGGCGTCCTGGACCAGGCCCCGGACCGGTTCCGGATCCGGCTCGCGCGGCCGTCCGGGCGCGCAGGCGCTGCGTCTCATTCATAGCTCGCGTTATCCAGTTCTCGCGCCGGTCCCCGCCGTCGCCAGGCAGCGGCCGGTTCTGGATAACACTCGCTGTTTCAGCCAGCTGACGTCGGCGGCCAGCCCGCCGTTCTCGTCGGGAGTCTCGCAGATGGCCGTCACGCCCGCCGCCCGGACCACGCCGAGCAGCAGCGCGGGGTCGATCGTCCCGGCGGCGATGTTGGCGTGCCGGTCCCGGCCCGAGCCGAACTCATCCCGTGAGTTGTTGCAGTGCACCAGGTCGATCCGGCCGGTCATGGCCTTGATCCGGTCGACCGCTTCGGCCAGGTCGATGCCGGCCGAGTTGGCGTGGCAGGTGTCCAGGCAGAATCCGACGTCCCCGCCGTCGTCCCCGGCCGCCTCGGTCACCGCGTCCCAGAGCCGGCCGATCGCGTCCAGCGACCGGGCCATCGCGCCGTCCCCGCCCGCGGTGTTCTCGATCAGCATCGGCAGCGGCCGCTCGATGCGCTCTACCGCCTTGCGCCAGTTCTCCAGGCCGTCGGCGAAATCCACGCCCGCCGTGACGTGGCCGCCGTGCACGATCAGCCCCTTGGCTCCGATCGACGCGGCCGCCTGGAGCTGCTGGTCGAGCAGCTTCCGGCTCGGGATCCTGATCCGGTTGTTGCTGGTCGCCACGTTGATGACGTACGGTGCGTGGATGTAGATGTCCAGGTCGGCGGCGGCGTACGCGGTCCTGATGGCCGCCGGGTCGCCGCCCGGTATCACCGGCCCTTTCCAGCCCTGCGGGTCGCCGAGGAAGAACTGGACCGCGTCGGCCCCGCGGGCGGTCGCCTCGGCCAGCGGGTTGTCGACGTGGAAGTGGGCTCCGATGCGCGGCATGCTCTATTGTCCCGCACGCCTCCGGCGCGCTCTATATCTCCCCGCTCGCCTCCGGGCGCTCTTGACCCGCCGCCTTCCCTCGTCGCTTCGCTCCTCAGTCCAGGCGGCGGCGCTCCCTTCGGCTCGCGGGGCCCCCTGGCTCGCGGGCGGATCGCTCCTCACTCCAGGCGGCGCCGTGTCCCTCGGGTTGCTCATGCCCCGAGCCTAGCCCTACCCGGTGAAGCCGCCCTTGGACAGGCCGATGGCCAGCCCGACGAAGCCGGCGATGATGCCGGCCACGATCACTACGCGCTGGTTCCGCGTGGATGAGACCATCTGGGCGTACAACCCGATCAGCACCGCGAAGAGCCCGGTGGCCGTCGCGATGATGTGCACGGCCGGAGCGGTGTGCGCGTTACGCACAATCAGGCCGAGGACGAACGAGATCAGCCCGGACACCAGCACGGCAATGGCCGTCGCGTTCTCAGCCGGATGCGGCCGCCCGTCCGTGTTCAGGATGCTCGGACGTCGGCTGGTGCCCGCGTCGCCCGCCATGGTGACCACCTCCTGGCTGTCACACCATGAACACATGTTTCCACGGCGGAATCTTCCCTGCGGCGCGACCCTGGAATCCACAGGTTTTCCGATGGTTCGCGCCGGGTCTGGCGGCCGGGTAAACTAGCCGCGCTGCGGACGATCCGGCCGGCGCAGCGCCGGCGTGTACCCGCGACACCTCCTGCCACGGAAAGACCGTGGCCGCGTCAGTCCAGAGGAGGCTCAGGACGCTCATGCGCCACTACGAGATAATGATCATCCTCGACCCCAACCTCGAGGAGCGCACCGTACAGCCGTCGCTCGACCAGTTCCTCAAGGTCGTGACCGGCGGTGGCGGCAAGGTCGAGAAGGTAGACATCTGGGGCAAGCGCCGCCTCGCCTACCAGATCGAGAAGAAGTCAGAGGGCATCTACGCCGTCGTGGACCTGACCGCCGAGCCCGCCGTCGTGCAGGAACTCGACCGGCAGCTCAACCTCAACGAGGCCATCCTGCGGACCAAGGTCACGCGGCCCGAGCACCGCCACTGAGCGCGGTTCCCCCGCCGGTCCGCCCGGCTTTCCCTATCCATACCTCTTCCCACCACCAGCAGAATTCGTGAGCGATCCGGAGTACCCCCATGGCAGCAGGCGACACGCAGATCACGATCGCGGGGAATCTCGTGGATGACCCGGAGTTGCGGTTCACCCCGGCCGGGCAGCCGGTGGCACGCTTCCGCGTGGCCTCGACGCCGCGGTTCAGGGACAACGCCACCGGCGAGTGGAAGGACGGCGACAGCCTGTTCCTGACCTGCAACGTGTGGCGGCAGGCGGCCGAGAACGTGGCCGAGTCGCTGACCCGCGGGATGCGGGTGATCGTCCAGGGCCGGCTGCGGCAGCGGTCGTACGAGACCAAGGAAGGCGAGAAGCGGACCGTGTACGAGGTCGAGGTCGACGACGTCGGCCCCTCGCTGCGGAATGCCTCGGCGAAGGTCAACCGTGTGGCCCGCTCCGGCGGCGACGGCGGGTACGGCGGCGGCCAGCGCGGCCAGGGCGGGCAGGGTGGCCGGTCGGGCGGCTACGGCGGCGGGGATCCCGACCCGTGGGCGAGCGACAACCCCGGCGGCTATTCCGACGAACCGCCGTTCTAGAGCACAAGTCAGATAAACCAGAAATCGACCATCCCCGCCGCAGGCGGGGCTCTGCCCAAGGAGCACCACGATGGCCAAGCCACCACTGCGCAAGCCCAAGAAAAAGGTATGCGTGTTCTGCCAGGAGCGGATCGTCTACGTCGACTACAAGGACACCGGTCTGCTCCGCAAGTACATCTCAGACCGCGGGAAGATCCGGGCCCGGCGGGTGACGGGTAACTGCACGCGCCACCAGCGGGACGTCGCGACCGCGATAAAGAACGCCCGTGAGATGGCGCTGCTGCCGTACACGAGCACGGCGCGCTGAGAGGGGTCAGGCAGATGAGTCGTACACCGATGAAGCTCATCCTCACCCAGGAGGTGAGCGGCCTCGGCGCACCCGGCGACGTTGTGGACGTGGCCAGCGGCTACGGCCGCAACTACCTGATCCCGCGCGGCTTCGCGATGCCGTGGACCCGCGGCGCGGAGAAGCAGATCGAGCTGATCAAGCGGGCCAGGTCGTCCCGGGAGATCCGCGGCCTGGAGGACGCCAAGGTCATCGCCGCACAGCTCGAAGGGCTGCACGTGCGGATGCGGCGGCGCGCGGGCGGCGGCGGTCGGCTGTTCGGCTCGGTCGGGCCCGCCGACATCGCCGCAGCGGTCCGTGAGGCGGGCGGTCCCGAACTCGACCGGCGCCGGATCGAGGTCCGTGACCCGATCAAGACCATCGGCTCGCACCAGGTCCGCGTCCGGCTGCACCCCGAGGTCAGCGCCCCGGTCGACATCGAGATCGTGGCCGACTAGTCAGCCCACCCAGGCCAGCCGACCCGTCGCGGCGCTCGCCAGCCGGGCGGATCAGCCTACCCGGGCCAGCGCGCAAGGCACGGTCCTCGTCAGCCGGGCGTGCATAGCCCGACGCCAGCCTGGCCAGTTCCGGGTCGATCTCGCTCACCATCGACCAGACGGCGGCGACCCGTGCCTCCAGGTCGGCCGCATCCGTGTTCCTGCGGTCGGCCTCGAGCCGGTCGATGGCCTCCGCCACGCGCCGGAGCGCGGCCCCCTCGGTCGAATACACCGTCGAATCGTAGCAGTCCGGCGATACCCGTGCGGGTGCTTCCGCAGAGCTGCTTTCCACAGTCCGTGACCCTGCGGCTGTGGAAAGCAGCTGTGGATCTTCGGGCCGGAAAATCGCGGCCAAAGATTTTCATCCGCACAGCCGGTGGACCGTATCTGCGCAGCTAGCGGCCATGGGCTGGTACTTCTCTTGGTCATTTCCACAACTATTTCCCCAGCCTGCGCACAACGTGACCGGCGTGTCTGCACACCTTGTCCACATCGCCGTCCACCGGTCGGCTGGTGCTCGGCGTGCCGCCTCGAAACAATGTCAGAGCCATCGGTTAGAACAGACTCAGGCGAAGGCAGCAGCGCGTTCGTACCGCGTTCACTTCTGCGGGGGAGGAGGGCTGGGTGAGTGTCACCGAGATCGTTCCGCGGAACGAAGACTTCGAGCGGACGCCGCCGCACGACGTGGCGGCGGAGCAGTGCGTCCTGGGCGGGATGCTGCTCTCGAAGGATGCCATCTCGGACGTGATCGAGGTCATCCGCCCGGCCGATCACTACCGTCCCGCCCACCAGCTGATCCACGAGGCGATCCTTGACCTGTACAGCCGCGGCGAACCCGCCGACGCCATCACGGTCGCCAACGAGCTCACCCGCCGTGCCGAGATTTCCCGGGTCGGCGGCGCCCCGTACCTGCACACGCTCATCGCCTCGGTGCCGACCGCCGCCAACGCCGGCTACTACGCCCGCATCGTTCGCGAGCGCGCGATCCTGCGCCGCCTGGTCGAGGTCGGCACCCGGATCGTCCAGTTCGGCTACGCGGGCGACGCCGACGCCGACGAGCTCGTGGACCGGGCCCAGGCCGAGGTCTACGCCGTCACCGAGCGCCGCACCAGCGAGGACTACCACTCGCTGTCGGAGATCATGCCGGGCGCCCTGGACGAGATCGAGGCCATCGGCAGCCACAACGGCATGCTCACCGGCGTCCCGACCGGCTTCGCCGACCTGGACGCCCTCACCAACGGCCTGCACCCCAATCAGATGATCGTCATCGCCGCGAGGCCCGCCATGGGCAAGGCCCTGGCCCTGGACACCCCGCTGCCGACCCCGGCCGGCTGGACGACGATGGGCGAGGTCCAGGTCGGCGACCACCTGATCGGCGCCGACGGCCAGCCAACCCGGGTCGTGGCCGCCACCGAGGTCCTGCACGGCCGCCCCTGCTACGAGGTCGAGTTCTCGGCCGGCGACGTGATCCTCGCTGACGAGAACCACCAGTGGCTGACCTGGAGCCACGTGGCGAGCGGCCTGGTCCCGCCCCAGGTCGTCACGACCGCAGAAATCCGCCGCACCCTGCGCTGTGAGCGGGAACTGCGCCGATCCAACCATGCGGTGGCGCTGACAGCACCGATCGAACTGACCGGTGTCGCCTCAGCCTGGGTTACGCCGCCTCCAGTCCTGCGGCGCGAGCCGTGGCAGTACATCGTCGATGTCCGGCCTGCGCAGTCCCGGCCCGTCCGCTGCGTGCAGGTGGACAGCGCCGATCACCTGTACCTCGCTGGCCGCGGCATGATCCCCACCCACAACTCGACCCTGGCCCTGGACTTCGCGCGCGCGGCGGCGATCCGGCACGGCATAGCCACGGTGCTGTTCAGCCTGGAGATGGGCCGGAACGAGATCACCATGCGGCTCCTGTCGGCCGAGTCGCGAGTGCCGCTGCAGACGATGCGCACCGGCCAGATGAACGACGACGACTGGGCCCGCCTGGCCCGCCGGATGAGCGAGGTGGCCGACGCGCCGCTGTTCATCGACGACTCGCCGAACATGTCGATGATGGAGATCCGGGCCAAGTGCCGTCGGCTGAAGCAACGGCACGACCTGAAGTTCGTCATCGTCGACTACCTGCAGCTGATGTCCTCGCCCCGCCGGGTCGAGAACCGCCAGCAGGAGGTCTCGGAGCTGTCCCGGTCGCTCAAGCTCCTGGCCAAGGAACTCGAGGTCCCCGTCGTCGCCCTGTCCCAGCTCAACCGCGGCCCCGAACAGCGCACCGACAAGAAGCCCCTGCTCTCGGACCTGCGTGAGTCAGGCTGCCTGACCGCGGATACGACCCTCATCCGGGCCGATACGGGCGCGCCCGTTTCCTTCGCCGGGCTGATGCGCGACGGCTGGGATGGAGTCCTGGTCTGGTCGGTCGATGGGCAGCACCGGCTGGTTCCCGCGCCGATCACCAGCGTCTTCGCATCGGGAACGAAGGACGTGTACCGGCTGCGGCTGGCCTCGGGCCGCGAGGTCAAGGCGTCGGGCAATCACAGCTTCCTGACCCTCGGAGGCTGGATGCCTCTGGAGGACCTGGCAGTCGGCGCCCGCATTGGCATCCCGCGCCGCACTCCGGAGCCCGTCACGGCCGGCCTCGGCTGGTCTGAGTACCGGCTGGGCCTCCTGGCCCATCTCATCGGCGATGGCTGCGTCTTGCGCAGCCAGCCCGTGCATTACACGTCCAACGATGAGGAGAACCTGGCTTTCGTGGAGGCTGCCGCGGCCGCCGAATTCGGCATAACGCCTCGTCGCGCGGTCCAGAAGACGTGGTGGCATACCTACCTGCCCGCGCCATACCACTGCACCCACGGTCGGCTGAACCCGCTGCACGTCTGGTTCCGCGAACTCGGAATCGATGACCTGCGGTCGTACGAGAAGCGCATCCCTGAAGCGCTGTATTCGGCGAGCAATCAGGAAGTCGCGGTCTTTCTGCGGCACCTGTGGGCGACAGACGGGAACGTGACCGTTCCGCGGACCAGGACCGCGCCGAAGGTGTACTACGCCTCGTCCAGCCGGGCACTCGCCGATGGTGTCGCGCTGTTGCTCAGCCGGTTCGGGATCATCGCACGCATCAGGCAGGTGACCAGGGAGGGCTACCGTCCCGGCTATCACGTCATCGTCGCCGACGGTCCCAGCCTGCGGACGTTCTGCCAGTCGATCGGCGTGCATGGCGCCCGCGGCAAGCTCGCCGGGGAACTGTCCGCATGCCTTGACGGCCGACTGGCCAATACGAACGCCGATACGCTGCCGATCCAGGTCTGGGATCTCGTTAAGGCCGAGCGGATCCGCGTCGGCCTGACCGAGCGCCAGTTCCAGGCGGCCATAGGCACCCATTACTGCGGAAGCACCCTCTATAAGGCATGCCCATCACGAGAGCGGCTCCTACGCTGTGCGGAGGCGCTGAATTCCGATCTGCTAAAAGATGCCGCCGGGAGTGACATCTACTGGGACCGGATCATATGCATCGAGCCGCTGGGCCCACAGCCGGTGTACGACGCGACCGTGAAAAGTACGCACAATTTTGTCGCCGACGGCGTTATAGCCCACAACAGTATCGAACAAGATAGCGACGTCGTTATCCTTTTGCACCGTGAGGACCAGTATGAGAAGGAGTCGCCGCGGGCAGGGGAGGCGGACCTGATCGTGGCCAAGAACAGGAACGGCCCGACCACGACCGTAACCGTGGCATTCCAGGGCCATTACAGTCGCTTCGTGGACATGGCCGGTTAGAGATTGGCGATGTCACGTCTCAACCTGAGCGGCACTTTCTCAAAAATCTTGGCGTCCGGTTGGCGTGCCGTCTCAAATTGTGGCATCAGCCAAACCGCGACACGGCCGGCTGCCCGCAGGCCACCGGGGCAATCGTTGCGTGACTCCCCGGCGATAGCCGCCACTGGCTAGGCTAGAAACCGCCTGTCGCCTCGTGGAACCGTTGCCCGTGCAGTTGCTGGTGGGATCGTGACAGTGGCTGGCCGGCGAGCCGGGCGGTGATGCCGGCGTTGAAGTTGGGGCATTGCGTGATGTCCTCGTGGGGGCAGCGCAGTCCGTGCCTGATGGCATCGCGGGCGGCCTGCGCCCGGGCGATCTGCTCGTCGAGTTCCGCGAGCTTGTGCCGGGCAAGCCGTTTCCATTCACCGGACGCGCTCTTGCGCGAGGCCATGAGGGCCTTCTGCTCGGCGAGGGTGAACCCCGCGTCACTGTAGAGCAGGATGGCGCCGACGAGCCGGGCCGCGGTTTCCGGGTAACGACGCTGCCCCGAGATTCTGGCCGGCGGGGGGAGCAGGCCGAGTTCCTCGTAGTAGCGCAGGGCCGAGGCGGTGACTCCCGCGCGGCGGGCCAGTTCGCCGATGGTGAGCAGGCCGCCGGACGTGTTGACTTCAGGTGCGCTTGAAGGCGTTGACTGCCGGCCATGGGAACACGACATGAGGGAAGCATGCCACGGCCAGTGCAGCGGGCAGTGACCGCGGCCGTCGAGTACGGAGTCGCGCGGGCCGGGATTGCCGCCGTGCGCGCCCTGGACCGCGACGTCATCGGCCAGGCCCATCATCCCCGGGGCGCGGCCGGGCGCGTGACCGCCTGGGAGATGGCCCACCGCCCCTCCAACCGGCAGCGCAACCGCTGGGTGGTTTCACTGCTCGGTTTGCAGCCCGCCGGCCAGGTCCTTGAGATCGGCTTCGGCCCCGGCCTGGCGATCGCGGAACTGGTCCGCGCCGGCGCCGGTCACGTGTACGGCATCGACCATTCCGGCGTGATGCTCCGGCAGGCGACCAGGCGCAACGCCGCCGCCATCCGGGCCGGACGGGTCACCCTGATCAAGGCTTCGGTCGATCAGCTTCCGCCCGCCCTCGACGGCCCCTTCGACGCCATGCTCGCCGTCAACTCCCTCGCGTTCTGGCCCGCCCCGGCCCAGCGGCTCGCCGAGCTGCGGCGGCGGCTCGTACCTGGCGGGCGCATGGCCATCGCGTCCCAGCCCCGCTGCCCTGGGGCCACGGCGGACACGTCCCGCAGCGCCGCCCGCCAAATCGAGGACCTGCTGACAGACGCCGGCTTCACGCACCTGAGTACCCAGACCCTCCCCCTCAGCCCTCCGGTGGCCTGCGTCCTCGCCGCCAGCCAAGCCCCGGATACCAGTGACACACCGTAAGCATGACCGCGGGTCAGCCCTCAGCCGGCCTGGTCGCCGCCGTCCGGGACCAGCCCGGCGAACAGCTCGGCGTAGTCGTAGGAAGCCTCGGGCTTGGCTCGCACCCTCGCATCGATCATCTTGGCGTCCTCGCCGATCAGGATCCGCCAGGCCCCCGCCCGAATCCCGTCCAGGATGATTGTCGCCGCCTGGGCTGCGCTGACCGGGGCCTTGTCCCGGAAGTCGGCGTTCCCCCGCACCAGGAACTGACGCAGGTGCTCGGCGGTCGCTCCCTCGGGCAGCACGCCGGCCCGGATCAGCATGTTCCGCGCCCGCAGCGGGACGATCTCCTCGGCCTGGGCGTCGCTCATCCGCTCCGGCGCGGGCAGGCCCCGGGCCATGAGGCTGTTGGTGACGATATCGGTGCCCACGTGCCCGGGCAGCACCAGCGCGACCCGAACCTGCGGCGCATTCGACCGCAGGTCCTCGATCAGCGCCTCGGTGAACCCCCGCACCGCGAACTTGGCCGTGCTGTAGGCGGACTGCGGCACGCCCGGGCCCAGCGACGCCCAGAACCCGTTCACGCTGCTGGTGTTGACCAGCACGCCGTCGCCGCTGGCGATCAGCAGCGGCAAGAACGCGCGGGCGCAGTAGTAGACGCCCCACCAGTCGATGGCGAAGACGCGCTCCCACTCCTCACGTCGGCTTCGGACGAAGCTATCCCCGCCGCCGGCCCCGGCGTTGCTGAAGACCAGATCGACGTGATCGCTGGCGTGCTGGGCGAGCAGCTCATCGCGGAACCGCAGCACCTGCGCCTCTTCCGCGACGTCACAGGCGTGGCCGGTGACCCGGACGCCGGACGGGGCCTGCGCCTCCGCCAGGGCCACGGTCTCCGCTACCGTATCCGGATTGAGGTCGCAGGCCGCCACCGAGCAGCCCTGCTCCGCCAGCTGGCGGGTCAGCTCGCGGCCCATGCCCGAGCCGCCGCCAGTCACCGCCGCGAGCTTCCCCGTGAACGAATCCATAGCCATGATGCTTACCGCCGGTGTCATCGTGGGTCAACAATCTGGCCGAGGCCCGCTGCAGCGAGTCGGCGTAGTCGTCCGCGATCTGCTGCGCCCGGCGCGCGAGCCGCGGTGTTTACCGGAGCCTGCTGACGGGTCCGCCGCAGACCAGCGCCGGGGCGTGCGGCAGCAGAGCCTGGATGGCGGCGAGCACGACTCGCGCGTAGACCTTGGCGCCCGATGGCTGCGGGTGGATGCCGTCCGGCCAGAGCAGGTCGGTATGGGCGGCGATCGCCGCGTGCCAGTCGGCGAGGCTCACCCGAGCCGTGTGCTGGGCGGCCGCGTCCAGCACCGCGTTGACCGAGGCCTCCCACGGCATCGGCCCGAACGTGTTGACGAGGATGAGGTCCCGGTCCGGTCCGATCAGGCTGCGCAGCTGCCGGATCTGCGCGGTGCTGACCGGTCCGTTGGTGCCCAGGCCGACCACCACGTAGTGGCGGAGCTCACCGTCCGCAAGCAGGGCCTGGATCACCGAAAGCCCGGCGATCATCGCCCGGCCGACCTGCGCGTTGATGTAGATACCGGGCAGCGCCGCGTCCAGCGCGGCCGCCGAGGCGACCATGACCGAGTCCCCGATGGCCGTGACCTGCCGCCCGGATACCTTCGGCGGCCGCGCGGCGCTGCTCCGGCACGCCGAAACGGGCGGGAGCGACGCGGACGCGGGTGAGGCCGACGGCCCGGCGACGGTCGGCGTCAGACCGGTCGGGCGGCTGGCCGCGGACGTGGCCCCGTGTGTGGACTGAGCCGTGGCCTGAGAGCCGGCGCTGATCCGCTGGCCCTCGGCCACCTGCCGCAGCAGCCCGGCCGGGGCCGCCGACCCCGGCGGCCGCGCGACGCCGTAACCGGCCACCGCGATGGCGGTCAGCGCGGACGCCGCCACCACCATCGGCACGAGCCGCCGGCGCGCGCCCACCGGCCGCAGGCCCTCGTCCACCAGCGCACGCCACCGGGCGCAGGTGGCCAGGAACCCGTCCCGGAGGATCGGCGCCTCGACGAACTGCCACGACAAGCAGGCCAGGGCGACCGCCACGGCGGCCTCGATGAACCAGAGCCAGGCCGAGGTGGGCCCGGGACCGGTGATCGCGCCGGCCAGGGCGATCACCGGCCAGTGCCACAGGTAGATCCCATAGGACCGGATCCCTATCCAGCGCAGCGGGGGCAGGCTGGTCATCGCGGCGATCACACCGGTGCCCGCGGCGGCCACCACCAGGCCGGCGGCGCCCACCGCGGCCAGGATCAGGCCGGCCGGGTAGACGGCCCGGTCGTTGCCGGTAAAATGCCCGGCCGCCCAGGCCAGCAGGACGAGCCCGACCACGCCCGCGGCGTCCAGCCGCCGGACTTGCGCGGTCGGCAGCGACGCCACGGTTCTCAGCGGGAGGACCAGGGCCAGCGCGGCGCCGATCAGCAGCGCGGAGGCGTGCGTATCGGTGCCGTAGTAGACCAGCGACGGGTCGCCCGGCGAGTATTCGAGCGCCATGGCCAGCGCCGACATCGCGGCCAGGATCAACGTGGCCGTGACGCGAGCACGCTGTCCGTTCAGCCTGAGAATGAGCAACCACAGGATCAGGGGCCAGATCAGGTAGAACTGTTCCTCGATGGCCAGCGACCACAGATGGTCCAGCGGCGGCGGCGCCGCGAACAGCCCGAGCGAGGCGAAGTACGACACATGATGCAGGATCTGGTACCAGTT
>Ga0187781_10000877_pt1 | contig 22184 bp, 19 predicted proteins | sample 0715_SJ02_MP02_2_FD_132447 | JGI IMG/M metagenome (GOLD analysis project Ga0187781, IMG submission 132447) | Tropical peat soil microbial communities from peatlands in Department of Meta, Colombia - 0715_SJ02_MP02_20_MG | ecosystem: Environmental > Terrestrial > Soil > Wetlands > Peat | place... | reverse complement strand
GCACATGCGGCAGGCGCCTTGCAGGCTGAGCCCCGGGTAATAACAGTAGGAAGGGATTTCGATGCCCACCTGCTTGGCGGCCTCGATCAGCAAAGTGCCCGCCGGCACGCTCACCGCCTTCCCGTCGATCGTGCACTTGACCGGCTCGGGCGCGCTCCCCTTTGGGGCGGCGGGGCCCGGCGTCAATGCGGCGCTGCGAACATACGGCGCCGGAGACTGGCGAGTCTTCTCGCTCAGAGGATGATCCAAGGCCTCGAAGCTCGAATTCTGCGGGTCTTCCTTCATGCTGCCACCACTTCTAGGGGCGGCCCTCGTGGCCGCCCGCGGGCAACCACAAGGGTTGTCCCTACAAAACAGCTACAGCTTTCTTCTCATACGGGCAATGACCCAGTTTCAAATGCTCTTCGAATTCGTTCCGAAACTTCTTCAGGATGCTGATGGTCGGCATGGCGGCCGCATCCCCCAGCGGGCAAAGCGTTTTTCCCAGCATGTTGTAGGAAGCATCCAGGGCTGTGTCCGGATCTTCCGGCAGCCCGGCGCCGGAATGAAAGCGCTCCAGCAGTGCGTTCAGCCACGACGTTCCCTCGCGGCAGGGGATGCACCATCCGCACGACTCGTGAGCGTAGAACTTCATGATGCGACGGGCGACTTTGACCATGCACGTCTCTTCGTCGAAGACCACCACGCCACCGGAGCCGAGCATCGAGCCAATTTTAGCCACCGCGTCGAAGTCCATGGCGACGTCGACCTCATCCGCCGTCAGCACGGGACAGGACGAGCCGCCGGGGATTACCGCCTTGAGCTTGCGTCCGCCGAGCACGCCGCCGCCCACCTCTTCAATCATGCGGCGCAGGGGAAAGCCCATCGGCAGTTCATAGACGCCGGGCCTTTCAATGTGGCCGCTCAAGCAAAACAGGCGAGTGCCGCCATTCTTGGGCGTTCCCAGCTTGGCGTACCACTCGGCGCCGTTCAGAACGATGTGCGGCACGTTGGCCAACGTCTCAACGTTATTGATAATCGTCGGACCTTCATAGAGGCCGACGATGGCGGGGAAGGGAGGCTTGATGCGCGGATATCCCCGCAGGCCCTCGAGCGAATTGAGCAGCGCGGTCTCCTCGCCACACTCGTAGGCCCCGGCGCCCGTGTGGGTGCAAAGCTCGAAATCGAATCCCGTTCCGAGAATGTTCTTTCCCAGAAATCCGCGAGCGTAGGCCTCTTCGAGTGCACGATCCAGGATTTCGATCAGATAGCGGTACTCTCCGCGAGTGTAGATGAAACCCTGGTGCGAACCGATCGCGAAGCCGGCGATGATGATTCCCTCGAGCAACTGGTGGGGGTCGTACTCGATCAGCGGCCGGTCCTTGCAGGTTCCCGGCTCGCTCTCGTCGGCATTGCAGACGACGTACTTGGGCTTCGCGGATTGTTTGGGTACAAAGCTCCACTTCATGCCGGTGTTGAAGCCCGCCCCGCCGCGGCCGCGCAGACCGGAATTCTTCATCTCGTTGATCACGGCGTCCGGGCCCATCTCGAAGGCTTTTGGCAAGGCTTTGTAGCCGCCGTTGGCGAGATACACGTCGATCGCGGTCGAGTTGGGAAGACTAAACCTCTTGGTGAGAACTCTCACCTCGTGCGGCGAGCCTTTGAGATAGTTTTGGTAATCTGACATGCGGTGCCAACTCGATCTGCGTTCCAGTTTCTCGGAAGTGACCCCTCACCCGTCCCGCCCCGGCTGATGAAAGCGGCGGCTGCGGGACACCCTCTCCCCAAGGGAGAGGGCTGGTCATTTCGGCCTATGACCCATCAGCCTACCGCCCCACTGCCTACTGCCCACCTGCCTACTGCCTTCTCAGCCTCTCCAGCAGGGCGTCAACCTTCTGCGGCGTGAGGTCTTCGTAAAAGTCATAGTTCACTTGCATGGCGGGCGCGCCGCAGCAAGCGCCCAGGCATTCGACTTCCTCGAGGGAAAAGAGTCCGTCCGGGGTTGTGTTTTTATGACCAATTCCCAGCCGTCTTTTGCAGTGGTCGAGAATTTCCTCTCCCCCTCGAGCCATGCACGAAACGTTCGTGCAGACCTGGAGGTTGTATTTCCCCAACGGATTTCTGTGGAGCATCGAGTAGTACCCGATAGTCTCGATGACCTCGATGGGCCGGACCTCGACCAGGCGCGCTACTTCGTTGATGACCTCGTCGCTGATGAACCCGATTTCATCCTGGGCATGAAGCAGACAGGGGACAATGGCCGAGCGCCTCAGCGGATAGCGCGCGATCAATTGCTCGAATTTCTTAAGCATTGCCTCTGGAAGCATGGCAGCGCACAGCGAAAACCGAAATTCGAAAACCGAAAAGCGAAATTCGAAAATCAATCGGAGCTTAGGTTCTTAATCCAAAATCCAAAATCGACAATCGTCATTCGCCAATCGACAATTTGCTCACCGGTCCACTTCACCCAGCACAATATCGATGGTGCCGATGCATGCCACCACATCCGCTATCAAGCGGCCTTCGATCATTTTTGGCAAAGCCTGCAAATTGGCGAACGAAGGCGCACGAACGTGGCAGCGGAAAGGCTTCGGCGAGCCGTCGCTGACTATATAGAAACCCAGCTCGCCGCGAGGCGCTTCGATGGCCTGGTAGATCTCACCGATGGGGGGATGGAAGCCTTCCGTCACAATCTTGAAGTGATAGATGAGCGCCTCGATGGAAGTCTTCATGCTCTCGCGTTCCGGCAAGACGATGTGAGGCGCGTTGGCCTTAATCGGCCCCTCGGGAAGGCCGTCCATGGCCTGTTGCACGATGCGCAGCGACTGTCTCATCTCCTCGATCCGCACAAGGTACCGCGCGTAAACGTCGCCCTCCGGGCGGGTGGGGGCGCTGAAGTCGAATTTTTCATAGCTCGAGTAAGGCTCTTTCTTGCGAATATCCCAGTCCACTCCGGATCCGCGCAGCGACGGCCCCGACAGCCCCCAGGCGATGGCTTCATCCCCGGTGAGTTTGCCGATTCCCACCGTGCGCTTCAGCCATATAGGATTTTTGCTCAACAGATTTTCGTATTCCTCGAGGCGCGCCGGGAAGGCCTTCACGAACTTTTTCACTAGCTTGAGCCAGTCCAAGGGAGGCTCGAGCGCCAGGCCGCCGATGCGAAAGTAGCTGGTCATCATGCGCTGGCCGGAGACCATCTCGAAAATGTGCAGTATGGTTTCGCGCTCTCGAAAACAGTAGAGGAGGACCGACATTGCGCCGAGGTCGATGGCGTGAGTTCCCAGCCATACCAGATGGCTCTGAATGCGCGTGAGTTCGGTGAGCAGGACGCGAATCCACTGGGCGCGCGGGGGGATTTCGAGATCCAGCAGTTTCTCGACGGCCAAACAGAATCCCAAATTGTTCGAAAGCGGGGAGAGGTAATCCATCCGGTCCGTGAGGGTGATGCCTTGCGAGTAAGTTTTATCTTCGAAGGATTTCTCAAAGCCGGTGTGCAGGTAACCGATGTCGTACAGCGCCCGCACCACGGTCTCGCCCTCGAGTTCGAGCACCAACCGCAGCACCCCGTGCGTCGACGGGTGTTGCGGTCCCATGCTTAGGATCACCCGCTCTTCCTCACCCGGTATTTTCTCCAGCGTTATAGGCATCTAGCGATATCCCTCGGTGGGATAATCCTTGCGCAGGGGGTGACCCTCCCAATCTTCGGGCAGGAGAATTCTTCGCAAGTTAGGATGTCCCGCGAACTGGATTCCAAAAAGATCGTAAACTTCTCGTTCGAACGCGTTGGCGCACGGGTAGACGGGAATGAGCGAGTCCACCCTCGGATTATCTCCCCCGGCGCGGACCTTGAGCCGAAGCCGTTCTGCATTCGTGAGTGAAAGCAGATGGTAAACCACCTCGAAGCGGGGCTCGTTGGGATAAAGGTCCAGCGCGGTTACGTCGGAGAGGAATTGGAAGGCGAGGCTGGATTCATCACGCAAGAACTCGCAGACGCTGATCAGGCTTTCGGGCCGGATATAAATGGATACCTCGCCCCGAAACTCCCTCGCCTCTTCAATGGCCGGGGGAGCAAATTCTCGAAGCTTTCTCAAGACGAGGTTGGATTCGAGGTCGGGAGGCATGATGAGTGTCATGTCCAGCTACTGGCCGGGATTGCTCACCAGGAGTCGGGAAGGGCGGGGCTTCAGCCCCGCTGGTATAGGGCTTCCCGAAGGTTCCCGAGTCCCTTGCCGCGCGCGGCAGGGGACCAACATACCCGAGGAGGCGCGGTTTGGGCGGGGCTAAACAGGATGCTGAAAAACCCTCTCGACGGTCATCCTGAGGAGCGGCAGGCGACGAAGGATCTCTGTAGTTCGCTGATTTAACAACTGCCGAGATTCTTCGCTTCGCTCAGAATGACAGCGTTCCAGGGTTTTTCAGCATCCTGTAAAGCCCCGCCCTTCCCGCAGCCTCAACACCGAAGGAGCAATCGCCGCTAGCGTTTCCAGTCGAGAGCGCCTTTCTTCCAGATGTACACGTAGCCTGCGAGCAAGACGGCAATGTACAGAAGCATCTCAACAAAGCCGAACCACTTCAGGCTCTTGAAAATTACCGCCCATGGGTAAAGGAACACCGCTTCCACGTCGAAGAGAATGAAAAGCATCGCCACGACATAGAAGCTCACGGAAAAACGATCCCGCGCATTGCCCACAGGCGGACTTCCGCATTCGTAAGGGCTCAGTTTGCCTCGTGTGGGGCGTTTGACTCCCACCCACGCGGACAAGCAAAGAATGGCTGCGCTTATCGCTGCGACCACCAGGAAATAGACCAGAACCGGCAGATAAGAGCTTGTCATTGCAATTAGTTACAGCGAATGTCCTGAACCCTGCCTAACCTTTCACTATAAGGAGAGTGGAGAGAAGGTGTCAAGTTTTTTTCGGCGTCGTTGGAGCTGGATGTCGAAACGGCTTTGTGCCGCAATTGGGCGGCTGAACTTGCCGCTATAACATCAGACTGCACACTTCTGTTTTCACTGCCTCTTTCTATTGGTGTCCTGAATGTCGGTTGGTCATTGCCTATGAGCTTTCAGCCCCACAGGGGCTGGACATGAGTAGCCGGGGGCAACGCCCCGGAAACCTCGGCCCTTTACCCCCTTTCCCCTCTCTCCGCCTGCGGAGAGAGGGGTGCTGGAGTCGGGGGTGTGGGGCTCGAGTCCGGTCCCGGGGGTTTCGCCCCTGGCTGCTCAATTTGCTTTCCTCCGGGGGCGCGGCTTCGCGCGTAGTCGACCATCCTCGATCCAACTGGTGACGGTGGGATTTGAAACAACTTGTACATTTCTTCTTGCCTGAAAGTGCGTCCACTCGTTACCATAAGTTCTTACCAACGTGTATTTTCGCCCGTCAATACAGGGGCTGCGATTGACGGTTGGGAGAAGCGGGTCGTGACCGTGCAACTGAATGGTGAATCTCGCGAGGTACCGGAAGGTATGACCTTGGCGGCATTGATTGAGTGGCTGAAATTGCCTCGAGACCGAGTGGCGATCGAGCAAAATCTTCAGATCGTGACCAGAGCCCGCTGGGATGCGACGCCCGTCCATGCGGGTGACCGATTGGAAGTGGTACACTTGGTAGGCGGCGGCAGGTAGGGGCAGGCCTTGTGCCTGCCCGCGCGAATCGGGCACCCACGAGGGGTGCCGTGCGAGGGACCCACCGAAAAAGCCCATGAATCCTTATTTGAACAGTCCTCCCACGGTCATTCTCATGGGCCTGCTGATCAAGCTGGCGGTGATCGCGTTGCTGGCAGGTTTCATTGCGCGCTTTGGAAGATTCCGGCAATTGATCTTCATCGAACAACGATCCCCGAACGAGAAACTCGAGTTCGCCGCGTTTCTCGGCGTGCCTTTCACTTTGGGCGTTCTGGCGCGCTTGCTGGCCAACTATCCGAGCTTGGGCAAACCTACCGTACCGTTCCTGACTACCGATCTGAGCTTAGAGGTGACTGCCCTGGCGGGACTTCTGGGCGGCACCATCGCCGGCCTGGTGGTAGGCATGATGGTGAGCTTGCCGGCCGTTCTGATCAGGCACGAATTGTGGGCGGCGCCTCTCGCGGTGTTTTACGCGGTCGCGGCTGGGACGGCAAGGTGGGTTTGTCCGGATAAGGAAGAGATCTGGAAATTCTCCGGATTCATGGACCTGAGTCTTTACCGCTCCATCAAGAAGCGTTTCAAGCACCCCGCACTCGACTGGCAGGTGCTTTTTTCTTTCGTGTGTATTCTGCTCGAGGTGGCGCGCCTGGTGGTGGGACGGATGTGTCATGGCAAGTATCTCTACTACATGGACTCGCCGCATTTTTGGGTGCGAGCTTTAATTGTGCTCGCCACGCTGATTGGCGTGGGGCTTCCCGTGCGCATCTGGAATAACACCCGGATCGAGCGCAAACTCGTGGAGCAGGAAAAGGCGCTCATGCAGGCCCGTGTGGACGCCCTCATCAGCCAGATCAACCCCCACTTCCTGTTCAATACCCTGAACACGGTTTCCTCGCTGATTCGCTTTGACCCGGACACGGCGCGGAATGTACTCTTGAAACTGGCGAATATTCTCCGGCGCCGGCTGAAGACCCAGTTGCATTTTGTGCCCTTGAAACAGGAACTGGAGTTCATCGACGACTATCTGGATATCGAGGTGGTGCGATTCGGGCGCGACAAGCTTCAAATCCACAAAGCGATTGAAGCGGAAACCTACGACGCTATGATACCGAGCATGATCCTTCAACCGCTGCTCGAGAACGCCATCCGGCATGGAGTAGGTCCCAAGATCGAGGGAGGCACGATCACGCTTCGCGTGGCACGCGGCAAAGGGCAGTTGCAGATCGAGGTTCTCGACGATGGGGTGGGTATTCCCGAACAGCGCCGGCCAGACATCCTCGAGTCCGGCATCGGCATCAGCAATGTCCACGAGAGGTTGAAAGTGCTTTACGGCCAGGATTTTTCAATGCGAATCGAAAGCCAGCCGGGGAAGGGAACCACGATTCGCATTGAGATTCCCGAACTCGTTACCGAGGGTCAAGCTGCGCCGGCTGAGGCGGCACAGGTGGGTTCTTGAGCGGGCATTTTAAACTTAACTATGCGAGGAATCTGGCATGGCGAATGATGAGAACGGGGAAGGCAAGGCGCTTCCCAAGTCGATGAGCATGATCGAGCCGCGTTTCCGCAATATTTATCTGACGTTCTACAAGGAAAGCTATTTCAGCCCCACCGCACTGGACCTTAAGACCAAAGAACTGATCGCCATTGGGTGCTCGTTGTTGGCCAAGTGCGAGGGTTGCCTCGAAGGGCACATCAAAAAAGCACTCGAAGTCGGGGCGACGAAGCAAGAAATCAGCGACGCCATCGTGGTTGCGGTCGGCATCGCAGCCGCGGGCGTCGTGGATATGTCCGATCGAGCAGCCATCAAGCTGGACCTCCACCACTTTGAATAACCCGGGGCGCGCTTGGACTATTTTGTAATTGCCGACCTGTCTCTACTGCTGTTCCTCGGACTGGCGGACACTCAGATGATCGCCGCGCTGCTTCCTTCGCTGCTCGGTTCCTTGCATGTCAGCGTCGGGGCGGCGGGGCTCCTGGTGGCCGTCTACTCGCTCACCGCGGCATTGGCCTCGTTCATTTCCGGGACTCTTTCCGACCACTACGGGCGCAGGCGATTCCTTTTCCTGGGTGTGCTGCTGTTCGCGGCATCCTCCTGGGTCGCTTCGCGCGCCGCGACCTTCCATGCCCTGGTGCTGGCTCGCGGCCTAACGGGCTTTGCCGCGGGGATGCTTTCCACGTGTTCCATCACTTACGCGGCCGACTGGTTCGAGTACCGGGTTCGGGGCAGGGCGCTTGGAATCATCTCATCCGCCTATTTTGCAGCACCGATTCTGGGTGTTCCCCTAGCGGCACAGATAGCCGACCGCTTCGGCTGGCGGCAGGCGTTTCTTTTCTTTGGAATCTTGGCGTTGGCTATTGCGGCGGTCAGTCTCGGCATGCCTAAGGATAAGCTGAATCCCCAACCCTCCGCCGATAAATTGAAAATGGCGGGCCGGGCCTTCCGGTCCTTTCTGGCGCGGCGCGACACGGCTGCCGCGCTCGGGATCGCTTTCCTGGTGTCGGGTGGTTTGGTCGGCTTTCTCACCTACGTCGGCCAGTGGTTGAATGGCCAGTTTGGTATATCGACTCGAACGATCGGCTGGGTATTCATGTTGGGGGGCGTGATGGCGCTGGGAAGCGCTCCAGTGGGCGGCATCATTTCCGATCGACTCGGCAAGCGCTCGGTGGCAATTGTCAGCAACATCATTCTGGCCCTGTCGGTGGCGGTGATTCCGCTCTTTGGCTGGAGCTTCTGGTTGCTGGCAGTTTTTGCCGTGGCGAGCATGAGCGCTGCCTTTCGCCAGGGCCCGTTGACGGCGCTGATCACTGAACTCGTCCCTTCCACTCAGCGCGGCGCCTTTATTGCCTTGAGGAATATTTTCTCCCAAACCGGCATCGGCTTGGCCGCCGTCGTAGGCGGTTTGCTTTACGAGCGGCATGGCTATGCCGCGGTGACCACGCTCTGCGCGGTCATGACCGCATTGGTTGCCGTCCTCTTGTTCATGCACATCGTGGAGCCGCAGCCGGTAACGGAAGGCGTGTAAGGCGGAAAGCAGATGCCTACTGCCTTCTCGTACTGCCCGGAGGGATGCTTGTTGACGAAGCGAAGAGTCTGGCAAATCATTCGAAATGTGATACTGATTCTGGCTGCCCTGGTGACCGGCTTCCTCTTTCTCTTCGTTCCCTGGTTCTTCTCGCGTCTGGGAACGACGGGACGCTTTCACTTTCCCGACCCGAACGACGGCAAAACACCCATTTCCTACGGCATGAATTTCCAATCGGTCGAGTTTCCTTCGACTGACGGCATCGTCCTCAAGGGTTGGTTTATCCCTGCGTCAGGCGAAGCGCACGGCACGATTGTTTATTGCCACGGGCTGAATCGCACCCGCATCGAGATGTTGCCGAAGTCGGCGTTCGGCCACCAACTCGGTTACGACGGTCTGCTGTTTGACTTCCGGCACCAGGGCTCGAGCGGAGGCCAGGCGACCACAATCGGATACCAGGAACGGCTGGACGTTGTCGCGGCCGTGCACTACGCCCTCGACCAGCAGCATGCGCCGCGGCCGGTGATCGTTTGGGGCGTCTCAATGGGCGCCGCGGCGGCCCTGCTAGCTGCGGCGGAGTCGCCGGACGTTGCTGGGGTGATCTCCGACAGTTCGTTCCTGTCCTTGAAGGACACCGTCGTCCACCACTGGCACCTCTTCTTCCATCTTCCCGCTTTTCCTATCGCCTATGAAGTGCTCTACATGATCGGTTGGCGCGGAGGCTTTAGCCCCTCGGACTTCGATCTCGTCAAAGCCGTGACCCGTATCGGCGATCGTCCCATTCTCTTTGTGGCTCTCGAAAATGACCGGCGCATGCCGCCCTCGATAGCTCGCGACCTTTATGCCTACGCCGCCAGCCCGCATAAAGCTCTCATCGTCTTGCCAGGCCAACGCCACGGCGAAGCGTTTAATCTGGATAGGGAACAATACGAAGCCGCAGTGCAGCAGTTTCTGTCCAGCTTGCCCGCCGGGCGACCCTGAGGTGGGGACCGCTGTATAGAGTGCGCGCGAGCAGGAACTTCAGAACCAACGGGGCATGCGCTTTGATAGGCTGGCCAACCAATCGCTGATCTTTTTCCCTCTATGGCTGTAGCCGAGATAGCAGGTCAGCGCGATGAGTAGGACGAACGCAATGGATTTGATCGAGTCCGGGATTCTAATATGAGTACTGCGGCCAGCCCACTTTGCTCCCGCAACTGCGGCCCAAAACACCAGAGCGACGGCGAGTACCTCAACGAGCAGCTTCGCCTCCCGGGCCCACGAAAGGGAAACACGTATCTTCGATGGCCCAGGGACATCGAGCATCACCAGTATGTAGTGGTCTTCCGTTTGGAGCAGCCCGATCGCGTTTCGCCAAAGCCGGGCATTCTCCGGTGATTCCTTCCTGTCGCGCTCGAACGCCAATTTGGCGAGCCGCTTGATCTTTTCTTCGTATTTATCGCTGTCGTAATTCGCATCAAATTCTCGTGCCAGTTCCATCATTTCTGGCAAGGTGGGGTACGTCTCCGAAAAATAGAGCATTTTTCGCTCAACTTCGGTTAGGGCCACGTTATTCCTTTCCGCCTCGTCCACAATTCTCGAGACAATGAATTCCTTGGCCTGCATCGAATTCGAAAAACTCATAGGGTTCACCTTCCCGCTAGCGGAGCTGGAAAAGCAGCCCCCGAAACTGGTCCAGCGCCAACTGCTCGGCCCGAATGGTGGGGGGAAGCTCGAGAGCAGCCAGCGCCGTTTCGACGCGCGACCGCGTATAAGTCGGCGCGAGGTTGTTGAGCAGGTTTTTGCGTTTGTGAGCGAAGCAAGTTTTCACAAACTCGAGCAGCGCCTTTCGCTTTTCCGCCGGGAGCTGCAGGCCTTGGGGCTTCATGCGGAAAGTGACCAGTGCGGAATCGACCTTTGGGGGAGGTGAAAAGGCGCCGGGTGGTATGCCGAATTCGACGTGCGGCTCGGTCTCGAGTTGAATGAGGACCGTTAAATATCCATAAGCTCGCGAACCGGGAAAGGCAGTGAGGCGATCGGCAACCTCGCGCTGCACCACCAGGCCCATGCCGCGGATGGACGCAGCGCACTCAGCGAGATGATGAAGGATGGGCGACGTTATATAGTAGGGGAGATTCCCCAAGACAAAGCATTGCTCGCGCTCGAAGCGGCGACACAGGCCGGCGAGGTCGGTCTGAAGGATATCAGCCTCGACCACCTCAATATTGGGCTTGTTAGCCAGTTTTGCTTCGAGGTCTCTAGCCAGTTCATGATCGAGTTCGAGAGCTACAACTTGCTGGGCGCGCGCCGCGAGTAGTTCGGTCATGGCCCCGCGCCCAGCGCCGATCTCGCAGACCAGATCGTTCGGCTGGATGGCCAGCGTTGCGACGATACGCTGTTGGAAGCGCCGGTCGCGCAGAAAATGTTGGCCGAGCTTGGGACGGATCACGGCACAAGATTGTAGCGCATCTCACCGGCTGCTGTTTCGTTCTCGCGACTGCCTCATCCCGCCCACCGCCTGATAAAGTGCACCGGGAAGGTGAGGCGCAGTCCCCGGCACAGAAGGATGTCTCGCGCCGCGGGTGGTAAGAAGGGCTATCGTTAGGCTGTCGATGCACTCGTTGACAAGTGGGAAGGCGGCATGGTAGGTTGAAATTTCCCGACAATTTGTCAAAGTGTCGCCCACACGCGCTGAGCGCCCGTGGGTTTAGAACGCTGAGGCAAAGATTATGAACGGAAGAGCCAAAGGAGGCCGACGATGAGATCCAGGGGCACTGCTTTCCGGAACAAGAGCGGACACCAGATGCTGGTGCTCGTACTTTCGCTGCTGCTGATACCAGTGACACAACTGGATTTGTACGCGCAAGCGGCCGGCGGCGCCTACGTTGAGCTGGGCGCGGACCAACTGGATCAGCTCGTGGCCCCAATTGCTTTGTACCCGGACTCGCTGGTGGCTATGATATTGACGGCCGCGACCTATCCGGACCAAGTGTCAGCAGCGGATACCTGGCTGAGCCAGAACATGGGCCTGCCGCCGGACCAGCGCGCGGCGGCGGCGAACAACATGCAATGGGACCCGTCCGTCAAGGGCCTCATCGCGTTTCCCTCCGTCCTTGATAATCTGGCGAGAAACTCGGCCTGGGCGTCTCAACTGGGCAACGCCTATTACAACCAGCCCGGCGACGTTATGAACGCTGTGCAGGCGATGCGATTGCAAGCGCAGCAGTCGAACCGGCTGGTCTCGACGCCGCAGCAGCGTGTGATTGTGGAGGGCGGCGTGATTCAGGTTCTGCCGGTCGATCCGGCGGTGGTTTACGTTCCCTATTACAATCCTTGGGTCGTCTGGGGCCCGGCGTTTGTCGCCTATCCCGGCTATGTCCTGCTGCCGCCGCCGCCCGGTATTGTGCTGGGAGTTGGTCTTGCATTCGGCGTGGGAATTGGCATTGGAGTCTTTGCTCACTGGGGGTGGGGGTTCGGTGCGTGGGCGCCGGGCTGGGGCGGCGGGACGGTGATTTTCAATCATAGCACCTACATTTCCCGGAGCGTGACTGTCTACAATCACGGTCATTTTGGATACCACGACCGGGGCGTCTTTGAGCACGGCGGTCGCGGCGTCCCAAGGGGCTTTCATGCCGCAGCGCATATGGGAGCCGCTCGGGCCGCCGCTGCTCGGGCCCCCGCGGGACGTGGAGGAGCCTACGCGGGTCGTGGCGGGGCACCTGCCGGCGGTCACGGGGGTGCGTTCGCTAACCGCGGAGGAGCACCCGGCCATGGAGCGCCCGCCGGGCAGCATGGAGGTGCGTTCGCTAATCGTGGCGGAGCGGCAGGGCATGGCGGTGCCGCCGCAGGCCACGGCGGGGCTACGCCCGGACATGCAGGAGCATTCGCTAGTCGTGGCGGGGCAGGCGCCGCGGGGCATGGCGGGGCTACGCCTGGCCACACCGGAGCATTCGCTAGCCGGGGTGGAACTGCGGCTGGTCACAGAGGCACGACCGCCGGTCACGGAGGCGGGACCGCCGGCCACGGAGGGCCGGCGATGAACCGTCCTGCCATTGCCGCGCATGGCGGGACGCCCGCCGCCCGCGGTGGCGGTGCTAGCCACGGTGGCGGCGCTAGCCACGGTGGCGGCGGGCATGCCGCCCCCGCTGCTCGCCCGAGTGGTGGCGGTGGTCACGCCGCGGGCGGGGGCGGTCGTAAAAAGTAGGGGAGTGGAGCCATGAAGAAGCAAATAGTCCTCGTCGCAGGGGCAGTGGTATTCGCGGTGGCGGTGGGAGTGTTGGCAGCGGTTCTTGTCTTCCATCGGCTGTCGGAGAGCCGAGCCGCTAACAACTCCACGAACGCGCAAAACGGTGCGGCGACTCCGACCGCAGTCGGCGCAGCGAGCGCCTCGAACGATGCCCCCAACGCTCAGCCTACAGGTGCTGCTGCGGCTCCTGGGGCGGCGCCTGGACAGCCGGCGGACGGCGCTGCCGGCGCGCAGCCCGCGCCTGGTGGGGATGCTGCCGCGGGAGCGGGCGGCGACGCTGCCGCCGCGACTGTGCCGCCCCTGGTTATTCCTGTGGGGACCGCGCTGACAATCCGCCTGGGTGAACAGCTCGGATCGGAGATCAGCCAGTCAGGCCAGAACTTTTCGGCCACCATGGATCAAGACGTAGTTGTCAACGGTCAAACGTTGATTCCCGCCGGCGCGAACGTCACTGGCGTAGTGGCATTCGCCAGACCGGTCGGTGCGCTGGCGGGAGAAGCCAATCTGCAACTCAAGCTGGCCTCCGTCAGTGTCAACGGCGCGGATCTGCCGTTGGTGACGGCGACGCGGAGTTTCGGCCCCAACATCAAAGGCAAGAGCAAAGTGGGACGGTTTTTCAAGGGCGTCGCCAAGCGCGCCATGCACGAGGAGAGCGAGGTCCTCCTTGCGGCCCAGTCCTCATACAGCTTCACCTTGCGGCGCCCGGTTCAGATCCAGTAGCGAGGGATTGCACCCTGCGCGGCTCGGAACTTACGGACATGGAATCGCGCCGGAGGCGCTTTGATGGAGTGCGGCAGCTTGCTGCCGCTTTCCGTCGACGCGAGCTTGCTCGCGCGCCTTACTTAGCGTCCCCGAGGCCAGCCAGCAAGCTGGCCTTCAGAAAAGCGGCAGCAAGCTCCCGCACTCCAAAGCCGTGCTGAAACCCCCGCCGTTGCCTGCGCGTCGTGAACCCCCCCCGGCTACGGCGTCAGCATTCCATGCTGCTTGAGAATCTGCTGCAGTTGATCGTGAGGCAGAGCCGGCACAACCCAATAATCGGCGCCCGTCATGGTTTTGGCGGCGATGATGGCGTTGATCACGGACTCTTCGGTGGCCTGCACGACCGCGGCGAAGAGAGGATCCATCTTCCAACTCTGCATCCGTTCAACCCTCGCATTGGCAGCGGTGAAGGGCGGAGGCGCGCTGTTTCCCTCGTCGGCGTCTGCATTGGCGGTCGAGAACGCCAGGAAGATGTCGCCTGATTCGTCGCCTTCGATCGCTCCTGCTCGGCCCAATCCGACTGTGACGCGCCGGGCGAGTCGTTTCAACTGGTCCGGCGTGAGGGGCGCGTCGGTGGCCACAATCACGATGATCGAACCCACTTCGGGTGGGCGAATTTCGTCGGCCGTTGTGGCGACCTTCGGGTCGCAGATCGGGGCAGGCCGTCCATTCCAATCCAGAACCGGAGGATCGAGCTTCTTTTCGACGCAGGGCTTCTGCAATTTCATTTCGCGCGCTACCGGAATGCCGGCCACGCGCAAGCCATTCGACCCGCCGTAGTTGCACTGCACGAGAATCCCGATGGTGTAAGCTCCCGCCGAGGCATCCAGTATTCGGGACGACGTGCCCGTGCCGCCCTTGAAGCCGTTGCAAACCATTCCGGTGCCGCCGCCCACGTTGCCCTCGGCGACCGGTCCGCCGCTCGCCGAGTTCAGCGCGTCCCAAGCGTCCTGCGCCGTGACGTGCTGCCCTTTAATATCATTCAGCGGCACGTCGGCAGTCTCCGCTGTCACCGGGTACCAGAAGTCGCCGTAATGTTTCCGCTTCACCATCCAGGCCACGGCCGCGTCCCGCACGATCCCGACGCTGCCGGTGTTGGTGATCAGGATAGGTGTTTCGAGCAGGCCGCTCTCCTCGATCCAGTGGGTTCCGGTCATGTCTCCGTTGCCGTTTCCGGCAAAGTACCCTGCAAACACGCTCTTCGAACTAAGCTTTCCTCGCGGCAGAATTGCGGTGACACCCGTCCGCACCGGGCCCTTTCCGATCACCCGCCTGCCTTCGCCGGCGACGAGCGTCTTGAAGCCGACCTCGACTCCGGGCACGTCGGTGATGGCATTGAATCGCCCGGGCGTGCCGTCGAAGGGAACGCCAAGGTCACGTGCGCGTGGCGCCGGTGAGTGGGCCTCCGCAGGACTCTGCGCCGGCAGTTTGCTCGGCACTGCAAGTATGCGCAAAAGGAACACGGCAGCCAGTGCGTAGGTTGGACGCATCGAGTTTCCTCCCTGTTGGATGACCTCTGATTTTCGAGCGACCACGATAGAATATCACAGGCCGGGAGAGGCGGACGTTGCGCAGGCAATCAAGACGCGAAGCGCGCGGCGGATCCAACCCACTGACGGAAATTGCCGGAAAACATGCGTTCCACGTCCTGATCAATTTGGGCGCGGGTCAACGGGTAGCCCTCCGCGAGCAAGCGGGCATAAGACTCATAGAGCGCGGAAGAAATCGTGCGGCGCGAGTGCGCCCACTTGTAGATCAACTGGTCCAGGATGCGCGCGTCCGAGTGCTGCGGGACGGTCGTCGCGCCGAGCATTTCCAGGCGTTCCGAGGTAATCTCCCGCACAATTGAGGGATTGTTGAGGAACCACCAGCATCCGAAGGGCAGCAGGTTGCCGAATTTCCGCGCTGCGACGCAGAGAGCGTGCTGATTCTCGCGCGAGAGCATGGAAACGAGAAAACGCACCTCGGGATTCTCCAGGCAGATGCGCTCCACGGAACCGGTGTCCGCATACCCGACGCTGTCACCCGCATCACGCAAGGTGGGATTCACGGCTCGCGACACGCCGATCATCAAAGCCAGAGGAATTCCATGCTGTTGGCAGGTGGGGAGCACCAATTCCCGCAACAAGGGCGTGCGCGGTGAGTGATCGGGGTAAGTGAAGGTGTAAGGCAGAGACACCGCAAGGTAGACGGGCCGCAAGCGACCAATCCACATCTCCAGGAAGCGGCGCGCTTCGCTGACGGTTCGCGCACCCACGTCTCCGCTGGTATCGAAGCCTGCCGCGCTCATCGCTGTGTGAGCCTTTCCCCAATCATTGAGTATCGGATCCATGCGCAGGGCGCGATGGAAATTCTCTGGACACGGCGCATTCCTTTCCCACATCGTCCGCTCGGCCGGATTAAATGGATCGTTCGTCATCACGATTTCCTTGACGTTGGCCAGGCTGAAAACCCGCTCGATATATTTTTCAGCGGTAAGACCGGCAAAGTACTCGCGCGCCTGCCGCAGGTTCGGCTGGCAAGGATCGAGACCCAACTTCACCATCACCGTAACCACCCCCGCGCAGGCCTCGGAGAGAGGCGTATTCCGGACGAAGAGCGCCTCCCAAATCAGGTCCGCCTGCCGGGATTTTGAGAGTTTCCAGAATTCCTCCGGGGATACGGACGAGGAGCGAAATAGCTCCGCTACCAGGTAGTGATAGTTCACAAGCTCGTCGATTCCCCACAGGCACAGCCCCTTGAAACTGGCCGGATAAAGATGGGTGTGAACGTCTATGACCGGAGATTGTTGAATCGATTCTTCGACGTTCCGCTGCAGGTCTGCTGCGGTGACGAGCTTATCGGACAGGTTCATCATTGGCTCCTCTATGGAACTCCCAGCTTCTTAAGCAGAATCTTCGAGTGGCGTCCGCTTTGTTCGTACTTTTCGCGGCGGGCGGGAGGAAGGTTGTCGACAGTGCCCTCGACAAAGCCGGCCTTCAATTGAAAGTATGTAAACGCTTGCGTCGATAGCGTGATCAATTCATTCACGCCGGCCTCGCGAGCCTTGTTCTCGATGAATTGGATCAGCTTTCGCCCGATGCCCTGATTCTCGTGCGCTGGATGTACAAAGAGACTTGCGAGTTCGCCCTGTCGTTGCTCGGGATAAATGTGCAGGGCCACGCACGCGACCGGGTTCTTGTCGATTTCCAGGATGAAATAATCTGCCAGGTTCTTCTCTATCTCACTGCGGGTGCGGCGGACGAGTTCTTCGGCCTCGACCGCCTTCTGGGTCAGCCTCTGGATGGCTCGAATGTCTTTCTTCTTCGCCGGCCGAATATGTTCGTATTCGTTGGCGTAGATCAGAGTGCCAATGCCCTCGTTCGAAAATACTTCGGAGAGCAGTCCTTCATCCTCGCGTCCGCTGACAATGTGCACACGCTCCACACCCGCTGCGCAGGCGGCTGCCGCATGAGAGGCCTTGGAAAGCATTTCCCCCGCAAACCCGACCCCTGCCAAATGCAAGAGTTTCTGCAAGTCCCCGACCAGCATCTTGCGAATTAGTTGCTGGTTGTACTGCAGCCCTTCTTCAGCAATCACGAATATGAGCTTGGTGGCCCTCAAGGCCTCCGCTACGGCCACGGCGATGCTGTCGGAGTTGGCGCGGTACGTCTTCCCCTCGCCATCAAATCCGAGCGGCGGAAGGACAGGAATAATGCCGCGCTCAAGGAGCGTCTGAAGGAGTTCCGTGTCAACCCGCTGCACCTTTCCGGTGAACAGGTAATCGACGCCCTGGATGATTCCCTGCGGATGCGCAATGATGGCGTTAGGGCAGGCGGCACGCAGATCGTGGGCCGAAAGGCCTTCCAGGATCTCATGCGTGAGGCGGTTCGCGGCGTCCATGGCCAGTTGCAACGTCGCAGCATCGGTCACCCCCGTGCCATCCAGGTTGGACACCTGGACGCCTTGCTTCTCGGCGAGCGCCTTAATCTGCCCGGCTGCGCCGTGCGCAAGCACCACGCGGATGTTCAGCGAACGCAGCACGGCGATGTCCAGAAGGATGTTGGCGAAATTCTCGGATGTGATGATGACACCATCCACCGCAATCACGAATGTCTTTTCGCGGAATTGCGGGATGTATTGTAGAATCCCGCGCAGGTCCGTAAGCTTCACGTTAGCACCTATTCGGCTGGCCGGCAGGCTCGCAGCCCAATTCCAATTGATGAAAGTTCTACTTTACACCGAAACTGAAATCCCGTGCTTCTCCAAAAGTGCATTTTCCACTCGTCCGTTCCGGCCTCATCCTCCCCGTGTCTCCCGGCTCTTGTTTCTGTTATGTCCATGTGCTAGATTCGCCCCATCCACAGGCAGGTATAGCCGCGTTGACATCTGAGAATCAAGGAGCCTCCCGTGACGTTGCAACATCTAGACACCGTGATCGCCTTTGCAGTCATCATGCTCGGATCGGCTTTGCTGATTACGATCTTCACGCAGACCATTTCCAGCTTTCTCGGCCTACGCGGCACCAACTTGTTATGGGGCCTCACGACTTTGCTTGCTACGGCGGACCCCCGTCTGAAAGACATTTCCAAGAGCGTTGCTGAGAAGGTCCTGACCCATCCCCTGCTTTCCGATTCCGTCATGTCCAAATATTCCAAGCTTCCGCTGATTGGCTGGCTGATCGACCGGTGGAGGTTGGGATCGGCCATTCGGGTGGAGGAGTTCGAGCGGGCATTGGCATTCTTCGCTGTTGACCCTCCGGCCGGGCAAGGCGCCGGCGCTGCGGATCAGGACTCGACCGGCCTGACCCAAGCCCAAAGAGAAAAGCTCAAAGGACTGATGGAAAAACTGAATGCGCAGGCGGCGACGGACATCCGCCAACTCGCCGGCAGCCTCGCCGCTTTGGCGCCGGAGAAGGAGGCCGAAGCGGAGAAATTGGTGGGTCAGATCGTAGCAAAGGCGCAGAGTTCGCTGGCCGACCTGGAGAGCTGGTTCAACACCTGCATGGACCGCGTCTCGCAGCGGTTCGCGACCCAGATGAGAATCGCCACCATCGTATGCTCGGTGGCTCTGGCCTTTTTTGCGCATATGGACGCTTTCCGCCTCTATCGGCAACTCTCGAGCGACGCCGATCTTCGCTCCAGGCTGGTGGCCAGTTCCGACGCGCTGACCAAGAAGGCCGGGGAAATCACTGCCACGAACGGCAATGCTGTCCCCGGTGTCTTCAACGACGCCATGAAGCAATTGTTGCAGCAAGATATCGCAAAGGACCTGACCGGACCCGCGCCCGACTGCAAGACCCGGCAGGACTGCGAGGACTGGCTGCGCAGGAGTTCAAAAGGACAGGACGCTGCGAACCAGTTGGTGACGGAATATGATTCGTTGGTGCAGGCTCAGCTTAAAACCGGAATGGACACCCTCAAGGCACAAGCCAATGATATCCGAGGGATTTTCGATCGGGCCGAGTTGCAACTGTTTCCGAATCCCTACCCCAGGAACTTCAAGAGCGACAGTATCTGGGGCATCCTGACGGCGGCAGGCTTGCTCAGCCTGGGTGCGCCGTTTTGGTTCAATGCCCTAAAGACCCTTAGCAGCCTGCGGCCCCTGCTTTCGAATAGGACGGACCCCGACTCATCCGATGGTAGCCAGGACGCGGGACAATGATCCATTTTTGCCCGCCATACGCGCGTAGCGCAGATTCGCCGTCTTTGCGACTCTGCGGCTTTGATGTTGAATACTTCTTTTCTCATTAATGTAGCGGAAAAGATTCACCACGGAGGGCACAGAGGCGAATCTGCAGAAAGGGCGCCTCGCCACGATCTCTGTGATCTCTGTGGTGATGCTTTGGGGTGGTTGCTCCGCCGCGCGGCGCTACCTGCTGCGTCCCTCCTCGGCCGCTTCTTGAGGGGGTCGTAGGTTGTCGGGTCTGGGTGCGCTGGCAAGGAAACCGGTTGACAAATTGTCCAAATCCGGGCTATAAAAACCTTCTGGGGTTGCTCTTTGAACTTCACTCCCGTTTTTTCAAGGAGACCCACCATGGCTCCTACTCGCCGAGACTTCCTGAAAATCAGCTCAGTCGGAGGTGCAGCCGCGGCGGTGTTGGGTTTTGACCTGGCGCCGGCCTACGCAGAGATGCGCGCCCTCAAGATCGCGCGTGCCTCGGAGACGCGCTCCACCTGCCCTTACTGTTCGGTCAGTTGCGGTGTCATCATCTACACGCAGGGTGATGGCGCGAAGAATGTGACACCTTTCGTGGTTCACGTCGAGGGCGATCCCGACCACCCTATCAATCGCGGGACGCTTTGCCCGAAGGGCTCGTCGCTCGAGCAGGACATTCTTAACGACCGCCGTCTGTTGAAGCCGCAGGTGCGGCGGCCCGGCTCGGACCACTGGGAAGATATCGCCTGGGACGACGCCATCAACGAAATCGGCGCCTGGGTGAAGAAGACGCGCGACTCGAGCTTCGTCGAGAAGGACGCGCAGGGGCGTACCGTTAACCGCTGCGAAGGCATTGCGTGGACAGGCGGCTGCACCGATACCAACGAGTTCAACTACCTGGTGGTCAAATCCATGAGGAGTATGGGCCTGTGTTACATCGAAAACCAGGCCCGGGTTTGACACGGCCCCACGGTCTCAAGTTTGGGACCTACCTTCGGACGCGGGGCAATGACCAACGGCTGGATCGACATCAAGAATACCGACATGATGTTGATCGAGGGCGGGAATCCAGCCGAAAACCACCCTTGCGGCTTCAAATGGGCGATTGAAGCCAAACGACAGCGCAACGCCAAGATGATTGTGGTTGACCCTCGTTTTACAAGAACGGCTGCTGTCGCTGACCTCCACCTCCAGATTCGAGCCGGCACCGATATCGCTTTCCTGGGCGGCCTTATCCGTTACGCCGTGGAGACCAACCGCATCGCTAAAGACTATCTGGTGAATTTCACCAACGCCGCCTTCATCATCAAAGACGGCTTCAAGCTTCCCGAGGACGGGCTCTATTCAGGATTCGACGCGGCCGGCCAGGTCTACGACAAGTCCACCTGGAATTACGCCGAAGGCGGCGAGATGAGCGGGAAGGCCGTGGCGGCGGGTGGTACGGGCGTTTCGCCCGTGGGCAGTCAAGGGCAGGATGCGCATGCCTCGCCGCCAGCGCTTCCTGAGAAAGTCGCTTACGACCTCACGCTTCAGCATCCGCGCTGCGTGTTCCAGCTTCTCCGCCAGCAATACTCGCGCTACACGCCCGACGTGGTCGAGAAGATTACGGGCATTCCGCAAGATCAATTCCTGAAGGCCGCTGATCTCTTCACTTCCATTCGCAAAGACGGCGACATGAAGAAAGTCGGGACCATCATTTACGCGGTGGGATGGACTCAACACACCTCGGCCACCCAGACGATTCGCGCCGCCGCCATGCTTCAACTGATGCTCGGCAACGTGGGACGCGCGGGCGGCGGCGTGAACGCATTGCGCGGGCACTCGAACATTCAAGGCGCCACCGACATGGCCGGCATCTTTGACAATCTGCCGGGATACTTGAAGGTGCCGAACCCGGGCGACGCCAACCTGGAAACCTATCTGAAGCGCATCACGCCCAATCCCTCCAAGCCCGGCCCCTGGCAGTCGCTGAACTACTGGTCGAACACACCGAAGTTTGTCGTGTCGTTCCTCAAAGCCCTGTACGGCGACGCCGCTCGCAAGGAGAACGATTGGGCCTTCCACTATCTGCCGAAAGTGGATCGGAATTATGCCTGGGTCGAGATTTGGGACAACATGTATCGGGGCAGCGTGAAGGGCCTGTTCGCCTTTGGCATGAACGGCGTCATGATAGGTCCCGATACTAAGAAGAATATTGAAGCGCTCAAGAAGGCGGATTGGCTGGTAGTTGGCGAGATCTATCCCGACGAAACCAGCGAGTTTTGGAAGTCGCCGGGGATCACGCCGGAGGAAATGAAGAGGATTCAGACCACGGTCTACCGCCTGCCCTGTGCGGGATTTGCGGAGAAGGACGGCAGCTTCACCAATTCCGCGCGCTGGCTGCAATGGAAGAACGCCGCGCTGCCGCCACCCGGGGATTGCCGGTTGGATCAAGCGATCGTGGCCGAGATATTCCTCAAGGTGCGCGAGCTTTACCGGAAGGAGGGCGGGAAGTTCCCTGACCCGATTCTGAATCTCACCTGGCCCTACACCGAACCGTACAACCCGTCGCTGGCCGAGGTAGCGAAAGAGATCAACGGCAAGGCGCTCTCGGATGTCACCGATCCCAAGCTCAACCAGACGATCAAAGCGGGGCAGCAGCTTCCGTCATTTGCGTGGCTGCGCGAGGATGGCTCGACCGCGTGCGGCAATTGGATCTACTCGGGAAGCTGGACGGAGGCGGGTCCGCAACTGGCGCGGCGCGGTACGGAAGACCCCTCGGGTCTCGGCATCTACCCGAACTGGGCGTGGAGCTGGCCGGCCAATCGCCGCGTACTTTACAACCGCGCCTCCTGCAACCTGGATGGCAAGCCGTGGGATCCCGCGCGCCGCCAGGTGTGGTGGAACGAGGATGCCCAGAAATGGGTAGGCAACGATATTCCGGACTTCAAGCCGGACT
>Ga0187781_10000875_pt1 | contig 22187 bp, 10 predicted proteins | sample 0715_SJ02_MP02_2_FD_132447 | JGI IMG/M metagenome (GOLD analysis project Ga0187781, IMG submission 132447) | Tropical peat soil microbial communities from peatlands in Department of Meta, Colombia - 0715_SJ02_MP02_20_MG | ecosystem: Environmental > Terrestrial > Soil > Wetlands > Peat | place... | reverse complement strand
GCCCCCGCTTTAATTTCCCTATCAATTTTGCTCGCGGTTCATGAGGTCATGCCAGCGCTTTCTTTCCGTCATATTTGTTTTATCTGAGACTGTGTCGCACAGGTCACAGTGCCGGAACTTGATCGAGAGTAAGCTTCTACCCCTCGCTGCAGCCGCCGCGGCACCGAGTTTTTAGGCACTCCATCTTTCGCCTTATTAGAAGTGTCCGGAGCCTCAATGATTCGAACAGCGGTAGCAACACTCTCCCTTTTTGCCGTTGCCGCCTGCACCTCCGCACCAATACCTACGACGTGGACAAGAGCCGACGGCCGCGCGACTGACCAGGCCCAGTTGGAGGCCGACGGGGCGATTTGTCGAAGCGAAATGGAACAAGGAGAGCTCATCACCAACGCGCGAGGTCTGGCGCCGATTCACTTGCCGGGGCAAGAGAGTCCTTCGGCCAAGGTGTATATTGGCTGCATGGCGCGGCACGGTTACACGGCTGCCAAGTCCTCACCATAACAAGTCCTCACCATAACAAGTCCTCACCATAACAAGTCCTCACCATAACAAGTCCTCACCATAACAGGTCATTACCATAACACGTCATCACCATTAGCTGTCGCGCACGGCCACGCCGATCAAAAAAAGGTCGTTGCGTGAGCCATAGAGTGGAGACAGTGTCATGCCGCACAGGAAAGAAGCGGCTCGGCGGAAACGTCGGAGCAAAGCAAGTAAAGCTGTGCCGATGCTGGGAGCTGCCGGCCTGTCATTCTCGCTGGCTGCCGGCGCCTCCGCCGCAATCGGCGGCATGGATCCGCATCCGACCGCATCGGCGCTGGTCACCCGGCAAGTGATGGATGAAGAACAAATCTGCGAGGCCAGCTTGGCGACATTCCACGTGCTCGACAACGAGAGTGTCAGCAGGCAGCGGCCGCGCACTCGGCCGACCATGGTCAGCCAAGGCGCCTGTGGGATAGGCTTCTATTATCCTCAGAACCCACCGGCGGTCAGCGGGCCAGTCTATCAGGCACCGCCGCCGCCGAGACAGCGGCCGATACGTCCAACGTACAAATACAGACGCTCCTGATGGCTGCGAGCGTCGCGGCGGTGATCGAGGCTTACCCATGCGAATCTTGGGGCCGGGCAACCCGCAATTACCTCCAATAAAAATGCAAGTTTTAGGAATTGCCAGCGCCCAAGGATTTCACAACAATGGGACTGTGGTTGCGGCCGGGCGGCGTGCGCCCCGGCGTTCGCGCACGCGGTTTCGAGGGAGGAAGTAGCAATGAAAGCCGACTACAAAATTGCGGCTGCCCTCATTGGCAGTTTTGCGCTGGGCGCTGGCGCTGCCAGCGTGTACGCGCAAGGCACCGCGCCTTACTACGAGGTGGCCGAGATCAACGTCAAGGATCAAGCCGGTTATGAAGCCAGCGGCGTCGACAAGGTCCGCGAGGCCATCAAAGCTGCCGGAGGCAAGGTGATCGCGGGTGGATACAAGAAGGCCGAGCTTATTGTCGGTAATGGTGAGCCCGCCAACCGATTCCTGATCACCATGTATCCCAACAAAGCTGCCTCGGGCGAAAATTGGGCCAAGAACATCCGGCCCTGGCTTGAAAAGGTGGAAGGCAAGTACGCCACCGCCCGCGTGATTGGCGTCGAAGGCGTCGAGCAGAAATAGCTAACGATTCGGCGGGGCGGCGGCAGCGATGTCGCATCCCCTAACTAACTGAATCAGCACAACCTAAATGCGGGGTAGGACCGGTGGGGACGGATCTCCACTGACCCTGGGGTCCCGGCGCGAGAGAAATTGCGTGGTACCCGTGCCGCGCCGGGGCCTTTCAGCACAGCGAGCGTGGGCTTTTTCGTCGGCATTGTTACGCCGCTATCAGATGGCCAGCATCGGGGCACCGGTCGCATAACCGGCCGGCGACCACGCGGAGTCCATCCGGTCACTTTTTGACGCAGGAAACTGCGCACACCGTTCGCTACATGCACCGTTCGCTGCATGGTTGCCGAGCAGCGAACGCTCCGGCGGCCCCTGCACCGAATGTCTACTCCCCCAAGTCGTCTTAGGATGTGCAGAACAGGAATCGTCTTTTGTCGCACCTGCCAGTCCCGCTTGTCGCACCGATTGATTTTACTGAACAATTTTTGGGGGCTGGCAGGAGTGGAGGGACTGTCAACTTCTCACTAAATCAATGGGCGGGACACTTTCCGAAGCCCCAAACACGGCCCAAAAGCCCAATAAAGACGCGAAGGTGTTCCGTCGCGCCGGACGCTTAGGGGCACACGTCCGCCGACCGATGTTTAACTGGCAGCCAACTCGCGTCAGTGCTGGTTCCGGACCGCTTGGATTAACCGGCTTCGCTCGTCCTCGGTCAGATCTTTCATCTGCTTGTTCGTGAACTCGCCATTACCAAGCACGCGGAACATGCCACTGCGATCATAAGTCTGTTGGCCTGGCTTTTTGCCGCGCTGCTCGTCCTCTGGCGGCGGCGGATTATTTTCGTTGCCCTCACCGCCGCCATAGCCGACAACCTCGACGATGATAACTGAAGGCTGATTGTTGGTGTTGGCGCCGGGCGCCACAGGCAGCGAGGCCTGCGTGGCACCCGCAACGTTCGATGCCGTCGTTAGCGCGCCGATGTTCGGCGGCTGGGTGAAGCTGACGCCCGTCACCGTCCCGCTAGCCTGGATGTTGAAGGCGTTGAGCACGACCTGCGCCACCAGATTGATATCGTTGCCGCGCAATCCCGCCGCCCCCGCATCGATGGTGCCGTGCGGTGCCGCAAGGCTCACATTGCTGTTCTCCGGATTCTGTCCGGGCAAAGTGACCAGCGCGGCGATGCCGGCGCCGGTGACGAGACCCTGCGGATTGACATAGCAGTAGCCGCTGACGGTGCAGATCTCGCTGGCCGCCGGACTCGATACGTAGGTCTTTGGACCTTCACCGGCGCTGATGTCGCCATTGGCGCTGAACAAGTCGATATTGCCGCCCTGCTCCGTCATGATGCGGCTCTGGTTGACGAGAATCGAAGCGTCCGTGAAGGCGCGGATGCTGCCGCCGCCAAGCGTCAGGATGCCCTCCTGGTTCGGCGCGAGGACATCGCGTGAGGCATGGCCGACGGTGATGCCACCGCCCGGCCCCAGGATGTTGATGTCGCCGCCCATCTGGGTCTCGAGCAGCGATCCGGCAATGTTGAGATTGCCGGTCGAGACCATCGCCGCCGCGCCATTGCTGCTGCCGCCGCTGCTGTTGTCGGTGTAGCCGTAGCGGGCGGGGAACAGGACCGAGATCGCCTGGTAGGCGCGGCCGTACTGATTGGCGAAGGGGCTCGCCGGATTGTTGAAGTCCTTCGCTACTTGCGTGAGGAAGTCGAGGAAGGCACGCTCGATCAACAGGTGCTGCCGCGCCGGCGACAGCGTCTGGAAGGTGGCCCAGGCCTGATCCCGCGATTGGCCGAGGATAGTGGCGATGTCGGAGAGAAAGTCGATGCCGCCGGCGCCGGCATGCGCCGGATCGATGTATTGCGAAATCGCCGCCGCATAATCGATACCCGGCTTGACGCCGAACAGCACGTCGATCGCGGCGCCCTGCGCCGGCAAATAAGACTTGAGGACGAGCTGATTTGAGCCGGAAAACGAGTTGCCGACGGCGCTGCCGTTGCCGATCGTGGCCAAGCCCGTGGTTGTGCTCGCCAAGCCGTTCGACGTCGACTCCAGGAACGGCCCCATGTTGTGTCCGGCCTGCAGCACGAAGGTGCCGGGGCCGTACAGCACATAGGTGCCACCGATCAGGTCATTGCCGGCGCTGATGCTGGTGATGTCGGTCGCGTTGTTGTTCTGGCCAACGAAATTGAAAGCCTGCTGCTGCGGGCCGCTGAAGGTCGTGGTCCCGCTCGGGGCAAAACGAACATCGTGTCCCGCCTCGATCTCCGCCGGCTTGACCAGCGTCAGGCCGCTGGCTGTGCTGCCTGTTGGGTCAACCGCAATGATATCCTGCCCGGCCGCGATGACGGCCGGCGCAGGATCGTTGGCATGCAGCGCCTCGGTCAGGTTGGGGAGCACCAAGCCGAGCGGACTGACATAGTTGTTGCTGCCGGCCACCCTACCGCCAAAAAACTGGCTTACGGACGTGTTGAGATCGGACATGGCAAGCCCGCCACCGAGGTTGATCGACTGCGCGGCAATGATATTAAGCGTGCCGGTATCGGTGCCGGTTTGCGTGGGATAGGGGACGAGGTTGGGAGTCCCGACGAACGCGATGGTGCCGAGGTCCACATTGCCGCGCAGGGCGACGAGATCGAGCGTGGCAGGCAACAGCGACAGCATGGCGGTGCCGTTGCTATTCACCTCCGCAATATTTGCATCGTTGTGCAGGAACAAACCGCCGATGTTCTGATCGAGGCTGGTCGTCCCGGCGGAGATGGTCAGCGCCGTCACATCGCCCGCGACGCTGGTCAGTGCGACGCCGCTGCCGGGTCCATAGGACGTGAAGAAATTACCAAAAAGCGGATTGTCCAAGCCCCGGCCGCCGCCGGGCAGACTACCCGGTGCCTCTCGCGAAGTCGCGTCAGACGGCAGCGAGGCCGGATCGTAGACATTGCCAAGGGTAACGGCGCCGCGCGCGGCGACTGTAATGAACCCGTCCTGCACCGCGAGCAGCAGCGGCAATGGAATTTGGCCGGCGATGGAGCCGCTCTGGACCTGTATCAAATCGGTCGGCGTACCGGTGATCGGATTCAACGGATCGGCCTGAACGGCCCCGCCAACCTGGATCAGGCCAGAGCCGCGGCCGACCAGGAAGTCGCTGCTCAAGAGATTGCCGCCGGCCTTCACCACCAGATTGCCGCCGCCATAATAGGTGGCCACCGGCGGAATGAGATTGCCGTTCTTGTCAAGGGCGCCGGTTCCCCCGCTCACCACCAGGGTCTCCGGCAATGACGCGCCGACATCGGCGATATCCGCGCCGGCGGTCAGCGTGACATTGCCGCCGCCCAGCGCGCCGAAGCCCTGGAAAAAAGTGGCGAAGTTAATCCAGGCCGCGGTCTGGCAGGCGACCGAGCATCCGGAGAACGGCGTAGCGGTGCCGTTGGACAGCCCGTAAGTCATGTACCAGGAGTTCCACATCTGCCCGGTCGGCGCGCCCGGGAGGCCGGTCTGGCTTCCATTGGCATCGTCCACCGGCATTTCGATGCCGATGATCGAGCCACCGGCCGTGATGGTCACCGCGCCGCCGCCGCTCGACCAGGCCGGCTGGCTCTCGATGCCGTTCGGATTTACCAGGTAGCTGGGGGAGAATGTGGGTGCCCTGAATCCGGCCGGAGTATTCGCCAGGGCGCCGGCGGTGTAGACCGCACCCGGCGCGATCTGATCAACAAAAGCGATGTTGGCCGCCGCCACGATATCGATCGAGCCGGTTCCGGTTCGCACCAGCGTGGGGATGTTGATGATTGGATTGTTCCCAAGCGGATCCATGTAAAGCGTGTGGCCGCCAATGACGACGCTGGCGCTCGCCATGCCGACCGCAGCCGGATTGGACACCGGAACAACGGCATCGGGATTAGCCGGCGGCGCGCCAGCTCCGAGCGCCGCGCCGGCGACGAAATCGTAGGAGAACGAACCGTTGTTGATGCCCGGAATGATGGACATCAGGCCCGCCGCCGACGTCGTATTGTAGGCGACGTTCCCTGACGAAGGCGCCTGAGCCGGATTGTTGGCGATCAGGTTGGCGACGACTTCGGACTGCGTTGTCTGGTCCGTGCTGAACGCATCATAGGTTTCATAGAATCCGTCGCTGATCGTGGCATTGATGACGATGTTGTTGACCGCGCGCAAGGTCAGCACGCCGGGCTCGCCGACACTGGTGCGATAGGCCGGCTGGTAGTTCGTCAACGGCGCGCTCGGACTGGCGATTTGCAATGTCGTGACACCGCCGAGATTCCAGTTGCTCAGCACGCTGATATTGCCGCCGTTGATGTCCGCACGTGGGTTGACGAGATCGATCTCGGGCCGGTAGTGCACCTGGAGACCGCTGAAGCTCGTCGCGTCGGCCGGAGTGACGCTGAAGTTCTGCACGAACCTGACCAGCGTGTTTTGATAGAAATTGACGTGAGGCGTGTAGGCTCCGGCCGCCGGGTTGCCATAGGTCGAGATCGGATAAATCGACGAAACACCGTCAGGTCCTGTCGATGGGAAGACGACCTGCGTCCCGGTGTTGTCGAAGAAGCCGGCAGGGTCGATGATGCCGTCGAAATACTGGTCGAGGTTGGCCGGGTTGTCCTTGGTGCTCCAGACCGCATAGGCGTTGACCACGACGCCCGTCCCCGGCGTGCCGCCATTGCCAGCTGTGACGACGTTGCCGTGGAAGCTGATATTGACGGTGCCATTGCTCAGAATCGGGGCGCGCAGGATGACCTGCCCGCCCGTGCTGGAGATGTTGGGCCCCCCTGCCCCGCCGCTGACATCGAAGGTGACATTGGAGGCGACCGCAATAGCACCCGAGGTTGGTACGTTCTCATAGCCATAGGTCACATTCAGCGAGCCGTCCGGCGTGCCGGTAGTGCCGAGCTTGATGGTGCCGCCGTTCTGCACCAGCATCGAGGTGCCGTTGGCGTAATTGGGATTACTGGGATCGTCCGCCACCCAAGCCGCCGTGAGCCGGGCGCCAGAGCCGATGCTGACGCCATTGGCGCCGTAGAGCGCGATCTGGCCGTTGAGGCCGCTGGCGTCGAGGACCGTAATCTGATTGGCCGGATTGCTGGCGTCGCCACTGCCATAGACCAGCACGCTGCCGTTGCTGGCGGTGAGCGTGATCTGGCCGGCGTTCAAGGCCGGCGCCAGCGCATTGGCAACCGGCCCGATCACGATGTCGCCCTGCTGCAGGGTGACGGCTATGCTGCCGGTGAAGCTCGTCGGCAGTTGGCTGCCGGCGGCGACACTGCCGGCGTTGAGGGTGAAGTTGCCCCCCAGATCTTTGAACGCCGCGTGCCCGTCGAGCGTGCCGTCGAGCGTCACGCTATTCGGGGCCTGGATGGACAGCGATCCCGCAAAGCCGATGCCGGCCGCGGCGACGCTGACGGTCGCGCCCTGGTCGATGATCACATTGCCGGCGTTCGACACCAACGACACTTTGCCGCCAGGCGCGTCCCTGACGATGTCGAGGATAGCGACCTGCGAGCCGGAGGCATCGATGTTTGCTCCGGCACCGAGCACGACATCGCCAGCGGTCGCAATCAGGCTGACATTGCCGGACAGCGCCTGGATCGTTGCGGTGTCCATGATCGACGCGGCGGTGATGGTGAGCGCGCCGCCGACATTGCTGGCAACGCTCGCAGGCGCCGCTCCCGCACCGGTGGCAAGGCTGACGCTGCCGGAGGTGCTGACGGATTGCGTCGCGCCGGCATTGACCACGATGACGGGGGCGGAGAGCAAAATGTTCGCGGTTCCGGCGTCGAGGCTGCCGGCGCCCGTAAACGCAACAGCCTCGCCACCGTTGAAAGTGACTTGGCCGAAACCGCGCAGGCTCTTAGCGCCGAGATCCTCGGTGACGGCCGCACTGGCATTCAGCGTCAGCGTGCCGCCGGCGCCGCTGATGCCGGTGCCGGTGGCGCCGAAGCTGTTGGCCAGATCGATATTGGTCGCGTTGACCGTGGTGTTGCCGCCCTGGCCGTAGAGACCGGCGCTGTCGAAGGTCAGCGTGCCAATCGGATGGCCTCGATCGCCGATCTGCAGGCCGTTGGCATCGTAGAGATTGATCGCCGACGCGCTGCGCAGGCGGACTGAGGCCGCATCGTTGAAGTTCGCAAGCACAGCCGGGCTCAGCGTCACGCCGGAGCTGCCGCCGCCGATATTGATGACCGAGCCTGCGATGTCGTAATTCGCGGCTTTGAGGATAGCGTCCGGAGCGAGCGCACCGCTGCCGCTGGAGTCGAGGGTCAGCGCGTTGCCGCCGTCGATCAGCGCGCCAGCGCCGATGGAGAACGTTCCCTGCGGCGTCGCGCTGGCCGGCAGAGGACCCGGGCCGGTATATTGACCTGGCACGTAGAAGCGCGTCACGTTCACGGCGGTGCCGTTGGAAACGCGCAGCAGCGAGCCATCGCCGCTGACTCCATTTGTGTAGCCAGTCACATTTCCGAGATTGTCCGTTTGCGCAACCGGATTGGCTCCGATGGTGATGTCGCGATCGGTGCCAGCGGGCACCGCGCCGACCGCGCGAACGACGCCGCCCGCGTCGACCACGACGCCATTGCCCCCCGCCTGCGAGACCAGAATCAGCTCCGGCCCGGTGAGGGGATGGGCCGCGTCGCTTTTCACTTCGAGATTGAAGGCGCTGGCCGTGATGGCCTCGGCGCCCTTAACGACCGCCGCGGTACCTCCGATCAGCACCGAAGCCGCGCCGAGGCCGCTGATCTGGTCGGCATTGAGCACGAGGTACGCAGCGCCCGTGCAGCCCGGAGCGCTGCCGGCCACGCAATCGGCGGCCGGCACGCTCTGGTCGGCGGCAAGGACCAAAATGTTGGCCGCGCTGATTTGCACCTGGCCGCCGCCGCCGACGAGACCCGGCGCGAGAGGGCTTTCGCCGGGCGCAAACAAATTGGTGCCCGCCAGGTTGAGCGTATTCGTGGCGCCGAGCACCAGCACGCCGCCGTCGATCGGCAATGGCGGCAAAGCCTGACTGGCGGCAAGCGCCTGCCTGCGGAAGAAAGTCGTGCCCGAGGTGATGTCGATGCGCGAATATTTCGACCACACCGCCTGCGATTGGAGCTGGAAGAGGGCCGGCTGCGCCGAGCGCGCGCCGGTGAGCGCGTTGCCGAGGGTGCCGGCCACATATTGCGAGCCGTCGGCGCCGGTTAAGCTCGTGCTCACGCCCGGGTTGAGGCTGCTCGCCACCTGCACGATGCGGTAGGCGCCGGGCAGCGTCGCATACATGCCGGGCAATAATGTGTAGGTGCCGGCCGGAATGCTGCTGCCGGGCGCGATGGTCACCGACTGGCCCGGCGCGATCGCATTGGGGAAGTACGTGGTGCCGCTGGTGTTGAGCGCCGCGGGAACGCTCAGACCGGAATAATTGGGGTACTGGGCGAAGTTGGGATCGTAGGCGGCAACCGCGGCCAGATAGTTCGGCACCAGAGCGTAGACCTGCCGGCCATCGGCATATTGCGGCGTGAAGGCGCCGGTCGCGAGATTCTGCTGATAGGTCGTCAGCACGTTGCGGGTGCCGCCGGTGCCGGCCACGTATTCCGTGGCATAGATGTCGCCGCCGCCGCTGAGGTCCAGCACCGCGCCCGGTTGCGTCGTTACATTGGCGCCGAACAGGCTGATCGACTTGCTTGGCGGCGCCAACATGGCATCGCCGACACCGACGGCGCCCTGGTACCAGGTCGTGCCGTCCACCGTAGAACCGTCTGGAATGACAAGGCCGGCCGCTGAGACCGAGGTCAGGCTGCCCGCCGCCAAGGTGACGTTCTCTGCCGGCGTGAACGTCGTCTCGCTGACCAAAAACGCAAGGGTGGAGATCGGAATGTCGCTCGCGCTCCGCAGGCCCAAAATGATGTTGCCGAGCGGCGCCCACAGCGTGCCACCCTGCACGATGTTCTTTGCGTTGAGCACAATTCCGCCGCCCGCCGAGAGCGGAGCCGTCGGGACGCCGTTCTGCGCGATGGTGATGGTGCTGGCGGAGGCCAGCGTTCCCGTCGACATCATCAGAAAGGTGACATTGGTGACCGGATAAATCTCGGCCGCCTGCAAGGTCAGATTGCCGGGCACCACCAGCGCGCCGAAAGAGTTCCCCGCTCCGCCGCCGCCGCTCGTGACGAAGCCATAGTTGGCCGGCAACAGCCGGATGGCAGCTTCGCTGGCGAGGACCGCGCTGCCGGCATTGTCGAGCGCGAGGACGCCTTGCAAGTCGATCCATTCGGCGGTGACGTTCAAGTTGCCGTCAGCGAGGGTCGGAGACACGAAGGGGGTGAAGGAAACCGTGTCGTTTGCCCCGACCAGCCGGACATAACCCGCAGCCAGGTTCACGGTGGGAGCGCCGATGCCCAGGATGCAGTTCGTCCCGCAGTTGCCGAGGCCAAAGTTTTGCTTGAGATTGTTGAGACTGCCAATCGCGATGCCTGACGGCAGCAGGCCGGTGCTGGCCGGCAGGAGTGCGATCGTTCCGCTGGTGGCGTTCAAGGTCAGCGCGCCGGGGACAGTTACATTCATCGAACCGGCGAACGCGATGGTGCCGGCGTTCAGCGTCACCGAATCGAAGCCGCTATTGCTTAAGGTGTCGGCGCCGATGAAAGCGCCCGGCGTAGTGGACATTCCCACGGCCGGTAGATTCGCCGCGACAATGCCGGCGGGCTCGACGACGATCGCGTTCGGCGAAGGCGAGCTCGAAGCAATGCCGCCGATGGTCAAGGTGCCGCCTGTGGCGAGCGGCGCGCCGCCCGCCGCATCGACGGTCCCGGCGAAATAGATGTTGGTGCCGAAGAGCTGCAGATTGCCGCCATTGCTCCAGACAGCCTGCCCCACGAGGCTCGCGCGCAGCCCGCCTTGCGGAATCTGGATCAGGTTGCTGGCCGCCGACACCGCGGCGCCCTGCAGGTCGAACAGCGCCCCAGGCTCCGCGACCAGATTTCCAGGCGACGCGGTCAGCGTGATCGTGCCGCCACCGAGCACGGTGCCGGTGGAATAACCGACGACCCCGGGATTGGACACGAACACGCCGCTCACGTCGAGCACAGCGCCTGAAGCGATGCGGACCTCGTCTCCCGACACGCTGATGGTGCCAGCTGGGGCAACGATGCTGCCGAGAACGTTGGCGGTCGCCAGCGCGCTCAGCGTGACGCTGGCCTTCGGGTCGGCGACGATGGCAGCGCCACGGTCGAGCAGAACATTGTTCGCGCCGGCCGTCAGCGTGAGGTTCAGCGGCTTGCGCAAGCCATCAGGCAGCCGCCCCACGGACGCGAAGCTGCGCAGGAGAGCGCCGGTCGGTATCTCCGCCTCTCGGCCAGTCGCCAGAAAATTGGTCTGTTGCAGTACCACCTGCGTCCCGGCGGTAACCGTAACCCCGCCATCGGCAGCCGTCAGGGCATATTGAGAGAAGCCGGCATTGGTGAAGAATGAGGGCGGCAGAACGACCTGACCAGCATTGGTACCCGATACGGCGGAGCCGGCAGGCGGCACCCCGCTCTGCCCGGTGAGAGCGCTTGCGCTCGCGCTGGACAGATATGACGTGACCTGTCCGGCGCCGCCGTCGATGATAATGGTCGGCACCTGCAGCGTCAGCGTGCCGCCGCCGTCGAAGCCCCCCGAATAGATGGTGCCGCCCAACAGCACATTGGCCTGATTGGCGCGGCTGAGCGTGCCGTCGGGCTTGGTGCCATGCGGCGGAACATTGAAGCTGGCCGATATGCCTTGGCTTGGGTCTCCAACATGGCCAGTGAACCCGCCGGCATAGGTCGTCAGCGTGAGACTGCCGCCCTTGCCGAGCGGCAAGCCGTCGGCGCCGGTCTTGAGCGTGCCGGTGGTGCCGACATAGCCGCCGCCCGAGAGGTCAATGACACTGCCGGACGAAAGCACGATGCTCTGGGTCACGTCGACAAAGAGACCGTCGCTCTGTGATGGCCCATTGCTGGCGGCAAAGGTCGAGATGCTGACGGTGCCGCCGTTAACGAAAGCCGGGCCCTGCGCCTGATCGAACAACAGGCCGGTGTCGTTGACCCAGAGCCCGTGCACATCCAGCACTGCATTCGGACCGACGACGAGCGCCGGCACCGGCGGAACACCTGGACCGTCGGTGCCCTTGGCATATGTGAAGCCGGTGAGGCTGATGTTGCCGGCAGGCGCGCTGAGCAGGCCGGCAATGGTCGTAACGCCATCCAGCGTGATGCTGCCGCCGGGCCGCACCATGAGTGCCGCATCCACCGGCATGCTCAGCTCTCGCGCCCCCTTGATCGAGATCGCATTGAGCGATGCGTTGGACAGAACATCAGAGAAGACCGGGAAAACGAAGTTCGCGACTACCGGAGACCAGGTGGACGCATTGGCGAAGTTCAAGCCGCTCAAGCCATACGGATCCGGACCGGCATCCGCCTGCGGCTCGAGCACCACGTTGTAGACGCTGCCGTCGGCGAACGTGATGCCCAACGCGGCGCCGGTCGGCATCGTGTCGGCTGCCGCGACATTCGAGGATGCCGCCAATGCACGCTGACGACGCCCGACGACCACATCGCCCACGATGTCACCGGCAATAATCGGCGCAATCGCCGTTACGTTGATGGATCCGGCATTCGCGCCGGCGATATAGCCCGGCTCGTAATACCCACCGCTGATCAGCGGATCGGCGTAGACGTCGGTGACGTTCCAGTGGGCGTGATCGACAGTGAAGCCGGTGAGAACGCCGATATAGGCCACGTAAGGGTTGGCGCTGCCTATGCTGTAGATGCGCCCGTCGGCGCCGAGCAGGCGCGTCGTGTTGATCACGCCGCCAAGATATTGGACGTAGCCGCCGGATACGTTGACCACCGCGCCCGGCTGCTGAACGACGTTCGCCGCCGACGTCGTGAGGCTGCCGCCGGTAGTCAGCAGCTGGTCAATGGTTTCGGGGATCAGCCCGGCATAGCCGGCGGCATCGAGGATCGGCGAGCCGACCCAGTGGAAACCGTCGGCGCGGGTGCCGCTCAGCCGGGCGTCGATGGTAACGGTCTGGCCGATCAGGTTCCTGGCCAGCGGATCGTCGGCCACCTCGGCGGCGGTGACCTTGAAGGTGACCTCATTGATCGACATCGGCAACGTGACGCCGGCGAGGCCCGACAGGTCGATGGTGCTGCCTGGCTCGAGCAGGACGGTGCCGGGAGTCCCCGCGTTAATGGTCAGTGCCGCGCTCGGCGCCTTGATCAGTGCGCCACCCTGCACGTCGACGCTGTTGCGCGCCTGAATATTGATCTGCGGCTGCAGCACCGCCTGGAAATATGGAGTTGCAGCGCTGCCGACAGTCGAATTCGCGGTGGCGGTCGGCAGCGTGTCGCTGCTCTCGTCCGGCAGGATCGTCGTGAGGCTGTTCGCTCCCAGCACGACGTTGCCCGTGCAACTGCCCAACGAACAAGCCGCGCTGAGGCTGATCGAGGCTGTGCGCGTCGTGCTGGTGGTGGCGACGATTCCGCCGAGCTGGCTGATCGATCCACCCGCAAGCGTGACCGCGCCGTCGTTGGACATCAGTAGCCCATCGACCGCGTTGATCACCGGGCCGCCGGAGGCGGACACCTGGATCGCCGTGTTGACTCCAACCGCGGTCGACAGCGGCGTGATCAAGGTAACGGATTTGTCCGCTGCCAGGATGATCTGGCCGTTCTGCGTAATGATGGTGCCCGAATTGATCACGCCGCCGGCGCCAAGCAGCGCCACATAGCCGCCATCGCCGGTCGAAGTCAGCCTGGCGGTCGTATCGATCACCGCACCGGGCTCGACGGTGATCGTGCCGCTCTTCTGCGTGGTGAAGCTCGCGGCGCCAGCGCCAATGGCGCCGGCAGATCCCGAGAACAGCCCGTTCTGCAGGAATTGCTGATCGTTGAAGCCGAGATCCAGCGTCGAGGCGATTAAAGTGTGCACATTGATCTGGCTGGTGCCGCCGAAGATGATGCCGTTCTGGTTGATCAGAAGCACCTGCCCATCGGCCTTGATCTGGCCGAGGATCTGGCTTGGCACGCCGCTGGGCGCGATTCTGTTCAGCGCCAGCCAGCTTGCATTGCCCTGCTGATTGAAATTGACCGTGGTGCTGCTGGATACGTTGAATGTCTGCCAATTCAAAAGCGCCTGCGGCTGTGTCTGGTTGATCGTGACGGTCGTTTGGCCGTTGCTTGTGGTCTGGGTCGGCGTGTTGGCGCCGACCCAGGTGGTGACGGGATTGGATATACCAGGCGCGGCAAGGCCGCTGTCCGGAACGAGGCCGCCAATGGCTAGCCCGCTCGGTACCGAATTCGGCGTGCTCGCCGCCAGGTTGCGGGCCGCGCTTTGAGCGGCCTGCATCGCCTGAATGGCCAGCGTCGCGCGCGACAGCGAATTCATCGATTGCTGCACCATCGCCGCCGCCTGCTGCGCCGAGCTGATCGCCGACGTCGCGGTAGCATTCACCGCGCTCGTCACCCCTCCGCCGCCGCACCTGCCCAAACACGCGGCATCCGCTGGCGTGGCATGGGTCAGCAAAGCCAATACACTGACGCCGGCGAGGAAGGCGGCGCTATTGCAGCGGCGCGGCGAGGTGACCAAGCGAGCTCCGAATTTGCGCACAGGCACGGGACGACTCCTTGCGGCAGGACGAACCGCGATCGGCAGGGCTGATCGCCGGGCAGCTATCGAGATCGCAGAGGCCCTACCCCGAGATGAAAGCTCGGGACGAAATGCGCACAACCTGCGAATAAAAATCCGCAGGTCATTAAGCACTGCTGGTATGCATCAGCTCAACAGGGCGATTCCGCCAGGCAGAAGGCGCACCCGTGCGCCGAAGGCCTCCTCAAGTCGGGCCAGGATCTCGTTGAGCTGATCAATCCGGAAGCGCCCGCTAACGGGTTTTTGCGCCAAAGCCGGGTTGATCAGAATGATCCTGCCAGGTCGATAGCGATTGATCTCCTCAACAACCTTCTCGAGGGGAGTTGCGTGGAAGATCACGATTCCCCGTTGCCAGGCCGCTTCGACCTCGGGATCGATGACGGTTATCGTTCCGAAGCCGTGCGAGTTGCAGTACAGCTGCTGTCCGCGTTCAAGCTCCCTCGCATCGTCATCCCACGCGATCCGCACCTGGCCTTCGAGACAGGTGACGCGAACCGTCGATGCTTCCGCAAGATACCGTATGTCGAACCTAGCGTTGCGCGCCGTCGTGGTAACTCCGGCCGCCAGTACCACAAGCGCCCGCTCTCCCGCTGGCGACGTCGCAAATGCGGCCTCACCGTTGATCAATTCAACACGGTCCACCGCGCCCTCCCCGGCACCAAGGGCGATGCTCGTCTGCGTATTCAGCTTGACCGATACTTGATCAGGCAATGTGATCCGGCGCTGCTCGCCGCGCGCGGTGCGGTAATCCCCCTCCAATTCCGCCAACGATGGCCACATCCCAAGCGGGGGACGGATCATGGCATAACATGCCGCCGCGGCGGCAATCGTGCCGCCCAGGACAGCACGACGTCCCATGGCTCGTCGCGACTGGGCTTTCAGAAAGGCCGAGATTTCCTCGCGGTGATATAGTCGACCGGCGGCCGCGCCGATGTCACCCCATACCCGGCTCGCCTCAGCCAATGCCGCGGCATGCGCCGGGCTGCGCGCACGCCAACGTCTCAGCTCATCGGCATCCTCGGACGTAGCCTCGCCGGAGAGCAGCCGTTGTGCCCACGCCACGGCTTCGCGCCGTACCGGATCGGGTTCGATCACGGCCTGACTTGCCTCCAACTTCACTTGCCTCATGGTAACTTGCCTCATTCACGACGCCCTCGCATCTCCGCCTAGCGAGAAACCGCCTAGCCGTGGCCGCCTTCGAGGCGCCTCATCTTCAAGATGATTCTCGCAATCGCGATGGGCACAATCAATCTTTCATCCGGTCACGTCGCGCCACGCAGTATTCGTGCGCGAGATGCAGCTCCTTGGACACCAGCCGTAAAGATATGCCAAGGCGGTCGGCTATTTCCTGCCGGGACAGCCCGTCGATGCGGGCCATTAGCAGGATGAGGCGGCGGCGAGCCGGTAGCTCCGAGATGATCGTCTCCAACGTCTTCAACTCTGAACGCGCCTCTGTTGCCTGCGCCGGGTTAGGTGATTCATCGATCAGAAACAGCAGATTTTGGATCTCAATGGCTGACAGGAGCCGACGCTCAGACCGCCGGCGCTCCAGCGCCATGTTGAAGACGATGCGAAAGAGATAGTTTTCAAGGCTGCGTACCGGACCGAGCGTCTCGGCCAAAGTCAGCCGCAGCCATGTATCCTGGAGAGCATCGCCAGCGAGATCTGTCGAGCCGACACGCTGAGCCAACTTGGCTTTGATCTCGTCGTAGCGGTCCAGCAGTAATTGGCGAAGCGCACCAAGTGTGGTCTCGCTCATGGCTCTACCTCGGCCGCGCGTCGGGCGTCGCGGGGGCGATCACAGTCCATGGTCACGCCTGGAGCCTTGGGCACCACCATCGTCAGCACTGGCTGCTGAAACCCATCGGGCGGTGGCGCGCCGATTCGCAGCTCGCGCAACGTTTGATCGATGACCCGATCAAGATCGGAATTGCCGGCGGTGCCGAGCCGCTGGTACCGTGTGATCTTTCCCGAGGAGCCAATCCATAACAACGCCACGACCCGGTAATGGCCGGGATGTCCGTTGACGCTCGCGCACAGCGCGCTCCTCAGACTCGCTTGGATGCGGGCATAATAATAGTCTTGCGCCGTTGCCGGCGGTGCTTGGACGGTTAGCTCCTGGTTCGCCGGCCTTGGAAGCAGCACGAACGTTCCGTCGGGCATGAACGTCGCAGCGAGCCCTGTCCCGTCCAGCAGATGCTGAAGCGCCGCTTCCGGCGTAAACACGCCCTGTGCGGCCGCCGAAACACGGCCCTCCGCGAGCGCGCTGTCGTAAAGCACTTCACGGCCGGTGAGGTCTCCATAACGGTTGAGAGCCGAGGCCAAAGGCTGAGGAGCTATATCGAACACCAGGGGCTGGCGCGCCAATGCGGCAGCGCCCCCTATCTGATCGGCCATTGCACGGTTAGCTGTCGCGCACGCCGCCGCGACGGCGAGAACGATGCTTAACAGGAGGCGGAAGGGTCGCCCGGGTGATCGGGCGCTTATTTGCAGAAAAGGGCCGAAGAAGATATCCGCACTAGACAACCGTGAAGTCCCTGCCCGAAGCGTGTCGTTTTGGGAATTGCATAGCAGCAAAACGGTAGGGTGGATAATTGACACCTGTGTGTCGGGCCAGCCATCGTCGAGCTCCAGAGAACCCAGCCATTTTTTTGAAAAGGCGTGCGCATCGGTGCCCTGAAATCCATCTTAAAAGCGTAACCGCTAGTTTGTCCTTCGATTGGACTGCTGACGTGCGACCTTGGTGGCCTCCCTCATTAGAACACATGCTGTGTGTATTCGGAGGTGTCGATGCGCTCGTTGTCATCGAGCGTGATCGTGCGATCCCAAACATCCGTATGGAACTCGCCCCAGCAGATCACGAGGGCGAGGTTCAGCGTCAACCGATCGCGCCCGATTCGTAGTTATTCCAACGCTGCGGCGTCACGCTTCCAATCGCCTTGGCAAACGCCATTTGCATCGCGAATCCGAGTGCAAGGCCCGTCACTTCGAGCCGGTGGGCGATAGCCTCTTCGGATTCGGCCTCTGGCATTTCCGAAGCACCGTCGGGACTGCAAATTTTCTGACGAAGGACTCGCGAAGCGGTCCCGCCAAAAGAGTCCTCGAACCCCGAACCTCTTAACCAATTGATGTTGCTACGGAATTGCCGGCTGGCAGGAGTGGAGGGACTCGAACCCCCAACCCCCGGTTTTGGAGACCGGTGCTCTAGCCATTGAGCTACACTCCTAGGCCGCCGTTCACATGCCTCCGGACCGTGCGCAAAGCAAGGCCCTTAACGGAGCCTTCCCCCTCATAGCCCGCATCTTGTGGAATTTCGCGGCATTGCCAATGATGACAACCCTGCCCGGCCGCCATCCCAGCCTAGCCATGCCGACAAGACGCACAGTTATTCTCGGCGCCGTCTGCGCGCCACTCGCTCTCGGCCTGCCCGCGCCGGCCGCCGATGCATCGGCGCTCGCTTTCGTCGACGACATTTACAGCGCTTATAAGGGCAAGGACGCCAAAGGCCATCCGCTCGACGGCGAACGCGCCATCCGGCGCTATTTCGAGCAGTCGCTGGCGACGCTGATGGTCAACGACCAAAAGCTCGCCGCCAAGCGCGGCGAAGTCGGCCTGCTCGATTTCGACCCGTTCATCGACGCGCAGGATCGGGACATCGCCACCTTCGATATCGCGGTCGACGACAGCGCGCCCGGCAAGGCCATGGCAACCATCAAGTTCACCAATCTCGACAAGCCGACGACGGTCCTGCTCGACCTGGTCAAGATCAAGAACGACTGGCGCGTCGCCGACATCACCTGGCTGCGCGACGGCAAGCGCGACAGCCTGCGCGAGATCTACGCGCACTGAGGGCTAAGGATCGCGGCGGGCGAAGGCATTGGAGCGGGTGAAGGGAATCGAACCCTCGTCATAAGCTTGGAAGGCTTCTGCTCTACCATTGAGCTACACCCGCGCCGCGCGCTTAACTTACTGATGCCGGGCTAGAATTCAACGCCCTCAGCCGAGGAACTTGGACATGAGTGCCGACCGGCGACCCGTTCGGGGTCTACGGCGCCTATAATGTCAAAATCAAAATGTGCGCCTATCGAAGGCTCTCGGCGTATGTCTTCGACGGCTGACGCGATATTCAAATTCCCATTGCCCAAGATGACATAGTTGCAATCCGAGCTCTTCCCACGTGTCTGCGTCACAGGTTCGGATGAGTTCGTTCACGTAAGCGACGAGAGCCGCGTGGTCGTATCGCGTCATGAACATGATGTGCTCGCCGCTCTTTATGAGATGTCCTCGCATTTGATCGGCAAACCAATTTGGCGTGCATAGCGTAAACTCGAAAGCGTCTGATGCTTCGCTGTCTGACGTTCCGATGAAGGCAGTCACCAAAATTCCGAATTCGCCGTCCGGCGCCCACGTCGCGAGATCGGTATCCGGCATATCAAAGCTTAACAGCGATTTCGGCTCTGCGCGCACACCTTTCCTCCCCAATGCGAAGCGCAATTCTGCAAATACGGCCCCGCCGAAAATTCAGGCGCGAGTGATAACAATTGCGGCAGCGATTGACGATTCTATTTGCACATTAATCGACCTTATGGAGCGAATTTATATTTCCAATTTTTTGGACGCGCGAAGCAATGCTACGCCTGTCACACTAAAAAACACTCCGCCGCAGACCACATCCGATTTCAGCAATGCGCGCAGCGATGCTTGCGCGCAGGGAGACAGTCATGAGCAAGACTCCAGACAGCACAGGTAAGCCGGCCGGGAATGTCGATACGAAAAGCCGCGCCGGAGCTAAAAAGGGCGCGTCGCGGCGTTCGTTCCTGAAAGCCGGCGGCGCGCTCCTCGGCGGCGCGGCCGGCGCCGGCGCGATCACCGGTTTCCCGACCATCTGGGCGCAGGAAATCAAGGACATCGAGTTGCGCCATGTCGGCGTGTCCTATTCGGTGGTGAAAGCGATCGGCGACCAGGCGTCCAAGGATCTCGGCTTCAAGGTGACGATGCAGAATCTCGACACCTCGGCCGCCATCAACCGCTTCATCACCCAGCCGGACTCGGTCGACATCGCCGACGTAGAGGGCTGGCAGTCGAAGCTCGCCACCAAGCGCGGCGTGCTGCAGGGCATCGAGGTCAAGAAGATCAAGGAATTCGACAGCATCCTGCCGATCTTCACCAAGGGCGAGCTTGAGGGCCACAAGATTCCGCGCCAGGGCATCTCGCCCTACGAGGCGATGTACATCTCAAAGCCGACCGACACCGAGCTGCATGAAGGCGTCACCGACTACATGACCTTCCTGCCTCAGGTCTACAACGCCGACTCGATCGGCTACCGGCCCGATCTCGTCGGCCACGAAGTGACCGAGTGGAAGGAGCTGATCGATCCGAAGTTCAAGGGCAAGGCCGCGATCCTCGACGTACCGGCGATCGGCATCATGGACGCGGCGCTCTGCTTCGAGAGCGCCGGCCTGATCACCTACGGCAATAAAGGCAATATGACCAAGAAGGAGATCGACTTCACCTGCGACAAGCTGATTGAGCTGAAGAAGAGCGGCCACTTCCGCGCCACCTGGACCACGTTCGACCAGTCGGTGCAGCTGATGGCGGCCGGCGAAGTCATCATTCAGTCGATGTGGTCGCCGGCCGTCGCCGCAGTGCGGGTCAAGGAGATCCCCTGCATCTATGCGCCGGTGAACGTGAAGAACGGCAAGGAGGGCTACCGCGGCTGGTGCAACGGCATGGCGCTGATGAAGCACCTGAGCGGCAAGAAGCTCGATGCGGCCTACGAGTATCTCAACTGGTATCTGTCGGGCTGGCAGGGCGCGTTCGTGAGCCGCTACGGCTATTACAGCCCAGTGCCGTCGACCGCCAAGAAGTACATGACCGAGACCGAATGGGCGTACTGGTACGAGGGCAAGCCCGCCCCCGGCCCGATCAGCGATCCCTACGGCGTGCCGATGGAGAAGGCCGGCACCGTGCGTGACGGCGGTTCCTTCGTGAAGCGCGTGACCAACATCTCGTGCTGGAACACGCTGATGGACGAAGCCGCCTACATGAACAAGCGCTGGAACGACTTCAAAGTCGCCTAACGCGCACGCGGGCCGGCCTCTCTCTTGGACACTCCCCTGGGGGTCGGCCCGCTTCTTGCTAGATGCTGATTTTGGATTTCTGCGGATGAGGGCACTTTATGGCCGCTCGCGATGACGCTTTCGGCTGGCTCTACATATCGCCGCTGATGCTGGTGCTGCTGCCGTTCTTCGTGGCGCCGATTCTGGTGGTGTTCGCGGCAAGCTTCATGCAGAGCGACGGTTTCGGCGGCATCATCGCCAGCCCGACGCTGCAGAACTACGTCGACATTTTCAGTTCCGGTCTGACGCTCAATCTCTATTACGAGACCGTGAAGTTCACGCTGCTGACCTGGCTGTTCTCGCTGATCATCGGCTTCTGGGTCGCGTACTTTCTGGTCTTCCACATCCGCAGCCCGCTGCTCGCCATCGGTCTTTTTCTCCTTTGCACCGTGCCGTTCTGGACATCGAACATCATCCGCATGATTTCCTGGATTCCGCTGCTCGGCAAAGAGGGCCTGATCAACATGGCGCTGATCAAGATCGGCTTCATCCACGAGCCGCTCGAATTCCTGCTGTTCTCCGGGTTCTCGGTGGTGGTCGCCTACGTCCATCAGCTCACGATCTTCATGATCGTGCCGATCTTCAATTCCATGGGCCGCATCGACAAGCGCGTGGTGGAGGCGGCGCTCGACGCCGGCGCCAGCCGCTTCGACATCATGCGCTACATCATCCTGCCGCTGTCCAAGAACGGCATCGCGCTCGGCACCATCTTCGTGGTCTCCATCGTCATGGGCGACTTTTTCGTCATCAAGGTGATGAGCGGCGGCGGCTCGGCCTCGGTCGTCGGCGCGCTCTATGAGGACGTCGGCGTGCTGCAATACCCGACCGCCGCGGCGAGCGCGGTCGTGCTCACCATCCTGGTGACGCTGATCGTCACCGCCATCCTGCGCACGGTCGACGTCCGCAAGGAGATCACCCGATGAGCGCGGCGCCGGTATCGAAAGCCATCGCCGCGCATGCGATCGCGCCGCGCGCCAGCGGCCGGCCGTGGACCTTCTATGTCCTGCTCGCGGTCTTTATCCTTTATGTGCTTGCGCTCTACGGACCGATGATCTGTATCTACATCCTCTCCTTCCAGGATGTCCGCGGCGGCCTCGTCTTCCCGATGAAGGGACTGTCGCTGCATTGGTTCGTCGACCTCTTTACCCAAGTGCGCACCGGCGACGTGAAGGGCTCGTTCGACCGCTCGGTCAAGCTCGCGATCATCGTCACCATTATCACCGTGGTGGTGTCTTTCCTCGCCGGTCTTGCCTTCCGCCGGCGCTTTCACGGCGACGGCGTGGTGTTCTATCTGATGATCGGCAGCCTGGTCGCGCCAGGGCTGGTGCTGAGCATCGGCACCGGCCTTCTTCTCAATTTCATTGGCGTCCAAGCGGCCTGGTATACCTCGGCCGTCGGGGCGCAGCTGTCCTGGACCTTGCCGTTCGGCGTGCTGGTGATGTTCGCGGTGATGTCGCGTTTCGACCGCGCCTGGGAGGAAGCGGCCTACGATCTCGGCGCCTCGCGCTGGCAGACCATGCGGCTTGTCATCATTCCGATCCTGGCGCCCGGTCTCGTGGCGGTGGCGCTGTTCGGCTTCACGCTGTCCTACGACGAATTCGCCCGTACGCTGCAGACCGCGGGCTCGCTCAACACGCTGCCGCTCGAAATCTGGAGCATGACGCTCAACGTCACCTCGCCCTCGCTCTACGCGCTCGGCACCGTCACCACCATCATCTCGTTCGCCATCATCGTCGTCTGCCTCGGCACCATCGCCCACCTGCAGAGGCG
>Ga0187781_10000874_pt1 | contig 22190 bp, 19 predicted proteins | sample 0715_SJ02_MP02_2_FD_132447 | JGI IMG/M metagenome (GOLD analysis project Ga0187781, IMG submission 132447) | Tropical peat soil microbial communities from peatlands in Department of Meta, Colombia - 0715_SJ02_MP02_20_MG | ecosystem: Environmental > Terrestrial > Soil > Wetlands > Peat | place... | reverse complement strand
CCGCGGTGCTCTCGGCGCTCAACTCGGGCCTGTTCGCCTCCTAGCGCATGCTGATGGCGCTCGCCGGACATCGCGATGCGCCGGCCGCGGTCGCGCGGCTCGACCGGCGCGGCGTGCCGGTGGCCGCCATCCTCGCCAGCACCGCCTTCGGCTACGTGACGGTCGCGATGAGCTACCTCTCGCCTGACAGGATCTTCGCCTTCCTGGTCAACTCCTACGGAACGGTCGCGATCTTCGTCTACGTCCTGATTGCCTTTGCGGAGCTGCGGCTGCGCGGGCGGCTCGAGCGCGAGGCGCCCGAGCGGCTGCGCGTCCGCATGTGGGGCTACCCCTGGCTCACCTGCATCACGATCGCCGGAATGCTGGCGATCCTCGCCGCCATGGCGGTGATTCCCGAGCAGCGTGTGCCGCTCGGCTTCGGCCTGGCGAGCCTGGCGGCATTGCTGGCCGCCCACGCGCTGCGCCGCGCCGCGCGGCGCGAGGCGCGCCGCTGATGCTGCTGCTGGTCTTCAACGCCGGAAGCTCCTCGCTCAAGTTCGACCTGCTCGAACGGACCGGGGAAATCACCCGCCGCCTCAAGGCTGGCGCCTTCGTCGACAAAGGCGACGGGTCGGGAGACTTCGCGCTCGAGACGGCCTCACCTGTACCGCCGCTCCCATCCCCCATCCGCTCGCTGGCGGCGGCGGCGGACTTCGTGCTCGCGTGGCTCGCCGATGAGAGCGCGCACGGACGGAACTTCCTCGCCGAAGTCGCCGCGACCGTGCATCGCGTCGTCCACGGCGGCGAGCTGTTCCGCGCGACTACGCGGCTCGGCGCCGCCGAGCTCGCCTCGCTCGCTGAGCTCGATGAGCTCGCGCCGCTCCACAATCCGCCGGCCCTCGCGGTGATCGCGGCCGTACAGGCGCGCCTCGGGCGCAGCCTGCCGCTCATCGGCGTCTTCGACACGGCCTACTACGCGACCCTGCCGGAGGCGGCCTGGCGTTACGCGGTACCCGATAGCTGGTACAGGGACTTCGGCGTGCGCCGCTACGGCTTTCACGGCACCGCGCACCGCTACCTGTGCACTGCGGCGCGCGCGCGCGTGCTCCCTGGCAAGCCGACCCGCCGGGTCGTGAGCCTGCAGCTCGGGCGCGGGTGCTCCGTGACCGCGACGCTCGACGACCGTCCCGTCGCCACCAGCATGGGCTTCACGCCCGTCGAGGGTCTGGTCATGGGAACGCGCTCCGGGGACTTCGATCCCGGCGCGCTGCTCCACGTGATGGAGCACGCGGGTCTCTCCGCGGCGGATATGCGCACGGCCCTCAATACCGAGAGCGGCCTCAAGGCTCTCTCGGGGGGCTGCGCCGACATGCAGGAGCTGCTGCGCCGCGAGAGCCAGGGCGATGCGGGTGCGGCGCTGGCGATCGAGATATTCTGTCGGCGTGCACGCCACTATCTCGGAGCGTTCGCCTGTGAGCTCGGCGGCGTCGACGTCATCGCTTTTGGCGGCGGCATCGGCGAAAACAGCGCCGAGATCCGCCGCCGCATCGTTCAGGGGCTCGAGTGGGCCGGCATCAGCATCGATGAGCAGGCGAACCGCGCCCGCGACGCCGGCAGCATCGGCGCATCCGACAGCTGGGCCGCGGTCGAGGTGGTGCGCGTCGACGAGGCGAGTGTATTGGCAGAAGAAGCGGCAGCACTGCTGAAGCGCGCCGCCTAGGAGATTCTTGCAATGAGCGTAACAGACAAGCTTTCCTCAACGGGGCGCGTGCCTGATGAGATCCGCCGGGCCTCGGCGCAGCAGAAACGGTTCGATCAGGACAATACCGGGAATACCGTGGGCTACGTGATGCTCGACTGCTCCGGGACTACGATGGACCGCTACGTCGATGCGCCGGCCATCGTATTCGTCGAGGTGTTCAGGAAGTACGGCCTCGAGATCAACATGGATGAGGCGCGCAAGCCCATGGGTCTGCGCAAGGACCTGCACATCAAGGCGGTCACCGAGATTCCGTCAGTTCGCCAGCGCTTCAGCGCCAAGTTCGGCCGGGAGCCGGTGCAGGCGGATGTGGACAAGATGTTCGCGGTATTCGTTCCGACTCAGATCGACCTGCTGAAGAGCGGCAACTACCACGAGCTCCTGCCGGGCACGGCGGAGGTGGTCCGCAAGATGCAGCAGGACGGTATAAAGATCGGCGTCACTACCGGATTCACCCGCAGCATGCTGGATATCCTGCTCGCCGGCGGCGCCAGGCAGGGCTTCAATCCCGATACTTCCTGCGCCGGCGACGAAGTGGAAATGCCTCGCCCAACCGCGTACATGGTCATCAGGAACCTCGAGCGTCTGGGCGTGTTGAACCTCAAGAACGCGATGCGCCGTACCGTCAAAGTGGACGATACCGTCTCCGGGGCCGGAGAGGGTGCGCCGCTGTGCTGGCGGGTAGGCGTATCGAAATGGAGCAACTACGTCGTCGACAGCTGGGCCGTGGCGAGGTCGCTGAGTCCGGAGCAGCTGGCAGAGCGGGAGCGGGCTTCAAAAGAGAAACTGATCACCGAAAGCGGTGCGCATTACGTGATCGACGATCTGCGGGACCTGCCGGCGGTGATCACCGAGATCAATCAACGGCTGGCCCGCGGGGAAAGCCCGGACTGAGAGGACAGCTCCATGAGCACGGAACCGTATCTGCTGACTCCCGGACCGCTGACGACTTCGTTGCGCACCCGGCAGAGCATGCTGCGCGACTGGGGATCCTGGGATGTCGACTTCAACAGCATCACGGGCCGGGTTCGCGAGCGGCTGCTGCAGATCGTTCACGGCAGCGCAAGCCACGAGTGCGTGCCGATGCAGGGCAGCGGCACGTTCTCGGTCGAGGCGGCCATCGGCACGCTGGTGCCCCGCACGGGACACGTCCTGGTCCCGCAAAACGGGGCTTACTGTCAGCGCATCGCCCGAATATGCCGCGTGCTCGGTCGCAAGCTGACGACCATCGACTACGCCGAGAACGTGCAGGTCGACCCCGCCGACGTCGAGCGCCTGCTGCGCGCCGACGCCTCGATCACGCACGTGGCGCTGGTGCATTGTGAGACCAGCACCGGGATCCTGAACCCTTTGCGGGAGGTCGCGCAGGTCGTCGCGCGCCACGGCCGGCGCCTGATCGTCGACGCGATGAGCTCCTTCGGCGCGCTCGAGATCGACGCGCGCACCACGCCCTTCGATGCCGTGGTAGCCGCTTCGGGGAAATGTCTCGAGGGGCCGCCGGGCATGGGCTTTGTGGTCGTGCGCCGCGAGGCGCTCGAGCGCTGCGAGGGCAACTGCCATTCGCTCTCGCTCGACCTGTACGACCAATGGATCTACATGCAGAAGACCACCCAATGGCGCTACACACCGCCGACCCACGTCGTGGCAGCCTTCGATTCGGCGATCGCCCAGTATCTCGAGGAGGGTGGCCTCGCGGCGCGCGCCGCCCGCTACGCCCACAACTGCCGCACTCTGATCGACGGCATGTCCAAATTGGGACTGAAGAGCTTCCTGCCCGCAGCCATCCAGGCGCCGATCATCGTGACCTTCTTCGCGCCCGACAATCCCCGCTACGCCTTCAAGGATTTCTACAACGCCGTCAAGGCACGCGGATATATCCTCTATCCGGGAAAGCTCACCACGGTGGAGACGTTCCGCGTCGGCTGCATGGGGCAGCTCGGCGAGCGCGGCATCGGCGGCGCAGTCGAGGCCGTAGGCAAGGTGCTCGCGGAGATGCGCGCGGCGGCCTGAGGGGCCCCGCAGCCGACTGCCATGAAAATCGCCAGCCTCGAGACCTTCACCAACCAGTTCGTCTGCTTGGTGCGCGTTACTACCGACTCGGGCGCAGTCGGCTGGGGCCAGACCTCCACCTACAACGCCGACATCACCGCCAGTGTCTTTCATCGGCAGGTGGCGCCGTGGTCGCTCGGGCAGGATGCCTTCAACATCGGGGCGCTGGTGGAGCGCGTCGAGGAGCGCGAGCACAAGTTCCCCGGCAGCTACCGCTGCCGCGCGCTCGCCGGGCTCGACACGGCGCTCTGGGACCTGCGCGGCAGGCTCGAGGGCAAGCCGGTGGTGGAGCTGCTCGGGGGCAAACCGAAACGGCTGCGCGCTTATGCCTCGTCCATGAAGCGCGACATCACCCCCGAGAAGGAAGCCGAACGGTTCCTGAAGCTCCGCGACAGCTACGGCTTCGATGCCTTCAAGTGGCGGGTCGGAGCCGAATGCGGCCACGACATCGACGAGTGGCCCGGCCGCACGGAGGCGATCGTGCCGCTGGTCTCGCGCGCCCTCGGTGACGGCGTGGCCAAGCTGGTCGACGCCAATAGCGGCTTCTCACCCCCGCGCGCGATCGCGGTCGGCCGACTCCTCGAAGCCGAGGGAATCAGTCATTACGAGGAGCCCTGCCCTTACTGGAAACTCGAGGAAACCCAGCGCGTCGCGGACGCGCTCGAGATCGACGTCACCGGCGGCGAGCAGGACTTCGACCTCGCCACCTGGGCGCGCATGATCGAGATGCCGGCCGTCGACATCGTGCAGCCCGACGTCATGTACATGGGCGGCATCACCCGCACACTCAAGGTCGCACGCATGGCGGCGGCCGCCGGCATGCCCTGCACGCCGCACAGCGCCAACCGCTCGCTGGTGACGCTGTGCACCATGCACCTGCTCGGTGCCATCCCGAACGCCGGCAAGTACCTCGAGCTCTCGATCGAGGGCGCCGATTACTACCCGTGGGAATCGGGGCTCTTCCTCCAGGACCCCTACCGCGTCGAGGACGGGCAGGTCACCATTCCCTCGCAGCCCGGCTGGGGGGTCGAGATCAATCCCCAATGGCTCGAGGCTGCGGTCTACCAGCGCAGCAGTCAGGAGCGCTAGCTCATGCAGCCCGAAGAAGTCCGCAGCGCGCCTGACGCCCGTGCCATCGTCGAGGAACGGGGACTCACGCACGTCAAAGTGGGCGTGTTCGACAACGACGGGATCCTGCGGGGCAAGTTCATCGACCGGGCCAAGTTCCTGTCCGCGCTCGAGAAGGGCTTCGGCTTCTGCGACGTCGTGCTGGGGTGGGACTCGAACGACCAGCAGTACGACAACGTGAGGTTCACCGGCTGGCACACGGCCTTTCCCGACGCCCCGGTGCGCCTCTTGCCCGAGACCTGCCGCGCGCTGCCGCTCGAAGGCAACATGCTGCTGTTTCTCGGCGAGTTCGCCGGCAAGGCCGAGGAAGTCTGCCCGCGCGCCACGCTGCGCAAAGTGCTGGCACGCGCCGCCTCGCTCGGCTATGGAACGGCCACCGCCGCGGCCGAGTACGAGTTCTTCGTCTTCAGCGAGACGCCGGCGAGCGTGCGCGAGAAGCACTACCGTAATCTCACCAACCTGACCCCGGGATACTTCGGCTACTCGGTGCTGCGCAGCGGCGTGCACGCCGAGCTCTACCAGGCCCTGCTCGAGCTCGCCGACGACATGCGCATGCCGATCGAGGGACTGCACACCGAGACCGGACCGGGCGTCATGGAAGCGGCGCTGCACTACACCGAGGCGCTCGAAGCCGCCGACCGCGCCGCGCTCTTCAAGACGTTCGTGAAAGTGCTGTGCCAGCGGCGCGGGCTGATGGCCACCTTCATGGCAAAGTGGTCGCAGCAGCTTCCCGGACAGAGCGGACACCTGCACATATCGCTCGCCCGCAAGGACGGCACGTCCGCTTTCTATGACGAGGGCAAGCCCCACACCATGTCGGACGAGATGCGCTGGTTCGTCGGCGGCCAGCAGGCGCTGATGCCGGAGCTGCTCGCGATGGTGGCCTCGACCGTCAACAGCTACTCGCGCCTCGTGCCGGGCTACTGGGCACCGACCTCGGCCACCTGGGGCGTCGAGAACCGCACCTGCGCGCTGCGCGTCATCCAGGGCGGCCCTAAAGCTCAGCGTGTCGAGTACCGGATCGCCGCGGCGGACATCAATCCCCACCTCGCGCTCGCGGCGGCGATCGGCTCGGGACTGTGGGGCATCGAGCACCGGATCGAGCCCGACGAGCCGATCACGGGCAACGCCTATGACAGGAGGCTCCCGGCCAAGCGGGCGCTGCCGCGCACTCTCACCGAGGCCGCCGAGCGCCTCGCGGCCTCGAAGGCTGCGCACGAGCTCTTCGGTACTCCGTTCGTCGAGCATTACGCCGCGACCCGCGAATGGGAGGAGCGCGAGTTCCGCCGCGCCGTGACCGACTGGGAGCTGGCCCGCTACTTCGAGATCATCTGATGGCGACCTTGAGGACCATCTCGCCCGTCGACGGCCGCGTGTGCGCGGAGCGCACGCTCGCGAACGCCGCCGAGATCGACCGCACGCTCGAGCGCGCACGTACGGCACAGCGCGCGTGGCGTGAGATGCCGATCGCCGGGCGCGCCGCGATCGCGGAGCGCTTTTGCGCCGAGTTCGAGCGCCGCGGCGCCGACATCGCCCGGGGGCTCTCCTTACAGATGGGACGGCCGCTGCGCTTCGCGCCGAGCGAGGTGCGCGGCACGCTCGAGCGTGCCCGCTACATGATCGGCATCGCCCCCGCGGCGCTCGCCGACATCGACGCGGGTCCCAAGCCGCAGTTTCGCCGCTTCATCCGCCGCGAGCCGCTCGGCGTGGTGTTCACGGTGGCGGCCTGGAATTATCCCTACCTGATCGCGGTCAACAGCGTGGTGCCCGCCCTCATGGCCGGCAACGCCGTGGTGCTCAAGCACTCGGCCCAGACTCCGCTCGCCGCCGAAGCCTTCGCCGAGTGCTTCGCCGCGGCCGGCCTGCCTGCGGGGGTGTTCCAGGTGCTGCATCTCTCGCACCAGGACACCGAGCGGGTGATCGCCGATCCGCGCGTCGGCTTCGTGGCCTTCACGGGATCCGTGGCCGGCGGCCGTGCGGTGCAGCGCGCGGCCGCGGAGCGCTTCGTCGGCGTCGGCCTCGAGCTCGGCGGCTGCGACCCGGTGTACGTCCGGCACGATGCGGACCTGAAGCACGCGATCGAGAACATCGTCGACGGCGCCTATTTCAACTCTGGCCAGTCCTGCTGCGGGCTGCAGCGCATCTACGTCCACGAGAGCGTCTACGAGCCCTTCACGCTGGGTGCCATCGAGCTGATCGGACAGTACCGCCTCGGCGACCCCCTGGACCCCGAGACGACGCTCGGGCCGGTGGTGCGAGCCGCGGCGGCGGAGACGGTGCGCGCGCAGATCCGCGCCTCGGTCGAGGCGGGCGCGAAACCGGCCATCGAGGAGCGCGCGTTCGCAGCCAGCCAGGCCGGCACGCCCTATCTCGCGCCGCAGCTGTTGCTGGATGCGCCCGCGACCTCACCGGTGATGCGCGAGGAGATCTTCGGCCCGGTGGCCGGCGTCGCCCGGGTGCGCTCCGACAGCGAAGCCGTCGCGCTCATGAATGACAGCACCTTTGGGCTGACTGCGGCGGTGTGGACGCGCGATGCGCAGGCCGCGGAGCAGCTCGGGTCCCGGATCGAGACCGGTACCTTCTTCATGAACCGCTGCGACTACCTCGATCCGGCGCTTGCCTGGGTGGGCGTGAAGGACTCGGGGCGCGGCTGTACGCTGTCGGTGGTCGGTTACGAGCACCTGACACGGCCCAAATCCTTTCATCTGCGGGTGACGACGTGAGCGCGATTCTCAAAGCCAACTGGAATTATCCCACCACGGTGTGGGCGGGCCCCGGCCGCATCGCCGAGCTCCCGGGAGCGTGTGCCGCGCTCGGCATCAGGCGGCCGCTGCTGGTGACCGACGAGGGCCTGCGCGAGGCACCCATGGTGCGGCGGGCGCGCGAGCTCGTTGCGGGCTGCGGACTGTTTGCACGCGTGCGCGGCAACCCCGTGGCCGCGAACATCGACGAGGGCCTGGCGGCTTATCGCGCCGGCTCGCACGACGGGGTGATCGCCTTCGGCGGCGGCTCGGCGCTCGATGCCGGCAAGGTCATCGCCTTCATGTCGGGGCAGACACGCCCGCTGTGGGATTTCGAGGACGTCGGCGACTGGTGGACACGCGCCGACCCCAAAGGCATTGCGCCGGTCGTCGCCGTGCCGACCACGGCCGGGACGGGCTCCGAGGTCGGGCGCGCCGGGGTGGTCGTCAACGAGGAGACGCATCAGAAGAAAATCATCTTCCACCCGCAGATGATGCCGCGGGTCGTGATCAGCGACCCCGAGCTCACGGTGGGGCTGCCGCCGGCCATCACCGCCGCCACCGGCATGGACGCCTTCGTGCACTGCTTCGAGGCCTTCTGCGCGCCGGGCTTCCATCCGCTCGCCGACGGCATTGCACTCGAGGGCATGCGCCTCATCCAGAGCTATCTGCCGCGAGCGTGCGAGCACGGCACCGATATCGAGGCGCGCTCGCGCATGCTGGCGGCGGCCAGCATGGGTGCGACCGCCTTCCAGAAGGGCTTAGGCGGCGTGCATGCCATCGCCCACCCGGTCGGCGCGCATTACAACACGCACCACGGGCTCACCAACGCCGTGCTGCTGCCCTACGTCATCACCTACAACCGCCCGGCGATCGAGGGAAAAGTGGCGGTCATCGCACGGGTGCTGGACCTGAAGGGCGAGCCCTTCGGAGCGCTGTTCGATTGGGTGCTCGGGTTCCGCCGGCGGCTGAAGATCCCCCAGACCCTCGCCGACATCGGCGTGCCGGTGGAGAACGCCGGGCTCATCGGCCGGGAAGCGGCCCTCGACCCCTCGGCCTCCGGCAATCCGCAGCCGGCGGACGCCGCGGCCTACGCGCGCATCTTCCGTGCCGCGGTCAAGGGGGACCTGGGTCTCGCGGCCTGAGCGGCGCAGCCTTCAGCGCCGCGCGGCTTCGCGTTTCTCCCGCTTGGCTGCGCGCTTCTCGTCGAACGTCTTCGCCGGCTTCTTCTTGGTCTCTTTCTTTCGATCCATACCCTTGCTCATAGTCACCTCCCGAGCTCGGTCACTGCCTCTCGCCACAGTATATCGTTGGCGGCCGCCACGACGCGCCCATCGCTGGCGATGGAGAGCGGCGCGCCGCGCCAGTCGCTGATCCTGCCCCCGGCTCCCTCGACCACCGGAATCGCGGCCATGAAATCATGCGGCTTCAGCTGCACCTCGACGACCAGCTCGCACCAGCCCGAGGCCAGCATGCCGTAGAGATAGCAGTCGCCGCCATAGCGGCGCAGTGCCGCGCGTGCGCCGAGTGCCTCGAAGCGCGGCCGCTCCTCGCGGTTGAAAGTCTCGGCGGTGGTCGTGTACACGCTCGTCTCGCCGAGCGTGCGGCAGGCGCTGGTGCGCGCCTCGCGGCCGTTGAAAAGTGTCGGTCGGCCCTCGCATCCCACCCAGCGCTCGGCCATGGCCGGTGCCTCGACCACACCGAGCACGGCGCGCTCGCCCTGCATGAGCGCAATCAACGAGCCAAACAGCGGGAAACCCGTGATGAAGCTCTTGGTGCCGTCGATCGGGTCCAGCACCCAGGTGAACTCCCCGCTCCCCTCCGCCGGAAACTCCTCGCCACGGATCGCGTGAGCCGGGAACGCGGCGCGAATCATGCGCCGCATCTCGCTCTCGATCTCCTTGTCGGCGATGGTGACCGGGCTGCCGTCGCTCTTGGCCTGCACGGCGACCGGTGTACGGAAATGGGCCATGGTAATTCGGCGCGCGGCATCGGCGAGCTCCCCGGCAAGAGCCAGGGCGGCGGCGCAGTCGCGATGGCTCGCGAAGCTCACGCGCCCGCCAATCGCCGCCGCGCGTAGGGCAGCACCTGCTGCGTGAGCCAGTTGCGCAGCTCCGTGAGCTTCACCGACTCCTCCTGCACGGCGGGACCGAGTCCGTGCTTCCACGCGAGCCGCCGGTCGTGGGGATTGCGCATCAGCGCGCGCAGATCGGCGACGAAACCCGCGAGCTCACCTGAGTCCGCGAACAGGCCGTCTTCGATGAGCTTCGCGCCGTAGCGCACGGCGCAGGCGGCGATCTCATCGAAGGTATATTCGGGGTGGTATTGCACGCCCCAGAAGACTCCCGCCCCGTGCCGCAGCTCGAGCGCCTGCAGCCCCATCTCGTTGCTCGCGAGCGGCACCGCGCCGGCGGGCAGAACCGCGATGTCGTCGCGGTGCACGGTGATGGCCTCGAACACCGCCGGCTTCCCGGCGAACATGGCATGCCGGCGGCCCGCGTCGTTGAGCTCGATACGCCGGCCGAAGCCGAACTCGCGCCCGCGCGGATTGGGGCGCACCTCCCCGCCCGCCGCGGCCACCGCCACCTGCATGCCCCAGCAGCTGCCGAAGAACGGCACGCCGGCAGCGAAGGCCGCGCGCGCCAGCTCGATCTGGCGCTCGATGTGCGCGCCGCGGTCGTAGACGTTGAGCGCGGAGCCGGTGATCGCGACGCCGTCATAGCCGGCCAGGCCGGAGGCGCGCGGCAGGTGCACCTCGCCGTCCGCCGGCCGCACGATATCGCAGCGCACCGCGGCCAGGCTTTCGAGCGTGCGCGCATAGGCCTCCCCGGTCGGCGACCCGCCCGCCGCCACCTGCTGTTCGCGGATCGCGGCGCGATTTCCGTCGATGACCAGGACGGTCGCCGGACTCATTTTTATATGTCCCCGGGGAAAGGCGGCGGGACCGCAAGCCCCCTGCTCTCGAGGAGCTCGCGCAGCACGTCCGGGCGATCGGTAGTGATGCCGTCGATGCCGAAGGATAGCAGGCGCTCCATGTCGACGGTCGCATTGACGGTCCAGGGAACGACACGCAGTCCGAGAGCGTGCGCTTCGGCGATGCGCTGCCCGTTGAGATCCTGGTAGTCGGGTCCCCAGGTGCAGGCCCCGGTCGCCTCGACCAGGCGGACGACCGAGTTGCCGAACTGCGCCGGATCGAGGCCGCCGAGCCAGGCTGAAGGGCGCGGGGCGCCCAGGCCCACGGTGTCGCCGCCGTTCTGCTGCTCGGTGAGCGCGACCGTCGCGGCCTGCGGCATGAGGCGCTGCACCGCGGTGAGCACGCGAAAGTCGAAGGCCATGATGCTCACCATGGCAAGCGTGCCGGTCGCCCCCACATCCCGCTCGAGCGCCGCGGCGAAGGCTTCCGGCGTTGCCGTGAGCTGCGGCTGCAGGGGGTTGGTCTTGACCTCGATCGCAACCCGCACCCTGCCCGAACTGCGCGCGCGCACCAGCGAGAGCACCTCGGTGAGGCGCGGAATGCGCTCGCCGTCGACGGACTCCTGCTCCGGGAAGCGTGCCGCGTAGGCGCTGCCTGGCTTGAGGCGCCCGACGTCGTAGGACTCGAGCTCCGCATAAGTGAGATCGAAGATGCGTGGGCCGGTCGCGGCGAGAAAGCGCCCGTCGGCGCTGCGCGTCAGGTTGGGGTTGAGCTCCGGGTCGTGCGTGACGACGACCACGCCGTCGCGGGTGAGCCCGCAATCGAGCTCGAGCGTGCTCACGCCGACCTCGAGCGCCCCGCTGAACGCCGCCAGCGTATTCTCCGGCCACAGGCCGCGTGCGCCGCGGTGGCCCTGCAATTCAAAAGCGGTGGGAGCGATGTTATATTTCCGACTGTCCGGGCCCGATCAGACTATCTTGCCAAAAACTTGCCTGTCAACGCGACGGCAATCGGTGCGTGCGTGGCGCGCGCTCTGCCTGTTCCTCGTGCTCGCGGCCAGCGCCGCGCTGCCGGCCGCGGCCGACGACTCCAAGGTACTGCGCATCATCACCTGGGCGAGCTACGTGCCGTCCGAGGTCATCGCGCAGTTCAAGAAGGAGACCGGCATCGACGTGCAGGTCACGCTCTCGAACAACGAGGAGATGATCTCCAAGCTGCGCGCCACCGGCGGCGCGGGCTTCGACCTGGCGCAGCCGTCGCAGGACCGGATCTTCGGCGCGCAGCAGGAGTTCCGCATCTACAAGCCCCTCGATACCAGCAAGGTGAAGCTCGATGAGTTCGTGCCGGAGCTGGTCGAGGCGGTCAGAAAGAACGCTACGGTCGACGGCAAGCTCTACGGCCTCCCCTACGTCTGGGGAACCGAGGGGCTGATTTACAATTCCACGCGCACTAAGATCGCCGATTACACCGACCTCTGTAAGCCGGAGCTCAAAGGCCGGACCGCGGTGCGCCTCAAGCGCCCGACGCTCATGGCGTTCGCGCTCGCCTCGGGCCACGATCCCTTCGCGCTCTATAACGACACCAAGGCCTACACGGCCCTGATGCAGCAGGTGGGCAAGACCCTCAGCGCCTGCAAGGGGAATTTCCGCTTCTTCTACGACAACAAGGACCAGCTCCTGAACGGAGTGCGCTCCGGGGAGATCTGGGCGGCGATGATGTGGGACTCGGGGGGATGGCTCCTCAACCGGGAGAATCCCGCCATCAAGTTCATCAATCCGCGCTCGGGCGCGATCGCCTGGATGGACACCTTCGCGCTGCCCGCCCGCGGCCGCAACGACCCCGGCGCCTACGCCTGGATCAACTTCGTGATGCGCCCCGAGATCGCCGCTCTGGTCGCCAAATCGATCGGCAACTTCACCGCCTCCAAGGGGGCCGACCAGCTCATGGATCCCCGCGTCCGCGCCCAGTTCGCTGATACGTTCCCGGACGGCCTGAAGAACATCAAGTGGTACCCGGCGATTCCGGCGGGACTCGAGGAGATCGAGGGCGGAGTCCTCGACAAAGTGAAGGCCGCCGATTGAGCACCGGACTCCCGCCCGCGGCGGCACCCGATCTCGAGGTCAGCGCGGTCAGCAAGCATTTCGGCGCGCACGTCGCGGTCAACGAGGTGTCCTTCAGCGTCGCGCGCGGCAGCTTCTTCTCGATCCTCGGTCCCTCGGGCTGCGGCAAGACGACCCTGCTGCGGATGATCGCCGGCTTCATCCAGCCCGATGGCGGCACCATCGCCATCGGCGGACGCGACATGGGAAACGTTCCGCCCAACAAGCGCCCGGTCAACATGGTGTTCCAGCACCTGGCGCTGTTCCCGATGATGTCGGTGGGCGAGAACGTGGCCTTCGGACTCGCGCGCCGGGGCGTCGCGCGCGCCGAGCGCGGCCGGCGCGCCGAGGCGATGCTCGAGCGGGTGGGACTCGCCGGCGCGGCTTCCAAGCGCACCGACGAGCTCTCCGGCGGTCAGCGCCAGCGCGTCGCGATCGCGCGCAGCATGGTGCTCGAGCCCACCCTGCTGCTGCTCGATGAGCCGCTCGGCGCACTCGACCTGAAGCTGCGCGAGCACATGAAGGTCGAGCTCAAGCAGCTGCAAAGCGCCTTCGGCACCACCTTCGTCTACATCACCCACGACCAGTCCGAGGCGCTGGTGCTGTCGGACCGCGTCGGTGTCATGAATCATGGCCGCTTCGAGCAGCTCGGCAGCCCGCAGCAGCTCTACTACTCGCCCGCGACCTCGTTCGTCGCCGGTTTCGTCGGCGCCAACAACCGTGTGCCCGGCACGGTACTCGGGCAGGACGGCACGCTCGTCGAGCTGGATGCCGGCGGCGGCCTGAAGCTGCGCGCGCGCGGCAACGGCGTACTCACACGCGGCGCCGCCGCCGATGCCTTCATCCGCCCCGAGGCCATGACCCTGGTGCGTACGCCCGCGGAGCTGCCGCCGGGGCACAGCGCCTTGAGCGGCGAGGTCACCGACATGCTGTTCGACGGCGCGAACTCGGTCGTGCTGCTGCGCGAGTCGCAGAGCCGCCGGGAGCTGCGCATCGCGCTGCCACAGACCGGCGCCTTCGCCGACCTGCGGCCCGGCGCGCGCATCAGTTTCGCTTTCGATCCCGAGCGCGCCATCTGTTTCGCGGCGGGCCATGCTTGAGCAGGCGGCAGGCCGGCGCTGGATGCAGCGCCTGGTGCTGGCGCTGTTGCTGGCGCCCGCGCTGCTGTGGCTCCTCGGGCTGATCATCCTGCCGCACCTGGATCTCGCGGTGCTGTCGTTCCGCGAGCGGGTCGCGCCGCGGGAATACGCGGCGAGTCTCGCCCAATACCACACTTTCTTCGGCGAGCCGCTCTACTGGCACGTGTTCGTGCGCACCGCGCTGCTCTCGGCGCTGGCCACGCTGCTGACGCTGCTGATCGCCTTTCCGATCGCCTGGATCATCGCCAAGCTCGCCCGGGGGCGCATGAGCGCGCTGCTGTTCGTCGTCTGCCTGATCCCCTTCTGGGTGAGCGAGACCGTCCGGACGCTCGGCTGGATGATCCTGCTGCGTGAGTCCGGCGTGCTGCCCGCGATCCTGGTGCATCTCGGCATCACCGCGCAGCCGGTGGAGCTCCTCTATCACGACGCGACCATCCTCGTCGGCCTGGTCTACACCTCGCTGCTCTTCATGGTGGTGCCTCTGGTCGGGAGCCTGGAGAGCCTCGATAACTCGCTCATCGAGGCCGCCTACGATCTCGGCGGCCAGGGCTGGTCGATCCTGCGCACCATCGTCATTCCGCATGCCGCGCCCGGGATCACCGCCGGCTGCATCGTGGTGTTCATGCTGACGCTCGGCAACTACCTGACGCCGACGCTGCTCGGCGGCAAGAACTCTTTGTGGTTCACCGAGCAGATCTATACGCAGTTCATCACCCGCTTCAACTGGGAGCAGGGCGCGGCCTTCGGCTTCCTGCTGCTCGCCCTCTCGACCGCGATGGTGTGGCTCGGCCTCAAGGCCTCGGGGCAGCGGTTCAGTGATGTCATGAGGCGCGTGTGATCCCGAGCCTGCCCCGTCCGGCCTGGCTGCGTGCCGCCACCGCGCTCTACGTGGTGGCCTTCCTGCTGTTCCTGTTCCTGCCGCTAGCCGTGGTCGCGGTGTTCGCCTTCAACGATGCACCCTACCCCGCTCCTCCCTGGCACGGCTTCACGCTCGACTGGTTCCTCGGCAACGAGGCCGAGGGGCGCGTCGGGCTGTTCCGCGACTCCGAGCTCCTCGGCAGTATCTGGACGAGCTGTATCGTGGCGCTCTGGGTCACGGGGCTCTCGGTGGCGGTCGGCACCGCGAATGCCTTCCTCATGGAGCGCGAGCAGTTCCCCGGCAAGGGCGTCCTGTCGATGCTGATGCTGACGCCGCTGGTCATTCCCGGCGTGATTCTCGGCATCTCGATCCTCGCGTTTGCGAGCCGCCTCGCGGACCTGTGCGGCGACCTCTTCGGGATCGAGGCGGATTTTCTCCGTCCCGGGCTGCCGCTGGTGGTGCTGGGCCAGTTCTCCTACATCGTCGCGATCGCGACGCTGACGATCAGCGCCCGCCTCAAGCGCTTCGACCGCAGCCTCGAGGACGCGGCCCTGAATCTCGGCGCCTCGCATGCCGCGGTGCTGCGCACGATTACCCTGCCCTACCTGCGGCCCGCCATCATCGGCTCGGCGGCCATCGCCTTCCTCATGTCCTTCGAGAACTTCAATACCACGCTGATGCTGGTGGGGTCCGATGCGCCGCTCACCATCATGATGTACGGCCGCATGCGTGAGGGCGCGACCCCGGTGCTGAACGCGGTGAGCCTGTTCCTGATGACCGCCTCGGCGGTACTCGCGCTTTCTCTCTTGCGGCGGGGGAAGAGCCGGCAGCCCTGACGGGGCGCCGCGCGGGCGGAGCGGCAGTCGGACCGCCGGCGCGCAGCCGGCCCTCTGTGGGTCCCAATTCGGGCATGTTCAATACTTATAGAACTTACCCTACTTGGGCGCCTCTACGGGGCCTTAACTCGGGCAAGTTCAATAGTCATAGAACATGCCCTACTTAGGCGTCTCTACGAGGCCTTAACTCAGGCAAGTTCAATGGCTATTGAACTTCGCTCCCTGGGTACCATCGCGACGCGGTCAGATGACTTTTTCAGATACCGGCACCCAATTTCTCTGCTTTGCCGGCCCCGGCGACTGTGGAACGCTGCGAGCGTGAACGCGCAACCCTCCAAACCGCTGCCCGCGCCCTCCGGGCACAAGATCGCCGGCATCGCGATCAGCCACCACCGCCTGCCGCTCGCCCCACCCTTCAATGCGAGCTGGGACACCAAGCCCCGCACCCACTTCGACGCCACTATCGTGCGCGTCAGCACCGACACCGGGCTCGTGGGTGTGGCCTCGGGCGATCGCATGCTCGGCTTCGAGGGCCACGAGGAGCTCTTCATCGGCCACGATCCGCTTGCGCTGGAGCGCCACTACCGCATCCTCGCCAACATCGATTTCCACTATGGGCGCTGCTGGCCGCTCGACCTCGCGCTCTGGGACCTGGCCGGCAAGATCCTCGGCGTCCCCTGCTGGAAGCTCCTCGGCGGCCGCTCGAACCGCATCCGCGCCTATGCGTCCTCGGGAACGCTGCGCGACCCGCGCCTGCAGGGCGAGGCGGCCGAACGTTTCCTCGCGCAGGGCTTCGCCGCGCTCAAGCTGCGCTTCCACCGCGGCAACTGGCACGACGACATTCGCGCGCTCGAATCGGTGCGCCGACGCGTGGACTCGAGGCTCGAGCTCATGGTCGACTGCAACCAGGGCTGGCGGATGTCGTGGGATACCGAGGCACCGTGGTCCTTCAAGGACGCGCTCGCCGTGGCGCGCGAGCTGGAGCGGCTCAAGGTCTACTGGATGGAGGAGCCGCTGCACCGCGCCGATCACGCCGGGATGCGCATGCTGCGCGAGGCGACCGACGTGCGGATCGCTGCTGGCGAGATGACCCGGCAGATTCACGAGCTGCGCGATCTCATCACCGCTGGCTCCGTCGACGTCGTTCAGCCGGATGCCGCGCTGGTCGGCGGCATCACCGGCCTCAGGCGCGTCGCGCTCATGGCCGAGGAGCATCATCTCATCTTCACCCCGCACACCTGGACCAATGGAATGGGGGTGACGGCGAACGCCCACCTGTCGGCGGGCCTCAGCAACGCATCCTTCCTCGAATTTCCCTTCGACCCGCCGGAGTGGAGCCTCGAGCGGCGCGACTTCATGATGACCGCGCCGCTCGCCGCCGATCGCGAGGGCTGGATCAACCTGAGTGAGACGCCCGGGATGGGCTACGCGCTCGATGAGGCGCGCCTCAAGGCAACGCGCCTGGGCTGAGACCGACCAGATACTCGAGCGGCGAGAGATGCCGCGCATAGTGGCGCCACCGTCCCCTGGATGAGGAATTGAGCCGCTGCCGCACCTGCCAGCGGCTGGCGGTGATGACGACCCGCTCGGTCTCGTGAAAGTCGAGGCACCTCGGGTCCCACGGCACGCCGATGAAATCCAGCATGCGCCGCGTCCAGCCTTCCTGGTCCTTGAGCAACTCCTCGTATGGGATCTCGAGCAGCGCGCTCGCCGGGAGGAGCGCGCGCCAGTGCGCCATCACCCGCAGGTACTGCTCATAGTAGTGCCCGAGATTGCCGAAATCGTTGGCGTACGGCCCCATGTTGAAGAAGTTCTGGAAGTAGATCGACAGGCAGGTATCGAGCGGATGGCGCTGCATGTGCAGGATCCGCGCCTGCGGGAAGGCCGCGTGGATCAGCCCGAGGTAGAGAAAATTCGCGGGCATCTTGTCGATCAGCCGCGCCTGTCCGCCGGCGACCGGCGTCACCCGGGCGAGATAGTCGCGCGCCAGGCCCGGCAACGACGCCGCCAGGCTGGCGCCGCCGGCCGCGGCCGGCTCGCGGGCGAGTGCCGTATAGGCGTCATCCCAGAAGCGCACTTCGCCTGCGCCAAACACGGCCGGGTGGGAGGCGAGGATCTGCTCCGTGAGCGACGTACCGGAGCGCGGCATGCCGACGATGAACACCGGCAGCTCGGATTGCGAGGCGCCGGGATGGGCTTGCGCCAGGAACGGCGCATCGAAGCTGGCAATGATCGCGTCGATGCGCTGCGACAGTTTGCTGCGATCGTAGCTGGTGCCGAAGCGCTTGCTGAGCTCGTTGGCCTGCCGGTAGTTGTCGAATGCCGCATCGTACTGCCCGGTGTCATCAAAGTACTTGCCGAGCGCGTAGCGCAGACTCACCTGGTGTCCCAGCGGCAGCGGCCTGGCGAGCAGTGCCTCGACCCCCTTGAGCCACGCGGTGTCGTCACGCGTCATCCGGCGGTGCTGCGCGATACCGCAGTATGGCGTCGGAAAGTCCGGGTCGAGGGTGATCGCCTGCTGAAACAAGGTCTGCGCCGATCCGAACTGTCCGCGGTCCGCGCGCAGCTCCGCGAGCAGCGAGGTCGCCCCCGCCGAGCGCGGCTCTGCGGCCAGCGCCGCCTCACAGCAGGCTTCCGCCTCGGCAGTCCGCGCCTGCACGCGCAGCACTGCGGCGAGGCCGAGCTGCGCCGGGGTGTACCGGGGCTGCAGCGCGACCGCACGCCGAAAGACTTCCTCCGCATCGCTGATGCGGCGCAGCTCGAAGAGCACGCTGGCGAGATTGCACTGACTGTCGGAGCGGGTCGGGTCGAGCTGCGCCGCCCTTTGATAGAGCGTCAGGGCCTCGCGCCGTTCGCCGAGCTCGCGCAGCACGTTGCCGAGGTTGTTGAGCGCCTCGATGCCGGCGGGGTTCAAGGCGAGCGATTGCCGGTAGCTCGCCACGGCTTCGGCACGCTTGCCCCGGTCGGCCAGCGCGATGCCGAGATTGAGATGCGTCTCCGCGTCCTGCGGCAGCAGCTCCACGGCCCGGGCGAGCGCGGGCAGCGCGTTCTTCCCCTGCCGCAGCAGGGCGACGCTCAGGATCTTCCACAACATGCCATCGAGCGGGCGCGCTTCCAGCAGCGTACGGCAGCGCTGCTCGACTGCATCGAGCGCTCCGGCGTGCAGCATGGTCACCAGCGTGATCAGCTCGCGGCCGTGCTCGGCGACCGCCGGTTGCGGCGCGCCGTGGCAGAGCTTGTACTTGCGGCCGCTGCCGCACGGGCACGGATCGTTACGGCCGGGGTTGATGGTCGCGTTCACGGCTCGCGATAGCGCGTCAGCGCATCACCCAGGGCGTGCTCGAGCGGCCCGAGCCACGGCTCGAAATGCTTCCATTGATCGAGTCCCTCGCGATTGAGGCCCCGGCGCACCTGCTCGGAGCTCGCGGTGCGCACGCTGCGCTGCGTCTCGTGAAAGAGGAGGCACTGCGGCTCGAACGGCAGCCCGCAGAATTCCAGCAGCCGCCTTACGTTGCCCTCGAGGTCCTGCACCACGTCCTCGTGCTGGACGCGCAGGATGCGTCCCGGCAAGACCCGGTCCCAGTGCCGCATGAGCTCGAGATAGGTACGGTAGTAACGCGCGATCTCCTCGGTGCCGTAGGTGAATTCCTGTCCGTTGGCGAACAGCTGCTTCAGGTTGCTGAAGCAGCAGGCCATCGGCTCGCGCCGGGCGTCGATGATGCGGGCGTTGGGCAGCATCAGGTGCACGAGTCCGAGGTGACGGAAGTTGTTGGGGTTCTTGTCGACGAACAATGGCTTGCCGGTCCGGTAGGCGCGCGTGTCGGCGAGATACTTCTCGCCGAGCTGCCTGAAATCCGCCTCGCTGAGGGTCGCGAGGATGCGCGGATAGCGCGACTCCGTTCCCTCCGACTCGCGCCCGCGGAGATTGCTGACGATCTGCTGGATGTTGGGCAGCTCCTGCGTCCCTTCGACCTGCGAGTGCGAGGCGAGTATCTGCTCGAGGAGCGTCGAGCCCGAGCGCGGCAGCCCGACGATGAAGATCGGACCCGGCTGCGGCGTGCCCCAGCCCTGGCGGCTGGCAAAGAACTCCGCCGTACACACCTCGATCTGCCGGCGGGTGTTGTTCTCGGTGATCGCGGGCCGGTAGCGGATCTCGGTGTGCTTGAGGCGATTGCCGAGCTCGTAGAAGCGAAAGGACTCGCCGTACTCCCCCTGGTCCTCGAGCGCCTTGGCGAGCGCGAAGCACAGGTGATAGCGATCGACGGCGCCGGTGGACGGCGCCGCGAGCGCCGTGCGCATCTGCTCGAGCTCCTGCGGCTCGAAGCGGTAGGTCTTGAGATTGGCGAGACTCCAGTACGCATCGCCGAAGTCCGGCCGCAGCTCCGCCGCCTTGCGGTAGGAGGCGATCGCTTCCGGCGTCTTGCCGAGCGTCTTCAGAGCATGAGCGATTGACAGGTGCACGTCGGCGTCGGCGGGCGATCCGAGCAGCCCGCGATAGATCTCGATCGCGCGCTCGTGCTCGCCGAGGCCGACCAGCGCGGCCGCATCGAGCATGCGCAGCGCGCGGCTGTCAGGCTCATCCTTGAGCAGCATCCCGATGTGGCGGCGCGCCTCCTCGTGCCGATGCAGCTCGATGAGCACGCTGGCGTACTCCTGGCGTGCAGCCCGGTAGTCGGGCGCGCGCTCGAGCACCGCCGCCAGCAGCAGCTCGGGATCGTCGTAGATCCGGCGCGCGATGCCGATGCGCGCCAACAGGCGCATCGCCTCGACGTGGTCGCCGTTTTTGAGCAGCCACGCCCGAATCAGCGACTCGGCGGCATCGAGGTCCCCGTCCATGAAGAAGGCCGTTGCGCCCACGATGTCGGGCGGGATGCTCCGCAGCGTCGCCACATGGCTGCCCGCCATGGCGGCGTTGCCCGCCTCCCCGGTCATCCGGTAGAGGCCTTCGAGCTGCCTCCAGCTGCGCGGCAGCGCATGGTTGAGGTTCACCGCAATGAGAAACGCCTGGATGGCCTCCGGGGCCTGGCGCAGCGCGATGTAGCAGTTGCCACGCTCCTGATAGAGCAGGCTGAAGCGCGGGTGACGCTGCTGCAGGTTCGCCAGCGTCTCGAGTGCATCCGGGATTCTGCCCAGGTTGCGCTGGGCGATCGCTGCGAGCAGCAGCGCGTTGCGGTCATCGGGCTCGGCCGCCAGCAGTGCCGTGGAGGCCGCCAGCGCGCCCGAGAAGTCGCGCGCGTTCAGCAAGCCGTGAATCCGCGCCACCTCGGCAGTCGTCGCGGCTGCATCCGGTCGGGGCTCGGTAGCGTTCATCAGGTCACTAGGTATCGGGTCATAAACAAAGAGGGCGGACCGAAAACGGTCCGCCCTCCATTCTACTCAAGCCGGCCCGCGGGCGGCCGGATCTCAGCTGTGGCGTCAGAACCTGTAGGCCATGTTCAGGTTCAGAGTCCGCGGACGCAGCGGAATCTCCGCCTTGATGAACTGACCGGAGGTGATGTTGGTCGGCCCGTACGCATCCGTCAGATTGGCGCCGTTCAACTGCACGGTCCAGTTGTCCTTGGTCACGCCGATGGCCGCATCATAGGTCGTATAACCCGGGATGGTATACAGCAGCAGCGTCGTGATCGGCGGGCTGGAAAAGGCCGGGTTGTTGCCATTGTCGTAGTTGCGCGGCTCGTTGGTCATCGACCCCACGTGACTCGCGCCGGCCCACACGAAGGGCTTGTAGTCCCCCGAGGTCCAGTCGTAGCGCGCCCGCAGGTTGAACATGAACGGCGGCGAGAACGCCGGCGCCGTGCCCTGTGCACCGAGCGCGTTCGGGATCGGTCCGGCCGCGCTGTTGATCACCAGGCACTGTCCGGCCGGGGTCGGGTTGTTGGCCGTATGCGCGTTGTTCGGATCGACACCCACCGACTGGAGGCACGGCGCGTTCGTCTGCGTCGACTGATTGACCGAGGCCGATCCCTGCAGGCTCAGCCCGTCGGTGACCTTTGCATCGAACTGCACCTCGAAGCCCTTGATGGTGAAGTCGGGTCCCTGCACGTTGAACGTCGTGTTGCCCAGGAACGCCGGCTCGAACAACGACAACTGCTCGTCGTTCCACTTCATGTAGTACGCCGAGACGTTGACCAGCAGGTGGTGCTCGAAGAACTCGCTCTTGAAACCGACCTCGTTGTTGATCAGGTTGTCAGAGTTGACGCCGGCCGGCTTCTCGTACTGGTCGCTGTCGGCGATGCAGGTCTTGACTCCGCCGGGATATGTGCAATACGGGACTTCCGCCTTGAGGAACACCAGCCCACCGATGGAATCGGTGCGGTTGAAGCTGCCAGGACGGAATCCCTGCGAGAACGTGTAGTAGGCCATGACGTCCGGCGTCACGTGCCACGTCAGGTTCGCGCGCCAGCGCGAGCCCTGCTCGCTCTTGTCCAGGTTGATCGGGAAGCCGCACAACCCTTTCTGCAGGCACACGCCGTTCAGGTGATCGAGGACGTAGCCGCTGCTGGTGCTCTCGCTGTACCACTCCGAGCCGTGCTCGAACTCGTCGTAATGGTAGAGGCGCCCGCCGCCGGTCACGGTCAGCACTTTCGGAATCAGATCGAAGTCGACGGACGCGAAGAACGCCCGCTGCTTGTAGCCGCGCTGATCGTCCTCGCCGAAGGCGTTGTCCATGCCGGTGCGCACGCTCGG
>Ga0187781_10000873_pt1 | contig 22197 bp, 18 predicted proteins | sample 0715_SJ02_MP02_2_FD_132447 | JGI IMG/M metagenome (GOLD analysis project Ga0187781, IMG submission 132447) | Tropical peat soil microbial communities from peatlands in Department of Meta, Colombia - 0715_SJ02_MP02_20_MG | ecosystem: Environmental > Terrestrial > Soil > Wetlands > Peat | place... | reverse complement strand
TCGAGTTGCTTCAGCGCTCCGATCATCTGTGCTTCCGTGTGCTTGCTCACCGACATCGTTCGTTCCCCTTCCTTTCGTCCGAAATCATAATCGACTTCGTGCCGTTTCAGGGGAGCAGACCAGAGGGGCGCGGAGTCGGACTATACTTGGGGTGTAAAGGTCGGCCAATCCTCCCCTGTCCTGCTCACTTTCTTCCGAAAAGATAGGCTGGGGGAGAGGTCCCCACAACCTACGGACAAATGACAACGCGTAATTCCATCACGGCCATAGTTCTCTTGATGTTGGGTTTGATTCTCTGCGGCTGCGGAGGCGGTTCAAGCGCACCCCCACCTCCGTCACCTGAAGTCACTTCTGTGGTCGTGAGTCCTTCTATGGCTCAGGTCTATACAGGCCAGAACGAATTGTTCACCGCGCAAGTTACCGGAACCGGCACATACAATCCCGCGGTGAACTGGTCGGTGAACGGCGTTGCTGGTGGAAATAGCATCTTCGGGACCATCACCAGCGGGGGGCAATACACAGCTCCCGCGACAGTGCCGAATCCGAATAACATGAGGGTGACCGCTACCAGCGCGCAGACGCCGTCAGTGTTTGGCAACGCTACGGCCAACGTCTTTGCACCGGTGGTTTTTGCATCCATTACTCCTTCGGCTGCCAGCGCGGGTCAAGCAGTCGTTCTGGATATGGAAAATGGAGTTGACTTTCCATCGGTAGTTTTCCCGACCGTCAACGGCGACAGCATCACCCTGCCGCTAACGCAAGAGTCTGGAAACAATTTCACGATTGCAGTACCGTTCGGAGCGGTCTCAGGAAACGTATACATCCATATCACCACACCGGATGGCGTGAATATTGTGACTAGCTCGTTGCCTTTTACGCGGCTACCGAACCTGCTGTTGCACGCGCCAAATAAGGATCTTTCGTCCGGCGAAAGTGAACAGTTTGAATATCGCCTCTTGGGTGCGAGTACACCCAGCGTCGTAACCTGGACATCGGACTCGGGAAGTATCAGCTCATCTGGTTTCTTCACGGCACCGACGGTCTCGAGCGAGAGTTATTCTCACGTCACGGGGTGCCTGCAAGGCACCATCTCTTGCGATACGGTGCTGCTTCGCATCCTACCGTTTCGCATCACACCAAGCGAACCGATTGTCGGCTTCGGCGACACTCTGCAGCTCGGCGCACTTCAAGGCAGTGGCACGCTTTCGCCTACGTGGTCGGTTCTTGCTGGCGGTGGGACGATCAACTCGGCAGGACTGTACACGGCGCCGACCTCGACTGCTGAAGCCGGCGGCATTCCTGTGCAGGCTCAGAGTGGCTCGACCGCCGAGCAAACGGAAGTTGCGGTGTCTGGGGCTTTCCCAGGGCTGGTCAACCGCGTCTACGACTATGCCAACTTCAATATTCCCCAACCCCCGGAAGCCAGATTTGTGCAATCGGTTGCGGTGAATGGCAATCGGGCCTATACGATCAGCACCGGTAACGCCTTCTTGCTGGCGCCCTCGCATGAGGCGCTAAACGTTTATGACATCACCAATCCGGACGCACCGGTTTGGATCGACGCGGGTGAGTCTGCGACAAACTCATACGCTCAGCTCTACACCTACGGAAACATCCTATTCAGCCTCGATTCGAATTACATCGCGGTTTACAGCCTGACCACGCAAGTGCCTACCCTCACTGAGATTATTCCGGTTCCTGGGTTTAACAACCCGACATTCAGCGACGGAGTTCTCTATCTCCAAACGGAAGCGCCTGCAACAAACAATGCGACCACCGTGCCGATCGAGACCTTCGATTTCACCAACGGCAGCCCGGTTCACAACCAGTATGTACTGCCCGAACCATCCGGCGGTGGTCAATTTGCAGGAGTTGTCGGGAATCAGAGCACCGTATTTGCGTGCTGGCTCACCGAGATCGATAACAGCTTGATGCTTTTTATTGCGACATATGATGTTTCGCAGTCTCCTCCAACACTCGTGTCGCAGTCTCCTCCGACACTGGCGTCGACGACTGCGTCGGAACTTCCGTGTCATTTGCAGGTAGTCGGAAGCATGCTGTTTGCAAACTCTTTCGTTTACGACATCTCAAACGTGACACCTGTCCAGGTGGGAACTGTTCCAAACACCTTGACTTACATTTGGGGGACGGAAGGCAATAAACTGCTTGCAACCGGGGGTGTCATAAACAACTACGGAGGATCGGCAAACTATGTCGTACTCGACCTCAGCTCGTCTGCTGTCCCTGTGGTGCAGGCGAATGTGGTGGATCTGCCAAGTTGGATTTTTTTCAACCCCATTGATGCAGCTTGGGTGAACAGCAATACATTCTACACAGCGGACGGAACCGGTGGGATCGCAGTGTACGACGTTTCGGCAGCGGGCGGTCCCGCAACTGCATCGGCCCAGGAGTTGTTTTCCTACACCTACGCTCAAGCCATCAATGAGCAGACGCTCTATTCCGCCTCTCAATATGGAAACGCCGCGGACCTGGCATGTCTCGACGTGAGTGGAGGAACGCCTAACCTGGTGGGCAGTCTTTATTACTACCACGACTCGGCCTCTGCAGTTCAGGCTTCAGGCACAACGGTCTTTCTAGGGCTGTCGGATTACCTGAAGATCGTAGACGCATCCAATCCAGCAGCTCCAGTTGAGATCGGAAGTGTGGCGATTCCCGTCAGCGCTCTAGCGTTGCTGGGGAACGACTTGTTCGTGGGAACAACAGATGGCCGACTCATTGTTTACGACGTGACCAATCCAGCCTCACCGAATCAGCTGTCCAGCATCGCAATGCCTGTGGCCTCTACAATGTCGTTTTCAGGCCCCCTTTTGCTCGTTGCGGCGGGGCAGAGCGGATTGCTGGTTTATGACATTTCCAATCCGAGCGCTCCGGTGAGACAGTCTCAATACTTGCCAAGCGGAGGTGCTCCCGTTTGGGACGTTCTGGCTCCGGTCACGGGCGTGGCCGTCTTGGCGGCTGACAGCGATGGGATCATCATCCTGAACATCGCGAATCCCAAGAATCCTCAAGTGTTGAATCAGCAACAGCTTCCATTTTTTAATCCCTTCCCCGCTCCCAGCACGGGCGCAGGAATTCTGACGGCGTTTACCCTTGCCTATCAGAACGGGCTGACCTATGTCGGTACCGGCAACGCGGGAATCGTATTTGTCTACGATGCTTCGGTACCTAGTGAATTAAGACTCATGGCCTTGAACGTCATCAGTCCGTTGGTACTCGATGTCGTTTCCGCGATCACACCGGGAAAGAACAATCTTTACGCTGACGTAGTTGGTGAGCTGATTCAACTTGATACCACCATTCCGCAGAATTCGATTGAGTTGTACTTTCCGCTGGCAGCTCTGTCGAACGCCGCTCCAATCACGGGAGATCTGCGAACGGCGAAAACTCGAAGGGACATCATTCTGGGGATGGTGAAAGAGCAGTCCAGTGATCGCGATCGCGCCATCGTCAATCCGAAATTCGGCTGGCTTTCCAGGGGATCTGCACCACCGCCGTCTCCACAGGCTGGTGCGGGAAGCAGCCCTGAACAGGATGAAGAGAAGAACTGGTGAGCGGCCAAGCCGTGTTACATTCGGACGTTCAGTTTTTCCGGGAGAAAAAGAATGGGGTGAGGTTGTGGGTGATCGGTCGTGGGTATGGTACGAGGTGTGAGCACGGTTTGACGCTCTTGGAGTTGGTCGTTGCTGCGGCCATCCTATCAGTTCTTACGATGATGGCGCTGCCGTTGGCGCGGCTGACAGTCAAGCGGGAGAAGGAGAAAGAACTGCGTCGCGCTTTGTGGGAAGTGCGCGATGCGATTGACCGCTATAAGGATGCCGCCGACCGGGGCAGTTTTCAGATCAAGGTCGATTCGTTTGGCTATCCTCCGAGTCTGGACGACTTGGTGAAGGGAGTTGATGTGGGGGGAAAGAAAAAGCGCTTCTTACGCAGGATTCCTGTGGACCCGATGACGGGAACCACCGAGTGGGGAATGAGGTCGATGCAGGATGATCCCGGCTCGGACTCTTGGGGTGGTCAGAACGTATTTGACGTTTACACCAAGTCGCAAGGCGAAGGCCTGGACGGGACAAAGTACAAGGACTGGTGAGACGGTGCGTCCCCTCTTAAGAACGCTGGTTTCCCCTTGTGAGCTACACGGCCCTGACTGCTCGCGGTCACTCCCATAGCTGTTCGGCGACCCCTGAGGTGAGAGAGTCCGAGCTCTCATAATCCTATGTCAATCGCTTGGGCCACGGACTGTGCTTGGCTTATCTCTAGCGCAGAGGTTTTGGAGATGTGGGCTCCGAGTTGGGGGGCGAGTTTTGTCAGGTCGTCGGTGAAGAGGGTGGCCTGATGGCAGGCGCGGGAGACGGAGACATAGGCGAAGCGGGAGTTCAGCAAGTCAGGGTGGACATTGGTGTCCGCGTGTACAAGGACTCGTTCGGAGGTGAGGCCCTGAGCGCTGTGGCTGGTGAAGGCGTATCCGTGGTCGAAATGACGATGGTCGGTTGGGTTGAACTCGATCTTACCGTTACTGTCGAGGCGGGCGGAGACGCGCCCATCCGGCGCGATTGACTCGATTACCGCGAGGTCGCGGTTGGCAACTCCGAGCGATTTGTCGGGGGCGGTGAACTGGATGCGGTCGCCCACGGAGAACTCGCGGTCGCACTCGCGATAGACGCTGACGCCAGCTAGTCGGCGCGGATTGTATGCAACAAGTTCTCCATTCTCTTTCTGGACCGTGAGCTGGTTTGCGGTCGGGTTGATTGCCACGACTGATGCGTAACTGCCAGCCTTAATCTCGGCGGCTTTGCTGCCGCGTGCGTAGCGCACCACGTCGCCGATTTCGTAGTGGCTGGCCCATGCGCGTTCGGCACCGGTCATGTCTTGGCGCTGAACAAGAACGCGAAAGGTATAATCCTCTGGCGCTAGAGTCCCGTTGGCTTTCAACTCCTGCCGCACTGCGACGTTCAATTCGCGGCGGGAGGCGTTATCAGGCGAGACGATCAGGGTCTTTTCGGGCGACTCGACGTAGCTTTTGGCGATGGCGTGAACGCGTGCTTCTCGGTCGGGGATTTCTTTCACACGGCCCTGCTGTTGAAGTGATTCTAGCGCTTCTGAAACCTGGCCTTTAGCAAGCACCTCAACAGTGGATTTCAAGGCCGGGTCTTGTTGGCGAACGATTTCGTCGAGCTTGGCCGTGTGCATCCCGGCCTCCTGCAACTGCTCGAAAGGGCGGCCTGCTTCGACGCCCTGATGTTGACGCGCGTCGCCAATCAGGAGCACGCGGTCGTTCGTGCCAAGCCGCGCAAGGAACTCGCGCATCTGGTTGGTGCTGGCAAGGCTGGACTCGTCAATAAAGTAGAACCGTTTCTGCTCCGTGCTGCGTTCTTGATCTTGTCCACGCGCGAGAAAGCCTTGCAGGGTTCCCGCCTCGATGCCTACTTCCCTGAGTTGACGCGCGGCGCGGGAGGTTGGGGCGAAGCCCTCGACCTGATAGCCCTGTGATTCTGCGGCACTGCGGATCACTGAAAGCGTGGTCGTCTTGCCCGCACCGGCATAGCCCTGGATTCCCTGCATGCGGTCGGGGGAACTGAGCACATCTTCGATGACAGTCCTCTGCGCGCGGTTGAGATGTACATGCTGGTCAGCAAAGGCAATGGCTTGCTGGCGCGAAAGAACCGGCTCGATCTGATTCCGTCCTTCGCACGTCCGGCGAATGATTTCCTGTTCGGCTGCGATGGTTTTGGCGGTGGTGAACTGACGCGCTGGCGTACTTCGGGAATGCTCGACGATCTGGAATTCTCCGGCGGCGAGACGGGCGTCAAGATTACAGCGTAGCTGGGCGTAGGTGACCTCGCCCATGCCGCGGCGGAGGCCGTCGCGGATCAGGGCGCGTTCATCTACAACTGCCTCGCGCTCGAAGTTCTTGTCACGGGCGAAGGTCAGCGATTCCCGCACGCGGTCAACTGTATTGACGGGTCTTTCGCGAACTTGAGATTGCTGCCGAGACCGTTCCTGCGCCTCCCGCACAACCTTTTCCGCCTGATGCCCGAAGTCTGCTGCCAGCTTGCGGTGTGCGGCCATGACTTCTCGCGGCGAATGAATCTCTTTGCGGTCGCGGGTTGAATGCGCGGCGATCTCGGCAGCTTCTTTGCCGGAGCGTCCTGTGCGTTCGAGATACTCTCGGATCTGTTGGCTGCGCGGGCTGGATGCGTCAAGGTATTCCTGCGTGTAACCCTTAATCTCGGGTGCGCTGCTTCGTCCTACCGTAATCTCATAGCCGAGTTGCCGCAGCCGGTAAGTCAACTCGGACTGATAGATGGCCGTGGCAAATTGCTGCGACTGAAACAGTCCTCGTTCCTGCAGGGCACGCGTTTCTCCGTTGTCGCGCTCGGTTACGTTGAAGATGACGGAGTGGGTATGGAGCTGCGGCGCGACATAGCCATCGACCGGACGGGCTGTATCGTGCTCGAACGTGGCGGCGATGAATTTGCCCGTGGTCTCCGGCGGATGGTTGCCGCCGATGCGTGCTTGCGTGTAGCGCTCAAGCTGGTCGAGAGCAATGCGAACGCTCTCGCGGTGCGCCTGACGGACACGCTCGTCGCTACCGACAAGCGCGGTGAGCGAGACGGATTTGGGGGCAGAAAAGGTCGCATCCCAACCGGCACGATGCTCCATCGTCTTGATGGTTTTTCCGTGGCCATCCTGATATTCATAAGAAGCACGCTGGCGGACAAGCTGCTCGCCGGTCTGCGGGTGTTGTCCCTGGGTCAACTTGGCGAAGTCCTCGGCGGAAACCGTCCCGCTGAGGCCGAATCGCTCTGCCAGCCGACCTTGCCATTCGCCCTGAATCACGCCGCGCTGCGACCAATAGTTCTGCTCTTTGGCAGTGAATTCCTTCTGGTGGTAGGTTTGCGCCTGCCCTGCAGAAAGCGGCTTGGAGATGGTCAGCATGGCGGCTCCTCAACCGCGAAGAATGAGGTTTTGTTGGGCGGCGGTGTTCGTTTCGTCAATCGCTTGTACGTGCCGCGCCTGAGGAGACGCCGGTGGAACTCTTTGCTGCGACATGGGTGCGTTTGGTTCTGGCCGTTGCTCCGCAGCGTGCGTCCGGGGCCTGGCAGTTCCTATGTTCTTGGGATCGTAGGGGAGTTGGTCGTCCGGCGTTTCGCGGAGCTCGAAGTCAGAGGCGACAATCGGCATATCGAAGTAAGGGAACGAAAAGCGGGTGACATAGTTTTCGTACTTCATGAAGGCGTGGCGATCCGCCAGCCCGGAGATTTCCGACTCCAGGACCAGGGGTTCAACCTGGCGGTCCAGAGAGAAATTTCGGCCGCTCCGAGTGCCGTCGAAGTGGGTCTCGCGCAGCCGTTCGATTTCGACTTTGCCAATGAACTTGCTGACCCACTCGCCCGCATTGGGTTCTTTCGTTTTCAACCAAATGCTGGTCGCCGGTTGCGACAGCATCACTTCAGCCAAGTGGCCGTAGAGGAATTCCAGTTGCGCCTTACCCTGGAAACCCAGAATCACTGGATTCCGGCTCTTGCGATTCTCTGTGATAGCGGTGTGGAGCTGCGGGAGCTTCTGCAAACTTGCCAATTCGTCAATCACGAACCATGCCCGCTTCTGGCCTTCCTTGGGTTCGTTCAGCAGGCGTAAAACAAGGAAGTCAATCCACAGGCTTTGCAGTGGACGAAGGGCCTGGCGCTCCGCCGGCAGCGAGGTAATGAAGATCCATCCTTGCCGTCTTTCGGCCCACTCCGTGGCTGACCACTCGCCATTGCCCTCGCCCTTCTTGGGTAGTAGACGCAAGCTGTCGGCTACCAGGCCGAGTGAGCCAAGAACACCGGCACGCTGGTGGGGAGCGTCCGGCTTGATCAGTTGCGCGTGTTCGGTTCCTTTCAGTCTGCGGTCGATCTCGTCTGGGTCCGACATCCACTTCACCAGCTCCTGCGGCGTCGGGCCATAGGCCATGAGAAATGCAAATATCTTTTGCGGGGACTCAATAAAGAACTCACCTCGTCGGTCCTGTGGCGGCTGGAACAGCGACACCGCCAAAGCCTTGGCCTCAGACCGGCGCCGGAGTTCCTCAGCCGGTCCCCAATAGGGGCAGCGTTTATCGAGGGGATTCAGGATTACGTCGCCATTCTTGGGTTCGTAGAAACGCTGAACGTACTCACGTGCTGGATCGTAGACGATGGCCGAATCGCCGCGATGTTTGATCTGGCGAAGGATCTGAAGCATGATCGTGGTCTTGCCTGCGCCGGTATCCCCGATAATCTGCATGTGCTGTGCCTCGGCCCGCTGCGGTATGCGGATCATGGCCCTCATGTCGTCGGTCTTGATACCCAGGCCGTCGCCTTCGACCTTGCGGTTGAACTCTTTCGGTGTGAGCATCTCGGGGCCTTTCAGCCGTCGTCCATACCTGAGTTCTCTGCGGCGGCGAAAATCCCTGCGAATTGAGAACGGGAGTTGAATCGCCAGTGACAGCAAGCCGAAAAGCAGCGGCAACTTGTAGAGGTCGGACAGGCTGTTGCCCGCGTAAACCTCATTCCTGAGGTAGGCGCTCAAGGAGACGTCGTTGTAGCTCTGTTCCAGGCCTCGGAAAAGATAGACATAGCTTTGTTGCAAAGCGGATTGCGAGAGTGCCAGTGGGAGAGATTTGCCGTCCGGTTCGGGCATCGTGCCGTCTGTCACGTCGGCGTCGGTCGCCAAGCGTCCCGGAGTGTAGTGACCGGCAACAAAGAGCATTCGGTATCTGTCTCGGCGGCTCGGAATGATTGCGCCCGCGACGCTCGACCGCAAGTAGATCGGCGTATAGAAGCGTTGCAGCGGGCTGTTGCCGAAGCTGAACCGCCAGTAGAGAAACAACGCGGTCAGTACGGTCGCCAGGAACAGGGCGCCATAGGTGTAGATCGGGCTGTGCGGCGGCCAGATGGTGGTTTCCTTGCGTCCCCACTTTGTAGATGCCATGACCTATTTCCTTCCTGTAGAAGCCGCCAACTTGCTGGCAAGTTGGTGCTTCGCGGCGCTGATTTCATCGAGTAGCTTGTCGAACGCTTCTGGGGAGAGTCTCTGACCTGCAGCCAATGGCCGCAGCACGTTGACCAAGAGCAAGCGGACCCCCAGAATTTCCACCAGCGATGGATCGTTGGCTGATCCCCCACGAATCTCCCGAAGAATCACGCCGCGTATCCATTCGCCGCGCGCCAGGCCCTGGGACTTGGCAAAGTCTGTGACTGTTAGCATCTCCTCTTTTGTGAGCTTCACGGTCACGGGACAGACGCGAGTTAGCGCGCATTCGTTGTCAGAAGCCTTGTCCGACTTGGTGTTCAGAAGTGCCATGTGTCCCCCGCAATTCTCAGGGGCACCCAAGTGCCCCCGAAATCGCTATTCCTTTGAAACCACTTAAAGTGCACCCTGGTGCACTTGCAGCACCCTTCGAGGGATGGAGTGTCGAGATAAACCCGGTGCGAAGCACCGTCATGCCTTCGGCTCTGTATCGAATGCGCGAATCACGGCTTCACCGCCCGCACAGAAGCAGCGGACTCCATCCCGGCTACAGGTTTCTTTGCAGACTGCTCCGGCACATCCGGCGCGCCCTTCCCTGGCCCCTTACGGATACGCAATGTGGCAGCAACTTGCTGGGCCTGCGGCGTCTTGAGAAAGTCCTGAAAGTCGCGGTCTTTCGAGAACACATAGGTGAGCGCCCTGTCCACCACATCGTCGGCAGATGCGTGGATAAAAGCGGCGTATTGATCCACCAGTTCGGCGGTAGTTACGTCCAGCCGAATCGAGGCGCTGACGTAGTGGCTTTGGTTGATTTCAAGTAGCGGCATATTTGCCTCCTATATAGGTGTCAAACTGCGTGATCTTTCATCAGGTAATTCGTGCGCTGATCGGATTGCTTTCGGCGGGGCATTGCACTGCCAAATGGCAGGGCATTTGACGCCGGAATAGCCGACTGGAACGCATCCGAATTCGAGGCACCATAGCCACTGAAATCGGCGGTCATCTTGGGCCTACTGTGTCGCATGTTTGATCTCCGCGTGGCATTCAAAGACCGGCTCAATCAGGAAGCGTTTGGCGTCGCGGTCATAGCCGCGGAGTGCCAGCACTTCGCGGACGATGCGGCGGCCCGGCTGGCGCTCGACATGGACCACCAAGTCAACGGCTTCTCCGATCTCGGCTTCGGTGTCGGAGAAGGTCGTTTGCGCGTGGTTCCGCATCACCAGATTGGCGAAGCGGCGCAAGGCTTTCTCCGCCGAATTGGCGTGGATCGTCGCCAGCGATCCCGAGTGGCCGGTGTTGAAGGAATCAAGCAGCGTGCGCGCTTCGGTCCCGCGCACTTCGCCCAGAATGATCCGGTCAGGCCGCCAGCGCAAAGCCGACTTCAAAAGGTCATCAAACGAGATGTTGGCCTTGAACGTGTCGGTCTGGCATTCGGTGGCTACTATGTTCGGTTTCTGGATCTGAAGCTCGGATGTATCTTCGATGACTACAATTCGCTCGTGATTGGGGATGAAGTCGGCCAATATCCGCAAGAGCGTGGTCTTGCCAGTGCCGGTTCCGCCGCTGATAAGCAGTGTCTTCCCACCGCGAATCTGTTCGGCCAGGAAGTCGGCAAGTTGGCGCGTAAGCGTGCCGCGCTCAATCAGGTCATCTACGGTGTAATGGCGGCTGGTGAACTTTCGGATCACCAGCGCCGACGACGGGCGCACGACCGGTGGAATGACCGCCGCCAGGCGGCTTCCGTCCGGGAGTTGCGCGTGCAATAGCGGGTTATCTTCGTCGAGCTTCTTCCCAAGCTGATTGGCAATCACTTCGAGGCCGGTGCGGAGCCTTCCGGCATCAAAGGAGATGGTCGCATCCCGACTGATAATGCCGTCGCGTTCGTACCACCACGAGGTGTCGGGATTGCCCATGATCTCGCTGATGCTCTCGTCGAGCAGTAGTGGCTCGATGGGCCGAAGAAACGGAAGGATCAACTCGAAAGTCATCGTGGGCACCTCACAGCCGTGAAAGCCCAGCGATCAGCCGGGCTTCCGCGAGTGAAAAACAACGTCCTATGCGGCCGTTTCCTGCGTCGGAATCTCTTCGTGATCCTATTCTTCCGGGCCGGCCTTCTCGGCCCGGTCGAGCTTGAGGATCGAAGCCACGCGCACTTCCCATACGCGCTGCTTAGCGCTGGTCTTCTTGTCCACGCGCTCGCGGCTGCGCAGCTCGCCCTCGACGGCCAGATGCGTGCCCTTCGTCAAGGTCTTCGCGTACTCGGCCAGCCGGCCCCAGACGATGCAGCGGTGCCATTCGGTGTGGCCCTTGTACTCGCCGGTCTTCTTGTCCTTGTACGAGCTTTTGGTGGCGAGCGAGAGCACGGTGAAGCTGGCGTTATTGGCGGCGTGGGTGGTGGCGTGTTGGCCGAGAAACCCGATGAGCGAAATGCGGTTCTGATACATGGTGAAGTCTCCGAAGTTGAATTCCCGGATTGGCCGGGTCACCCCTGGGCGAAGCCTGAGCGAGAGGCCCGGCTCCCAAGCGCCGAAGGTCTGCTTTCTGGGAGGGGCCCGAAAGAAATTTGCGCGGCGACTTGTGCCGCGTTTGCAAATTTGTTTGGGGAGGAACCGAGACCCCGAAGGGGCGCGATACGCGAAGCAGAAGACAGAGCGCCGCAGGGCGACGGAATAGCCCGAAGCGTGTGACCGGACAAGCAAGGGAGGAAACGGAAGAGACGAGCCGTTCATGGGCCGCATACTCACCGGGATTCCCGGTGCGCCAACCCCGCGCCATTGACGACGCAACGGCTCACTCGTCACGCGTACATGGACAGCACGAAGCGATGGGCCATACCGTCTCCGTCTGCGTTGGGAGACGCCGCACCTTCTGCGAAGAAACGAAGGGCTTCTCTGCCGTGATTTCGTGCCGCGTGGGGACATGAATTGCGCCTCGTATGGGAGTGGCTTCGCCTACTGGAACGCCTGGTCGGCGCGGAAGCGCACGATAGTCACGCCGAGCGGGTTTACGGCTAGCTCATTGTTCTTCACGTTCTCGCGGAAGACATAGGTCACGCTGGCGGTCCATCGCTCCCGCTTGAGTTCGGAGTGATCCGCCGGATTGGTGTACACCTTCTCGAACTCGATACGCGCCGAATAGGGCGACTGGCGCAGGTCGTCAAGGATCACGTTTTTGATCTCGACATCTACATACGGCAACGAGCTGTCTCTGATGTAGTTCTGGATGATCTCGTCCTTGCGTTCCTGGTCAATGACGGCGCGTTGCACGTCGCTATTGAGAAAGTAAAGCGCCTGGGTTTGATCGCGCTCGATGGTGAAGCGATTGCGGCTGAAATACAGTTCCGCAAAACGCGACAGGTAGTATTTGTTCTCGGCTTCTTGCGGGCGGTACTGGAAATTGCGATAGTCAATGGCTTCGGCATGGCCCACGTCGTTAATCCGTACGATCATGGGGTGCATGCCGGCGAGCGCATTCTGACTCTTGTAGGTCAGTCCGGTCAGCATGAGACACACGGCGGCAAGCACAAGAATGGTCACCTTCAAGTTGGTGTTCATCACCAGGGGATCGCCATACTGTTCGAGATAGCGCTTCGCGGCCCGCGTGATTTCGGGAGCACCCTCGACCTGTACGCTCATCGTTTCCGTTTCTTCGTTCATTTCAGACCTCGTTTCTCGCGCCTTCTTGACGTGGCTTACATCACGGCCCGTAGCGCCATCGCGGCCATCGTCAGACCTCCGCCGTGTCCGCCACCGCCGCCGAACAGGCTGTGCGACATGGCCGGGATTTTGAAGAGGATGTAGACGTTGACCAGCACCAGCAGGATCAGCAGCGGCAAGGTCTCGACCATCGTTGACGGGTCGGAAATGCCCTGCCCAAGCTGGATGTAGTAGTGCGTCAGCACGTGAGACAAAACATTCATCGTCGCCGCGGCGACGACCTTGTAAAAGCTGAATCCGAGATACGCCCGGAGCCATCCCCAAAACAGCCAATCCAGCTTGTCGAAGACCAGAAACGGGATGAAGACTGGCCCGAGCATTCCGATGATCGTCGCTGCGATTGCGCCATAGGCCAGAATGGCCGAAACGATTGCCGCCAGCATCGCCAAAAGGAACTGCACGACGAAGTACACGATGGCGTAATAGGGCGACATGATGCTGGTCAATAGCGACGGGCCGGTCTTGGATGATGCAGTGTGGATCTCGTTCAGCATCGTCGCCGAACCGTCGGCCCCAATCAGGTTCACAAGGCTGGTCGTGCCGCCGTCAATGAAGCTCTTGATGGAGAAGCCGAGTCCGGGGATGGCGCTGTCGTAGTACTTCACCATTGCGTAGGCGAAGGTGAGCAGCAGGAAGAGGCTGAAGAACCTCCCCATGCTGAACCCAGCCTCGCCGTGCGCCGATGCCAACGCCTCTTGCAAGCCGAACCAAACCAGCATGATGGTGGCGAGTGCCAGAACCATGTGAATCCCTATCGCGGTGATGGAAGGCGCTGCCGTGGCCGCGAGCGATTGACACGCCTGAGCGATAAAGTCGAAGAGGCCGGTTCCCATGTTTGTCACCTTCGTTCTGGTTGGTTCTTCTCCCCCTACTCCTTCTGACTTCCGCTTGTTCCTTGCTGCGCAGATCAGTACGCGTGCGTGAGCAGATTCGCCGCCCCGCCGCTGGTGGTCGTGATGTTCGCGTTGTAGTAGTTTTCGTACCCGGCCGAATCGCGGAAGGCCGACTTCATCGCGTCCTGCTGCTGCTTCTGGGCCACGATCTGCTGCAGGGCGAGATTAGCGTTGATCTGATTCGCGTCCTGCTGGGTTCGGAGTTGCAGTAGCAGCGCCTGATTGATCCGCTGCAGCGTCGCCATGATGGTCAGTTGCGAAGCATCCTGGGTTTGGGTGGCAGCTTCCAGGTTGGCAATATCGGCTTGCCTTGCTGCCTGATTCGCCCGCATCGTCCCGAGCACTTCTAGGTTATTGGTCATGACCGAATCGCCGAGGTCCACGGTCGCGCCTTCGGCGGCAATCTCCTGCTGGCCGGCAATGCTCGCGCTCGTGTAACCGGGTATGATTCGCGTCATGTTTGGCACGCTTACTTGCTGGTAGGCCAGTGCCGCGCCGGTCCCGGTATTCGCGGAGTTGAGCCAGCTTGTCGAGTTGCCATAGGTATTCGAGATTTGTTCAAGCATTCGCAGGTCAGTCGTAGGCGACATGAACTGGCGATAGATGGTGGATGGCGCTTGAATCATCTGCCGCGCGAGTTGGTATTGCTGCATCACGGTGTTGTAGGTTTGGAGCGCAGTCGAGGCGATCTTGGCCGTGTTGGTGAAAATCTGTGCCCCTTGCTTGATCTGGGAGATGGCGTGTGCCGACTGCGTGGGATCAAAGACGACACCGGAACCGAACTGCGCGAGCGCCGCAGGCGTGAACGCCGTTGTAAGCGCGATGGCGAGTGCTGTGACAATGAGTTTTTTCACGGTATCCTCCTCAAAAGGTTTGTGGAATGGTGTGGTTGGTATACGCCGGCAGAAGCATGTCCTGCGTGAAATAGACTTTGACGCGGTGGCCTTCCCGAATGGTGATCGTCGGCGGTATCTGCAGGAAGTGGTCGAGGATCGAAGTTGCCGACTGGGAAACGTTGGCCGTCGTCCCGTTGGTGAAGGCTTGCGAACCGCTAGTGGTAATGGCGCCGCCGCCCTGCGTGATTTCGCCGGCTCCGGCAACCACGCCCAGGGCGATTGACGCACCGAATATCTGCAAGTAGTGGTTGTTAATCTTGTCCTTCAGCCCCTCTTCTCCGATTTGGTCAAGACCGTGGAATTGGTCAAGATCAACGGAATAACCATCTGGCATAATCAGACGGTGAAAGACCACGGCCATGCGCCGCTGCTGGCCGAAGCCCGCCGTTCCGATTTTCTTGGCTTCACCCAGAACAACCGTGCCTTCGGGGATAAGGACGTGCTGATGATCGTGGGAATAGAGCGGGTTTGATACAAGGACTTTGACCGGTCCCGTGGCATCACCGTCCAGGCGGTTCATCAGGACCGTGTCCAGAACTGAGCCTTCATAAATGAGATACGGCTGCCCAGTTGCCGAATCAATGTTCGCTTCCAGTGGCCGCTGATAGCTGGTCGTTTCCTCTGATTGGTGTTCTGTGCGCGGACCTGCAAAGCTCGTATTTGCTGGACCTTCGTCATACAGCCGGGGCACCATCTGGCCGGGTCGTTGCTGCGACGGTTGTTGTTGCTGCTGCTCGGCAAACACAAGATTGGACGCGAAGCGGGAGTTGTCGAGCCGTTCGCGTTCTTTGGCGGCAATGACCTGCGCCTGTTGCTGTTCGGGAGTAAGTTGCTGTTGCATCGCGCCCTGCTGCCCTTGCTGGCAGGGCCGGCCTGGCAGGCACGGAGTCCCAGCCACGCCGGTTGGGCCGTAGCCCGCGGCTTGCACGGCAGGATTTGCCGACGCCGCTTCACCCGTCGCAGCGCTGCCGGTCGCCTGCTGTTCTTTTTGTCGTTCAGCCTGAAACTGGTTTCGCAACTCCTGCACGTTGCTATCGGTGTTGTCCTGCAACAGCGGTTGCGGCGCTTCGCCTTTCGCTGAGGACTCGTGTCCCGGCGTCTTCTTGCCGGATGAACTGACGAGCGCCGCCACAATCACCAGCAACACCGCGCCCAGATACACGAACGTCTTCAGGTTCTTCTGCAACACGCCCTTGGGCTGTTCCAACCTCTCCCGCAATGTCGGCTCGGCTTCCGCTTCAGTTTGCGATCCACGATTGTTCCCGGCCATGCTCGTTCCCCCTCCGCACAAAGTTCATCCGCTTTTTGCCCAGCTCCACGTATCCGTCGTCCATAACTTTCGGGATGATGTACGTCCCTTCCCGCAGGTCATAGGTGACGAGGTTTGGCTTCCGTCCTTCATCTCGTACACGCTGAACTTTTCCGGCGCGTTCGTCTTGATGTAAGTGAACTTGTCGTCGTGATAGATGGACTGAATGTCGAACGGCGATTGGTTCGCCTTGTACACGTAGTCGAACTTGAGCTGCGTCGGATAGGCGCTCTTGTACTCATCCACCGCCTGCTCGACGTGCGCCTGCAGCGCAGCTATCTGCTGCTTCGCTTGGTCAAGCTGCGCGGCTGGAACGAACTGCGCCTGGCCGCTCGCGGCCGTAATCGCCGAACGGTCGGCGGGTTCGACGATCACCTTCAGGTCCGGCCCGCCGGTCGCGCCCGTGACTTCCTGCAGAGTGAAACTGTAGATGTTTCCCTTATCCGTGATGAGATTCAGGTTCGAGCTGATGCCCTGCTTCGCCGGATGCACGAAGCAGAAATTGCCTACCACATCCACGATCCAGAAGTCCTTGTCGCCGGTGGCGGCCTCCATGATCTTCTCGGTCGTGGGCAACTCGATTAGGGTTGTGTATTTCAGCTTGGCGCGGATCGCAACAATATCCTGTGAGTGATACTGCACCGTGCGCGCCGAATCCTGCGCCGTGGCAGCGATGGAAGAAGCAATCAGAACCACAATGACGATGAATTGCCTGCGTCGCATAATTTCTCCTTAACGGTTCGTGTTGACGGTTGACGGCGCCAGCACTCGCGGCTGAAATGGGTAATCCTCGGCCAGACGGCGCAGCCCATCGGCAATCCCGAAGCGCTCGAAGTAATCGCGCTTCTTGAGGTTGTCGCGGGCATTGTTGGTCGCCATCCAGTGCGAGACCGAATCGACGTTCAACTGCACTTTCTTTGAGGTCTGCGCCTTGCGAATCAGCATTTGACCGGGCGGCACAAGGCCGCCAATCAGATCCAACTCAGTGTCGTTCAGAAGAAACGCCTCGCGGTACACGTCGCGGTTCATCTCCGGGTTCGCCAGAAAGATCTTCGTCGGGCAGCTTTCGGCCACAATCGCCAGCATCCCCGACTCTTCAAGTTCCTTGATGGATTGTGTCGCCAGGATCATGGCGGCGTTGTGCTTGCGCCAGGTCTTCTGCGCCTGCACCACATAGTTGCGGATGGTTTCGTTCTTGATGAACAGCCATGCTTCGTCCAGCAGGAAGATTTTGAACGTGGCGAGCTTCTGCTGATCGGCGATCTCATTCGACGCCCGGTGCAGGACGTAAAACAACAATGGTTCGAGCACTTCCGGCGCGTCATTCCAGCCGTGAAAGTTGAAGGTCTGAAAGCGCGAGAACGAAAGCGTATCTTCGGCGTTGTCGAACAGGAACCCATATTGGCCGCCGCGCGTCCAGCGGTGCAGGCGCTCTTTCAGCTCGCCGATGATGTTTGTGAAATTCGAGACCGTGCGCTGGTCCGGTTCCAGCATGTACACGCGCTCGATGGCGTCCCACAGCCGGCGCTCGTCTTTGAAGTCGAGCCGGTAGCGTTCGTTAGTGCCTTCAATCAGCACGCGGAAAAAGCTGAACAGAAACTGCAGATTCTCCTTGGTCTGGGGCAACGAGAACGGGTTGACGGTGAAGTCCCGCGCCTCCTGGCCCACATTCAGGTACGATCCGCCGAAGATCGTTGTCAACGACTCGAAGCTGCCGCCGATGTCGAAGATGAACGTTAGCGGCGCGTATTTCTGCGCGTTCTGCAGCAGGAAGTTGCAAAAGTACGACTTGCCGCTCCCGGTCATGCCGAGAATCAGCGTGTGGGCCACTTCGCCGTTATGTAGGTTCAGGAAATAGGGTGTGCTGTTGTCGGTTTCGAGCACGGCTAGGTATTCCGTGCCAAGATGCGCGTTGACCTTTTCCCCCTGATGGATGGTGAACAGAAACGACAGGTCGGCATAGTTCGTATTCAGCAGGTACATCCGGCGTAGATTGAGCGCATAGTTGCCCGTCACGATGGCGAAGTAGGCGTTGAGCTGGTTGTAGGTTTCGGCGAACAGGTTGCCGTCGAGATTGGTGAAAATGCCGGTGAACTCGCCGACCAACTGCTCCAACTCGGCCTGTGAATCTCCGTACAGCACAACCGTCAGCGAGAACTCGCCCAGCGATTGGCCGTCGCCCAGGGCGCGCAGGCAATCGCCAAGATTTTCGATGTCGGCCTGTTTCGACTCGTCCACCAGCACATCGCGCGGGTTCGCCTTCGCCGTGTCGCTCGACATCTGAGAGACAAACCCGGTCTTCGACATGTTGAAGTGACGGCGGCGTTTGTTGACCTCCTTGCGGGCCTTGTCCGCCCCGAGCGGCGTCCACTCCGTGACCACGTAGAAGTTGGCGGGAATCTTTAAGAGCGCGTCGAGCACCAGAGGCCGAGTCTCCGTGATGGCCTCCTTCATCGTCAGCACGCGCACCGAGTGATCGCCCACGCGAAGATGATCGCGTTCGGCCTCGATGTTGGAATTCACCACCTGATAGTCGAGAAACTGCGTAGCCTTCGGCCTGCCGGCAATACGCCAGCTGTCGTAGTTGAGCAATCGCCGGAAGAACGTGAACTGCCCGTGCCGGTTCAAAACCTCGATCTGCATGAAGTCCGCGAGTTGCCGGGCGAACGCCTGCACGCGCTGGTCAAGCCGTGTCACATCGCGCTCGATCTGCAACCGCAGCAAGGTCTTCATGCTGCTATTAGTGAACTGCGCCTTCAGTTCCCCCACCGCGCCCGCGGGGTCGCTGAACAATCGAGCGAAAGCCTCGCCCAGCCCGGTTTTTGACCGCGCGCCTTCAAGCAAGATGCAGTAGAATATCTCGATCTGATAGAGATGCTCGCGCTTGGCCTCAAAAAACCTCCGCCGCTGTTCGATTGCCGCTTCGACAACGGGATCATCGTATTTTGCAAACGGTATGTCTGGCCGGTTCGATTTGAATAGGTATTGGTATACGTGGAAGCCCGGTCCGAAGGCCTTCAGCGCGGATTCCAGCCGTTTCACCGCATACTCCTGTTCCGCGCGATCAAGACTTTCGTAGTCCACGCCCGGAACGCGGAGCACCATACCCACATCGCCGCTCTTGGTCAGGAAAGCCGTTTCGTTCCAGAAGCCGTACAGATTGATGTGGTCGTTGAGGCAGGCGCTCTCCTTCCACGGCTTGATCGCTTTGTCGAGGCGAAACATCACACCACCTCCACATGCGGCAGCTCCTGTTTGGCCGCGTCGTAGCGCAGTTTGTAGCGCTCGGACTTTGCCAGGATGCGTAAGAAGGCCGGGTCGCTCGCCGTCACCCAATGCCCGAAGGCAAACCCGCCAATAAATACGGCGACACCGGCCAGGATGGAGTTGAAGAGATTGAAGGCTCCCTCCGCTCCAACCGCGATGAAGTAGAACAGCGTCCGCTCGACGCCCAGATAAGTCAGCGGCTTATGTAGGCTCTTGAATACTCGGTTTGTGCGGTACTTCTGCTGTGCCCTGTCTGACATAACTGACCCGCCACGGAACCTCCGACTGAATTTCTTTTCGCCCTCTGTGTCCCTCTGTGTCCTCTGTGGTTCCGCTTTGTCGGCAAGCGCCCAAGCGTATTGCTCGAAGCCTGGGAGCAGACAACAGCGCTACACGCCCCAGAGCCAACTCAGGACATTCACCGCGAGGACCGCAATGCCCGTCCCGGCCGCCACACCGGCCAGCGTTCTCTTCGCGCCCGGTTCGCCGTGCGCAAAGCTGTAGCCGCCGATCACGATGGCTACCAGACTTGCCACCTTCGCAATCGTGCCGGTGAAAAGCGTCTGAATGGAGGTAAGACCCGAGTCAAACGGCGAGCCGCCCTGCTGCGCCAGCACCGCCACAGGCAGGACAAGAAGCATGATGAGAAGAGTCGCGGCTGGCCGCACCCACCGCGATGAAGTAACCAGATCGGTTGTTGGGTACGCTCTCTTCGACCGAAGCGACGACTGGGCTGGACGAGCAAACCTGCCACGGAACCAAAGGAACAACATTTGCGCCTCCAAGAGCAGCCTCAAATCGGCTGCTCGTGGCGCAAACGTAACCGCGCTCAAGCACCGCGTCCAATGAAATTATGGAAGCGTGATAGTCGGTGAAGGAATATCAGATTTTTGATACGGCTTCCGTCGAGTGGATTGGCGGTCTGAGTTGGCAGCACGGATTCTCATTCGTCTAACAGCAAAGAACATGCCCAATCAGTTTTCGTTAACCCTTCGCTCACTTGCTCACGCTTTGGACGGCCACTTCGGACCATCCGACAATCCTGGAAAGATCACTTGAGAGGTCCGCCATTGTGGCCATTCTCGTGGTTGATCGGCACTCCTCCTGAGCCGTTTGCATCTTCACAAGTCGTAACTTTTCAATGAACTGCTGCCCTAGCTGGGCGAGCTATCGAACAAGAACCACGTAAGACGCACCTTCTCGTAAATCTGATATTCCAAGAACGACTAATGGATGCGCAAAGATTCATAACAGAACGCAGCGGGAATGGGTCAAATTGTTTAGCATCGCCGGTTCCGTAGGAATCCGACCAGCCGAGGAATGGTGGTGGAACCTCCAGAGTCCTCATGGCCGGCTTCGCCGGGGCTAGATAGCGATGCGCATTGCTGCCGGTTAACTGGCCCAGAAAGGCAGTCGGTCTTGTATGTCGATATTAGCGAGCACAGCTCTACCAACACCCTCTTGGCGAGACGAACCCGAGCACTACGTCAGTTCCGACGAAGCAGCGAGCTTTCTTCAACTCCATTTGCGCACCATCCAGCGCCTAGCGCGCGAAGGTTCTATTCCGGCCCATCCTTTCGGCGAGAAAAACCGTAAGACATGGCGATTCCTTTTATCAGAGTTGGACGCATGGATGAAAGCCAAGGTAAACTGTCCGCGTCGTCCGTGCCGTTCCGTAGGGAGGTAATACCAACCGATGGGAAGGACACGGTATCAAGAAGGAAGCCTGCGTCTTGAGAGTCGCAAGGGAGGCAAGGTTTGGCGGCTTCGTTTTCGCGTCACGCGCGCCGATGGGAACAGGGTAGAGCACGCCATTGTGATCGGAACTCAGAAAGAATTGCCAACCCGCGCCGCCGCACGCGAATTCGTCAAGTCGCTTTACCTGCCAATCAACAATCCAACTCCAAACAACAACGGGCGCCCTGTGACGTTCAGCGACATCGCCGGGCACTACATCCAAGAAGAGTTAACCGAAGATCAGAACCAAGCATCAGTTCCAAAAGCTCATTCCACAACTACAACGTACCGCCGCTATCTCCGCAAGTGGGTTCTACCCCGCTGGGGAGATCATGTGGCTTTGATGATCGAACCACTCGACTTAGAAAGCTGGCTGAAAGAGCTCGGAAGGAAGAACGGTCTCGAAAACCAAACACGGGCAAAGATCCGACAAGTGATCGGGCTGGTTTACAAGCACGCTCAACGTGTCGGGTTTCTGCCTCGGACAGAGCAGGCGAATCCGATCCGCTTTGTTCGTCAATCTACTGCCAGCAACTTCGAACCAATCATTCTGACTCCGGCTCAAGCCTTTGCCATCATCAACCAACTCGGGCTGATGCTGCGAACGCTTGTTCTGGTCAGTGCGGCCACTGCTCTGCGGATTTCCGAGATTCTCGCATTGCAGTGGAGGGATATCGACGTGGACAGTCAATGTATTTACGTTCGTCGTGCCTACGTCTACGGGAAATTCGGCAAGCCCAAGTCGAAAGCCTCAAAACGTCCCGTCCCGCTCCATCCCGTGCTTGCAGCTCATCTGCTTACCTGGCGTCGCGAGACACCGTACAGCAAGGAAGAGGAACTGGTGTTCCCCTCATTCAAGCTGAAAGGCCGGAAGCCGCCGCGCGCCAACATGCTCTTGGCAGATCATCTTCGGCCTGCGGCCGCCACTGCCGGTGTTGTAGCGCCACCCCGAGCCTTCGGGTTCCACACGTTCCGGCGAACGCTGGCGTCGGTACTGGTGGCGAACAACTACGATCCCAAACTCGTACAAGAACTACTCCGCCACTCGAACATCAAGACCACTCTGGACATCTATGCTCAAGCCATTACGCCGGCCAAGTTGGAAGCTCAAGGGATGTTCTTGACGGAACTATTGAAGGGTTCCTGGTTGGAGAAGAAGCCGGCGACCAGCTTCGTGGTTTAGCGCAAACCCTCGTTTTGTGGGCATATTGTGGGCTAGCTCAAATCGAGGAATTCCGAATAAGTGCTTTGAAATGTGGTGGCCAGGGACGGAGTTGAACCGCCGACGCCAGCCTTTTCAGTGTTGGTTTATGTTGTATTTTGAACGACTTACGTGACTCTGGGTGGCCGCCTAAGTTCTTGATAAG
>Ga0187781_10000872_pt1 | contig 22206 bp, 21 predicted proteins | sample 0715_SJ02_MP02_2_FD_132447 | JGI IMG/M metagenome (GOLD analysis project Ga0187781, IMG submission 132447) | Tropical peat soil microbial communities from peatlands in Department of Meta, Colombia - 0715_SJ02_MP02_20_MG | ecosystem: Environmental > Terrestrial > Soil > Wetlands > Peat | place... | reverse complement strand
TTGAGCCGCCGCGCCAGCGCCTTGTAGAGCGTGTCGACCAGCAAGGTCGACTTGCCGCCGCCGGACACGCCGGTGATGCAGGTGAAGAGGCCGAAGGGAATTTCGGCGGTGACGTTTTTCAGGTTGTTGCCGCGGGCGCCAATGAGTTTCAGCGTGCGCGCCGGGTTCATCGGCCGCCGCTCGGGCACGGCGATCTCGCGCGCGCCGGTGAGATATTGCCCGGTCAGCGAGCGCGGATTGGACATGATGTCCATCGGCGTGCCTTCGGCGACGATCTTGCCGCCATGCACGCCGGCGCCGGGGCCGACATCGACCACATAGTCGGCGATGCGGATGGCATCCTCGTCGTGCTCGACGACGATCACGGTGTTGCCGAGATCGCGCAGCCTTTTGAGCGTGTCGAGAAGGCGGGCATTGTCGCGCTGATGCAGCCCGATCGAGGGCTCGTCGAGCACATAGAGCACGCCGGTCAGCCCTGAGCCGATCTGCGAGGCGAGCCGGATGCGCTGGCTCTCGCCGCCGGAGAGCGTGCCGGAGGAGCGCGCCAGCGTCAAATAATCGAGGCCGACATCGACCAGGAATTTCAGCCGCGCGCGGATCTCCTTGAGGATGCGGCCGGCGATCTCGTTCTGCTTGGCGTTGAGCTTGTCCGGCAACTCGCCGAACCAGAGCGCGGCGGCCTTGACGGAAAGATCGGAGATTTCGCCGATATGCCTGTCAGCGATCTTCACGCACAGCGCCTCGGGCTTGAGCCGGTAGCCGTGGCAGGCCTCGCAGGGCACGTCGGTGAAGTAGCGCGCGATCTCCTCGCGCGCCCAGTCGCTGTCGGTTTCCTTGTAGCGGCGCTCGAGATTGGTGATGACGCCCTCGAACGGCCGTTTGGTCTCGTAGGCGCGCATGCCGTCGTCATAGGAGAAGCGGATCTCGGTGTCGACGGAGCCGTAGAGGATGGCGTCCTGCGTCTTCTTCGGCAGGTCCTTCCACTTGGTGTCGAGCGTGAACTTGTAGTGCTTGCCGAGCGCGGACAGCGTTTGCACATAGTAGGGCGACGATGATTTCGCCCACGGCGCGATCGCGCCCTTGCGCAGCGTGCGCTCCTTGTCGGGGATGACGAGGTCCGCGTCGATATGCTGCTCGACGCCAAGCCCGCCGCATTTCGGGCAGGCACCGAACGGGTTATTGAACGAGAATAGCCGCGGCTCGATTTCCGGAATGGTGAAGCCGGACACCGGGCAGGCGAATTTTTCCGAGAAGACGAGGCGGCGCGCGTCGGAGGCGGCGGCTGCTGCGAGCTTTGTTTCGGCGCGTGCGGCGGCGGAGGATTTCTTGCCCTCACCCGTCGCGCTGCGCGCGACTCCCTCCCCCGCTTGCGGGGGAGGGTTGGGGTGAGGGTCCGCCAGTTCCGCGACCGCCAAACCATCCGCGAGCTTGAGCGCTTGTTCGAGCGAGTCCGCAAGGCGCGTCGAGATGTCCGGCCGCACCACCAGGCGATCGACCACCACGTCGATGTCGTGGGTGAATTTCTTGTCCAGCGCCGGCACGTCGGCGATCTCGTAGAAGGTGCCGTCGACTTTGACGCGCTGGTAGCCCTTCTTCATAAAGTCGGCGAGCTCCTTGCGGTACTCGCCCTTTCTGCCACGCACCACCGGCGCCAGCAGATAAAGCCGCGTGCCTTCCGGCAGCGCCATGACGCGGTCGACCATCTGCGAGACGGTCTGGCTCTCGATCGGCAATCCGGTGGCCGGCGAATAGGGCACGCCCACGCGCGCCCAGAGAAGCCGCATGTAATCGTGGATCTCGGTGACGGTGCCGACGGTCGAACGCGGATTGCGCGACGTGGTCTTCTGCTCGATGGAGATGGCGGGCGACAGGCCGTCAATCTGGTCGACGTCCGGCTTCTGCATCATCTCCAGGAATTGCCGCGCGTAGGCCGAGAGACTTTCGACATAGCGGCGCTGGCCCTCGGCATAGATGGTGTCGAAGGCGAGCGAGGATTTGCCCGAACCGGAAAGGCCGGTGAACACCACGAGCTTGTCGCGCGGGATGTCGAGGTCGACATTTTTGAGATTGTGTTCGCGCGCGCCGCGGATGGAGATCACGCGGGCGTCACGGTTCTCGCGGCCGGCGGGCTTATCCGCCTTGTCGAACAGGTCGTTCATGGAAATTGGGCACGCTTCTTCTTACCGAACATAGTGAGAACGGGGCCGCTTTGCCAGTACGCGCACAGCGCTATCCCCCGCGAAAAGTCGCGAAATGCAGCGTGGAACCTGATACGGCAGCCGCCGGCGCGCGCGCTTCGCCTTGTCGCGGCGGCCCTGTATAAGTGGCGCACGTTTTGGGGTGCAAGATTGGGTGCAAGTTGGGGTGAATGGCGGCGGGATGAAGCGATTTTTGTGCGTGGTCGGAACGCGGCCCGAAGCGATCAAGATGGCGCCAGTCATTCTTGAGCTTTCGGCGCACGCGCAGGTGACGACCCTGTGTTCCGGCCAGCACACCAAGCTCGCCGAAGAGCCGCTGAAGTGGTTCGGGATTACGCCCGACGACACGATCAAGGTGGCGAGGTCGCGGACCCTGTCGACCCTGACCGCGGCGCTCCTGCCGGCCATGGAACGGATGATCGCCAAGCATCAGCCGGACGTGGTGATGGCGCAGGGCGATACCACGACGGTGCTGGCGGCGGCGCTCACGGCCTTCTACACCGACGTTCCGTTTGCCCATGTGGAGGCGGGCTTGCGCACCCGCAATCTGCGCGCGCCGTTTCCGGAAGAGTTCAATCGCGTCGCCGCCGACCGGCTGGCGCGCTGGCATTTTTGCCCGACGCGCGGCGCCGCAGCCAATCTGCGTGCCGAGGGGATCGATCCGGCGCACATTTATATCACCGGCAATACCGGCATCGACGCGTTGCGGCTCGCGATCGAGCGGCTTCCGCCGCCGCCTCCAAACCGGAGACTGCGCCGCATTCTTCTCACTGCGCACCGGCGCGAGAACCAGGGCCCGCGAATGGAGGCGATCTGCCGCGCCATTGTCGCCCTGGTGGCGGATTTCGAGGACATCGAATTCGCCATTCCGGTGCATCCCAATCCGGAGGTGCGCGCGACCTTCGAGCGGCTGCGTGTCGCGCATGAGCGGGTGCGGCTGATGCCGCCGCTAAGCTATCCGCGGCTCGTGGCGGAGATGGCGCGTGCGCATCTGATCGTCACCGATTCCGGCGGCATCCAGGAGGAGGCGCCGTTTCTGAAAAAGCCGGTGCTGGTGATGCGCGATGTCACCGAGCGCCCGGAGGCGGTCGAACTCGGCGTGGCGCGCCTCGTCGGCGCCGAGACCGCGTCCATCGTCGGCGCCGTGCGCGAACTGCTCACCGATGCGAGCGCCTATGCCAAAATGGCTGCGGGCGGTTCGCCCTATGGCGACGGCTATGCGGCCGAGCGCATCAGCGCCGTGTTCGGCTTCGGGCAGGGGGCGGCGAGCGCAGCGGCGGGCGGCGCGCGATGACCAAACCGGCATCGACGCTGCTGTTTTTCTTGCTCAAAGCCGCGATCACCGTGTCGCTGATCGTCGTCATCTTCATGAAGATCGACTTTTCGGTGCTGGCGCGGCATCTCGATGCCGGCGGCGCGGCCTATCTGTTTCTTGGCACGCTGTTGCTTGCGGCCAATGTGCTCGTCGTCGGCGTGCGCTGGTGGCTTTTGCTGCGCAGGCTCGGCGTCGAGGCGCTGTCGCTCGGCTATGCGAGCGCCGGCACCTACGCCTCCGTCTTTGTCGGGCAGGCGACGCCGGGCGCGATCGGCGCCGACGCGGTGCGCGGCTGGCTCTGCTACGGCCGCGGCGTTGCGTTGCGCACGATCATCATGTCGCTGGTGACCGACCGGTTGCTGGCGCTGGTCGGCCTTATCGGGGTGTCGTTCGTCGTCTGGTATTGGCAATTCGATGCGGGCGGGCGAAGCGTCGGCTGGCAGATCGCCATTTTGGCGGCCATCGCCGCGGCCGGCGCCGCTTTTGTGCTTTGGCTGATGCCGGCGCTAACGCAAAGCCTGGCGAGCCGCTGGCCGCTCCTGCGCAAGCTGCATGAGCTCATGGCGATCTTCCGCTTCACGGCGCTGTCGCGCGCCGGTGCCGCAGGCCTGCTGCTGAGCTGCGTCGTCGTCGCGCTGACGGTGAATGCGGTTGTCGTGTTCGCGCATGGCTTCGGCATCGCGCTTTCGCCGTCGGTGGCTTATCTGGTCGTACCGATCGCCATCCTGTTCTCGTCTCTGCCGATTTCGATCGGCGGCTGGGGCGTGCGCGAGGCAAGCCTGTCCTACGGCCTCGTCCTGTTCGGGCTTCGAGCCGACGATGCCGCGTTGCTGGGCCTCGCGCTCGGCATCGGGCTTCTGCTCGCGTCATTGCCGGGCGGCATCGTGATGCTGATGCTCGGCGGACAGGCAAGGCCGGCCCTGCACCGCGCCGGCTCCGGCCTGATCGACTAAGTCGCACATTTGGCACGCCAAGGCCGCACGATGCCAGCACCCCGCCACGTCCTGATCGGTCTTCCCGCCTATAACGAAGAGATCGCGCTGCCGCGGTTGCTCACGCGCGTCGAAAGCTTGCGCAAGAGCTCGCCCGAGCCGATCACCGTCGTCCTCTACAATGACGGCAGCACCGATGCGACGCTGGCCACGGCGCGCGCCTGGCAAGAGCGCGTGCGGCTCGTGATCCTCGACGGCGTCGTCAATAAGGGCTTGGGCGCCGGCTTGCGCGCGCTGGTCGACTATGCGGCGGCCAATGCCGCGGACAGCGACGTGCTCGTGGTCATGGATTGCGACGATACCCACGACCCGGAGCAGATCGAAGAAATGCTCGCGTGCATGGCGGAGGGCGCCGATGTGGTGATTGGCTCGCGCTATGTGCGCGGCGCGCTGGTTCAGGGCGTGCCGCCGCTTCGCCGCGTCACCGCGGTCGGCGCCGCCGCGCTGTTCAAGAGCATTCACCATGTGCGCGGGGTGTGGGACTATACTTGCGGCTATCGCGCCTATCGCGTCGGCGTCCTGAAAGAAGCCGCCGCCCGCTATGGCGACAAGCTCGTGACGGAGCGCGGCTTTGCCTGCATGGTCGAACTTCTGCTCAAGCTCAACACGCTCGGCGCGCGCTTTGCCGAAATTCCGCTGCAACTGCGCTACGACCAGAAACCGACCGCGACCAAGATGGGCGTCGGCAGCAACATGCGGCGGCTGTTGTCGCTCCTGGTGCACTGGCGGCTGTACGGCTTCGATCAAGCCTAGGATCGCATCGGGCCGCCGACATGCCGTTCGTGGAAGCCGCGGGTTAGTTGACGGCGCGGGCGGCAGTGTATCGAATTGACGCTGCCAAAAACTCAACGAGAACATCAAAGATCGGGGAGGGGCGATGACCGCGATCAATGTGACGTCTCAGTCGCGCGCGTGGCTCGGCGTCGTCGTGGCGCTGGCGGCTGCCGCGGGCTATGCGCTGGCCAATACTTCGGCGAGCGTGGCCTATCAGGGCGGCAGCAATCCGCTGACGGTGGCGGCGACGCGGTTTCTGGTGCCGACGTTTGCGCTGGTCATCTGGCTGCGCTTGAGCGGCGTCTCGCTGCTGCTTGCGCGGCGCGATGCGCTGCTGGCTATCGTGCTCGGCTTCATCACCGCGCTGTACACTTGGGCGCTGCTCCGCTCATTCAGTGCGCTTCCGTTCGCTCTGGCGGTGCTGATCTTCTATTTGTTTCCGCTGATCGCCGCCGTCATCGTTGCCGCCTTTGGTTGGGAGAAATTTGCCTGGCGAACGGCTGCGGCGATCGTGCTGGCGCTCGCCGGATTGGCGCTGGCGCTCGACGTGCGCGGCGGCAACCTCAATGCCTTCGGCATTACCCTCGCTTTTCTTGCCGCCGTGGGGCTCGCCGTCGTCATCGTCGTATCGAGCCGCGTGATCGGGACAGGCGATGCACGGCCGCCCACGTTCTACATGGCCGCAGGCGCCAGCGCCCTGTTGCTGATCCTCGCCGCCGCGAGCGGCGATTTCGCGCTGCCGCAGACCTCTCCCGCGTGGATCGGCTTCGTCGCTTCCACTGCGCTCTATGGCTTCGCCATGATCGCCTTTTTCATCGCCGTGTCGATGATCGGGCCGGTGCGCGCATCGCTTCTGTCTTACGCCGATGCGGTGATATCCGCCGGTCTCGGCGTGGTTGTCCTCGGTCAAGCGCTGACCGTGGTGCAGGTTGCCGGAATCGCTCTTGTGATCGTTGCACTTGTCGGCGCGACGCAGCGATGAGTGGGGCTGAACCAATGAATCCGCTCGACGCAACTATCTTGCCGCAAGGCATCCGTTCGCGGTTTGTCGACGACGTCAACGGTCTCAGAGTGCACATTCTCGAAGCCGGTTTCGATGATCCGGGTCGTCCGTTGGTGCTGATGCTGCACGGCTTTCCGGAGATCGCTTATTCCTGGCGCAAGGTGATGCCCGCCGTGGCCGCTGCCGGCTTTCATGTCGTTGCCCCGGATCTGCGCGGCTACGGCCGCACCACCGGCTGGAGCGCCGATTACGATGCGGACCTCCGGCCCTTTCGTATCTTGAACTTGGTACGCGACACGCTTGGACTGGCGTTCGCACTTGGCCATCGCCGCGCTGCGGCAGTCGGCGGACACGATTACGGGGCAATCGTCGCTGCGTGGTGCGCACTTGTACGACCCGATGCGTTCGGTTCGCTCGTACTGATGAGCGCGCCGTTCGCCGGGCCGCCGGAGCTGGCATTTGACACTGACCGCAATCCGCCAGCGACGCCGGAGAGCCCGACCATCCATGAGGCGCTGGCCGCGCTGCCGCGGCCGCGCAAGCATTACCAGTGGTACTATTCGACCCGACCGGCGAATGCGCAGATGTGGCACTGCCGGCAGGGAGTCCGCGATTTCCTCCGCGCCTATTTCCATCACAAGAGCGCCGACTGGAAAGAGAACCGACCGCGCCGGCTGGCGTCGTGGAGCGCGGCGGAGCTCGCGGAAATGCCGACTTACTACATCATGGATCTGGCCGACGACATGGCGACGACCGTCGCCAAGGAGATGCCATCGGCCAGCGAGATCGCGGCCTGCAAGTGGCTGCCCGACCACGAACTCGCCGTCTATGCCGGCGAATACCAGCGCAACGGCTTCCAGGGCGGGCTCAACGGGTATCGAACGCGGACCGAAGGCACGTTCGATAACGAGCTTCAGCTGTTTTCGGGTCGCACGATCGACGTGCCGTCAATCTTCATCGCGGGCAAAAGCGACTGGGGCGTTTATCAGCAGCCGGGTGCGCTTGAACGCATGCAGGAAAGCATCTGCATCAAGATGGCCGGTTGCAGGCTGCTGGAGGGCGCGGGGCATTGGGTCCAGCAGGAACAGCCGGAAGCGGTGAGTTCGTTGCTGATCGAGTTTCTGCGCGGACCGGCTGCCGGTTGAAAGGGCGCCGAACAGCCAAATACCGGCATCGCCATCGCGAGGCGGGGCACGCAAGTGCGTACGGCCGCACCGCTACCGCCGCGCGAATTTCGTTTGACAATCTTCCGCGTCGGGCGTCCAAATTCCAGCGCGACTATGTGAATTAGTTTCCACAATGGGAGGAAGCTATGAAGTGGTCGATTCCTGCACTGAGCTTGATGTTTGCCGGCGGTGTTTTGGTCGGCATCGCCGCCAATCCCACTCACCAGTTGCGCGCTGCCGGCACTGCGCCGGTCTATACTGTTTATGAGGCGAACGTCACCGACCCCGATGGCTACAAGAACAATTTCCTGAAAGTGGTCGTGCCGAAGCTGGAACAGCGTGGCATCAAGTATCTGGCCCGAGGCGGTGCTACCAAGTCATTCGTCGGCGATCCCCCGATGAACCGCATCGTGATCACGCAGGCCAAAGACATGGACACGGTGATCGGGTTCTGGAACGACAGCAAAGACGACTTCCAGAATATCGCGACCAAGTACGCGACCGGCATCAGGTGGTATGCCGCCGAAGGCTTCGAGCAATAGGCTGTAAAGGCTCTCAAGTAGCGGGCAATCGCTGCGCGCCGCCGAGGTGCGCAATAACTCCTGTCGTCTCCGGGCGACCGCCGGCGGCGATAATCACGCTATGAGTGTTCAATGATCTCGGAGCCTCAAGAGCCTCTATTCCGCGGATCGTCTTTCGCGTTCATGTATTCAAGGCCGAGTGGTCCAATCGCGGACACTTGCGTGACGTATTCACCAGACTTGGCCCAATGGAAGTGCCAGGTATTGCCGGGCAGAACGACGACGCTGCCGGGCGGACAAGCCTGCAGCTTGTCGGCATCGAACCGATCACCGAGCCCGATATAGAAGACACCGGATATCACCGTGTAAACTCGGTCCTCCGGATGTCTGTGCGGCATCAGCTTCACGCCGGAGGGCACCTTGACCCTGATTACGTAGGGGCCGGGCTTGGAGGGCTGGCCGACAACAACAGCGAGACGGGCCGAGGGCGGGAACGCCGGGAACGGCTTCCAGTCGATGTCTTCGGGGAGGATCGTCTTGAAATCCGCTTGGCCTGGCTGGTGGGTCGCTGCGCTCATTGGCTTGCTCCGACAGCAGTCACCGACTCGTCAAATCAACTTGGCGTCCAAAGTAATCGCCGCGTTGAGCACCTTGGAAACCGGACAGTTCTTTTCGGCTTCGCCGGCCATTCGAGCGAACGTAGGTTCGTCGAGATTCGGCACCTGGGCGCGCAGCGTGAGAGCGGAGCGACTGATCCGGAACCCCTGGCCCTCAGGTTCAAGCGTGACCGCGGCTTCCGTCGTCAGTTCTGTCGGTGTGAAGCCGGCGGCCTGAAGTCCGAATGCAAGCGCCATGGTGAAGCAGCCGGCATGTGCCGCGGCGATGAGCTCTTCGGGATTGGTACCCTTCTCGTTTTCAAAACGGGTCTTAAAGGAATACGGCGTCTCCGCCAGTACTCCGGAATCGCTGGACAGACGCCCGGTGCCGGCGCGACCGGTCCCGCGCCAAACCGCTGTCGCCTTGCGGATCATTTGAACCTCCCTTGTGGACGTCAACTCGTCTAACAAAGTCTCCGCCACGTCCGTTCCTTTGACGCGGCGAAGTCGACAGCCAATTTCGTTGCTGCTGCACATTGCATGGAAGCGATCGCTCTTCGGGCGACGGGCGCGACGATTTTAAACCTTATGAAGTTGATTTGGCGAATTTGTCAGGGCGACGGTCGTGACTCGGTGATGGCGGAATTACCAAGCCATCCGTACGCCGAGGTCCCCGGTGATGCCGTTGCGCACTGTGTTCTCGCCTCCCTGGAGCACGGCGAACTGATAGCCGGCTTGGACGTAGAGGCTGACACCACCGCCGAGCTTGGCGGTTACCCCGCCGGCGAACTCAAGGCGCGTCGCCTCTTCGATCAGCGGCACCGGATCGGTCGCAAACAGCGTCGTTGCCTCGGCGCCCCAGTCGCGCCAGAGATTGGCGCGCGCATAGGGCTGCCATACCTGACCGTTGTAGCCGTCGACGGTCCACATTCCACGCAAGCCGACCCGCCCGGTCGGACCCGAGGTCGTGCCAAGTGCAACCGGGCCCAAGCCGTCATTGGCTTGGTTGAACGAGACCTGCTGCCAGATGATCTGGGCCTGCGGCTCCAAGACAAAGCGCGGCCCCAGCGGCAGCGGGATCGGATAGCCACCTTCGAGCGAGGAGATGAAGCCAGAGCCGTTGATCGGCAGGTTGGCAAATTGCGTCACCGCATTGCCGTTGTAATAGGTCCCTTGCAGCACTGCGTCGAGATACCAACCGCCCGGACCATAATGGGTCCAGTAGCCGCCGGCTGAATAGCCGTTGAGACCCACTGTGCCGGTACGGGTCTGCACATAGCCCGTTGCGGCGGCGTTGGTGACCAAGCCGTTCACACTGATGTCGCTGTTGGCAAACGCCAGGTAGACGCCGGCAACATCGCGATGGCCGGGCAATAAACTGACGCGCCACAGATCAACCCCACCCTGAAAGCCGCCCATCCAGCCACTGGCACGCGGATCGGCAAAGGCCTGATAGCTATTGTCGATCCCCTGGCCGAAGAAGCGGGCCCAGTCGGAGCGGACGACGCCGGCGCCCTCGCCGCCGGTGTTCGCGAGTGTCAGTGTGTCACCGATGCGCTGGTGTAGTGTACCGAGTGTCTGCAGGCCCATCTGCCGCGCGATTGGCTGCACGACGCCATCGGTGGCAAGCTCCGGCCCGATGATTGGCCAGACGCCTGGCGGCAGCGTTGCCGGTGGCGGATCGGGGCCTATCGGTTCCACCGGCCCAGGCGGCATCGGCGGCACGATGAAGGTCGAGCGCAGGAACCAGTCGTTGGGGTCACTGCCGTTGAGGCCACCCCGGTAAAGACGGTAGTCAAACGCACCCCCGCGCAGCTCCGGGTTGTCCAGCGTGAAGGCACCGGGCGCCGTTGTGCCGCCGTTGATCGCATCGACCACGAGAATACCGTTGCCTGTTGTCTCGGCCCCCGGGCCAGTGGTGTTGTGAATCATAAGGCTTGTCGCGCCCGTCGCCGTGCCGCCACTGATGATCAGCCTGTCGGACGGCGAGCCATCGGCGCCGAGATAAGTGTTGAGGTTGATCTCCCCGCCCGTGCCGGCGTAGTTCACAGTGGTCAACGTCTTGTAGCTTGCGAGCTGGGTGGGATCGCCGGTGGGCGGCGTGAAGGTGATTGTGCTGTTGTTGTTTGTGAGATCGGTCGTGTTGGAATTGCCGGTCATTGTCCAGGTGGTCCCTCCCGTGAGGTTCACCATGCTGGTGCCACTCGGTGTGAGGATCACGCCCTGCAGTGTCGATCCCTGCGCATTGAATGTCGTGGTGCCGGAAGTTTGGAGGAGGGTACCGTTGTTCACCGTTGCTGTCGCGGCGGTGAGATCAATGTTGGCGGTGGCGCCGCCCTGCACCAAGAACGAGGCGCCGCTCGCCGCGATTGTCCCGTTGCTGTATTGCAGCGTGTTTGTGCCACTGCCGCTGTTGAAGACAAAGCCGTTGCCGCCGTTTCCAGATGCCGTCACGTTGGTGCCGACCATTGTCACGCTGCCGCCGTTCTGCAGCAGGCCGCCTACGCCGTTGACGACGGACACCGAGCCGCCGCTCGTGACGATGCTGCCGGAGTTCGCATAAAGTCCAACTTCGCCACTTCCGTTTCCTACGACAGACACATTGCTGTTGGTCAGCATCACGGTCCCACCGGAATTGGCGTTTACGCCTGTGTCGCCTCCACCGCCACCGATCATGTTCACATTGGTGCCGGTGGTCACGATCTGGCTGCCAGCGCCCGTCGCCAAAAGTCCGGTATTGCCGCCGCCTCCTGCAGCGAAGTTGATGGTGGTGCCGTTGTTCAACGTGATCAGGCCGCCGCCCGTGGCCTTGGCGGCGACGTTCCCTCCGCCGCCATTCATGTTCACGGAAAGACCAGTGGCGATGATCTGGCTCCCCACGCCATTGGCGAGCAGCGCGGTGCCGCCACCGCCGAATGCCGGGTTGATTGCCGATCCGCTCTGGAAAATGATCTGGCCGCCGGTTTGCGCCGAAGCGGCGGTGGCCCAGTTGCCGTTGATGCTCGATCCGGAGCTGAAGATGATGGTGCTGTTGGTCTCGGCCAGACCGCCGATGCTGCCGCCATTGAAGGGATTGATGGTGACGTTATTGGTGGTGACTTGTGCGCCCGTCGTCGTGTGGACTCCGGGACTTCCATTGAGCGTCGTATTGGGCGCGATAGTGCACGATCCGCTGGCAAGCGTGACCGAGCTGCCGGAGACTGCGCAAGTCTGAGCGGCTGCGTTGTCGAACAGGCCGCAGCAAGCGAGCAGGGCAAGGGTCGACAGCAGAATCTCCGACCGCGGCCCACAAGCGGACACGGCCTCGCAACCGCCAGATCGGAGGCTTTGTTGTTCGGCAACAAAAAATCCTCTCGTCCGCTTAGCGGATGATCTGCAACCTCGCGGCGGCGCAATTCCAAGCATTTGTCCCCCCGACGGAACAGCTGCTCATTTTCGCAAACCGATTGGTGCTCAGATCTTGCAAAGCCAAAGCGCCTAGAAACCAATGCGTCTCGATCAAACAGTGCGGGGGTGAAGTACGAATCGAATAACAGAATTTTACGACTAAAAATTGTAGAGGCAATGCCGGCCTCTGTGCATTGCGGGAATATGCAAACAAAACGGGAGGTATCTTTTTTGCTGCGCTGCGCGGCGGCGTTAGCGATCGAGCCGCAGCAGGCGCCATTGCTCGACGTCGCCGAGCGGCATCACGACATGGAGCTTGTCCGGGCGCCGCGCCGCGAGAGTGGCGGCTTCACCGCTGGGCAACAGCATCCAGGCCGGGCCTTCCACATTCGCCAGTTCGTCGGGCGTCGCGATCAGGATCTTGCCGGGCACGTAGGGCAAGACATTGAGACCGGTGTCGCCAATGCGGTAGAGCGGGCCGGGCGCGGTTTGCATCGCTGCGGTAATCCGCTCCGCATCGAACCATGCTTGCCGGTAGCGCAGCGGCAGAAACGGCGAAGCCAGCGCATAGACGGTGGCGTAGAGAAGAAGCGCGGCGGTGATCACCATGATCGGCGCCACGATCTGCGGGCGCTTGTCGCTGAACAGATCGTAGCCGAGCCCGCCGAATACGCAGAGCGGCAGCACCGTCGGCAGGAAGTAGCGCGGCAGCGAGCCGCCCGGCCAAAACAACACGACGATGGCGGCGATGAAGGCGTAGCAGGACAGCGCGGCGACAAAGCCCGGCCGCACATGGCTGCGCCCACGCAGCACGTGTCCGACGAAGAATGCCGCGGCGGCAAGCGCGGCTGGGAAGGTCTCGGACAGCGTGCGCAGGCCCGCAACGATCGGACCCGGCAAGATCGCGACCGGGCGCACGCGCATGAACGCCGCCCAGTTGCCTTCGTCGCCGGGCGTGTAGATCGCCGCATACCAACAGGCGAGCGGAATGATGCAGATGACGCCGGCAAGGATCAGCCCGGGGATTTGCCGCCACGATCGCGAGCCGAGAATATAGAAGCCGACGCCGAGCGCGAAATAGGCGATCGGCTGCGGCCCTTTGAACAAGCCGGCAGCGGCCAGCACCACGCCGATCGCAAGCCAGCGGGCAACGCCAACAGATCCGCCCTGGTTGCCGCACCACCACAGATAAAACGCGTAGAATAATGTGACCGCGAGCGGCAGGTCGGCAGTGACCAGGACCGAGGAGCGGATCACCAGCGGGCAAGCGAGGAACAAGGCCGCGCCAAACAGCGCAGCCGGAACGCTCGCCGCGACACGGCGCAGCAGGAGATAGATCAGCACACAGCCGAACAACACAAACAGCGCGACCGGCAGGCGCGCCGCGATCTGGCTGACATGGCCGAACGGCGCGCTGATCGCAGCAATGATCCAGGAGAGCAGGGTGGGGCGCTCGACCCAGCGCATGTTGAATACGTGCGGGACGAGCCAGTCGCCGTCTTCGATCGCAGTGCGCGCAATGGAGACGGCAAGACCTTCATCGGAATTGTAGCCGCGGAAAAAGATCAGCGGGCCGGTGAGCACTGCGCAGGCGAGCGCAATGAGCGCGTATGGATTACAGCGGGTGGCCAGTGCGTTCCACGCCTCGATCAGGCGCAGCGACATAGTTCGCATCGTGGCGGCGAGCGCGGTCATGCTGACGGCATGCTGGTAACGGGTTGAGGTCGTGATAAGGGCGGCGCCAGCCATCGGGCGACGGGCGTCGGCGCTTGTTATCCGCAAACAAAAGCCCCGGGTAAAGACCCGGGGCCTGCGTTGCGTTGCGCTCGAGGATGGTGGCGCTACCAGCCGAAGCCGAAGCCGCCGGGGCCGCCGAACTTGAAGTTCACGCCGCCGCGGATGACGTTCTCGTTGAGCGAGACAGTGGTGGTCGTGCTGCCGCAACTGCCGAGGCCGCAGGGGGCGTTGGGAAGACCGACATAGAGATATTCGAGCTTCGCGCTCCAATTCGGCGCAAAGGCATATTCGACGCCGACGCCGGCGGTCCAGCCGGTTTGCGTCGAGCTCTGGAACGGCAACGCACCCGCGCCCGCTTGCACGTTGGCGAACGCGGCGCCGCCGGTGCCGTAGAAGAGGACGCGATCCCAGGCATAGCCGGCGCGGCCGCGCACGGTCGCGAGCCAGTTGCTCTTGGTCTCGCAGCCCACGCCGCCGCACGAGCCGTTGGCGGTGGTGCCGTCTAGATTCTGCCAGTCGCCGTCGCCTTCGACGCCGAGCACGAATTGACCGATCTGATAATTGGCGCCGACCGTGCCACCGATCATGAAGCCGGAGGTGTTGAAACTTCCCGAATTACCGAGGACTGGATCGAGGAAGTTGGTGTTGCCGAACCCGCCGCCGCCGTTGATACCGACGTAGAAACCGGTCCAGCTATAAACCGGCGGGGGCGGAAGGTAGGCCACGGGCGCCTGCGGCACCGGTCTTGGGTAGGGCAGGTCGGCAGCAAACAGCGGATCGGCAGCAAATAACTGACCGCCCGCGACGAGCGCGAGCGCCCCAATCATCAGTATACGCTTCATGCGAATTTACCCCGCGTGTTGACCAGCGATTGCACGACTGACTGCAACCGTGGCGGTCGCGCCCCCGCGAATGGAAAACGTCACCGGCACTGGCCCCCACGCGCACCGATTCCCCTTCACCCGGCCGCGCGGATAACAACGGACGATGGCGCGAGCATGACCGCCGCAAGGCAGTGATGCGTCCGCATCGGTTCCATTCCGAACGCGCAAAAAAAAGCCCCGGGCGGAACCCGGGGCTTCAAGCGGTCCAAGTACTCGTTAAGTTACTCGCGGAGTTACCACCAACCGCCGCCGAATTTGTAGTTCACGCCTGCGGTGACCAGTTGGATGTAGCGGTTGCTGGTGCTGATCGAGTCGCCGTTGAACGGAGCTGGTGCGTTCGCCGGCAGCGTGTAGGTCTGATTTTGCAGGCCGATATAATCGTATTCGGCGCGCGCCGACCAGTTGCCGTAGAAGGCCCACTCGACGCCAATGCCCGCGGTCCAGCCCCAGTTGCTGCTGTTGCCGGAAAGCGACGCCGGCGTGGTGCCGCCGGTGGCAGCAGTGGTGACCGAGACGTTGGACGTGCTGTTGCCGACCCACGCGCCGCCGCCCTTACCGTAGAGCAGCACCCGGTCCCACGCGTAGCCAAGTTTGCCGGTTGCGGTCGTCAGCCAGCGATTGTTGATCGTTGCGGTCGCGGTGTTGCCGGTGCCGTTGGTTGCCGTGAGGGTGTTCTTTGTATTCGGAAGCCAATCGAACATGGCCTCCGCTCCGATCACGAAACCGCTCCCGAATTCGTAGTTCACGCCGACCTGGCCGCCGCCGATGAACGACGTGGTGCTGGTCGACGAAAATGTGCTGGCGGCTGTGTCCGTGAAGGTGCCATTGGTAAAGGCACCGCCAAGGTTGCCGCCGATATAGAAGCCGGTCCAGTTATAGGCTGGCGCGATCGGAATATAGGCCGCAGGCGCCCGCGGTGGCGGCGCCACAGGCGGCGGGAGATCGGCCGCGAGTGCTTGTCCCCCAGCGGCGAACGCAACGGCGCTCGCGATCAAGATACGCTTCATGCCTATTCTCCTACTCCATGACACGCGACGTTCATTCGCCGATCGCCGGTGTGAATCCCCGCCCGCCCCACTCGCGCAACAAGTAGCTGATTGCGCTGGCGAAAGATGTCACCGAAAGGCAACATCGGGCGACAAAGCAGCGGTAAAATACGTCTAGAAAACGCCGCAATCCGCGTTGGGCGATTTTGCAACCCGCCAAAAATATCCCGCAATTTCCGTTGCTTGCGCGGTCATCATTGAAAACACACACATCCTCGCCACTGGCGCCGGCCACGGATGCGAGATGCGGACAATTGTCCGGGATTGGTTAGCCGTCCGTATACGAATCGGTGACTGGCCTCGTGCGCAATGGAGCGTCGAGCCCGGGCCCGTACGGCGTTCTTGGGTTTGCTGGCCAAGCGTTAGCCGCGCCCCCTGCATTCGGCTTGCATTCGTTCGCGGAACAAAATAAGAACATGGGGCGGGTCACGCCCGGTCCCGCGGTATGCGTGTGGATAACGTCGCCGCCTGCCCGATCGATCTTGCGAGCGGAAGGGCGGCTAGTAGTGTCCGCGATTGCAGCATTCAGCGTTTGCCGTGCGCGGCGCGCACGGTGCAATCGCCGAGACCGGATAAGCCGTTTGGAGTGGAGTTTTCTTTGGCTGCCGCTGCCGCTGGCGTGGCGTGACTTCAAAGCGAGTTGATCGATACGGAACGAATTGGGGTTGATACGGAAAGAACGGAGCGTGTCATGGCAGGCAGCGTCAATAAAGTGATCCTGATCGGCAATCTGGGCGCCGATCCCGAAATCCGCCGCACCCAGGATGGGCGGCCGGTCGCCAATCTGCGGGTGGCGACCTCCGAATCCTGGCGCGACAAGGCGACCGGCGAGCGCAAGGAAAAGACCGAGTGGCACAGGGTGGTGATCTTCAACGAGAATCTGTGCCGCATTGCCGAGCAGTATCTGAAAAAGGGATCCAAGGTTTTCATCGAGGGGCAATTGCAGACGCGCAAATGGCAGGACCAGTCGGGCCAGGACCGCTATTCGACCGAGGTGGTGCTGCAAGGCTTCCGCGGCGAGCTCACGCTGCTTGACCGCGCCGGCGGCGCGGGCGGCGGCGATCTCGCGGCCGATGACGGCGGCGCGGAGTTCGGCTCGCCGGGACCGACGCGCAAGGTGGCGGCGGCCGGCGCCGGGGGACGCGGCTCGCGCGCGGATATGGATGACGAGATTCCGTTCTAGCGCCATCGCCCGCACCCACTGACCCAAACCCGGCGTTCTGCGAACGCCGGCCTCCCCCTTTCAGGGGGAAGATAGCGATGGGGCGCTCGTCCATGATGCTTGCTCCGCTCTTGGCGGCCAGCCCCGCGATCAAGCTGCATGCCTTTGCGGCGATGGCAGCTTTCGCGCTCGGCGTCGTGCAATTGAGCGCGCCCAAGGGCACGCTCCCCCATCGCGCCATCGGCTGGGTGTGGGTGGTGTTGATGCTCGTCATCAGCATCAGCGCCTTTTGGATCCATGAGCTCCGCCTTTGGGGACCTTGGAGCCCAATTCACCTCCTGGCGATCTTTACCTTGGTCACGCTGCCGATCGGCGTGCTGCATGCGCGGCGGCATCGGGTGGCGCGACACCGTTTTTTCATGATCTCGATCTTCTGCGGAGCGCTGGTGGTCGCTGGATTATTTACGTTTGTGCCGGGCCGCATCATGCATGCGGTTATTGTCGGCAACTAAGCAACCAAGTGGTCATTCTCCGCGACTAAAATGCCGCAGTCGCGAATCGCAATTTCAACAGGACATGGGCTATGTGCATCGCATGCTCGTCTTTCGTGCCGAACCGCCGCCGTTTTCTGTCATTGGCCGCCGCCGGCATTGCCGCCGCCTCCGTGCTCGGCGCCCGCACGGCGTTTGCCGCCGGCGCCACCACCAGCGTCACGCCGGACGAAGCGCTGGCGCGGCTGAAAGCCGGCAATGAGAAATACATCACCGCGCCGCAAGTCTGCGCCGCCGATCTTCTCAAGCATCGCGAAGACGTGGCCAAAGGCCAGACGCCCTGGGCCGCGATCTTGACCTGCTCCGATAGCCGCGTGCCGCCGGAATTGCTGTTCGGCGGGCTCGGCGTCGGTGAGCTCTTCGTCGCCCGTAATGCCGGGAACATGGCCGATACCGCGACTATGGGGACGATCGAATACGGCGTCGAGCATCTCGGCGTTCCGCTTGTCGTGGTCATGGGTCACGAGCGTTGCGGAGCGGTGGCCGCTGCCTGCGAGGTGGTGGAGAAAAAGACCAAATTTCCGGGCTCGATCGGCCCGATGGTCGATGCGATCGTGCCGGCGGCCAAGGCCGTGTACGGCAAGCCGGGAGATTTCGTCGACAACACGGTGCGCGAGAGCGCCAAACGCACGGCAGCGAAGATTGCGACCAAGAGCGAGATCGTTTCTCACTTCATCAAGGACAATAAGGTGAAGGTGTTGGCCGCGCGCTATGACCTCGACGACGGCCGGGTCGAGTTTTTAAGCTGAGGCGGCGAGCGAGGTTGCGTTCGCGCGGCTTTATGTGCTCAAGCCGCTCGCGATCGTGGGCTTGGCTGCCGGTGCGACCGTTCCGAATGCCGAGCAACTCGGCCATGGTTGGGATTTTGCCCGGCCGTTTCGGCGTGCTGTGGTGGTTGTCGATCCCGTGCCCGCTGCCGGTGCCTGGTGCGGCGTGTGGCGCCATTGCGTTTTTGGCGGGCCTGGGCCTTCTTGTCGGTCCGGCGGCGACGCTGGCGCAAATCGTGAACCGTTGTCGGCAGCCATGGACCTATTTTGTCGAGCCGTTTGAAGCCGTTGCGTTCAAGCTTCCGATGTTGCTGCTCGTTCTCCCTGTTCTCGGAATTTTGGACGACCGCTGATGCAATCCATCTTCCTGCTGAAATTCATCCACCTTGTCGGCGCATCGGTTCTGTTCGGTACCGGGATCGGCATCGCCTTCTTCATGCTGATGGCGCACCGCACCGGCCATGCCGGCGTGATCGCGGTAACCGCGCGTTTCGTCGTGATCGCCGATCTCATTTTCACCGCGACGGCGGTGGTGGTGCAGCCGATCAGCGGGGTGGCGCTCGCCTGGGCGATCGGGCTGTCGCCGCTCGAGGAGCCGTGGATCGTGCTGTCGATCCTGATCTACATTTTCGTCGGTCTTTGCTGGCTGCCGGTCGTTTTCATTCAAATGCGCATGCGCAAGCTTGCGAACGATGCGGCGATCAACGGCAAACCCTTGCCCGATCAATATCGGCTCTTGTTTCGCATCTGGTTCGCACTCGGCTGGCCGGCTTTTGCCGGCGTGATCGCGATTTTCGCGCTGATGACCTTTCAGCCGCGCTGATAGGCGCGTCGCGTTACGCGGCAGACCGGCGCGCTCGCAGTAGATCAGACCGGAAGCAGACGAGAACGAGTCGGATCGTCATCAGCGTAGGATGGGTTTCGCTATTTGCTCAACCCATTCTACGATCTGGGCTGCCTCACCCGGCGAGCGCCAGATCGTCGGTGCCGCCGGCGGCGAGTGCGTCAAGCGCCCGACCCGCCAGCACGTAGGTGGGGCAGGGCGGCAGCATCTGAAAGCCGCTCTGCTGATAAAAAAGCCGCGCCGGATTGTCGGTACGGACCGTGAGCTCCACCATCGGGCTGCCGATGGTCTTTGCATGGGCGGCGACATGGGCAGTCAGCGCACGCGCGATCCCATTGCGGCGATAAGCCTCTTCGACAAAAAGGTCTTGCAGATAAACCACAGGTCCGTTCCAGCCTGTGATGATGCGCTCGCTGTAGGTCGCCATGCCGACCAGACCGCGATTGCATTCGGCCTGGGCGACAAAGGCACTAAAGCCGGGCCGCGCACCAAAAACGTCGCGCAGCCAGTCGGCCGCGGTCGCGCGCACGGCTTGCAGGCTGTCCTCGCTTTCCGCCAGCAATCGCTTGAAGCGCATCAGCGCCGGAACGTCGGTCGGCCGGACCTGGCGCACGCGAAAGGCCAGCGCGGAGCTTCCTTGCGGCTCACTCATGCGGTGACGTTGATCTTGCTGCCGGGCTGACCGCTGGCGGCAGCAGGCGGGCTCGCGCTGGGGTTTTGCATCTCGACATCGCTGACCGAGGCATTCTTGCGATGTTTGTGCTGGCTCAGCGACTGCAGCGGCGATTGGCTCGCATTGTAGATGCCTGTGGCGGAAACGGCGCTGACCGACATGGTCCGATCTCCATGCGCGGCGATTCTGCCGCGCTCAATATCGATGGTGCGCTGGTATGGTTAATAAACACTGAGCGGCGACACGCTGCCGTCTTATGCCGCGCGCGTCAGTGCACGTTGAGGAACGGCACCGTCGAGCCCGGCACCAGCGTAGTCGGCAACACCCCGTTCCAGCGCTCGGCCTGGATCAGCGCCACCAGGTTCGGGTTGGCGGCGAGCGCCTCGCCCTTGGCCTTGATCGCGCTCGCCTCGGCATTTCCGCGCAGCGTCGTGGCGTCCGCTTGCGCCTGCGCCTCGGCACGGATCGAGTTGGCGCGGCCGGTTGCCTGCGTGACGGCGATCTCGGCTTTGATCCGCTCCTGCGCCAATTCCTGCTGGCGTTGCTGCACGGCGACCTCCGCTTGCATGCGCGCTTCGACCGAGCGGATGTAATCCTTCGAGAACTCGATGTCCTCGATCTGCACGCCTTCGATGACGAAGATCGGATCGTAGGCGATGGCGTCGGTAAGGGCCTTGGCGGCGTCGGCATTGAGCTGCCCGCGCGCGGTGATGGCACGCTGCGCGGTGTAATGGCCGAACACGACTTTCACTTCTTGATTCATGTGCGGGGTGATCAGGCGCGAGATGGCGGCCTGCTGATCGCCGGCGAAGCGCGAATACATCTCGCCGACCTTGTCGGGCGCGACATGCAGCGTGACGGAAATGCGCAGGTCGGCCGGCTGCTGATCGGCGGAATAGGAATTGACCTTGTCGAAGGTGAAATTGTGCGTCTGCATGTCGATCTTGTTGACGGCCTCGATCCAGGGCCATTTGAAGTGCAGGCCGGGTTGCACCACCTCGACCAGGGCGCCGTTGCGAAGGAGCACGCCGCGCTGGGTCTGATCGACGGTGTACCAGCTCCCGAAAATGATCGTGAGCACCAGCAAGCCCGCCAGCAACAGAATGAACGTACCGCTGAATTTGTATTTCATGATGGTCTTCCCCAAGCTGCGACTCGATCTGTCGGGGAGAGATATTAGCGGTAATCGGTGACACCCTTCGCCGGCTTGCAACGGCGGTTTGGACGAGCCGAAGGTGACCGTGCGACGAAAGACGGCCCAAGCCGCCTCCGCCCGATTTGCGTTCATCCCGCCCACACGGCGCGGATGCCATCGGCCACATATTGCACCGCGAGCGCCGCCAGCAGCACGCCGAGCAGTCGCGACAAGACGATATTGCCTGTGTGCCCGATCAGGCGGCTGATCCGCCCGGCAAGCAGGAAGGCGGCGAGACAGGCGAGTGAGACAAAAACGACGACCGTCAGCAGGACGCCGACAAGCAGCATGTTGCCGTCGGCCCGTCCGGCCAGGAGGACGGTCGCGGTAATGGCGCCGGGTCCGGCCATCAAGGGGATAGCGAGCGGGAAGGCGGCGATATTGCGCACATGCTCTTCGATCGCTTCTTCCGCCGCCTGTCCCTCGCGGCGCATGCGCACGCCCAGCACCATCTCGAATGCGATGGCGAAAAGCAGCAGACCGCCGGCGATGCGGAAGGCGGACAGCGAAATGCCGAGCGCGCGGAAGAGGAGATCGCCAAGGAGCGCGGTGCCGATGAGGATCGCGCCGGCGATGATGCTGGCGCGCAGCGCGACATCGCGGCGCGCGCGCCGCGGCAGGCCGGCGGTCACGGCGAGGAAGGTCGGCGCAAGGCCGACCGGATCGACCACGACGAACAACGTCACGAGCGCGGTTATGGCAAAGTCGAGCGGCATTCGTCCTCGATATAAACGGCCTATTGTCCCAACTTTTCCCTCCCCTGAAAGGGGAGGGTTGCGCGCGAAGGCGCGCGGGGAGGGGTCATTCTGTCCTCTGCAACTTCACCCCGACCCGACGGCCTTCGGTCGTCGACCTCCCCCTTGCAGAGGGAAGCAGAGAGAGACTATTAGCCCATTGAAAATCCAGCGGAAAACCATACATAACGAGAGCCGATAAAGGTGGCGCGAGAATCTCCGATCGGCTATGAAATAAACGCAGATTCGCGCAGGATTCTTACAACTTGGCAGACGACAACGATCTCCCGCCGGCGGACGGCGGACCGTCCGACATTCGGCCCATTTCCATCACCGAGGAAATGAAGAAGAGCTACCTCGATTACGCCATGAGCGTGATCGTGGCCCGCGCGCTGCCGGATGCGCGCGACGGGCTCAAGCCGGTGCATCGGCGCATCCTGTTCTCGATGCACGAGAACGGCTACGAGTGGAACAAGCCGTATCGCAAGTCCGCCCGCGTCGTCGGCGACGTCATCGGTAAATATCATCCGCACGGCGATCAGGCGGTTTACGATGCGCTGGTGCGCATGGCGCAGGATTTCTCCATGCGCCTGCCGCTGATCGACGGGCAGGGCAATTTCGGCTCGGTCGACGGCGATGCGCCGGCGGCGATGCGCTACAC
>Ga0187781_10000871_pt1 | contig 22209 bp, 23 predicted proteins | sample 0715_SJ02_MP02_2_FD_132447 | JGI IMG/M metagenome (GOLD analysis project Ga0187781, IMG submission 132447) | Tropical peat soil microbial communities from peatlands in Department of Meta, Colombia - 0715_SJ02_MP02_20_MG | ecosystem: Environmental > Terrestrial > Soil > Wetlands > Peat | place... | reverse complement strand
GCCCTAGCTGAATGGTGTCCTGAGAGGAAAACGGAACCGGACAGCTGATGCCCGCCAAGGCCTTACTATGCTCCAAAGTCTTTTCTCCAGTTCCCGCTAACCGGCAACGGCGTGCCGGCGATAGTGATAGTAAGCGGCGCAGGCGCCCTCTGCGGAAACCATCGGAGCGCCAAGAGGATTCTCGGGGGTGCAGCGAACGGCAAATGCCGGACAGTCGGTGGGCTTCTTGATTCCTCGAAGGATTTGCGAACTGATGCACTCCGCAGGCTCGTCCGCGGAAAGCAATTGGAGATCGAAGATTCGCTCCGCATCGTAAGCCGCGTACTCCTCGCGAAGACGCAGTCCACTGTTAGGAATCACGCCGACGCCGCGCCACTTCTGATCGGCAATCTCAAAGACTTCCCTGATAATGCGTTGCGCCGGCAAATTGCCTTTATAGTTCACCGAGCGCACGTACTGATTTTCCGCTTTGGCCTCGCCGGCCTCCAGTTGGCGTACGAGCATGAGGATGGCTTCGAGTAGATCGACCGGCTCGAATCCGCCCACCACGATAGGAACGCGGAAATCGCGCACCAGAGAATCGTATTCCTCATAGCCCATCACGGTGCAAACGTGGCCGGGAGCGATGAAGCCGTTCACGCGGCACTCGTGCGAAGTCATGAGGGCGCGAATCGCGGGAGGCACCAGCACGTGCGAAATGAGCGCGGAAAAATTGCCGATCTTCTCCCGCTTGGCCTGCCACACGGCCATGGCGTTGGCGGGCGCGGTGGTTTCGAAGCCGATGGCGAGAAACACCACTTTGCGGTCGGGATTCTGGCGCGCGATCTTAAGAGCATCGGTCGGGGAATAGACGACGCGCACATCGCCGCCGCGCGCCTTCACCGTGAACAGGTCGGTGGCGGAGCCCGGCACGCGCAGCATATCGCCATAAGAAGTGAGGATGACCTCGGGGCGCGCGGCCAGTTCGAGGGCCTTATCGACGGTCTCAAGCGGAGTGACGCAGACCGGACAGCCGGGCCCGTGTACGAGCTCGATGTTTTTGGGCAGCAGCTCGTCGAGGCCGTAGCGCATAATGGTATGGGTCTGGCCGCCGCAGATCTCCATCAACACCCACCGGCCGCGCACGGTGCGGAAGATTTCGCCAAGCAGGCGGCGGGCCAGGCCGGCGTCGCGGTATTCGTCGATGTATTGCATGATGCGCCTCGCAAACGGGCCGCCCACGCCCCGGATTCACTCTAAGCCGCAGTGAACATCGGCTCGGTGACGAAGGTCACAAACTGGTGTGAGCGGTGAACAGGGCAGGTGTCAGGTCAGACCCGGGACATTCCCTAGGTTTCAGGGACGGGGTCGCTTTCGGCGGCAGAGTCCGCCGGGGGAAGTTCGTTCTCGAGAGCGCCTAATTCTGCCAGCAGCTGGTAGGTGCGCCGGGCTTCCTGCTCATCGACTTTGCTGATGGCGAAGCCGACGTGCACCATGACGTAGTCGCCCACGGCAGCCTCAGGAACGAAATCGAGCCGGACCTGGCGCACGGTGCCGCCGAACTGCACGCGTCCGGTGCGGGCGAAGCCCAAATCTTCGCAGCTCAGAACCTTCCCTGGAATGGCTAAGCACACAGTGCGCGCTCCAAAGTGCTGACGGTGCGACTCTGCACTATTAATGCCGCGTGGCGAATGGCCTCGCTGTGATTGAGATCACAGGGGCAAGTGACGTCAGCGGCGTGGGCACACCCACGCGCTTCAGCAGTTTGCGCTGAAGGCCTGTCATCGACTCTCGGCTCACGGCCTGCCCGTGCTAAAATCGCCCGTTATGCTCGAAGCTTTCCTCGTTCCGGAAAATACGGTCGCCACCGCCAAAGGAGACGGTCCCGGGCTCGATCTGGGCGCCGCCTTAACCCGGGTCTTCCTGCTCAACCTCGGCATCACGAAGATCGTGGAGCAGGAAGCCCTCGACGTCAGCGTGCAAGGCTCCGCCGACGGCGCGACGTTCGATCCCAAGCCGCTCACAGCCTTCCCGCAGAAGTTCTATCGCGGAGAAACTCCGATTCTGCTCGATCTCTCCGCCAGGCCCGAAGTGAAGGCCATCCGCGCCCATTGGGAAGTCAACCGCTGGGGGCGCGGCCCAGAAGCGCCCCGCTTCGAATTCTGCGTTACCGTCCGCGAAGTTCCGCGTGAAATACTTGCCGAAGCCACCCGCGGACGAGCCTCCTAGCCCCATTCTGTCGCGCGCCCTGGCATTGGATTTCGGCTATAGTTGCTGGCATGTCTCGTACGCAGCTCTCTACTCGTCGCTCGTTCCTTCAAGCCACACTCGCCGGTGCCGCCGCCACCACGCTGATGGCATCTCGACCGGCGCTGGCGGCCGGACGCACCGCTTCCACCGCATCCGGTGACGCGCCAGATGCGAGCGCGTCGGCTCCCTCGATCAAGCCCTTCGACCTCGAAGAGCTCACGCTTGCCGAGTTGCAAGAAAGCATGAAATCGGGCCAGTTCACTGCGCGCTCGCTCGTCGAGAAGTACACGGCGCGCATCTTTGAGGTAGATAGACGAGAAATCGACAAACCGGAAATCGACAAGCCGGAGGCCGGCAAGCAAGGGCCCACGGTAAACTCCATCATCGAACTTAACCCTGACGCACTCGCCATCGCCGACAACCTCGATGAAGAGCGCAAAGCCAAAGGCCCGCGCGGCCCGCTGCACGGCATCCCCGTGCTCATTAAAGACAACATCGCGACCGCCGACCGCATGATGACCACCGCCGGCTCACTCGCCCTCGTCGGCGCAAAATGCTCCAAGGATTCCTTCGTGGCGCAAAAGCTGCGCGCGGCCGGGGCGGTCATTCTCGGCAAGACCAATCTCAGCGAGTGGGCCAACATTCGCTCCAGCCATTCCACCAGTGGATGGAGCGGCCGCGGCGGCCTCACGCGCAATCCCTATGCGCTCGACCGCAATCCCTGCGGCTCCAGTTCGGGCACGGGCGCCGCCATCTCCGCCAACCTCGCCGCCATCGGCATCGGCACCGAAACCGACGGCTCCATCGTCTGCCCGTCGTCCTCCAACGGCCTCGTCGGCATCAAGCCCACCGTGGGTCTCCTCAGTCGCGCTGGTATCATCCCCATTTCTCATTCGCAAGATACCCCCGGCCCCATGTGCCGCACCGTCCGCGACGCCGCCATTCTTCTCTCTGCGCTCACGGGAGCCGATCCCGACGACGAAGCCACACGCGCCAGCGCGGGCAAATCGCACCCCGACTACGCGCAATTCTGCGATCCCAAAGGCCTGAAAGGCGCACGCCTCGGCGTCGCCCGCAAGTATTTCGGCTTCAGCGATCTGGTCGATCCGCTCATGGAGCAGGCTCTCGAGGTCATGAAAAAGCAAGGCGCCACGCTTGTCGATCCTGCGGACATCGAAACCTTCGGCAAGTTCGACGACACCGAGTTACTCGTCTTGTTGTATGAACTGAAAGCCGACCTCAACGCCTATCTCCCCAAACTCAGCGGCGCGCCAGTGCGCATGCTCAAAGACATCATCGACTTCAACGAGCGCAATCACGCGCGAGAAATGCCGTGGTTCGGCCAGGATTTATTCGTTAAGGCCGAAGCCAAAGGCCCGCTTACCGAAAAAGAGTATCTCGACGCGCTCGCGAAGAATCATCAGTTAGCCCGCGCCGAGGGTATCGACGCCCTCATGGACAAGCACAAGCTCGATGCCATCGTCGCGCCCACCGGCAGCCCGGCCTGGCTTACGGACCTGGTCAACGGCGACCACACCACTGGAGGGAGTTCCAACGCCGCCGCCGTGGCTGGATATCCCAACATCAATGTGACAGCGGGCTTCATCTCGGGCTTGCCGGTTGGCATCTCCTTCTTCGGCCGCGCCTGGAGCGAACCCACGCTGATCAAGTTGGCATATGGCTTCGAGCAAGCGACGAAAGCGCGCCAGGCGCCGAAGTTCCTGGCAACCATCGGTCCGGCCTAAACTGAGGGAGCCGCAACCCCGATACACCGGCTCCCGAGAAAAGTCCTCTCGAAGGTATCCCGCCCGTCGCTCATTTTTGCCAAACCAAGGGGATCACTCTTAAGGAACCTGGTGACTGAAGACAGTTGCTTCCACTTGAGCTGCAGATGTCCAATCTAGACTAGGAGAAATCACAGATCGCGCAAGCTGGTCTCGTTTGGACAGGCCGGCATTTCTTAACAAGCGACGGGAGGCGGAAATGTTTGAAACCAGTGGAACCGTTGACGTGATCGAAAAGACCCACGGCTACAGGTACGTACTCTCGTTCGTGGCCGGCTGCCTGGTCATGATTCTGGCTTTCTACGTGTTCGTCCTGCCCGTTGTGAAGCGCGGTGCGGCTGAGTCCGGCGCAATGGCGGCGCAGCAGAAGTTCTCCGCTGAACTAGCAAAGAACCCGCTCGACGCTCAACTGGAGAGCACGAAGGCCGCGTTGCAAAAGACAATCGGGGAGCGCGACGCGTGCCAGGCCAGGTTTGATCGCCAGACGATTCTCTACGACAACACCATCGTCGTCGACCCCGTCAAGACCTGGATCATCCCCGCCGATGTTGAACCGATCGCCGTCGGCGACCAACGTGTCACCTACACCTACTACGACCCGAAGACCAAGCGCGAGACCGTCCACTTCCATCCGCAGCGGCAGTAGACGAGGCATGCCAAGCGGAACACCAAGAGCTCGATTGAATCGTCAGATGCGAAACCACCTCTGAGGCCCGCAGCCACCGGTGGTTTTCAGCCACAGGTGTGCTTTTCAGCCACCCGTTTCAAATTGATCCGCAGAATTTCCTCGCAACGAATCTCTTCACGCTGGGTTCTCGCTATCAACAGGAGTGAGGTGGGTGATGGCGAAGATCATCGAGTTCTATGTGCCCAGCAGTTTCCGCAAGAAAGCCTCCAAGTGGATACCGCCGGAGCAATGCGGAAAGGTAATCCCGTTCGGCGCACCGGAAAAGAAATCAGCCTGACTGTGAAGGGAGGATTCACTGCCGCTGCAATAACCGAACTGCGCAACTCAGCTTACTGCCCGCCGCCGAGTCCCCGCTTCGGCGTCAGCTTCTTGACAAAGAATTCCTGAAACAGATTCTGGATGGCCGTCGCCCCTATGCCCAGGGCCGCGTTTTCAAAGGTCAGGCCAAACCCGTTGCGGTCCTGCTTCGGATAGTAGAGGTTCGAGATCCCACCCGATGCCAGACTGCCAAGGATGTTCGAGTAATTCACTTGCCAGCGCTTGTTATCGCCCTTGCAGATCACCGCATTCGCGATCGCATACAAAGCCCGCGATGTTGTGCCGCCTGTCCCCTTGTAGAAATATCGCGGATCCTGTTTCAGCAACGTCGGCAATATGGCCCCCCCGATAAAGGTGCCCGTTGCCGCATCGGCGTAGCTTGCGCCGAAACGCTTGGCATACCCCTGCGCGCCCTGTCCGTATTCGATAAAGTGGTTTTGCGCTTGCTCGATTCCCGCCACCGCCCCGGCAATGAAAACCGTGAACGGGTCCACCATGGTCCGGAAGGCAAGCTTGAATTTCTGTTTGGCGTCCAGCGGCTGCGCGTCCGGAACGTAGCTCACATAGAAATTCGGAACCACCCCCAGCACCCGCTGTTGCTCTTCGATCTTGATCTGCTGTTCCGCCACTTCCACGGGCGTCATCGACACCTGCACTTCGGTAAACGCGTTGGCGACGTTCAGCGCAATTTCCGGCAGCGTCTCCACCTGGCCGGACTGCACGCTCCCGGAATAAGTCCGCGTCGAGAATCCGCTTGCGCTTACGGTGAGCTGGAAGGAACCGGGAATGACGCTGGGGAAGAAAAACTCGCCGTCGCTGCCGGAAACCACGTTGCTTTGGCTGGCGTGGTCGCCGGAAGTGTATTTCACCGTGGCCCCGGCGACCGCGGCTCCGCTTTCATCGACGACCGTCCCGTTCAGGCTCCCCGGCGCCCGCTGTTCCGGGGAACTCCCGCTATCGCGAGTTTCCCCTCCACCCATGGAACCCGACTGAACCGTCTGCCCCAAACTGAGCGAGGCCAGACCGAGAGCAGCGGCGGCAAGCGCCAGGGCCACGGGCTTGAATCGCAAAATCATGAAGACTTGAGGTTACCGCTTTCCTTGACTCCATCCAAGACCCGGAAGTCACATAACTTTCGCGAACTGCTGCCCCCGCTCTCAGCTTGGATGCGGGGAACCATCCCCAAGTCCCGCAGGATCCTGTCCCGTAGCGCTTTTCGCCACCTTCTCTGAATTCAAAGTCTTCGCACCTCACGCCAGCCACGCACTGCTGCTTCCCGTTTGTGTGCTTTACTATGGAACCCTGATGCCTGGCGACCGCTCCCTGATCGTTCGTCCCGCCCGCAGCATTCAAGGGCTCGTCCGCATTCCCGGAGACAAGTCTATCTCGCATCGCTACGCCATGCTGGCCGCCATCGCCCGCGGCACCAGCCGGTTCCACAATTTTTCCCCCGCCGAGGATTGCGCCAGCACGCTCGGCTGTGTCGCCGCGCTGGGTGCGACATGGCGCCGCGGCGAGGAGGGCGCAATTGAAGTCACGGGAATTGGCCCGGCGCTGAAAGCGCCCGCCGCTCCCCTCGATTGCGCCAATTCCGGCTCGACCATCCGCATGCTCTCGGGCCTCCTCGCTGGACAGTCTTTCAGCAGCGAACTCTTCGGCGACGAATCTCTTTCCCGCCGCCCCATGGCTCGCATCATCAAACCTCTTTCCGAAATGGGCGCCACCATTACCTCGTCCGAAGGCGAACGCCCTCCGCTCAAGATTCGCGGCGGCAAGTTGCGCGCCATTCATTACCAGCCGGAAGTCGCGAGCGCCCAGGTGAAAACTTGCGTCCTCTTCGCCGGCCTCTTTGCTGACGGCGAAACGATGGTCGAAGAGCCTATCCGCACCCGCGATCACGGAGAACTCGCGCTCCAGGCTTTCGGCGCCGAAGTCGCCCGGAAGAAAGCCGAACGCGGCGGCAACGTCGCCAGCATTCGCGGAGGCCAGCCGCTCACCGCGATCGAAGCGCATGTTCCAGGCGATCTTTCGAGCGCTGCTTTTTTCCTTTGCGCGGCCGCGCTTTTTCCCGGCTCACACATTCCCCTGCCGGGCATCCTCATGAATCCCACGCGCGCCCGCCTGCTCGATATCCTCGTGCAGATGGGATTGCAGATTTCCGTGGGGCACATCGAGCAGCATCATGGCGAGCTGATCGGCGCCATCGAGGTCCGAGGCGCAAAATGGCTCGGCGGAACGATTGCCGGAGCCGACACCGCCGCGCTCATCGACGAAATTCCCGTACTCGCCGCCGCCGCCCCTTACTCGGAGAACGGGCTGGAGGTGCGCGATGCCAAGGAGCTACGCGTAAAAGAATCCGATCGCATCGCCGCCGTCGCCACCAACCTGCGCAAAATGGGAGCCGAAGTCGAAGAGCTTCCCGACGGCCTCCGCGTGCCTGGCCGGCAGAAGCTTCACGGAGCGGATCTCGATTCTTTCGGCGACCACCGCATCGCCATGGCCTTCGCCGTGGCCGCACTGCGCGCCGAAGGCGAAACGCTGATCCACGGCGCCGATGCGGCCGGTGTTTCCTATCCGACGTTTTTCAGCGACCTGCGATCGATTGCGGAAGAATAGCTTGCTTGCGCCGGCGTGCGTCCCCGTTATTCTCAAATTGAAGTACCGCTAGCCCCTCGCCTTCTCTATACAATTGGGAACCATGAGCAAGCCAAATTGGTCCCGCGTAGTCGGATGCGGCTTGTTGACCGGGGTGGTTTGGATCGTGGTCGGCTCCATGGTCACTGCCCTTCTCGGCCGAGACTTCGCCGCTCTGCCTAGCAATGTTCTCGGCAAGCCGACCCCAGGCTTCATCTTGTTCAATGTCGCAATCGATTTGATCGAGGGCATCTCCCTCATCTGGCTCTATGCCGTCTTGCGGCCTGTCTACGGCCCCGGCGTGAAGACAGCGGTGAGCGCGGCATTCGCCTGGTGGTTTATCGTCAGCCTGGGTGATGCAACCTGGTGCTCGTTCGGATTGTTCCCTGCGCGCACAGTCATCCCGCTGATGATTGGAACCTTGCCTGCGCTCGTCCTCGCCGCGCTCGTTGGAGCGAGTTCTTACAAGGAGTAAATGAAGGATCTATAGAAGCGACTTTTTCCACCGCAAGGGGTTAAAGATCGGCGAGGGGCTTGGATTTGATCTAAGTCTCGTTCAGTGCGAGAAGCTGCCAATCCCCTGTTTGAGAATTGTGAGAGAGTAAACCGGTGAACCATTACTGGAAAACAGTCGCCCGCGCGGCAGTATTCATGCTTGTGGTCTGCGGGATGTGCAAACTGTGGGCGCAGCCGAATGCGGGGGACGATTCCGTGCTCCAAATTCAGCAGTCAGTGACCACCTCGAAAACCGGTTTCCCGCAATTTCTCTACATGTATCACCTGTTGGACGGAGCGAAGTCCACGGCCGAGGCAACGGCACTGTCGGGGAACATCTCGCTCCAGAACCATACTCCGAATTTCAGCGAGGTCCTGTGGCTGTTGGTCTATTGGCAGGGAACGTGCCCCGTCAACGACCAGAGTTTGAAAGGGGCGAACGTTATTTGGACCGACATCCTGAAAAACCCTTCGCAGTCGGATTCCAACTTTCGCGTGGACCTTCGATTCCCGCACCCGCTGCCCATGACGGGATGCGTGGATTTTGTCTTTGGCGGAGGTTCGGCGGCGGTTGCCGCCGCGGTTACCATGTCGGCCGATCTCACCCTGACTTACCATGCGTCAAGTTCGGACCCGAACGGCGTGGTTGGTCTTGCCGGCGAATATTGTTTTGGCCAGAATTGGGGCTGCCAAAACGCGACCACCGACGACGCAAAAGGATTCGGAGTTCCCATCGTAATGCCGGCGGGGCATTTGGCCGAGCTGTATGGAAACATCAGCGACAGCACATTTGATGGAACCGACAACTTCGGCCCGCTTCCGACAGGAAGAACGTGGGGCGCGCGCAACGATTTTTACCTGCTTCCCGGAGGCTGCGGAAAATTCGCGCACCACCTGAACCGTCAAGGTTTCCCGAATCCGGTGCCGCTGGCAACGCTTTACAGTTGGCTTCCCGGCAATGCGCTCCACCTCGAAAGCGTTCCCATGGAATATGAAATCCCGTCGGGGAAAACCGGCAAGGCCGCACTGCAAAAGCGGGTCGAGAGAATCTTCTCCACCCCTATAACCGTCAACCCAGGCGACTGCATGGTCGTGATTTACGGCAGAACCGGCAACGGAGCCAGCGACAACGAGACTCAGGTCAACGCGGTCATGGAGCCGTAGCCAATTCGCGCGCATAATGCGTGGAATAACAAAAGCCACCCGCGCACGGGTGGCTCGCAATCTTAACGGCTCGATACTACCGCGGTTGACTACTTGTTGGTGGTGTCGGCTTTCTTCTTGCCCACAGGCGATTCCTTCGCTGCGGTATAGCCTGCCTTCTGAGCGTCGGCTTCGGTCATGTATTTGCCCTGTTTGGTTTTGCCGTACCACGGGTCGCCTTCTTTGTGATATTTCTTGCTGCTCGTGTTAACCCACACCTTGCCGTTGCCTCCGCCCGGAGCCTGCGGAATGGTCGAGGGGTCAACAGCCGATTTGGCTTTCTTGGCCGTTGCCGGCGCTTGCGACGTGCCCTGAGACGCTGCCGGCGCGGTCGCTTGCGCCAGGCACAGCCCGCAAATCGTCAGCACCAGCACTCCCAGCACGAGATAACGCATTCTCAAAATTTTCAAAGAATCCTCCTTAGCCAGAAAATCGATTTTCTTGCCTCCAACCAGGAACTGCAATTTTCTGATGGCACCGGATTATACACAGCCGGAGGCGAACCTGAGAATATGCGGCGGCAAATTGTGCAGCGCGCCTAGCCTCTTCTCATCCTCGGCGCCCGCCATTTCCATTTCTTCCGGGTTCGCGTAGACTGCCCACGGGAATTCTTCGAGGGCGATCCTCACATGGCGTGGTGCAGTTCGTGCGGTTCCCAGCTTCCGCCGCAAGCCCGCTTCTGCTCGTCCTGTGGAGCCGCATTCGCCGGCGCAAACATCCCTGCCTCGGCCTCCGACGCTCCCACCATTGCCTCCACCGCTGGGCTTGCATCGGATGCTCCCACCGCCCTTAGCCCCAACGATACACCCACGATCACGTCGCTCGAGCCGTCAGCAGGCTTCGCACAACGAGTCGCTACACCACCCGCTCCACGCTCGCCGCGTCCATCGTCAAAACCGAGCAGTTCCTCCGCTCCCGATCTCAACTACGGAAAGTTTCTTCCGGGTGCGTTGCTGGTTGATCGTTATCGCGTCGTCGCTCTGCTCGGCCGTGGCGGCATGGGCGAGGTCTACCGGGCCGACGATCTCACTCTCGGCCAGCCCGTCGCGCTGAAGTTCCTGCCGGAAGAGGCCGCCAAAAATCCCGCGCTGCTCGAACGCTTTCGCGGCGAAGTCCGCATTGCGCGCAGGGTTTCGCATCCCAACGTCTGCCGCGTCTACGACGTCGGCGAGGTCGAGGGCCAGACCTACCTCACCATGGAATACGTGGACGGCGAAGACCTCGCGTCTCTTCTTCGCCGCATCGGCCGCCTGCCCAACGACAAGGCCGTCGATATCGCCCGCCAGCTTTGCGCCGGTCTCGCCGCCGCCCATGCCAAAGGCGTGCTCCACCGCGATCTCAAGCCCGGCAACATCATGCTCGACGGCCGCGGCCAGGCCATTATCACCGACTTTGGACTGGCTGCCTTCACCAACCAGGCCCAGGGCGCCGAGATTCGCAGCGGCACTCCCGCCTACATGTCGCCCGAGCAACTGGCGGGCAAAGAGGTCACCGAGAAAAGCGACATCTACGCGCTCGGCCTCGTGCTCTACGAACTGTTTACCGGCAAGCGCGCCTTCAGCGCCGAGAATCTCGCCGAGCTCACGCGCTCTCGCGCCGCCGGCAACATCAGCCGTCCCTCGTCCCACGTCAAGGACCTCGATCCGCTCGTCGAGCGCGTCATTCTCCGCTGCCTCGAACCCGAGCCCGCCAACCGCCCAGCCAATGCGCTCGCAGTGGCCGCCGCCCTGCCCGGAGGAGATCCGCTCGCCGCCGCGCTTGCTGCCGGCGAAACGCCCTCCCCGCAAATGGTCGCGGCCGCCGGCGTGCATGAAGGCATGCAGCCGAGGCTCGCTCTGCTCTGTCTGGCCGCGAGCCTCATCGGTATTGTGGCAAGCGTAGTTCTGATCACCCGCAGTGATGGCCTCTCGCGAATCTCTCTCGATCAATCGCCGGATGTGCTCACCCACAAGGCGCGAGAGATCATCACGCAGCTCGGCTACGACGCAAACCCCGTCGACTCGGGCGTCGATTTCGACTATGACCTCGACTTCCAGCGCTGGGTCGAAACGAATGACAGCCCGCGGCCCGACTGGAAAAAGACGCTAGGCCAGCAGCCGCCTATGCTCCGCTTTTTCTACCGGCAGAGCCCCCGTTATATGATTCCGCAGGAGCTGCAACGGCAGAACATCCCCGGAATCCTCTCCTACACCGATCCGCGGACCACGCAGTCCGGCATGATCAACCTCATGCTTGACCCCAGCGGCCGCCTGGTGTCTTTTCTGGCGCTGCCCCCCGAGTTCGAGGAGAACCCGCCGCCGGCCAAGCCTGTGGATTGGGGTCCGTTATTTGCCGCTGCCGGACTCGACACCGCGCGGTTACAGGCGGCCACGCCGCAGTGGGTTTCGCTCGCCAACTCTGACGAGCGCGCCGCCTGGACCGGCCAATGGCCTGGCAGCGGCCGCCAATTGCGCGTCGAGGCCGCCTCCTGGCGCGGCAAGCCCGTTTTCTTCCGCCTCATCGGCCCCTGGACTCGACCAGAACGCATGCGTCCTTTTCAGGAAACGACGGGACGAAAGGTCGGTCAGATCGTCGAGGTGACGCTGTTCCTATTGGTTCTCGCCGGCGCTTCATTCCTCGCTCACCGTCAGAACAAACTTGGACGGGGGGACCGCCGCGGAGCCTTCCGCCTCGCGGTCTTCGTCTTTGTCACGCAGATGGTGCTTTGGCTGGAATACGGACACTTCGTACCCGACATCGAGGTCCTCGGGCTTCTCCTCACCGCGCTGGGCACTTCGTTATTCGCCGCCACGCTGACCTGGGTTCTCTACATGGCTCTGGAACCCTTTGTGCGCAAACTGTGGCCACAGACCATCATTTCATGGACCCGTCTGGTCTCCGGCCGCGTTCGTGATCCGCTGGTCGGCCGCGATGTTCTGTTTGGTGTGTTGCTCGGGCTTATTTGGGTCGTGATCCTAGAGATCAGATTTGTCGTTGAAGTGTTGCGCTTTGGCCTTGCCCCGCAGTTGCTCTCAACCGACTACCTTCTCGGACTGCGCAGCACACTTGGCGCCTTGACCGTGCAGATACCGAGCGGCACTCAAGGCACGCTGTACTTTTTCATCATCCTCGTTGTCTTCCGTTATCTGCTGCGCAATCACTGGGCAGCCGCCTGCGGCTTCGTGGCCCTCTTCACACTTCTCAACTCGCTTAACAGTCCGCATCCGTGGATCGGCGCCGCTAGCGGTCTTGTGGTTTACGCAATTGCCGCCGTTTCTCTGGTGCGCTTTGGCCTGATCACGCTCGCCATTGCTGTCTTTGTTGCCGACACCATGCTGAACGTCCCAGTTACGTTCGACTTTTCGCGCTGGTATGCCCCGAACGCCATGAGCGTCCCCGTCGTCGTGCTGGGGCTCGCGGTTTGGGCGTTCTGGACCGCCCTCGCTGGCCAGAAACTTATCAAAAGCGATGCCTTGGATTGAGGATTGATGTTTGTGGAGTTAAGTGACCTGACTGCAATTCATGACTGAGTGCCTAACTGGGCGGCTGGACGAAGCAGCAGGTGAGAATCACATAGCGGCAGCAATCACGTGGCAACAGCCACGTAGCGACAGCCGCCCCGGCTGTCCGGCCGAGCGCGCTCGGCAGTAATCGCTGCGCGAAGCTACGCACTGTCATTCAAGGCAGCAACTCCGCACGAACGAATCCACGGCAGAGGCAGCGCTTACGGATCCGTCAGAGCGAATCCACGGCGGAGCTGGGCACGCCCCGCCACGGCTTGAATTACTCTACTCCAGTAAGTGGAACGTGAACGCCTTGCCCGTGGAACCCGAGGCCGTCGAATTCGTCAGCCCGGGCGCCAGGAATGCGTACTCGCCGGCTTTGAGGTCTTCCTTGAACGTCACTGTGTAAATGTGCTTGGCGATCCTTGTCTGTTCGAACTCGACCGCGTCGCGCGTGGAACCGCCCGAGGAGTGGAGTACTCCACCCGTTTTGGTGCGGAACTCGCGGTTGTCGCTGTTCACATGCAGATGGACCAGTTGATAGTCGGTCGCTTCCGACCCCTCCGGCGCCTTGATCAGGATTTCCACCGGCGTTGTCACCTTCGTCGGGCTTTCCTTGCCGTTCAGGTGCCCGTTCACGTCACCCTTTACAATGCCCTGCGACGCGAACGACTTGAGCACGCCGCCTGTCTTCCAGTTTACGGACTCGCTCCCGACCAGCGTCCAGACGCCTTTCAGCTTGTAGTAGACGCCGACATCCATATCGTCGTAGGCGTCCGCGGACGCCGCTTTGGCCGCCCCGGCCGGCGCCGCATTCTTGGCCGCCATCGCCGCCAGAACTTTTTCCGACACGCCTTCACTCTTCAGGCTGGTCAGCGTGTCCGGAGTGAGGTCATAATGTCCGGGCTGGTTTTGCACCATGGAGACGATCAGGTCTTCTCCCAATCCCGCTTTCGTCATCTTCACGATCGACGCATTCGTCAGGGCCTCCTGGCCGAACGCCATCAGGCTCAAGCAAACCAGAACCACTGCAACGAGCGAAAGTTTACGCATAGACGCAGGCTCCGCGCATGAAATGTAAAACCCGCACATTTTACAATAGCCCGCTCCCGAATGGCCGCCGGTTGCGAAGCGGCATCGCGGACAAGGCGTGCGCGGCGCCAGGACGGCGGGCTGAAGCCCTCGAGCGCATTTAGAATGAAGAGGAAAACCAGACAAGGATATTGGAGAATCACGACCCCGGAGATTTCCCATGCCCGAGCACACGCCCCACTCGCACGATCAAATACTGCAGCAGGAATTCAACCGCTGGGCCGAGCAAGGCGAAGGTCCGAAGATGGAGAACCACCACCTCAACATCACCGAGAAAACCATGCGCCGCATGGATCTCCGCCCTGGCGAACGCGTCCTCGATCTCGGCTGCGGCTCCGGCTGGGCCACCCGCTTGCTCGCCCGCCTCGTCTCCGAGGGGCCCCGGGGTTTCGGCCAGGTTGTCGGCCTCGACATTTCCGATGAAATGGTCCGTCAGGCCCGCGCCACGTCAAAAGACTTTGACAACGTCATGTTCGTGCAGGGTTCCGCGACGCAGATTCCGTGGGAAGAAAACTTCTTCGACAAGGTTCTATCGGTCGAATCCTTCTACTATTACCCCGACCAGGACCGCGCCCTCGCCGAATTGTTCCGCGTCATGGCGCCTCGCGGACGCCTCTTCATCCTCATCAATCTCTACAAGGACAATCCATACTCCCTGCAGTGGGTGCCCAAGCTGAAGGTCCCGGTTCACGTCCGCTCGGCCGAGGAGTACGTCGAGCTGCTCCGAAACAACGCCTTCCAGAACGTCGAATACGCGCAGATTCCGGACGACACGCCAACCCCCGAGAATTACCGAACCACGTCATTCCACTCGCTTGACGATCTGAAGGCCTTCAAGCGCCTGGGCGCGCTGCTGCTGATGGCATCCAAGCCCGATGTCCGCAACGCCGCCCCCGCCTACACGATTTATTGAGCTGATAAGAAACGGGATCCTTTCGGGCGACTCGATGAAAATGTCCCGGTATTTTCCCGGTCAACCCAAAAAAGCTCTGCCGTTATCCCGCAGGCAGAGTAGCATGTTAGCAAAGCGTGTGTTCGATCAACGACCCGCGCGCTTCCTCAGCCGATCCAGGGAAGTCAACGGTCCACAGGTGACGGAGGAGGTTTTATGTTTCACCGGAGTAACTATGCGGCATTGTGCTTAGTGACCGGAGTTTTGGCTTTGGTGTCTGTCGGATGCGGCAGCAAAAGCAGTACCAGCAACTTGTCGCAGGCCCAGGCGCAGGCGGTTTCGCAGGAGCTTGTGCAGGCAGTCGAACAGGCTCTGAATAACGAATTTTCCGCGTCTGCTGGGGCTCAATCTTCCACTCACTCGCGCTTGGCCGAGGCCTTCGCCAGTATCCATCCCGAGAGTGCGTCATCCTGTTTGACCGGATCGACGATCGACTGCACGTTTACTAGCAGGGCGAGCTGTCCGCAGGGTGGCACCGTCTCGGTTTCCGGCACGATCGACGGCACCTTGAACAATGGCAACGGCTCGGTCGACGCCACCCTCAGCGCCACGCCGGACGGGTGCGGCGTGGATGGCCTGACGATTAACGGCGACCCCGACGTCGCCTTCGCTACGGATTTCAATATCACTAGCGATAATGTGGACTTTCCCATCACCGCGACAACGACCGGCGGCATTTCCTACGGCCCAAATCCATCCGGAAGCTGCACGATGAACCTGACCTTCACTGTCAACTCGCTCTCGAGCTGCTCCGTTACCGGCAGCGTGTGCGGGCAATCCGTGAACGGAAGTTGTTAGCTGGAGACACGGCCAAGAAGGAGCGGCTGCGTTGGCACTGCGGTAAGCGGGACACTGGTCCTTGTTCCTCAATCCCGGCAGGCAGGCGCTTACCCGAGTCCCGATTGGGCGGGCCAGAAGCGCTGTGACCGGCATCACTCCCGGGCGTATGATGTTTTCGTTATCCTGTAGGGCAGTAACTTTGCCCCGTAAGAGGCCCCATGAGCTGGCTGCAGAATAAATTCGAAAAGAACTTCATGATCTCGACTGTTGACTACGTCTTCAACTGGGCGCGCAAATCCGCGCTCTGGCCCATGACGTTCGGCTTGGCCTGCTGCGCCATCGAGATGATTGCCTCCTCCACCGCCCGTTTCGACATCGCCCGTTTCGGCTCCGAGGTTTTTCGCCCCAGCCCTCGCCAGGCCGACCTGATGATCGTCTCCGGCACGGTCACGCTGAAGATGGCTCCGATTGTGCAGCGCATCTACGCTCAAATGCCCGAGCCGAAGTGGGTGCTCTCCATGGGCGCGTGCTCCTCGGTTGGCGGTCCTTTCAATACCTATGCCGTCCTCCAGGGTGTGGATCGCATCGTTCCCGTCGATGTCTATTGCATCGGCTGCCCGCCACGCCCGGAGAACCTGTTCTACGCGCTGCTCCGCCTGCAGGACAAAATCGACACCATGTCGCTGGCCAAGAAGCCCACCGAAGTCCGGCTCGAGGAAAGCATGGTCGAGCACTTCAAGCGGCAAGTGATGGTCGCGCAAACCATGCAGCCGCGGTAGAGCAGTTGTCAGTTGTCAGTTGTCAGTTCTCAGTTCCCAGTTCTCAGTCAACCCAGCCCTATATACTCTTGTCATCCCGAACCCGAGCGCAGCTGGTGGGTGAGGGATCTGCAGTTTTTCGTCGATCAGCTTCGAGCTTTGCTGACGACCAACTACTAACGACCAACGACTGACGACCAACGACTGACGACCAACGACCAAATCCATGCTCACCAAACTCGCCTCCCAATCCGACCTTCCCGCCGTCAACGAAGTCAAGGAACTCCCCTGCAACGGCAAGCTCATCTGCGTGGCCAACGTCGACGGCGAGATTCACGCCATGGAAAACACCTGCCTCCACCGTGGAGGCCCGCTGGGTCAGGGCGTTATCGAAAAGGGGAAAGTCATCTGCCCATGGCACGGCTGGGCCTGGGACCCGAAAACCGGCCAAGCGCAAGCGCCGGACGCGAAGGTTGCGGTCTATCCAGTGCAGATCGACGGCGACGACGTGCTGATCGAGATTTGAGCGCGAGCCCTGTCACACAACTTCCAATGGCGGAAGATAATCAACCCGACATTTTCTTCGTACGGGGAAGTACCGCTCCTCCCGCCCGCATCCAACCACCGGAGGTCCGCGGAACGGACCCCAGGGAAGCGACGCCTCCACCAGTTGCGGAGCATGCCCGTTCTCGTGCACGATAGTAGTTTCGTTCGACATCATACTGTGTAGTGTGAAGGAGCCGTTGGTCTTATGAGCTTCCCCTCTCCGGGGCGTCCCGCAATTGTCAGCAGAAAGTATTCGCGCCCGTTGCTGGCTGCGATTGTCCTCGCGCTTCTCGCCGCCCTCGTCTCCTGCGGCAACGGCAAACTGCCCGTGTCCAGCTCGGGCAATACAGCCTACGTCACTCTGCCCAATCAGGGGTCAGTCCTCACGCTCCACATCGATGGAGCCAATGGCACCGTCAAGGTGCTGTCGTCGACCCCCGGCTACATCGGAAACACGCCCCAGGGTCTGGTTCTGGCGCCCGCCAACAATTTCCTGTACGTGGCCAATTCGCTTGCCAGCACCATTTCCACCTTCGGCATCGCCGGCGATGGATCGCTCTCCCTTATCGGAAGCACTTCCGTCGGTCCGCCGAACGTTACCGGTCCCTGGGAAACCATCGTTGATACATCCGGCAAGTATCTGCTGGTCACCAACACCAGCGGATACGTTTCTGTGTTTTCCCTCGACTCCTCGAGCGGCGCCCTCACCGCAGCCACCGGCTCTCCTTTCTACGCCAACGAATCCCCCACCGAAATCGTCATGCCTCCCGAGGGCAATCTCGTTTACGTGAGCAACAGCGGCAGCGAATATGGCACCGTGACCGCTTTCACGTTCGATCCCACCCTGGCTAGTTGCGGCGCAATCCTGTGCAACGTGCCCGGCTCGCCCTTCATCGCTGGCGCGGGCGCAAGCGCCCTGGCCGTTGATAACACCGGCCAGTTCCTGTACGTAACCAACACCACGGCCATCAACAATCCTGAACTGACCAATGCCGTCGGCAACATCTCCGCTTTCAGCATCAATACCACCACCGGCGCTCTGACTACCGTTCCGGGCTCTCCCTTCTTTCCTCCTTTTGGGAATGTCACTGCCGGACCGAGCGCCCTCGCTGTGATTCCCAACACGCAGTTTCTCTATGCCACCACCCCAGGCTCTTATTACAGCGTCTGGTGCTTCGTCATCAATTCCGAAACCGGCCAGCTCACGCTTGCCACCGGCGCACCGTTCAGTGTTCCCGCCGGCGGCCTGTTCGACGTAATCGACACCAACGGCGATTTCCTTTTTATTGGCACCACCAGTTCCTTCGGCAGCTCCAGTTCCGGCGGGGGCATTGCTGCCGCCACCTACGACCCCGATACGGGCCAACCCACGCCCGTGCTGTACTCGCCCTTTGCCACCGACGGCGGAATCCCCGGCAAAATGGTGATCGTCCCCTAGGACGCTTCGGCTCTCTCACAAGCGGTTTCGTCCCGGGGCTTGCGGCTGGGGGAAAACTAAGGCCGAAAGCCGAGGGGCGAGTTAAATCAAGGGCACGAAATCGAGGAACTGGCGCAGTAGTGGCGCCACCGCTTCGGGCCGCTCCCAGGGCGCGTAGTGGCCGGCTTTGGGGATGATCTTCAACCGGCTGCCGGGAATGCACTGACGCATGAGTTCGCCGTCGGCGCCGGTGGAAAGCGTGTCCTCTTCACCGATGACGATCAGCGTCGGCAGGTTAATGTGCTCGAGATCGCGCACCGAATCCACCCGTTCGGCCATGCCGCGCTGCACAAGACTGATGTCCTCGGGCGACATTTTGCGCATCATGCGCAGCGCGCCTTCGACCAGGTCGGGACGGGAGGAGGCAGTGGTGGCGCCGAGAAGTTTGGGAACCATGCTTTGGAGAAATTGCTCGGTTCCCTGCTCAAGAACGGTTTCGGCGGCTTTCAGGCGGTTGGCGCGAGCTTCGGGGACATCGGCTTGTGGCCGCGTGTTGCAAAGAGCGAGCGCGGAAACGCGCGGGCGAAAACGCCGCAGGATTTCGAAGACGATATAGCCGCCGATGGAGCAGACGATGAAAGCGGCTTTGCCTACGCCCGCCGCGTCCATAACCCGGACGACGTCAGTGGCGTGCTTGGCCATGAGCGCGGGGCCGTAGCCAATGTCGGAATTCCCGTGGCCGCGCAGGTCGGGCAGAATCAGCCGGTAGCGCGATTCGAGTGCGGGAATGACGGGCAGCCAGAACTCGTGGTGCGCGGGGAAAGGGTGGAGAAGAACAACGGCCGGGCCGTGGCCCTGGATTTCATAGAAGATTTCGGCGTCGTCGCTGCTCAGGAAGGGCATGGCGATGTCAGGGTATCAGGTCTCAAGTCTCAGGTGTCAGGTCCCAGGTGTCGCGTTTCAGGTGCCAGGCGTCGGACTTCCGATGCTGCGCTTCTTGAGTAAGGAAACAACATCTCTCTGAAATTGAGAAAAACAAAGAAATTGAGAAAAGACAAAGAAGAGTTCCCGCGCTTAGCGTTTTCCTGAGACCTGAGGCCTGACGCCTGAGACCTGATTTTTGGCTAATATATAGTTGGCGCACGTTTCGCGTGCGTCAAGTATATATTTACCTGATTTTTCACCCTGCAACCGGCTGCTGTGGCACAACAACGGGCGCTGGCGGCAGTGCAGGCTCTTCGGGCATGACGATCCAGGCGAGGATGTAGGCGAGCACGCCAGGGAAAAGGCTGGAGGCGAAAGTCAGAAACACCCAGAGGATGCGGACGAGGGTGACGTCCAGATCGAGATGATGGGCGAAGCCGGAGCAGACGCCGGCGATCTTGCGATCGACGCGGGAGCGTTCCAGGCGCGCGCTCGTGTACGAAGGATGGCCGACGAGGTGTCCGCACTGGGAACAGTAGCGCGCTTGATCGGCAATGGCCTGGCCGCACGCGTTGCAATACATGGTGGCCTCCAACACACGATTATACGGTTGCGGATGGGGAAAGGTTCCAGGGTAGCTGACGTTCGCATGCGCAGAAAGCTGCCCGTCGAACGTGTCTACTCGCGGCAAGGCTCCTTCAGACGCTTGCGGGCTTTGTCGGCTTCGGGGCTCGTCGAGTTCACGGCGATCGCAGCCTGGTACTCCTTGAGGGCGAGGTCGCGGTTGAAGAGCAGGTCATACATTTCCCCCGCTCCCAGGTCCGCTTTTTGCAGGAATTCTGGATCGGGATTGGCGACCTCTCCCATCTCCTCGTAAGCGGCCGCAGCGCCGGCGTATCTCTTTTCGCTGCGGAGCAAGTCGCCCAGCGCCAGGGCCGCGAGCTCGTAATGAAGGTTGCCGTATTTTCCGTCGCGCCCGTTTTGCCAAACGGTTCGATACTGCTGCTCCGCGAGATCGAGCTTGCCGGAAACTCGCAGCAGGTTGCCCTGCTCCAGGGCGACCAGATAATTGCGCGGGAAACGAGGAGCGATGGCGTTGGCGATGTCGAGAGCATCGGCATAGCGATGTTCGCGGCGCAGGAAGACAAGTAGCACCAGGCCCGCGTCGAAGCTCGTTTCGCCATTCGCGTGATACGCGTCATAAAGGTACTGAATGCCCTTCTCCTTGTTGCCGCTCAGTCCTACCAGAGCCGCGGCGACTTTCACCGTCAGCGGAAGACTGCCCAGGACGTAGTTGTGGCTGCCGACCACAAGTTTGGCGTCGGTGTATTTGGGGTCAAGCTCGAGGACGCGCTCATGGTCGCGGCGGGCGCCGACGGCGTTGCGCAATGCCGAAAACCACGCGCGCTCGACCAGAGCCGTATAGACGGCCAACTGCCCGCGCGTAACGCCGCGGGCGTAAAGCATGTCGATGTTATTGGGATGGCGGGACAGTTCCGCCTCTTCGATTTTCTCCGCCTGCGCGATAAGCTGCTTGACCCGCTCCTTCTGTGCCGGATCGGCGGGACGATGGGCCGCGCCGACAAAGCTGTCATTGGCGTAATCCCCGGTGTTGATCGCTCCCATGCGGTAGAGCTCGCGGAAGAGGACCGCGGAAAGAAGATGGTTGATGGCGAACGGATCGTTGGGATGGCGCGCCGCGATCTTCTCGAATTCGCTGACGGCCGCATCATATTCAAGGTTGTAGTAATGATCGACCGCTACCTCACTCAGGGGATCGGCCGGCCGAATGGTCATGGAGAGAGATGGGTCCGCGGCCGACGCAGCGCGCAAAGGGAGGGCCGCAAGCAGGACGACGAGAGTGAGAATCGGCCTTGCTCTGGCGCGCCAAACAAAACGGAAAAGAAGCCTGGAGGAGGTCAAGCGAACTTTAGTGTACCCGATTGCGATGCCAGGCTCGTGATCCGGGCAGCCTGGCAGACATAGGTCCGCGTTGCCGGGCGGGAATCAAGCCGGGTACCTGCAAAGTGGCGGAAAATGGGGCAGGATAGAAGGGAATTTCGGGTTTGATTAGGTAATTCTTGCCCTTGAGCGGCTTTCCCTCCCCCATAGCCGCAGCGGAAGTGCTTATTTTCTAATAATTTGCTTTGGTGATTGGCGTGCCAGAACAAAATCTTATCAAGAGGCAATCGCTTATGGCAGAGGTCGTCAACCCCGCGCGGCAGCAATTCTGGCAGCCCCCGGCTACCGATGTGACAGCGGCGCAGGAGCGCAGCGAAACTTGCGCCGAGTGCCGCACCGAGTTCATTGTCGGGTCGCGGTACTGCCATCGCTGCGGGGCCAGCCGGCCGATCAACGTTGCCGCCCGTATGGCTGCGGAGGTACCCGGGGTGGCTGAGTTCACCAGACTTGGAAAGCGCCTTGGCCTGCCGATGCCGTCTCTCATTGCCTTCTTGTTTGGCGCCTTCGGCCTGATCGCGGCGTTGAGCGTGGGGATCATCTTCACCGCTCACAATACTCTGGATTGGCAAGCGATCCAGCTCTGGCGGATCGAGTGGCTGCTGGCCGGAATCGCCGGATTCGCCGCTGGCCTGCTGCTAAAGAAGACCTCGTAGAAATCCTCCCGAAGAACTCGCTTACTTTCCCAGGATTCCCAGTTTCACTCGAGCTAGCTCCTTCACGCTCGACGTAAATCAGTTCCGCAGGTGGGCGTGTTCTTGCTCTGGAGCGACGGCGGCGGGGCGCCGTTGCTGGTCCATGCGATAAAGATGGTGGAGTGGACCGTTGCCCTGGCCGAGCGGCTGGGCATTCGCAATGGCGGAAGAAACGTAAGCCTTCGATAGGAGAACCGCCTCGGGCAGCCCCCGCTCTTGCGCAAGATGGCAGGCCAGCGCCGTCGAGAAGGCG
>Ga0187781_10000870_pt1 | contig 22214 bp, 17 predicted proteins | sample 0715_SJ02_MP02_2_FD_132447 | JGI IMG/M metagenome (GOLD analysis project Ga0187781, IMG submission 132447) | Tropical peat soil microbial communities from peatlands in Department of Meta, Colombia - 0715_SJ02_MP02_20_MG | ecosystem: Environmental > Terrestrial > Soil > Wetlands > Peat | place... | reverse complement strand
GGTGAAGCAGCAAGTCGGCGAGACGATGCCCATCGATCGCGGCCTAGTACCGCTCGAGCGTAAGGCAGTTGGCAATACTCGTAGCAAAGTTTTACTTTTGTTCCGTACTTTGCGCCCTTGTGCAATGTCCCTTCGCCTAAAATGAGACTTCGGTCTTCGCTGCCATGTATCTGCGAGCGGCCAGCGGTGATTCGCGGGCGGCTTGGATCGATTTATTAACTCCTGTCAAAGCGATCGCGATGAATGACAGCGCATCCACAACGTCATCGGTTTACAGCGGTGCGCGAAATGCCCTGCGCAGACGCTGGCCTTTAGCGGTCCTCGTCGCCGCGTTGGTCATCGGTATTGCTGTCTGGATTTTTCATAAACCGGCCGAATCGACTACCGCGCCTTCCGATGAGGCATCTCGGCGCGCGGGGCGTGGTCCTCGTGATAGCGACGTGGTGCCCGTGGGGGTCGCGAGTGTCACCAAACAAGACATCAAGGTTACGGAAAACGCGTTGGGGACCGTTACGCCATTGGCCACAGTGACGATACAGGCGCAGGTTAGCGGTCAGCTGACCCAGGTGGCGTTCGTGGAAGGTCAGCGGGTGAAAAAGGGCGATTTACTGGTGCAGATCGATCCTCGCCCGTACGAGGCGGCACTTGCGCAAGCGGAAGGCCAGTTGGCGAAAGACCAGGCGGCGCTGCAAGAAGCGCAGATGGACCTTCTGCGCTATGAGGAACTGGTGCAAAAAAAATCAATCATGCGCCAACAGGCCGAGGATCAAAAATGGATCGTCCAGCAGGACGTAGCAGCGGTGCGAGTTGACCAGGCGCAGGTGGATACGGCTCGCATCAATCTTGGCTACTGCCGAATCGTGGCACCGACAGATGGCCGCATCGGGCTGCGCTTGGTGGATCCGGGCAACATCATCCAGGCCGGCAGCGGCACGGCAAACCTTGCGGTCATAACCCGCATGCAACCGATGACCGTTGTCTTTGCTCTGCCCGAGGACGACCTTCCCGCGGTGCTGGCCCGCCAGCATACCGGGGCGAAGCTGCAGGTGCAGGCTTACGATCGCAGCGGAACACGCCTGCTCGACACGGGCGCCTTGCTGGCAATCGACAGCCAGATCAACACGAGCACTGGCACGGTAAATCTGAAGGCACAGTTTTCCAACGCCAACGAGAGCTTGTTTCCTAATCAGTTCGTCAATGTCGTCCTGCGTATCGACGTGCTCGCGGGTGCTGTCGCGGTGCCAAGCGCAGCGATCCAACGCGGATCCAAGGGTACCTTTACCTACGTGGTCAAGACGGATAAGACGGTGGCGATGAGGCCGGTCAAGATTGGTCCGACCGACGGCACTATGGTGGCGGCCCTCTCGGGCTTGGAAGCCGGTGAGCGGGTGGTAACCGACGGCGCGGACAAGCTGCGCGACGGTATGAAAGTGAGCGTTACGGCGGAGAACTGAGCGATGAACCCGTCGCGCCCGTTCATCGAGCGGCCGGTAGCAACGTCGCTGCTCATGATCGCGATCCTGCTCTCCGGGATCCTCGCATTTCGCTTCCTGCCGCTGTCGGCGCTACCGGAGGTCGACTACCCGACGATCCAAATCCAGACGTTCTACCCAGGCGCCAGCCCCGACGTCATGAGCACGTCGGTTACCGCTCCACTGGAAGTGCAGCTCGGACAAATGCCTGGCCTCACGCAGATGTCCTCGTCGAGCTCCGCGGGTGCATCGGTGATCACGCTGCAGTTCAGCCTGGCGCTGAATATCGACATTGCGGAACAGGAGGTGCAGGCGGCAATCAATGCGGCGGGCAACTTGCTGCCTGCCGATCTGCCGGCCCCGCCCATCTACGCGAAGGTCAATCCGGCCGATGCGCCGATTCTCACCTTGGCACTGACTTCCAAGACGATGGCGCTAACCAAGGTCGAAGATCTGGCCGATACGCGGCTTGCACAAAAAATCTCTCAGCTCCCCGGCGTGGGTCTGGTGAGCATCAGTGGCGGCCAACGCCCTGCGGTGCGCATCGCCGCTGACCTGCGCAAACTGGCCGCTTACGGCCTGAACATCGACGACCTGCGCACCACGATCTCCAACGCCAATGTGGACACGCCCAAGGGTAACTTCGATGGGCCGATGCGCTCGTACACCGTAAATGCCAACGATCAGCTGCAAAGCGCCGACGATTATCGAAACCTGGTCGTTGCCTACCGCAATGGCTCACCGGTTCTGTTGTCGAGCGTGGCAAACGTAATCGACGGGGCGCAAAACGACAAGCTGGCGGCTTGGAGCGGCGATACGCCCGCAGTGATCATGAACATTCAGCGTCAGCCCGGCGCCAACGTGATTGCCGTTGTCGATGGCATCAAGTCGCTGCTGCCGCAATTGAAGGCGTCACTGCCGCCGGCAATCGACGTGGCAGTGCTAAGCGATCGCACCGTAACCATCCGGGCATCGGTACAGGACGTCGAGCTCGAATTGGCAACGGCCGTAGGCCTTGTGGTTCTCGTGATCTTCCTGTTTTTGCGCAATCTGCCAGCGACCGTCATTCCGGCTCTGTCGGTTCCCCTTTCGCTGGTTGGCACGTTCGGTGTGATGTACCTGGTGGGATTTAGCATCAACAACCTGACATTGATGGCGCTGACGATCGCCACGGGTTTCGTGGTCGATGATGCGATCGTGATGATCGAGAACATCGCGCGATTCCTGGAGGTCGGCGATTCGCCGCGGGAGGCTGCGCTAAAGGGCGCAAAGCAAATCGGCTTTACGATTGTTTCGCTGACCGTATCGCTGATCGCGGTGCTCATTCCTTTACTGTTCATGAAGGACGTGGTCGGACGGCTGTTTCGCGAATTTGCCATAACGCTGGCGGTCACCATTTTGATCTCGGCGGTCGTTTCTCTCACGCTAGTACCGATGATGTGCGCCAAGATTCTGCGCTCCCGCCGACACGAGCCGGGCGAGCCAGCCCCCGAACATGGCGTGTATGCAACCGGATGGTATGGCGCGGTATTGCGCGCCTACGCGCGCACGCTCGATTGGGTACTCGGGCACCATGCGCTGGTGCTGATCGTCGCAGCCGGCACGCTCGTGCTCACGGTTCTGCTGTATGTGCTTATCCCCAAGGGCCTGTTTCCGGTGCAAGACACCGGCCTGATCCAGGGCATTTCGCAGGCGCCCGCATCGATCTCGTTTTCGGAAATGGCGACTCGCCAACGTTCCTTAGGTTCGATCCTCTTGCGCGATCCCGACGTAGACACCGTGTCCTCGTTCATTGGCGTGGACGGCACCAACATCACGCTTAACAGCGGGCGCTTTTTGATTGGACTAAAGCCGCACGCGCGGCGCCACTCCAGTGCAAGCGATGTGATTCGCCGGCTAAATGCCGCGACCGCCCCGGTTGCCGGCATTCGCTTGTACATGCAGCCGGTGCAGGATCTGACGATCGACACGACGGTGAGCCGCACGCAGTACAACTTCGTTTTGGAGGACGCGAACCCGGACGAAATCGAATCGTGGACGCCCAAACTCATTGAGCGTCTGAACGAATTGCCGCAAATTGAGGATGTGGCAAGCGACTTGCAGCAGCGCGGCCTGGCCGCATATGTAACGATTGATCGGGCAACGGCGGCGCGCTTTGGTATCACACCGGCCACGGTCGACAACGCGCTGTACGACGCCTACGGCCAGCGCATCGTTTCGACGATCTTCACGCAGACCAACCAGTATCGCGTGATTCTCGAAGCCGATCCCCTCTCACAGCAGTCGCCTTCGAACATTTTCGAGGTGTACCTGCCTTCCTCGACGTCGTCCACCGGCACGGGACAAGTTCCCCTTTCCTCGATCACGACGATTACCGAGACGAAGCTGCCGCTACAAATCAATCACCTTGGCCAGTTTCCCTCTGCCGGGGTGTCTTTTAACCTCGCGCCGGGCATCTCTCTTGGCGAGGCGGTCGCAAGTATCGAACGGGCGATGCAGGACGTGGGGCGCCCCGCCAGCATGTTCGTCGTCTTCCAGGGGGCGGCGCTGGCTTTTCAGCAGGCGCTGAGCAACGAGGTGTTTTTGCTGTTGGCAGCAATTGTCACGGTGTACATCGTGCTGGGCGTTCTTTACGAAAGTTATGTGCACCCGTTGACAATCCTCTCGACACTTCCCTCGGCGGGGATCGGAGCGCTGCTTGCGCTAATGCTGGCGGGCGATGATCTGGGCATCATCGGCATCATCGGCATCGTGCTGCTAATCGGCATCGTTAAGAAAAACGCGATCATGATGATTGACTTTGCCTTGGAGGCCGAACGCGAGCAGGGCAGGGCGCCGGTTGACGCGATTCGCCAAGCCTGCCTGTTGCGGCTGCGGCCGATCCTCATGACGACCATGGCGGCCATCTTCGGCGCTTTGCCGCTCATGCTGGGCATGGGAGTAGGTTCAGAGTTGCGCCATCCTCTTGGTCTGACGATCGTCGGTGGCCTGATTTTGAGCCAGTTGCTGACGCTGTACACCACGCCCGTAATTTATCTGGGGTTTGACTGGCTCGGCCGGACCGTGCGCGCACGCCTCTCGGGCCAAGGCGAGGGGCAACTGGAAGTGGACTCGGCGCGATGAGCCTCGCGGAAGTATGCATCCGGCGCCCGATCGCCACGACGCTGCTGACGGCGGGAGTCGTTTTGGCAAGTGCGATCGGTTTTGTGCTGCTTCCGGTTGCTCCGCTTCCGCAAGTGGATTTTCCAACCATCTCCGTGTCTGCGACATTGCCAGGCGCGAGCCCCGAGGTGGTCGCCAACAGCGTGGCCACACCACTGGAGCGCCATTTGGGAATCATTGCCGACGTCACCGAAATGACGTCGTCCAGCACGGTGGGGCAAACCCGTATCACGCTGCAATTTGGATTGGACCGCGATATCGACGGTGCTGCCCGCGACGTGCAAGCGGCCATCAATGCCGCGCGCGTAGATCTGCCGGCGAACCTGCGCAGCAACCCAACCTATCGCAAGGTCAATCCGGCCGACTCGCCCATCTTGATCCTGTCGATGACCTCGCCGACGCTAAGTCGCGGGCAGATCTTTGATGCTGCCTCCTCGGTGTTGCAGCAAAAGTTTTCGCAAATCAGCGGTGTGGGACAAGTCACGCTCGGCGGCTCGGCGCTGCCCGCGGTACGCATCGAACTTAATCCGACAGCACTATATAAGTACGGCATCGGTCTGGAGGACGTGCGGGCGGCGCTTGCTTCGGCCAACGCCCACGCGCCCAAGGGCGCAGTCGAGGGCAACGGCCTTCATTTCCAGATCTACGACAACGACCAGGCCAATCACGCCAACGACTATGCACCACTGATCGTCGGATGGCGCAACGGCGCGTCGGTGCGTCTTATGGACGTGTCCGACGTCATCGATTCGATCGAGAACATCCGCAATGATGGCATCGCCGATGGCAAGCCCGCGGTGCTGGTGATTTTGTACCGTCAGCCCGGCGCCAACATCATCGAAACGGTCGAGCGCGTCAAAGCGGCGTTGCCGTTCTTGCGCGCCTCGATCGCAGGGGACATCGATTTGCAGGTCGCCGTGGATCGTTCCACGACAATCCGGGCCTCGCTGCGCGACATCGAAGCCTCGGTGCTGCTGGCGATTACCCTGGTAATTGGGGTCGTGTATGTCTTTTTACGCACTCCCTCCGCGACCCTCGTGCCAGCAGTAGTTGTGCCGTCATCGCTGATCGGCACTTTCGGTGTCATGTACCTGTGCAATTACAGCTTGGACAACCTCTCGCTGATGGCGCTGACGATCGCAACCGGCTTTGTCGTCGACGATGCAATCGTCGTAATGGAGAACATCACGCGTCACGTCGAGCAAGGCATGCCCAGGATGCAGGCCGCGTTGCTCGGCGCGCGCGAAGTCTCCTTTACGGTGGTGTCGATGAGTCTGTCACTCGTCGCGGTTTTTACGCCGATTCTGCTGATGGGAGGCATCATCGGTCGTTTGTTTCGCGAATTCGCACTGACCTTGTCCTTCGCAATTTTTGTTTCGATGGTGTTTTCGCTCACGACCACGCCAATGATCTGCGCCTACTTGCGGCACCCTCCCAAGGATCGGCCGCTATCGCGTTTTCATCGCCTGTGCGAGCGTTGGTTTGACCTGGTGCATGATGCCTACACCCGCTCGCTCACTCGTGTTGTTGCGCACCCGGTGCTGGTGGTTTGCTTTCAAATAGCGGTGCTCGCAATTGGCGGGGTGCTCTTTGCCATCGTGCCGAAAGGTTTCGTTCCCCAGGAAGATACGGGTCAGATCATGGGAGGCATACAGGCGGATCAAAGTATTTCCTATCAGCTGATGAGCAAGAAATTGCATCAGTTCAGCGCGATATTGGAAAAAGAGCCAATGGTCGACCACGTCGTCGGCTTCACGGGTGGGGGTCAGACGAATTCGGGTTACATGTTCGCGGCCCTAAAGCCGCGTAGCGAGCGTACGGAGTCCTCGGATCATGTTATTGCGCGCTTGAGTAAGGACCTGGCCCTGATACCGGGAGCGAATCTGTTCTTGCAGTCGGGACAGGACATTCGCATGGGCGGGCGACAGAGCAACGCACAATATCAATTCACGCTGCAGGACACCGACCTGGAGGAACTGTACCAATGGGGACCAAAGATCCTGCAGGCAATGCGGCGTATTCCGCAGCTCACCCAGGTCAATTCGGACCAGCAGCAAGGCGGTTTGGAGGCGGACCTGACGATCGATCGCGCCTCCGCAAGTCGTCTGGGCCTGACGGTCAGTCAAATTGACAACACGCTGTACGACGCCTTTGGCCAGCGACAGGTGTCGACGATCTACAACCCGCTGAACCAGTACCACGTCGTCATGGAAGTTGCGCCCAAGTACTGGCAGGACCCTTTGACGCTCAAGGACGTGTTCATCAGCACGGCCGGCGGTGCCGTCGGTGGTACCCAGTCCACGAATGCCGTGGCTGGAACCGTTGTCGGCGCTAACCAAACCAGTTCGGCTTCAGCCATCGCGCAAGACACGTTGCGCAACTTGGCCACCAACCAGATCACTGCGAGCGGGCGCTCGACTGCGTCTACGGGGTCGGCGGTGAGCGCTTTTTCCGAGACGATGGTGCCGCTTGCCGCCGTCACGCACTTCGAGCCCGGCAAAACGCCGCTCGCGGTCAATCACCAGGGAATTTTTGTCGCGAGCACGATCTCGTTTAACCTCGTCCCAAGCGCCTCGCTCAGTCAGGCCGTTGCATTGGTCCACAAAGAGATGCAAAACCTCGGTGTGCCGCCCACGCTGCGTGCTTCCTTTCAGGGCACAGCCCGCGCCTTTCAAGAGTCGCTGGCCAATGAACCGGTGCTGATCGCCGCCGCGCTGGCGGCCATCTATATCGTATTGGGCATCTTGTATGAGAGCACGATTCATCCCATAACGATCATGTCAACGCTGCCGTCGGCAGGCGTCGGTGCGATCCTCGCCTTGCTGATTTGCGGCCTGGAATTTGACATTTTTTCGCTGATCGGCATCTTTTTATTGATTGGAATCGTTAAGAAAAATGCCATCATGATGATCGACTTTGCGCTTGCCGCTCAGCGCCAGGAGGCAATGTCCGCGCATGACGCAATCCTTCGCGCGTGCGTGCTGCGCTTTCGCCCCATAATGATGACGACCGTTGCAGCGATGTTCGGCGCACTGCCGCTTGCGCTGGGCACGGGGGAGGGGGCCGAACTGCGCCGTCCACTGGGCATCACCATCATCGGCGGATTGATGCTGAGCCAGTTGCTTACGCTGTACACCACACCGGTTACGTATCTGGTCCTGGATCGATTGCGCGGCTGGATCAGTCGCAAATGGCGGCGTGGCGACAGCGGCGCCCTTGCCGTGACGCAAAGTCGAACCGCGACGTAGGTGCCCGGCGTACATGAAGTTCGCTAAATTTGCTTTTCCGACGATTGCCATGAACATCCCATACGGCATTCGCATTTTGATGCTCGTGGCAGCAAGCGCTCTGACGTCGTGCGTGTCGATTGGACCCGACTACCATCGACCCAGTGCACCGACACCGCAGAGTTTCAAAGAACTTGGCGATTGGAAGCCTATCGAGCCCAAGGCCGCGGCAAGCGATCTGGCATGGTGGTCGGTCTACAACGACCCCAAACTCGATGAGCTCGAGCGCCAGGTAGCCGTGTCAAACGAATCCCTGAAAGCCAGTGAGGCCAACTATCGCCAGGCGCTGGAACTCGTTGCCGAAACGCGCGCGGGGTATTGGCCAACGGTTAGCGCCAATGCGTCGGCGCAGCGCGCACGTGTGGAGTCCTCACCGCCTGGCACGCATTACGTAAACAACCAATTCAGTCCGGCACTCGCAGCGAGCTGGGCGCCCGATATCTGGGGCAAGATTCGCCGCGCGGTGGAAAGTAGTGCAGCCAGTGCGCAGGCCAGCGCCGCGGATCTGGCCGCGGCGCGGCTGTCCTTGCAAAGTTCGCTTGCGACCGATTACTTTATGCTGCGCATTGACGATGAACTTAAACGCCTATACGAGGCGACAGTAAAGGCCTACCAAGAAACGCTCGATATTACGCGCAACCAGTTTGAGGCCGGCACAGCAGCAGAGACCGATGTGATCACGGCCGAGACCCAGCTCCTGGGCGAGCAAGCGCAGCTCATCGGCGTAGGCGTGCAGCGAGCGCAACTCGAGCATGCCATTGGGGTGCTCATCGGCAAGACGCCCGATCAGTTTTCAATCGAACCCGTGCCGTTCACACGCAACGTTCCGGTAGTACCGGTGGGTATGCCCTCGGCACTACTGGAGCGACGGCCCGACATCGCCGCAGCCGAGCGTGCCGCTGCGGCGGCGAGTGCACAGATCGGTGTGGCGATCGGCGCCTACTATCCGAGCATCACGCTGACGGGCTCCGTCGGGTATGCGAGCAGCGCAGTAGCTGGCCTATTGCAGACGGCCAACTATGTCTGGGCCGCCGGCACCCAAATTTCAGAGACCCTCTTTGAGGGTGGGTTGCGCGCGGCCCAGGTGGGTGCGGCAAGGGACGCGTACGACTCTGCCGTCGCGACCTACCGACAGACCGTTTTGAGCGCCTTTCAGCAAGTCGAGGACGAGCTGGCCGCGCTGCGTATTCTTGAGCAGCAAGAAGAGGTGCTCAAACGCACGGTGGAATCGGCGCGCGAAGCGGTACGACTGACCGTTTACCAGTACGAGGCAGGGACGGTTGCATATACCAGCGTTGTCACTGTCCAAGCGATCGCGCTTGCCGACGAGCAAAGCCTGCTGACAACCTTGGGAAGTGAACTTAGCGCGAGCGTGGCGCTGGTTGCCGCGCTGGGTGGCGGGTGGAACAACCAGATGTTACTTGAGGGATCATCTGGACACGAGAAGGGCGCTGCTCACTGATTGCGTGGCACGAGCGCTCGCTCGCACGTGATTTGGTCCCACTGGGGCGGCCCACCCGACGCCCACCGTTCGTTGCTGGCGCAGGACCAAGCCCTGGGGCAGCCGCTGGCACAGCCGAGTCTGCGAATTGGGCCGCAGAGGCCGCAACTCAGACTACCGCCTGTGCCAGTCTAAGCCGCCTCATTGCGTGGGCGGTGGTCCAGGAGGGCCGCCAGCCTGTGGCGGCGGCACCGCCGGTACCGCACGCCAGCCACTAGGGCAACTTTGCACTTGCGGGTAATAGCCCTGGGCAGCATCGCAGTAGTACCAAGTTTGTTGCGGCGCTGGCATCGCACCGTAGGACGGCGCGACGTCCGCGGGCGGCGGATAAGCCGAATAGGGATAGGCAGACGCCCACCAATACGGGTAGCCCCAGGCATAATAGGGCCACCAAAGACCGGCGTTGAACCACCACCATCCGTAAACGCCGCCATGCCAGCCATGTAACCAGTGCCCGCCACCGCCACGCCAGGCAGCACGCATTGGGGGTACGCCGCCGCCGTGCCAAGCCCCAGCGGCTGCGTGCATGCCGCCACCGTGCCAGGCCCCGGACGCGGCGTGCATGCCGCCACCGTGCCAGGCCGCTTCATGCATGCCGCCAGCGTGGCCGCCGGCATGGCTTGAGTGCCATTGGCCATGACTTGCAGCGTGCATACTCTCGCGCGCTCCAGCCGGTGCCACAGCAAGAGCGGCTGTACACAGCACGGCACTGATTCCCAGACGGTATCCCATTGGCGGCTTTTTGGTCTGCATACGCGTTTTCATGACTTGCCTCCCTAACAACGCACCCGGCTACAGCGCGATGGTCTATTTAGGCGACGCAGTGCTGGGCGTTTGCGACAAGGTCATTTTGCTACCGCTGGCGGGTATTTCGCGGTGCAATTGCGTAACGGTTGTGACAGGACGTTTCCAGCCCCCCGTGCGGCGGCGGCGCCAGGGGTGCTAGCAAGCGCAAAAAGCGCGGCTTTGCGATCGGCATCACTGGTTTTTTGGGGTGCCGCGGATGCCTGGTACACGAGGCGCGCACGGCGCAATCAGTGTGCGTCACTAACGGCAGCGCCCGGACGCCCGCGCTGGGGCTTTGCTAACCAAATAAAGACAACGAGCAGCATGAACAGCGCCGCCGAAAGGTAAAAAAGTTCATCGGCCGCCAAAGTGTAGGCCTGCACATCAATCAGGCGGTTCATCAGCCCCAGAGTCTGTTCTTGGGTGAAACCTTGGGTCTGCAGCTGCGCACCGAGCTGCGCCGAAACCGCACCGTAATCGCTGATTCCCTCGGCGAGCTGGCTATGGTGAAGTTGCGCCCGATTGTCCCAGAGCGTTGTCGTGATCGATGTTCCGAACGCGCCCGCCGTCATGCGAAAGAAGTTTGACAGTCCTGTGGCGGCAGGAATTCGCTCGGGACCCAATCCGGACAGCAAGATAGTCGTCAGCGGAACAAACATGAACGCCACCGCGACGCCCTGCAAGATGGCTGGCAGGACGATGGTGAAGTAATCGGCGTCCGTTGAGAACCACGAACGCATCGTAAGTACGATGGCAAAGACGACAAAGGATGTGCTTGCCAAAAAGCGTGGGTCAAACCGCGCGACATTGCGCCCGACCCAGGGTGAAAGAAAAAACGCCAGCACACCCACGGGTGCCAGGACTAGCCCGGCGTCGGTGGCCGTGTATGCCATGTACTGTTGCAGCCACAGCGGTATGAGTACGACGTTGCCGAAAAAAAGCCCATAGGCCAATGCGAGGGCGCCGGTGCCAACTGCGAAGCCGCGTCTGCGAAACAAGGACAGGTCGACGACAGGATGCGCCTCGGTAAGCTCCCAGATGAGAAACACGACCAATCCGACAACCGCGATTATGGCGAGCGCCACGATCTCATTGGACTCGAACCAGTCCAGCTCCCGGCCCTTGTCGAGCATGATTTGCAAAGCGCCGACCCAGACCACCAAAATGCCAAGCCCCACAAAATCGACCGGCAAGGACTTGGTGGCTGTCTCTCGTTTTCGATACACGCTCCAGGCAACCCAGCCGGCCGCCAGACCAACCGGCAAGTTGATGTAAAAAATCCAGGGCCAGGACAGATTGTCGGAAATCCACCCACCCAGGGGCGGTCCGATGATGGGCGCCACCAGTGTCGTCATGGCCCACAGTGCCATGGCAGTGCCGGCCCGCACCGGCGGATAGCTCGAAAGCAACAGCGCCTGCGATAGCGGGATCATCGGACCTGCCACCGCGCCCTGCATTACGCGAAACGCAATCAGCATCTGCAGGTTCGGCGCAAGCCCGCACAACAGAGAGGCCAGGGTAAATAGCAAGGTCGCCGTCAGAAAAATTCGCACCTGACCAAAGCGCTGTGCAAGCCAACCGGTAAGGGGAACGGAGATTGCACTGGCCACCGCGAAAGAGGTGATGACCCAAGTGCCTTGGGTTGGACTTACGCCGTTGTCGCCCGAGATAGCCGGAATCGACACGTTGGCGATGGACGTGTCGAGCACATTCATGAACGTTGCGAGCGACAGGGCAATCGTTCCAGCAATCAGTCGGCCGCCCTGCAGGGGCGCTAGCTGCGAGGGTGCCGCACCCGCCCCCGTGCGTGCTGCTCCACGGGCCTCGTTGGCATCGCCCGCTGCGCCCTGGCTGCTATTGGCGCTGTCGGCCATGATTTGCTGATTCTTATGTTACGGCTGGATCGCCACCGCAGGCGAACTGCCTGCGCCAACGCTCGGTGCACTGTTGCCGGCAATAATGCGATCAACCAGTGCTTGGGCCTCCCGTTCTCCGCCATCAAAGACCTCGGTGCGATTGTCCGGCGAAGCCTCGTTATGCGCAGAAACCAGGGCGCCGCCGCGGTCACGCACGTCCACCGTCGCGCGCATCGAGAGGCCGACCCGCAACGGATGATCGCGCAGCTCCTTCGGATCGAGCGCGATTCGAACCGGAACTCGCTGCACGACCTTGATCCAATTGCCCGTGGCATTTTGCGCGGGCAACAGCGCAAACGCCGCCCCCGTGCCCGCTCCAAGGCCTATGATGCGACCGCGATATTCGGCGCGGCTACCGTAGACGTCGGCAATTAACCGCACGGCTTGACCAATGCGCATGTTCTCGAGCTGGACCTCCTTGAAATTCGCGTCGACCCAGAGATTTTCCATTGGCACCAGTGCCATGAGCGCCGTGCCCGGCGAAACTCGCTGGCCGACCTGCACGTTGCGCCGCGCGATCTGTCCGCCCACGGGCGCAAGAATTTCACTGCGTTTAAATGCCAAAAAGGCCTCGCGCAAACGGGCCGCGGCTGCTAGCACATTGGGATGCGAAGACACGCGGGTGCCGGCAGTCAAGGAGCGGTTCGAGGCGAGCTGCTCTCGCGCACTGGCCAGCGCTGCTTTGGCGCTTGCGACGCCCAATTCGGCGTGCCGGATCTCTTCAGCGGAGACCACACCCGTGTTTTGCACCTCACGGCGGCGTTCCAGGTCGTCACTGGCGCGCTCGAGCTCTGCTTCGCGCAAGGAGACATTGGCCTGCAGAACTTCGTTGTTGGCGTAGAGCGTGCGGGTCTCGCGTACGGCCTGCGCCAGCTGGGCTTCGCGGCCCAGCAAATCGATGTGCGCGTCGGCCGGATCAAGGCGCACCAACATTTGTCCGGGGGTTACGGTATCTGTCTCGTCGGCCCCGATCGCGATGACGGTACCGCTGGTTTGCGGCGTAATCGTTACCACGCGCCCACCGACATATGCGTCGTCGGTTTCCTCATAGTTGCGGGCCACTAAGAACCAATACAGCGCCGCGCCAATGGCCACGACCGTGAGCACCAGTGCGGTAAGAATTAGCGCTGGACGACGGACCGCACCGAACTGGCGCGCGCGATCGTGCGCTGCGCCGTGCTCCGAGCTGTTGCGATCGACATTCACATCTGTGTCTGGTTGTGCCATGGGAAGAAATCTCCAGCTGCGTGACCGCTCTACGGGAACGCGTCACTCGACCTTAGCGCTCGGCGGCGCTTGTTAAGGGGTGTTCATCCGGGTGCGCCGACGTGCGCGGCTCGGGCGCTCCCGCCTCATCGCGGAACCCACCACCCAATGCCAGCGCTAGCGAGACATCCAGCGCTGCGGCGCGCGCATCCAGCTCCACCTGTGCGCGGCGCTGTACCAGTACGCCGCCCTGCGCCGTAAGGACGGTGAGGTAGTTCCCCAAGCCCGCCTCGTAGCGGATCGAGGCAAGTTCAAAAGCCGCCTGGGCGTGTTCGGTTGCAAGGGCTTGCTGCTCGCGTTGACGCTTAACCGCTGCAATCGAACTCACCGCGTCGGCGACCTCGCGCGCGGCTTGCAAAATTGTCTCGTTGTAGGCGTCGATAGCCGCGTCAACTTCGGCGCTGGCCGAACGCAGATGCGCCCGCAGTGCCCCGCCCTCGAAAATAGGCAGATGTATTGCCGGGCCGATTTGCCACGTGCGGCTTCCGTATTCAAACAGCCGCTGCGTTGTGAGCGAATTCAGTCCGATAAGCGCGACCAAGTTGATGTTCGGATAAAAATCGGCGCGCGCTGCCTCTACGCCGCTCATGGCGGCAAGTACCCGGCGCTGTGCAGCCGCTACGTCCGCGCGGCGTGCCAACAGGTCCAACGGCAGGGCGGCTGGGGGAACCAGGGTACCGTCGTCGGGAAGCTGGGCGGTGACCGCGCCGGCAGCTTCGGGCCCCTTGCCAGCCAAAACGGCCAAGGCATGGCGTGCCAGCGCAATTTGTTCGTCGGCGCGATCGATATCGACGCGAATCTCAGGCACGGTTACCTCGGCCAGGCGGCGCTCGACCTGGGTATCGAAACCGGCACTAACGCGCCTGCGTACCAGTTCGAGCGTTTGCTTGCGCGCGGTTTCGATTTCAACGGCAATTTTTCTCGCGCGTTGCGCGCGGGCAAGTTCAAAGTAGGCGTGACCGATTGCCCCGGCCAGTCGTATGCGTGCTAGTTCGCGATCGATCGCGCTGGCTTGGGCGCTGGAGCGTGCGGCATCCGTGCGCGCGGCAAGGCGCCCGAAAAGATCCAACTCCAGCGCTCCTGATAAATCGACGTCATTGATTGTTCCGACCAACCCCGCCAGGGGCGGCGGAAAAATCCCGTTTCCCGAAATCCGTTGCGCTGTGGAATCGGCGCTGGCAACGACATTGGGAAATTGCGCCGCGCGTGTTGCGGCAAATAACGCCTGAGCCTGTTGCCAGCGGGCCGTCGCCTCATGCACTGTGGGGCTATCAGCCAAACCTGCCTCGACCCAGCGTGTTAACTCCGGATCGTTATACGCGGTCCACCAGGTCGTTGACGGCTGCGATGCCGACGGCGCCTCGGTGGGCTGCAGCGCGAGCTTGGCGGCAAGCTCCTGGGTCGTTGGCATCTTTTCGTGAGGCGCCAAAGAGGGATCGGACGCACAGCCGCCAAGCAAAACGGCTGCCAACCAAAGCGACAGCGCTCGCGCACCTCGAAGCGGACCACCAGCAATTGCCTGCGCGCGTGGCAATCTCGTGGCGTTCACGTTCACGGGCGGGTCTCCCGTTCTGAGGCGGCGCCATGTGCCGCGCGCCGCGCCGTCGCGAGCACTCGCTGCAAGAGCTCGCGCAGCTGGTCGACTTCCTCGCGCGTAAGGTCCGCCAAATGCGTATTGAGCACGTCGGCAATCACGTAGGGCACGATCGCCGCAGCTTTTTGCCCCTCCTCGGTTAGCTCGAGCTGTTGCACCCGCCGGTCATCCGTGCTTCGCACGCGACGCAGCAGGCCTTTGTCCTCGAGCCGATCGAGCATGCGCGTTGTGGCTCCCGCATCGCATCCCGCCCAGCGGGCGATGTGCGTTGCCGTGCCGGCCGGATGTCTTGAAAGCAGCAGCAGCGGTCGCCACTGCGCGTCGGTCAGGCCGTGTTCAGCCATGCGCACATCCAGGGCGCGAGAGATCAATTCCACGGTCCTCTTCATCAAATAGCCCACACTGTCTTCAGTGCGATATTGGTCGCCACGGTAATAGCCTGGACGCACGGAGGGCATCGCAGCGGATTTGGCTGACTTGCGTGCGGGCCGTTTACCGGACGACGAGCGCCGCTTCGCGACAGGCGTAGAGCTTTTGGGCATAAGATTGCGTGGGCAATTATTGACTAGGCAAAAATATACTTGCCTAGGCACCTATTGTCAAATGAGAAGCATCCATCCTCGCGGCGGGGCCATTTGCGCCGCCTAAGAAAACGCAAGAGGCCAGCTGGCGCTCGCGAATTGACGAACGCGGCCAATCGATTGGGGCCATCGTGTAAAATCCGCGCCCTTGCGCCCGTAGCTCAGTTGGATAGAGTACTTGGCTACGAACCAAGGGGTCGTGGGTTCGAATCCTGCCGGGCGCGCCAAATAAATCAAGGGCTTGCGGAGACGCAAGCCCTTTTACTATGACCCCTTGGTTTTTCGCCGGAATCCTCTAGAGCAAAAAATTGCGGCGGCAGCGATACGGCAATAACGCGCGGCGCTCTAGCACCGTCATTCCTCGGAATCTTCCTCGCGGTCGAGTTTCTGGCGCAAGACGCCAACGACTCGGTTTGCGATTTCGACGTCCTTGAGCGCCAGGCTCTCGCAAAGTGATTCGACCCAGGGCACCTGAAGGCGCATAGCGGACTCGAAGGTCCGCCGGCCTTTGTCCGTCAGGACGACGAGTTGCGCGCGCCGATGATGCGGGTTGGTTTCAAACGCAACGAGCCCAGCCGACTCCAGGTCGTTGACGATGCGCTGCACGTTCTGCCGGTTGGCGCCTAGATCCCGGGCAAGCCACGCAACCGGCTGGGCACGCTCAGCGTAGGCAATCGCGCCGAGTATTTGCCATCGTGCGCTCGTCAGGCGTAGTGACTCCACGAGGCGGTCGCCTGACCTCAATAGAAGGTTGTTTAGCCGGAAAACGGCGAGGATGAAATTGGTCGTGGCAGCGGCAGTGGGGGTCGGTTTGTTCTTTTCCATATGACACCATTAAAACGACTTGACATCATGATGTCTAAACGGTACGTTGTGCATCGTACCCCATGGACACCATACATTCAATATGAAAGGAACAGTCATGTCGCTGCTGCGCCCCTGGATCCCTCCTTCCCGATCGACCGCCAGCTTGCCGTCGAAGTTAGTCCCGTCGTGCTGTTGAACATTTTCACCCTCAACAAGGCCGACGAGCCAGCTCTTCTTCGAGCGTGGCAAGACGACGCGGAGTTTATGAAGCGGCAACCGGGGTTCATTTCGATCCAATTGCATCGTGCGATTGGAGGCGGCACGACATTTCTGAACTATGCGGTGTGGGAGTCCAATGCCCACTTCCGCGCTGCTTTCAGGAATCCCGAGTTCCAGTCGAAGCGGTCGCGATATCCGGCTTCTGCGGTGGCGACGCCGCACCTGTTCCAAAAAATCGCGGCGCCTGGCGTTTGCGTAGCCTGATTACGAGATCGAAGGAAACATCATGCCCAAACGTGCCCATTTCTTCGCAGGCATCCTCGCGACTGCCTGCATCGCCACCTTCTTTCTTTCCACCATTGTCGTGGAGGTCTTTGGCTCTCGTCCATCAGTGGCGAACCTGAAATCCTTGATCGTTATGCCCGGGCTTTGGATCCTGGTGCCTTCCATTGCGATCACGGGCAGCAGCGGTCTCTTTCTCGCGAAAACCCGCAAGGGCCGAATCGTAGATAGCAAGAAAAGGCGCATGCCGATCATCGCTGCGAACGGTCTTCTAATACTCATTCCGTGTGCAGTTGTTCTGAATCGATGGGCGGCCGCTGGCGCTTTCGACGCCACCTTCTACATCGTGCAAGCAGTTGAACTACTTGCCGGGGCGAGCAACCTGACGCTCATGGGCCTTAACATCCGCGATGGATTGCGACTTAGTGGTCGGTTACGCTCGTCAAGCGCCTCGGCGGTACGAGCGCGGACGCAATGATCGTTTGGAGTTGGTGTCGAAACGGGAAATCGCCGATCGGCCGGTACCGAGGATTCTCTTGGCTTTTGCGACGCGTTGCCTTACAATTTACGAATAGGTAAGGAGGTGTAGATGGAAGCAACGATGACGAGCAAGGGGCAGATCACGATCCCGGCCGAAATCCGCAAGGCGATGGGTTTGCGTGCGGGCGAGCGGGTGGTCTTTACCCGGCTCGACGATGGTACGACGGTTATCAGGGCCAAGACGCGCTCTGTCCTCGACTTGAAAGGAATGCTTGGCGCAGGCGCGAAGACGCCCGGCCGGCGCAAGGTGCGGATCGCCGAGATGAACATCGGCAAGCGCTGATGGCGAGCCTCGACACCAATGTGCTGGTGCGCTGGTTGATCAAGGACGACGAACGGCAACTGGCTGCTGTCCAGGCCATTTTCGAGACCGCCGCGCGCCATGAGCGTTCGTTGTTCGTCCCCTTGACGGTCACGCTCGAGTTCGAATGGGTGCTTCGGTCGAGGTACGGATTGGGCAAGACAGCGATCCTCGCGGTGTTCAACGCGCTCTTAGGGACACGTGAGATCGAGTTTCACGAGGAAGGCGCGGTTGAACATGCGATCCATGCGTACCGTCTCGGCCGTGCCGAGTTCGCAGATTGTCTGCACATGGGAATCTCCGGAGCCTTCGGCCGGAGCCCGTTGCGGACATTCGATATGGGCGCGGCGCGGCTTCCTGGAGTCGAACTGATTTTTGCGAGCTGAACATTGAAACTGTCGGATCCTTTTTTTTGCCTTATGGGGACGGCACACCATGGAAAGTGCCGCGATCTTGACCAACCGAGACTGGCTGCGCCGCAAACGTGCGGTGGAGAGGCTGGATTGCGGAGGGGACAAGCGCCGCAAGGATTTGATTGGTAAAGAGCTTTTGAAACCGGAATTCGCCTACCAACCAAGGGGTCGTGGGTTCGAAATCCTGCCGGGCGCGCCAAATAATCAAGCGCTTGCAGCGGTACAAGTCCTGTTCATTTTCGCTGGGCTCATGTCGGGCTAACACCCCGTCCCAGGGAAGGGCTGCAGCTGCGCCAACTCCAACTCCAGTCCGTTGCGTGTCATCGACGCAGACTTTCGTTATCCTGCTTCAGGATTCGGCACCCGCTTGGTGGAGCCATGCCGAGAGAACCCACAGGGAAGCTGCAGCATCACCTCGCCCTGACGGCGTTGCTGATTTTGCTCGGCGGCGGCAATTTAGCTCTTGCGCAGCAACCGGATGGGCGGAACGGCGCGTCCGAACCCGCACGCTACGACACGCCCAGGCCTCCGCGCGAGCACGATGTGCCGTACGGCGAAGTTGCGCGGATCCTGCAGTCGCGCTGCGTTGTCTGTCATGGTTGCTACGACGCGCCCTGCCAGCTCAAACTGACCGCCTGGGAGGGCATTGCTCGAGGGGCGAGCGCAGACCGGGTTTACGACGGCACGCGCCTGCGAGCCGCAACTCCGTCGCGGCTCTTCGAGGATGCTTTCAATGCATCGGCCTGGCGCGCCAGGGGGTTTCACCCCGTCCTGTGCGAGCGTGCGGGCGTGGACAATGTCGCCGGGAGCGTCCTTGCACAGATGCTGACGCTCAAGCAGCAGCACCCCCTTCCGGAGGCCAAGCTCCTGCCAGAAACGTTCGACTTGTCCATCAATCGGCCGCAGGTGTGCACGAACATCGACGATTTTCCCGAATTTGCCAGGAACCACCCATTGTGGGGCATGCCATTTGGCCTGCCGGAATTAGATCCGGTCGAAAGGGACGCACTGTTGCGCTGGATCCGTCAGGGCGCGCCGCGCGAGCCGGAGGAGCCGCTCACGCCTGTGCTGCTGGCGCAGATTTCGCAATGGGAAGAATGGTTGAACGACGGTGCGCCGAAACGGCAGTTAGTCGCCCGGTACATCTACGAACACCTGTTCCTGGGGCACCTCTATTTCGGCGACGACCTCTCGTATTTCAGGCTCGTTCGGTCGCGCACACCACCAGGCCAGCCGGTTGACCTCATCGCCACGCGGCGCCCATTCGATGACCCGGGCGTACCTCGGCCGTTCTATCGCTTCGTACCCTTGAAAGAGGCGGTCGTAAGCAAGACACACATGCCTTATCGACTCGATGGGGCAAGGATGGCTCTTTGGCGTCGCTTGTTTGAAGATGCACCATTTGCCGTGGAATCGCTACCGTCCTACCGGGCAGAGACTGCGTCGAACCCGTTCGCCACGTTTGTCGATTTACCGGTGCAATCCCGCTATCGCTTTATGCTGGATGAGGCGCAGTTCACTATCATGGGATTCATCAAAGGTCCGGTGTGTCGCGGGCAACAAGCACTGGATGTCATCGACGACCATTTTTGGGTGTTCTTCACGGATCCGGCGTTGATTGAGGAAACGGAGCAGGCCCAGTTTCTAGCGAGCAACAAGGAGAATCTGCAGTTGCCGGCGGAACTGGAAAGCGAGGCTCCCATTCTCGGGCATTGGATGACCTTCGCCGAGAGCGAGCGGCACTATTTGGCCGCCAGGGCCGCATTCGCCAGGGAGCACGGTGGCCAGATGATATCTGGAGGGGCGCGCGTGATCTGGGATGGGGACGGCGATCAGGGGCGCGCCAATCCCAACGTCGCGCTGACGGTATTTCGGCATTTCGACAGCGCGAGCGTCGAGCGCGGGTTGATCGGGGAAAAGCCCCAGACAACCTGGGTCGTCGGTTATCCGCTACTGGAACGTCTGCATTACCTGCTGGTCGCCGGCTACGACGTGTACGGCAATCTTGGGCATCAGCTCAGAAGCCGGCTATACATGGATTTTCTGCGCATCGAGGGTGAGCAGAACTTTCTTTCGCTTTTGCCGGATGACGCGCACATCGCGCTGGAGCGGCGCTGGTATCGCGATGCACCTAGGTGGACGCTCGACTACGTTGCGGCCAGCCACCTGCCAACAGGCAGCCGCGCCGATGCGGAACTTACAGGTTTGCCAGCGGATCAGGCCTACGCGAAGCTTCTCGCAAGGCTGCGCCAGCGCGCAGGAATGGCACTGGCACGTCAGTTCGATCTTCAGAATATCCCGTCCGGCGCGCTGCGCGAGGCGCTCGAAAAAATCCAAGGCGTGAGCGGCAAGAGCCTGCAATGGCTGCCGCAAACGGTCCTCATCAAGGTCACGCCGAAACGGGGAAAGCCGGTCTGGCTGAGCTTGCTGAACAACAGTGCACACAAAAACGTCGCCGAGATTTTCTTCGAAGATCGCCGCCGCTTGCCGGATGAAGACACGCTCACCCTGGCCAAAGGCTTTATCGGTGCATATCCGAATGCGTTCTGGACTGTCGACGAGGCGGATCTGCCCGAACTCACGACGCGGATTGCCGTGCTCGCCGGTGAAGCCGACTATGCCGCGCTGATGGACCGATTTGGCGTTCGGCGTACGAACCACAAGTTCTGGGAACTCAGTGACGAGGCGCACCTCGCCATGAAGAAACAGGACCCCGTGGACTTTGGTCTGCTCGACTATAACCGGCTTGAAAACCGCTAGAAAAAGGCGATGCTCGCCTGATCTTGCCAGGGCCTCAGCGCGCTTGGCGGCATGCGTATCTAAGCAAGGCTACTCAAGGGTCGGTGGATGGAGATGGCTTGCGCACCCGATCCGCAGGCGCCGCCATCGAGAGACGTTTCCTCGGCGGTTAACCGGAAAGGCAATCTCGCGAGCCACTATGCAAAGGCGATGTACGTTTGCAGGTTGAAGGGCAGGTAAGGAGGATTCATCATGCCAAGGAGGCTGGCAATCGCGGGAACCGTCATCTTGTTGGCGCTGGTCGCTTGGGCGCTCCTGGTCGAGAGCAATTCGTTTTCCATTGTGATCAACGGACGGGAGGTGACCGGGCCACTGAAAGGGGGAATCGGGGTCGCTGGGCTGGTCGCGGCGCTGGTCGCCGGATTCTGTGTTGCAATCATCCTGTTGTTTGTCTTCGCCGGAATGGGCGTGATCGTCCTCGGTTGCCTTGTGTTCGGGAGCTTGATTCTGGCTCTGACCGCATTCCCCTTTCTATTACCTTTGCTGATCCCGTTGGCCGTTCTCTGGTTATTCATTGCCATCACGAGAAACGCGAGTTCCTCGCCGTAAAAGGGCGGATTTCTCTGCAAGGGCCGCTCGAGGTGGTGATGGCTGCACGGTGCCGCATTCGTGACACGCCCAGACTGGGTGTGCCGCAAATGTGCCGTGGATAGACGGGACTGCGGATTGGCAGGCACCGCAAGTCATTGATTTAAAAGCATCCAATTAAGACCGAATCCGCCTTAACTCCGCTAGCAATTCGTCCTCGGAAGATCCGACAGGAAAGCGTTCCGTTACGCGCTTATCAAATACAGGACGCGCCTCCGCGAAAGGAGTTGGGTAGATATTGCGCAATCTGCGGCATTTCATTGGCCTGGCACGCAGAGAGGCCGTGAAATGCAACGAGCCCAATGGGCAAGTGCCGAGTTTGGATCGTGCGCGAAGTGGCAGTCATTGATGTCTGCCTTCTAGACGATCATCTCAACCGGCACCCGTTTCCCTTTTGAGCGGGCAGGTCGCTTCGGCCGTGCCAGCTTGAGCCAAGGTCGCACGTCCGGTCCAGATGAGCAAGCAGAAGTCCGGAATCGAGATGACCGCAATGCTTCCGACGGCGGTCGCCGCCGAGATGCCGCGGATAGCGGCCATGTTCCGGAAATGTCGACCCACAGCGGCCAAAACGTTTTTCGAAAAGCGGCCGCAGCGACCCCGAATAGCGGACCAAGTGCAATGAAGAGTTGTCGCAGCCTCGTGTATCCTCCGCCCGGGCAACAATCCAACCAGGAAGGCGCTGCGCCTTGCGGACGGGTTT
>Ga0187781_10000869_pt1 | contig 22233 bp, 18 predicted proteins | sample 0715_SJ02_MP02_2_FD_132447 | JGI IMG/M metagenome (GOLD analysis project Ga0187781, IMG submission 132447) | Tropical peat soil microbial communities from peatlands in Department of Meta, Colombia - 0715_SJ02_MP02_20_MG | ecosystem: Environmental > Terrestrial > Soil > Wetlands > Peat | place... | reverse complement strand
AGCTTCCAACTTACTCTGCGATCGAGCCAACGTCGTTATGTAATCAAGCGAAGCGAAGGACCTCTGCACTACCTACCAGTTGCACAGTTCCTTCGCGGCAAACGACGCCGCTCAGGATGACAAAGGTGGGAGTACGCCAAAGGCCAGGAATCCTGAAAGACCTCGCAACCTACCGCTCCCGCTTTGGCGCCGTTGATGCTGGCGTAGCTGGCGTCGCTGGCGCGGTCGCCGCCGGTTTTCCTTCCGGCTTCCAGGCATTGGCATTCTCGGGAGCTTTCGGGTTCACTCCGAAATCCCACACGTCGAGATTCATTCCCTCCTCGCCCACCATCTCGACCAGCGCATATTCTCCGGGGGCCAGACTCGCGGTAGGTGTGAGCTTGAGCCAGCCTCCGGCGACCTCGGTGACCGTGGTGGCCACGAAGTGTTGCTCCTGCGTGACTTTGCCGGTAACGGCGCGTTTTACGTCGCCCAGGATGCGCTTGTTGCCTTTCACGTCGGCGCGGAGGATGCGGAAACGGTCGAAGGGCACGCGCGCCTGCTCGGGTTGCTGCGGCTGTTGCGGCCGCTCCGAACTCTGCGGGGCGACACCGGTGGTCTGGTTCGCCTGCCCGGGGATCGACTCAAGATCGATGTACAGCGAAGGGACATCCGCGTGAGACTGCACGCGGGCGTGCCCTCCCTGGAGCTCGATCATCTGCTTCAGACCGGAGATCGGGTTAATGGCGCCGTAGAGAATGTTTCCCTTGGTATTGCGGTTGAGGTCGCCTGAAGTCTGCTGCAGTTCGACGAGCTGCGGCTCGCTCTGAAACGTATCGAGGAGAAACACGCCGGAGTCTTCGGGCAAGCGGAGTCCGGGCGCGACCTCGGGCAAAGCGCCCTCCTCGACTTCGCGCTCGTGCTCGAGGTCTTTGTCGAACTGTACGGCTTCGGTGGAGGTGCCGGCGGCCAGATCTCTCTGGTACTTTTCGGTAGCCGGCCAATCTACCAGCGAAGCCGGGAGTTCCTCCCACTCATCTCGCTCAGAGCTGAAGTAGCGCACCCTGTTTCCTTTGACCTCGTATTTGGTGACAAGTTGGTAGGAGCCGTCTTTGAGAATCAGACGGTCGTGCTGGTCCTGGGCCGAAGATAGGAGGGGAATGGCAAGCATCAACAGAACGGCCAGCAAAGACGGGAGGGTGAATCCTGCTCGTGGTTGAAGCTGCTGAGACATACACTCCTAGGCTAATTATCGTCCCGCTCGAACAAAGAGTCGAATGATGAGACGCCTCATATCGGTTGAAGGGTTGTAGTATGCTGGTGCACGGCGATGCAGGTGCCCCACATAACGATGCGCACGTCAACTCTCTCGCTCGGGTCTTTACTGTTGTGCACAGCCGTGGGCTTCGGCCAGGCGGCGTCCTCGCCGGCAACGGTTTCCGCCGCTGCGCAGTATTCGGTGCAGGGGTTGGGAGCAGCCCAGCAGGGGGTGCCGGTCTCCTATGCCTCGGTGACTGAGTTGAACGGAATGCTGCAGCAACTGGAGGAAACCTCCAAGAGCACGCAAGCCGACCTGGTCAATGTGCGCATTGAACGCTGGAAGACGGACACCTCCTACAAGAAGCAGACGCTGGCCAACGTGGATTCCATTCAGCGCAACCTGCAGGGAGCACTGCCGCAGATCATGGGGCAGTTGCGCGCCGCCCCGGAGGATCTGCCCGCGACGTTCAAGCTGTACCGCAATCTGGACGCGCTGTACGACGTGCTGGGCAGCGTGGTCGAGTCGGCTGGGGCGTTTGGATCGAAAGACGAGTATCAAACGCTGTCGAACGATCTGACTGGATTTGAGAATACGCGCAAGCAAATGGCGCAGAGGATCGAAAATCTCTCGATTTCGAAGGAAGCCGAAATTGTGCGCCTGCGTGGCGATCTGAAAATGGCGCAAGCGGCAGTACCGGTCACGCCTCCAAAGAAAATTGTTGTGGACGACACGGCGCCTGCCGCGCCGAAGAAGCCGGCCGTGAAGAAGAAGCCTGCTACTAAGCCTTCTACCACTACAACCACGACGGCCAAGCCGGCCGCCGGACAGACGCAGACCCCGCCCGCGCAGCCGACGACCACGCCAGCAAAACCGCAGTAGCCAGGCTTCTGCTTTTCGGCGTCAGGCTTTCGGAGACCTTCGCTTTGCCCTGCAGTCCTCCCGGGAGCTTGAAGGCGGACGCCGAGAGCCGAATCTGCTACTCTTTCCCCCGCATCTACATGGCGTTTCGCGGGAGTCAGGCTGAGGTCTGACGTCTGGGTCCGAGGTCTAGCATTGAGGTCCGTCTAATCATGAGTTGGCACATAAACATCTTCACGATGCTCGCGGGGATCGCCATCATCTGGGTGGTGCTGCGGGACGCGTTTGAAACCGTGGTGCTGCCACGCCGAGTGTTGCGGCACTTCCAGCTCACGGCGTGGTTTTACCGGCGTACGTGGATTCCGTGGCGCAGGATTGCCGAACATATTAAGACCACCTCACGGCAGCAGAACTTTCTGGGATATTTCGGCCCGCTCTCGCTGATTTTGCTGCTGGGCTTTTGGGCGGCAGGACTGATCCTGGGTTTTGCCCTGATCCAGCACGGCATTGGCGGGCACGAGCAACTCAGCAAGGAGCCGATGACCTTTGGCCGCATCCTTTATCACAGCGGCGAAACTTTTTTCACACTGGGCTACGGCGACATTGTGCCGACGTCAGGCACAGCTCGGGCGCTTTCGGTGATCGAAGCGGGCATGGGTTTTGCCTTTCTGGGCGTTGTGATCGGATACATTCCTGTGGTGTATTCGTCGTTCTCACGGCGCGAGATTCAGATTTCCATGCTGGACGCGCGGGCGGGATCGCCGCCGACCGCAGCCGAGTTGCTGGTTCGGCTGGCAGGCAGGTCGGAGGATCGGGGGATGGAGCAGACGGTTCTTGATGAAGTCCTCCGCGATTGGGAGAGGTGGGCGGCGGAGTTACTGGAGAGCCAGATTTCCTATCCGGCGTTGACTTTCTTTCGCTCGCAGCACAGCAATCAATCGTGGCTGGGCGCTCTGACAACCATGCTGGATGTGACGGCCCTGGTGATGGTCGGGATTGAAGGAGTTCATCCGGGGCAAGCGAAGCTGACGTTTGCCATGGCCCGGCACGCGGCGGTGGATCTAGCGCAAGTGGTCAACGCGCGCTACGATCCGGCAGCCGGCGACCGGCTGCCGGCGGCGGAGTTCGAAAGCCTGCGGGAATCCCTGGCCGCGGCTGGATTGCGGCTGAAAGCTGACGACGCTGGACGGGAGAAGCTGGCGAAGCTGCGTTCGATGTATGAGCCGTATGTGCACTCGATCGGGCGCAATATGATGCTGGCCCTGCCGCCGTGGAGGTACGCGTCGAAACCGCGCGATAACTGGCAGGCCGGGCCGTGGGACCGGTTGATTCAGGCGCGCGGACTGGGCAGCATCGGACGCGCGCCGGCTGTGGAAGATCATTTCTGAGGTGCAGGTCTTAGGCCTAAGATCTGAGGGAAACTCTGATTGGGCTCAGTTTTGATCATTCCGAGCAAGCAGAATTGCCCGTTCTGGGGCAATTCCGCGAGGTCGAGAGCCTGCTTTTTGCTTTTCTTGCCCTCGCCGCAAAGACCTAACCTATGGCCGTGCGTGCTAACATCCTCTTTTCCTGACTGATCAAGGAATGAAGCATACCGGCGAAAACGTGGTGCGCATTGAAGCCGAAGCGCTGCGTGCACTTGCGGACCGTATTGCCGGGGCGATGGCGGGGGCGTTTCAGCAAGCCGTGGACTTGATGTTCTGCTGCGGTGGGCGCGTGGTAGTCACCGGCATGGGCAAGAGCGGGCTGATCGCTCGCAAAATTGCGGCAACGCTGAGTTCGACGGGAACGCCGGCATTGTATCTGCATCCGGTCGAAGCGCTGCACGGCGATTTGGGAATGGTAGTTCGCGGCGACGTAGTATTGGCGCTTTCGGCCAGCGGCGAGACCGAAGAGATTCTGCAATTGCTCGCGACTATCAAACGGTTGCAGGTGCCGCTGATCGCGATGACGGGAGATGAGACTTGGGCCCCCCCCCACTTCTCGCCCAAACAACGCGCGAGAAATGGAGCGCCCTCTTCGGCAGTGATTTCAACTCTGGCGGCGGCGGCGGACGTGGCGTTGGATTGCTCGGTCGCCCAGGAGGCCTGCGCGCTTGGCTTGGCGCCGACGGCTTCGACGACAACAATGCTGGCGCTGGGCGACGCCCTCGCCGTAACGCTGAGTGAGCGGCGCGGATTCAAGGAAGAGGACTTTGCTAATCTCCATCCCGGCGGGAAATTGGGCAAGCGGCTGGCGCGGGTGGAATCTTTGATGCACACCGGCGACGCCCTGCCGCGTGTCGCGCCGCAAACCAGAATGCCGGACGTCATCTATGAGATGTCGCGCAAGAAACTGGGCGTGACCGCGGTCGTGGAAGGCGAAAAACTGGTTGGCATCATCAGCGACGGTGATTTGCGGCGGCTGCTGGAGAGCCGCGGGAAAGATGCGCTCGATCTGACGGCCGGCGAGGCCATGACTCGAAATCCGAAGACGATTACGGCAAGTGAATTCGCGGCGACGGCACTGGCTATGATGGAAGAGAAGAAGATCACGTCGTTGGCCGTGGTGGACGGGGCGGGGAAGCTGGAAGGCATCGTGCACCTGCACGATCTGTGGGGAACAGAAATGATGTAGCCATTTGGTCATTGAATCACTTAGTCATTGAATCATTGAAACCGATGGGGACGCTAGACAAGGCCGACGCGATGAAGTTGCGCACGAAGCAGTTCGCGATTCGCATTGTGTCGGTTGTCCGCTCTCTGCCGCGTAACAGGGAGGGCGATGTCATAGGCAAGCAGTTGCTGCGCTCGGGTACTGCGGTCGCGTCGAATTACAGGGCGGTATGCCGTTCACGGTCGCAAGCCGAATTCATTTCAAAAATGAACGTTGTAGTCGAGGAAGCGGATGAGACGGTGTTCTGGCTCGAACTTCTGGAGGATACTGGGATAGTGCCCCGGGGGAAGCTTGCACTTCTACTTAAGGAAGCAAACGAATTGCTGGCTATATGCGCGGCATCCCTGCGCACGGCTAAACACAACAAAGGAGCATGAGAGCTGGGCAGTCTGGCGTTTTCAATGACTGAATGACTCAATCTCTCAATGATGGAATTCCATGTATCACTATGATCCCAATACGGCGCTGGAAGAATTGACCGAAGACGCAACTCTGCCCAACCCTGTACATGTGCGCGACATGATTCTGCGCAAGAAGCCAACGCCCGACAAATCGCTCGAGCTGAACCGGATGTTCGTCGAGTATCAGAAGTTTTTTGGCGAGGCGCAGAAACTGGGGAAAGAGATCCTGAAACAGCTGGCGGCTTAAGCTTCATTATGTTTGCGCAGGCTCGCGATGTAGCCGGAAATAGCATCCCTCGCCATCGCTTGAGCTTCCTTTAACGTCCGCCCATAGGTGACGCAGCCCGGCAGCGCGGGAACGAGCGCCGTGTAGCCGCCCTCGTGTTCAGGGCGGAGCATGATGTTGTAGTGATAGCGGGCCTTTGCCATAGGTTGACTATTGCATTTTATTCATCCGTGAGCGTCAAGGGCAAACATCGACCTTTATCGTACAATAACCAATTCCCCTGCGAATTCGGCGAATGTCCGTGGCTCGGCGCTCGTGACTCGCGGCTCGGAACTCGGGACTCACTATGCATCGCTGGTCAGAACTCTTCATTCCTACTTTGCGCGAGGCGCCGGCGGACGCCGAAGTCGCCAGCCACAAGTTCTTGGTGCGCGCCGGATATATCCGGCAACTCGCGGCCGGAATCTACTCGTATCTTTTTCTGGGCAACCGGTCATTCAACAAGATCATCGCCATCGTGCGCCAGGAAATGGACCGGATCGGGCAGGAGTTCTATCTGCCGTCGCTGCATCCGCGCGAGGTTTGGGAGGCGAGCGGGCGCTGGGCGCAGATCGGCGACAACATGTTTCGCCTCAAAGATCGCAAGGGCGGCGACATGTGTCTCGGCTTTACCGAAGAAGAGGTCATGACCTCGATTGCGCTGAAAGAACTGCGCAGCTACAAGCAGCTGCCGCAGATCTGGTATCAGATCGCGCCCAAGTTCCGCGACGAGCCACGGCCGAAGTCGGGCCTGCTGCGCGTGCGCCAGTTCATCATGAAGGATTCATACTCCTTTGACATGGACGCCGCAGGGCTCGACGTTTCTTACAAGAAGCATTACGAAGCTTACTGCCGCATCTTCGACCGCTGCGGGTTGAAGTATATGGTCGTGGAGGCAGACTCGGGAGCGATGGGCGGCAAAGAGTCGCACGAGTTCATGGTGCGGACTCCGGCGGGCGAAGATCAGATCGTCAGTTGCGACGGGTGCAAGTACGCGGCCAACATGGAGAAGGCGACGTCGAAACCCGACGCCGTTGAAGATCTGAAGCCGGAGGGAGATGGCAAGCCGCTGCTGGTCCACACGCCGGGCAAGGGCGCGATCGCCGACGTTGCCGAGTTTCTGAAGGTCTCTCCAAAGCAGGACATCAAAGCGGTTGCCTACATGGCGCAGAAAACCAGCGACGATGGACGCAAGAAGCTGGAGCAGCCTGTAGTGGCGTTCCTGCGCGGCGACCATACTGTGAACGAAACGAAGCTGCTCGGGTTGCTGAAAGCCAGCGAACTGCGTCCCATGCAAGCAGAAGAGTTGGAGCGATACTTTCAGGGTCCGGCAGGCTATATCGGTCCGATTGGCTTGGTTGCCCGTCCGCGGGATTTGCTCGCTGTGTGGCTGGACTCGGGAAAGGGAGCAACCAGAAAAGAATATCCCCAGTTTGCCGCCAACATCGACAATCCGCGCAGTATGAACGTCGTGCTCGACTCCGCGCTGGTAGGCCGAAGCAATATGATTTGCGGCGCCAACAAACTCGACTATCACTTCAAGAACGTCACTCCGGGGAAGGATTTCGAGTTCACGATCTCCGCGGACATTCGCAATGTGGAGGCCGGCGAGGCCTGCCCGAATTGCGGCCGGCTGTTGCGGATTGATACCGCTGTCGAGATTGGCCACATCTTCAAGCTGGGCTACCGCTATTCCGAGTCCATGGGAGCGCGCGTGCTCGACCAGAACGGCAAGGAAGTTACGCCGATCATGGGCAGCTACGGCATCGGAATTGAGCGCATTCTGACCGCGGCTGTGGAGCAGGGAAACGACGAGGATGGGTTCTGGCTGCCGGCCTCGATTGCGCCGTTTGAGGTCGTCGTGTCGCCGGTGAACATGAAGGACCAGGCCGTGAAATCGGCGGCGGAGGACATTGCCCAGCGGCTGGCGGCGGCAGGATTCGACGTGATTCTGGATGACCGCGATGAGCGGCCGGGAGTGAAGTTTAAAGATGCGGATTTGGTTGGTATCCCGTTTCGGGTCACCGTGGGAAAGAAGGTTACCGAAGGTACTGTGGAGGTCGTTCAGCGCTCGACTGGGGAGGTACGCGATGTTACGATCACGGCGATAGTCGAGCATTGTCAGCGCTTGCTCGGGCGAGCCGGATGAGATCGCTTCCCGGATTCGGCGCGACAAGCCAAGCTGCGGATTGTGGGTTATGGGAACAATTAAAGCCATTGTCGGGTTTCTGGCCATCATCGCGGTTATCTATGCGGGGTTTCAGATTATCCCTCCGGAATTGAACAACTATTCGTTCCAGGACGATTTGCGGAACATTGCGATGGTAGGCGGGGCCAACCCCCACCAGACGGACCAAGACCTGGTGGACGCTGTCATGAAGAAGGCGCAGGAGCGCGGCATCCCGCTTACTCCTGAGCATGTGACGCTGCAGCGCATTGGCACGCCGGGAGCGCCGGCCGTATATGTGGCGGCAGATTACAGCGTTCCCGTGAACCTTCCGGGCTATTCCTTCAATCTGCACTTCACTCCCTCGAGCGGAAACAAAGGGTTCTAGGGCGACCGTCGTCAGCGATTCGCGGTTCCGTTCCGCATCGATGACCGTCGTCCTAAAAGCTGACATCTGGCGGCTTGGATGGGCAAGATCAAGGTCATTCTCGCTTGCGCGCTTCTAGCGCTTCTCGTAAGCTCAGCATGGCAAATCGCTGTCTGCGTACTCGCCAATTACGAACTGCAAGACGATCTGAAAGATATTGCGTCGCTGAGCACCGCGCGCATCGGGCTGGCCCATCCCAGCTCAGATAACGATCTGCGCGAAGCGGTCATCGACAAAGCCCACGGGCACGACATCACGCTCGATCCCAGCCAAATTACCGTGCAACGTTCGGGAAGCGAAGCGATCCCGGTCGTCTATCTTGCCGTAGATTACAAAGCTCATGTGACCCTGCCCGGATTGACCCTCACCCTCCACTTCCGGCCGACGAGCCCAAAAAGACGATAGTCGGCAGGACAGCTTCTCCCCGCCCCTAACTGCGGTCGTTCGGGCCTGATTTCCCTCCGGACCCGATCTTGGACGGCGCTGGAAGAGCCGCCCGCTCGCAGCAAGCCATTCGTTCGGGAGAGTCCAAAAGCGCCGGCGAATTCCCAAAGAGGTAGCTCCGGTCGGGCTCCAAACGAATTGTTGGGATTGTGCGCGACTACTAAGAAAGGCCCCAAAAGCAAGTGCAGCCCGCGGAGTGGGCTGCACAATGATTAGAGCCAGCGGATTTTTCAGTGCCTACGGCTCTAGTTCGAGGTCGACCCCGTCGGACCGCAGCCACCGTCTGGAGACCCTGGGCTGGCGGCTACTCCCATCCCAACTCCGACCGGCTGCGAGGTGAAGTTCCTGTATGTTGCGGTGACTTGGTAGTATCCGGTGTACTCCCAGATGGGGGGGGTGGCTGGACAGCTCGTGGCGGTCCCAGTGCAACCCGTGGTCACTATGGCGTCTGTCCACGTGCAAATGCCAGCGATGCCCGTCATCAAACCAGTTTTGTTGATGGTTACGACGTCGGGGCCGGGCGCTGGCACGGCGACATAGGGGTCGCATGCGTCGGGAGGATCATTGTCAGCTACGCACCCTATAGGCGTCATGGTAAACGTGGAGTCATTGGTCACGTCTACTGACTTTCCGCTGTGGTAGACGGCGAGGACCTGCAGTTGAACGGTGCCGTCAACGCCCGCGAGATTGAAGAAATTTCCGGCGCTGGATCCACCACTCGAAGTGAGCTGCAGCGATTCCAGATAATCTGAAGTGCCGCAGCTGGTCGCCATCAGCGCAAGCGCTGCGGCGAGAAATGCGGTGAAAATGCGTGTGCGTTTCACTGGACGAATCCTCCGCGAGATTTCAATTCGCATGTTGTCAGTTACGAATTGACGAGGCAAGGAACGAATGTGCACGTCCGATGGTCACAGGAGGTCGTGAGCGGCGCCCTGCAAAATGAGGCACCGATGCCCAAACCTGCATGAATACTGGAGGAAATCCACATTGCGCCTTCCTGTCAAGCCGGCCCAGCCGACAGCCTTAAGCCCAAGTTACTTTCGGAATGATGAGATGGGGGAAGTGGAGGAGGGCCCAAACCGTGATCCTCATAAGCCGCACGCCGCTGAATTGAGCTTCACAATGGCTCGAAAAAGGGGGGGTCCAATGTCTAGAAGCCATAGCCATCTCACAAATAACCAAGAGACTAAACCCCCGCTGTCTCCCCGTGGGCTAAAGCCCGTGCTTTTTTGGCGGCCCGGAGCGGCGCGGCTGTAAGCCGCGCCCTTTCAAGACCGCTTGCGATGCTTGGCCGATTGGCAGCGCCGGCGGCGCGCCTTCTGCAATCGAACCCATGAGGAGGGAAGTCGCGGCATTCCCTCGCGCGCCTCCGGGTTCAATGACATTCGTAACGTTGTCACCAGGTTACCCATGTCCTACTATCGCGATGAAGAAGAAGTGTCTTGCAGCTCGTCGCGCAAGTGAGTTGACGGGCGACGAGGAAGCTGGACACCGGAAGCGCGGGGGGCATCTCCTGTCGCAAGGCAGCCGGGACGACCGGCATTCCCAAGAGCCGAGTTGGAGGCGGTAAATGAAGACCCTGTTTCGAGTGCTAGTCATGTTACTGTTGCTGGTGGCGACGCTGCTGCTGGCCAATTGCAGCGGCGCGCCAGGATGCCCGCAGGCCGCGTTCGGCGGGAGCCCTTGCTCGGCGGGAGGGAGTGGCAGCCTTCAGGGCGGTGGGGGCGGCGGAGGAGGTGGTGGTGGCGGCGGTGGTGGTGGAGGCGGGAACAATGCGACGGCTACAGCTTTTGTCTATGCGGTGGATCAGACCGGCAACGGCACGGGCGCGAACGGCACAATCGATGGCTACGATTTGAGCAACAGTGCTGGCAGCTTTAAGGCGCTTTCCGGCTACAGTGCACCGCAAATTGTCCCCAATGACCCGGGCGCGGCAATGGTTGTAGTGAATAAGAAGTTCGTCTACACGGTTTTCGCCCTATCGGGAGAACTCGGTGGCTGGTCCATCAGTTCAACCAATGGCAGCCTTACCACTTTGCCCGGCCTTCCGATGTCCGTCAGCCTGGATACGACGACGGCGCCCGGCTATTACCAGATGACGGCCGATCCGGGTGGCAATTACCTGTTCATCAGTTCGGGCCTGGCAAGCCAAATCTTCGTCTATTTGATCAACAGCACGACTGGCGCGCTGACGCCCGCGCAGGGATCCCCGTTTTCCACGATTGCAGCCGCGATCAACCCGGGAAATCTCACGACGGACGGGCTGGGCAGGTTTCTCTACGTGTGCGCTGACACGGCCCGCGAGGGTGGATTCTTTGTGGCCTATGAGATCGGGGCTGGCGGGGTGCTAACGTTCATCCCTGGCAGTCTCGAAAGCGGTAGTTCGGCCAACGTCTGGGAACTGCAGGGCGATGCCAGCGGAAAGTATCTGATCGGGACCAGCGGGCTTTCGCTGTTTTACGACGGCATCGATGACAAGCACTTGTATGTATTCAGCATCAATCAGAGTACGGGAATCGCCTCCGTGACTCCAGGATCGCCGGTTTCGACACAGTTTTCACCAATGACGATTGCGGTCCAGCCGCCGTCCAGCAATGGCGAACTTGTCTATTCCTTCGGCGTCAACGACACCAACACGGGCTATAACGGCATCGAGGGTTACCAATTGGATCCCGCAACGGGGGCGCTCACCGCAGTTACGGGGTCGCCGTTCAGCAATACCCTAACCCTCGGCTGGTGGGGCCAGTTCGATCAGTCAGGAACGAATCTGCTCGTGTACAGCAGCGAAACCACGGCCAACGGGACAGTGGTCCAACTTGCCCCGCTTCAGGTCAGTTCTACTGGCGCTCTTACAGAGCCGATTTCCGCGGTGACGCTTGCGACTCCGGGATACTGGGTCGTGACCGACCCGTAGCCGGCGGAAAGTCAGCCTGCGCTGTTAACAGCTCGGAGACCCGCATAAACTGCGGGTCTCTTTTTGTTGCAGGGGTGAGCGGTACAATAACCGTATACTTCGTCCGCAGAGCAGGGTTCAATTGTCGGCGAGAGCGGAGACTCCGCGGTCGTCCGGCACTTGTGATGGCAAACCTTTTGGTGCGTCGCGACGTCAGAAAGAGCTGAGACTAGAGGTCGCAGGATTTGAAAGGGCACGGCTTCAAGCCATGCCGGTAGTGCGAACAGACGAGATCGGCTTCAGCCGCTGAGGCCCTCAGGGCCTGGAAGGCCAACTTGCCCCCGGCTCCTGACGGCGCGCCTGAAGCCGCGCCCCTTCAAAACAAGGCGGGGTCAACCCGCAGCGCAAAGCCCGCAGTGCGAGAGAAAGGTCAGCCCGAAACAACAGCAGGACCGTGACTATCAGGATCAAAATCCCGAAGGCAGGCGGCGGAAACGGCAAGCGAACGCGCGGGTTCCCCCGCGATCCCGTGCTGCGGGCGGCGCTCACCCTGTTCCTGATTCTGGCGGTGTCGTTTACCGGTCTATTCTCTTACTACTACATCAAGTATGACCGGATCATCGAACGGCGCTTCCGCACCCCGGTATTCAGCAATTCCGCGAAGATTTACGCCCTGCCGCGCTCAGTGCGCACTGGAGAGAAAATCGAGGCGAAGGAGATCGCGGCGGAGCTGCGCCGCGCCGGATATCTGGATAAAGAGGGCCAGTCGTCGCTGGGCAGCTTTCGTCTGGTCAGCGATGGAATCGAGATTACGCCGGGGCCGGAGTCGTACCACAGTCCGGAGCCGGCGCGCATCAGCATTGCAGACGGGCAGGTGGATCGCATCATCAGCAAGGGAAATGAGCTTTCGGCCTACGAATTGGAGCCGGAGCTGGTGACCGCGCTGTTCGACGCCGAGCAGCGGTCAAAGCGGCAACTCATCAAGTACAACGACATTCCTCCCGTCATGACGCAGGCCGTGCTCGCCATCGAGGACCGGAGTTTCTTCGAACACAGCGGCGTGAATTTCATCCGCATGTTCGGAGCCATTACGGCGGACATAACGCGCCGCCTGGGAATCACACATCAGAAATTCGATCAGGGCGGATCCACACTCACGATGCAGCTGGCGCGGGGCTTTTTTCTGAACCCTGAAGATAAGACGGTTAAGCGCAAGCTCACGGAAATGCTGATTTCGGAGGAACTAGAGCAGAAGTTCTCGAAGCAACAGATTTTCGAGTTTTACGCCAACTGGGTGGATCTGGGCCAGAGGGGATCGTTTGCCATCAGCGGCTTCGCCGAGGCGTCGAAGGCCTATTTCAACAAGGACTTGAAGGACATCACCCTGCCAGAAGCCGCGCTGCTGGCAGGATTGATTCAGCGGCCGAGTTATCTCTCGCCCTACCGCCATCCGGAGCGGGCGCTGGAGCGGCGAAATGTGGTGCTGGAGGCGATGGTTGAAACGCACGCCATCACTCGTGAGCAAGCTGACAAAGCCAAAGCCACGCCGCTGAAACTGGCCCCGCCCAATGTGGAGGCGAGCGACGCGCCCTACTTCGTAGATATGGTGCGCGACACGGTCATAAGCAAGTTTAATGAGCACGAACTGAACGACCAGTCCTACCGCATTTACACCACGCTGGATCCCGATCTGCAGAAGGCCGCCGCGCAATCGGTGGAAATGGGGATCAAGCTGGTGGATGAAGAAGTGAAGAAGTTGCGCACCAAGCGGGTGAAGGTGGGAAAGAAAATCGAGACGCAGGTGGAGCAAGGTCCGCAGGCACAAGTGGCCCTGGTGGCGCTTGATCCGCACACCGGTGCGGTGCTGGCGCTGGTTGGAGGGCGTGACTACGGCTGGAGTCAGTTAAACCACGCCGTGGCCAAGCGACCGACGGGATCGATTTTCAAACCGCTCGTATATGCGGCGGCGGTGAACACAGCGCTGGATGGCTCGCAAACGGTGATCACGCCTGCCTCTACCGTGACCGACGCGCCTTCGACCTTCGCTTACGGTGACCAGATCTACGAGCCCCGTAACTACAAGGAGGAGTATCACGGCGAGGTGACGCTGCGCTACGCGCTGGCGATGTCACTGAACAACGCGACCGTGAAGGTGGCGGAAGAAGTCGGCTACGACAAGGTGGCCGATCTGGCTCGGCTGGCCGGGATCACGTCGGTGAAGGCAACGCCCGCGATGGCGCTGGGATCATATGACGCCTCGCCGCTGGACATGGCCGGGGCTTACACGGCATTTGCCAACGATGGCGTTCGGCTATCGCCGATTCTGGTGAGGTCGGTGCGCAATAGCAAGGGCGACGTGCTGGCGAACTACACAACGGATCAGCGGCCGGTGCTGGATCCTCGTGTGGCCTACGTTATGACCGACATGATGGAAGGGGTCATCAACAACGGGCTGGGATATTCGGCCGTGCGCCTGCGCGGCTTCACGCAGCCGGCCGCGGGGAAGACGGGCAGTTCGCATGACGGCTGGTTTGCGGGATACACCTCGAATCTGCTGTGCATCGTGTGGGTGGGCTATGACGACTACAGCGATCTGCGCCTGAGCGGCGCGCAGACCGCGGCACCCATCTGGACCGAGTTCATGAAGAAGGCCGCAGCCTTGCCGCAATACGCCGATATGCGGGAGTTCTCGCAACCATCAGGCGTGGTGGACGTGCAGCTGGATAAGGTCACGAACCGGCTGGCGACACCGGCCTGCACCGACGACTATGTTTCTGCCTTTGTAGCCGGTACGGAGCCGCGGGAGACATGTGATCAGCCGGGCGGGATCACGGGATTCTTGTCGCGCTGGTTCGGAGGCGGGCCCAAAGCGCTGCCTCCGCCGAATTCCTCTCAGCCGGCGGACGCGCAAGACTCGCAGGATCCCAACAAGAAGAAAGGCCTCTTCGGCAAGATCGTGTCGATGTTCGAAGGCGACAAAAAGGATGACAAAGGATCGGCTCCAGCCTCCCAGCCCGCCGACGCCAGTCAGGCGGGCCCGCACTGACGAGCGACGATGGAGAGCAGCTGTTAAACTGGGTGTGCAGTTCTGTGCTGAATGACCTCTTCGGCCTTGCGAACCAAACCGTGAGACCCAGAATCTGAGACCTAGGGAAACTCTGATTAAGTTCAATTTTGTCATTCCGAGCGGAGCGGAATTGCCCGTATTCCGGGCAATTCCGGGAAGTCGAGGAACCTGCTTTTGTTCTTCTTGGACTTAATCAGAATTTCCCTAGAATCAGGAACCGGAAACACTGAAACTGACGTGCGTCCACGAAATTTCCGCTGATCGCGCAAAATTGTGCCAGAATGAGTTCACTGGACTGCTGTTGGGGGTGGTCTATGTCGTACTGCCCGAAAGTTTTGTTTCACGCTTCGTTCGTCACTGTCTGTTTCGTAGTTCTGTCCGCCGCTTCCTGGGGGCAAGCGTCCCATTCGGATCAAGTTCAGGTGATGCCGCCGCAGGTCCGCACGGTCGACGCTCCCTCACCGGACGCAACCGCCGACGATCTGGAAAAGCGCGCGGACGAACTGCACGCGCAGAAGCTCTATCTGGATGCGATCGATTATTACCGCGCCGCGCTGAAGAAAACGCCGAACGATGCCCGTCTACTGAACAAGGTTTGCCGCACGCAGCTAATGCTACAGCGCTGGAAGGATGCACGAAGCAACTGCGAACTCTCGATCAAAGCCGATCACAAGTTCGCTGACCCTCACAACAATGAGGGCGTCGCGCTCTACGAGATGGGGAGAACAGGAGCCGCGATCAAGCAATACCAAAAAGCCATAGGGCTCGACGATAGTTCGGCGTCGTTTTTCAGCAATCTGGGGGCGGCCGAGTTTGCCAAGAAGCAGTTCGACAAGGCGCTCGACGCTTACCAAAAAGCTCTGCAACTGGACCCTGATGTCTTCGAGAGGAGTTCGCGCACGGGAGTTCAGGCCCAAGTGGCCAAACCTCAGGATCGTGCGTTTTACGACTACTCGGTGGCGAAGTTGTACGCCAAGATGGGCCTTTCCGACCGTTCGCTTGAGTATCTAAGAAAGGCAAGGGAAGAAGGATACAAGGATTTGAAGAAGGTATACACGGACACCGAATTTGCCGAACTGCGAAAGGACAAACGCTTCGCGGAACTGATGGCGGCGAAAGTCCCTTCCCTTCCAGATTAAGATTCGTGGTTGTGGTTCTACCGAATCTACTACATTTTCTGGAGTTCTGAGGAAATCTGCATCCCGATCAAGGGGAGTGGGCGAGTTGTAATATCCTATCGCCATAAATTACAAACTTTTACAAAAATAGATAGAACTTATTCTCCTTGGCGGGTTCTAATTGGGTAATACTCCTGAAAACAACAGGGTGAGTAAGGAGAAACGGTAGCCCATCGGATGCTGACCCGAGCACGCCCCAAGCAAGCATCCGGTGGGTTTTTTGCTGCTCTTGGCCTTTGGCTATTAGCTTTCGCGGAACTGGAGGAACGATTCACCGCGGAATCTACCGGATGCGACTATTCCGGCTTAAGCCAAAAGCCAAGAGCCAATGACTAAGAGCGCCCTTCCGAGCTTCTCTCTCCGATGTAAGCTTCCACGATCTGCTTCCACTTGCCCTGAGCTTTCAAGATGAATTCGACGGCATCGCGCAGGGCTCCGTCACCGCCGGCGTGAGGCGTGACGTAGTGGGCTTCACTCTTCACCTCGGCGCGCGCGTTCTTGACGGCGATGGCAAAGCCGCTGGCGCGCATGGCGGGTAGATCAATGATATCGTCGCCGACGAAGGCAGTTTCTTTCAGGCTCAGCCCCGCTTGTCTAGCGATTTCCTCGAGAGCGGAGCGCTTGTTCTGGATTCCCTGCCGCACGTATTCGAGCTTCAGGTCGCGGGCGCGGAGAGCCACGGTCTCGGAGATGCGCTTGGTGATCAGTCCGGTCTTGAGGCCGCCGAGGCGGGCGAGCGAGATCCCGATGCCGTCGTGAGCGTGGAAGCCCTTGGCTTCGATCATGCTCTGACTGTGCAGTCCGAATCCGCCCTGGCCGCCGTGTTTCGCCGATTGTTCGAGAACGCTTTGTTGTGTGCCGGCGGGGGCGGGAAAGATGAAGAGCTTGCCATCGGTGAGAACGCCATCCACGTCGAAGAGAAGCAGCTTGATTTTGCGGGCGCGGGATTGGGCGGAGAGTTTCTTGGCCATTGACGGGATTCTAGCATTCGGCAGCCTGCGGCTCAGGTGCGTCCGATCCACAAGATAGGGAAATGCCTGCCGAGTTTCTCGAAATCACGATCAGAAGTGACGAGAGTGGCATTCTGCTGCAGGGCGAGTGCGGCTGCAAAGCAATCCACGTACGGGATCTTGTGCACCGCCTTTAGTTGTCCGGCCTTGAGTACTTGGGGAGAATCAACTGAAACAACCCGAATTGGAAGGCGCGAAAGATCAGCTATGGTCTGTCGTGCCGTTTGTTCTCCATGCCGTTGCCAGGACAGATAGAAAACCTCTCCCCAGTTCACGGCCGAAATCGCTAGTGGACTCTTCAAGCGGAGAGCTTCCCTCAGCAACTGATCCACGCGATTGGCTCCAGACGCGTTCATCAGCAGGCTGAGCACCGCGCTGGCGTCCAGCACATAGGTCTTGTTCATCGAGGCAAGCGCTCTTTTTCAATCCGGTGTTCGCGTTCCCAATCCTCCAGAACGGACCCGGGGGCCTTCAATGACCCCCGCAATTTGCGAATGAGGTCTTCGACCTCCGACGCAGCTGCTTCCTCGGGGTCCTCTTCTTGAGTCGCTTTGCCCTGATACCGGACTTCGAATCCTCGCTCCTTCAGAATCGCGACTGCCTGATGCGAGTTCGTCGGGTCGTTTGGAGGCACTCCGGCCGCCTCCAGGACCAGTGGCCGTGCCGGCAATTCGCGTCCCTCGACGATGACGCTCCACTTCGGCATCTGCCGCTTCCAGCGAAAGCTCCCTGCAGCGGCCGTTATGTCTTCCTTGGTAAGAGCGGAGACTCTCGCGCTTGGCATCCGGATGACCTCATCAAACTATTACTCATATTCATCATACTCGTATCTGCCGCCGTGTCAAGAGCGCTCCAGCCCTTCTATGGCGAAGATGAGGCGAAAGTGTAGTTTTGCAGATAGAATATTTCAATGTCGTCCCTTCCTGCGTCCTTGGCCTGGGCCCATTCTCTGGTTGCCGAGTGGTTTGTGCGGCGCTTTGGCACGCCGACCGAGCCGCAAGAGCAGGGCTGGCAGCATATTCTCGCTGGGCAAACGACCTTGATTTCGGCGCCCACCGGATCAGGTAAAACTCTGGCTGCGTTTCTCGCCTGCATTGATCGCCTGGTGCGCAAAGCGCTCGCTGGCGATTTGAGGGACCGGACCGAAGTTCTCTACATTTCGCCGCTCAAGGCTCTGGGCAATGATATCCAGAAAAACCTCGAGATTCCTCTGGGCGAGATTCTCGCTCTCGCGGGTGAGCGCGGACTGCTGATGCCAGAGATTCGCACCGCAGTGCGTACTGGCGACACGCTCCAGCCCGAGCGGCGGGCGATGCTGAAACGACCGCCGCACATTCTCGTCACCACGCCCGAATCGCTTTACATTCTGCTCACCGCCGACAAGAGCCGCGCGATTTTGCGCGATGTCGAGACCGTGATCGTCGACGAGATTCATGCCGTCGCCGACGACAAGCGCGGAGCGCATCTGGCGCTGTCGCTGGAACGGTTGGAGGCGCTGCGGAGAGATTGGCTGGGACTTCCAAAAGCAGATTCCTCGGGCCTGAAGGCCCTCGGAATGACAACTAGTGAGGACGGTCCTATTCGCAGCGCTGAAAGCGCTGCGCCACCCAAAGGGAAGACCGCTGGCCAATCGGTTCTTGTCCGTATTGGACTGTCGGCGACGCAGAAGCCGATTGAGGAAGTGGCGCATTTTCTCACGGGGAGCGGGAGGGCAAATCCCGTCATCGTCAACATTGGACACAAGCGAACGCTCGACCTGGCGGTCGAATTGCCGCCCATGCCGCTGGAAGCCGTGGCCACGAACGAAATGTGGGATGCCATCTACGACCGGCTCGTTGAGCTGGTGGGCCAGCATCGCTCGACGCTCGTATTTGTGAATACGCGGCGGATGGTCGAGCGCATGGCGCATGAATTGGGCGAGCGCATGGGAGAGGAGAATGTCGCGGCACACCATGGCAGCCTCTCGCGTAAGCTGCGCCTGGCAGCAGAGAAAAAGCTCAAAGATGGCCAGGTGCGCGTGTTAGTGGCGACCGCCTCGCTGGAGCTGGGGATTGATATCGGTACGGTTGATTTAGTCGTGCAAATCAACTCGCCGCGGGCGATTGCTGTCGCGCTGCAGCGCGTGGGGCGTTCGGGGCATTGGCGCGGCGCGGTTCCCAAGGGACGATTCTTCGCCACCACGCGCGACGACTTGATGGAGTGCGCGGCGCTGGTGCGGGCGATCAAGCAAGGAGACCTGGATCGGCTGATGATTCCCGATTCTCCGCTCGATATCCTCGCGCAGCAGATTGTGGCGGCATGCGCGGCGGAGGAGTGGGACGAAGGAGAAATGTTTGTACTGGTGCGGCGAGCCTATCCGTATCGCCATCTCAAGCGCGAAATGTTTGACGCCATTCTGGAGATGCTGTCGGAAGGAATTGCGGCGCGGCGCGGACGGTACGGCGCATATCTGCATCGCGATCGCGTGAACGGGAAGCTGCGCGCGCGGCGAGGAGCGCGCCTGGCGGCCATCACCAGCGGAGGCGTGATTCCGGAGACGGCCCTCTATGTAGTGGTCGCCGAGCCGGATGGAGTTGTCGTCGGAACCGTGGACGAGGATTTCGCCACCGAGAGCATGGCGGGCGAGGTCATGCTGCTGGGGAACACTTCGTGGCGGATCAAGCGCATTGAGCTCAAGTCAGGGCGTCTGCTGGTGGAAAACGCCCACGGCCAGCCGCCGGGAATCCCCTTCTGGCGCGGCGAGGCTCCGGCGCGAACGCAGGAACTGTCGGCGCATGTTGGCGAGTTACGAGAAAAAATCAGTGCCATGCTGCCGCACACTTCGCCGGTGGGATTCTCCGCGACGCAGCCGGAAGCGGCTGCGTCGGTATCGTGGCTGAAGGAAGAGTGCGGACTGGATGATTCGGGCGCGGAGCAGGTAATCGAGTACATTCTGCAAGGACGCGCGGTGTTGGGGGCGGTTCCGACGCAGACCACAGTGATCGCGGAGCGTTTTTTCGACGAAGGCGGCGGAATGCAGCTGGTGATCCACGCGCCGTTCGGCGGAAGAATCAACAAGGCTTGGGGATTGGCGCTGCGCAAGCGTTTCTGCCGCGGCTTCAATTTCGAGCTGCAGGCAGCGGCGACCGACAACGGGCTGAACATCGCCCTGGCCGAGCAGCATAGTTTTCCTCTGGGCGATGTGTTTCATTTTCTGCAGGCAGACACCGTTCAGCCGATTCTCGAGCAGGCGGCGCTCGATTCTCCCATCTTCGGTACCCGCTGGCGCTGGGATGCCAATCGTGCGCTGGCGCTACTGCGCTTTCAGAATGGCAAGAAAGTTCCCCCGCAGATTCAGCGCATCCGGTCGGATGATTTGTTGGCCTCGGTTTTTCCCGATGCGGCAGCGTGTTTCGAGAATATTGAGGGCGACCGGCAGATTCCCGACCATCCGCTCGTGCGGGAAGTAATGAAAGATGTGCTCACCGAAGCGATGGATCTGGAGGGCCTGAAGACGTTGCTGCACGGCATGGCGTCAGGTGAGATACGGGTTCTGGCCGTGGACACGCCCGTGCCGTCGCAGTTTTCGCACGAAATCCTGAATGCGAATCCGTACGCGTTTCTGGACGATGCGCCGCTCGAAGAGCGGCGCGCGCGCGCCGTCGAGCTGCGGCGCGTGCTGCCTGATTCGGTGCTCGAAGAAGTGGGGAAGCTGGATCCGGGCGCAATTCAGCGGGTGCGTGAAGAAGCCTGGCCGGATGTGCGCGATGCGGATGAATTGCATGACGTGCTGCACACGCTGGTGGCGCTGCCGGAGGAGGCAAGTTCCATGTGGGGACAGCCGCCCCCGGCTGTCCAGTCGAGCGAAGCTCGACCGGGTTGGGAAACGTATTTCGAAAAGCTGCTCCACGAGGGGCGGGCAGGAATCGCATCAGCAGAAGGGCGGCGCTACTGGGTGGCGGCGGAGCGGGCGCGGAGTTTTGCGGCTTTGTTTTCCTCGGCGAAGTTCGTGCAGGCGGCGGCAGACGTGGAAACAGCGGAAGTCTCTCGCGATGATGCGATGCTCACGCTGGTGACGGGTTGGATGACGCATCTTGGCCCGACGAGCGCATCGCAGCTTGGAGGAACGCTCGGCCTTCCGGCGTCGGACATCGAGAAGGCATTACTGCGAATGGAGGCCAGCGGCACGGTTCTGCGGGGAAACTTCACTGGCAGCCGCACCCCGGCAGGCGCACCATGCGAGACCGAGTGGTGTGAGCGGCGTCTGTTGGCGCGAATTCACCGGCTCACCGTTGGGATGCTGCGCAAGCAGATCGAGCCGGTCACCGCGGCGCAATTCATGCGCTGGCTGATGCGCTGGCAGCACCTGGCTCCGGGAACGCAGGTCGCGGGCGAGCGCGGGACACTTGAGGTGTTGCAACAGTTGCAGGGATTCGAGATTCCCGCGAATGCATGGGAGCGGCAAGTGCTGGCGCGCCGGATCACCGACTACGATCCCAAATGGCTCGACCAGCTTTGTCTGACCGGCGCGGTGGGATGGGGAAGATTGTCGCCGCACCCGGCGACGATAGAGTCGAACACAACTCCGGCCAATGCCTCTTCCGGGTCGGCGGGCCCATCTCGGCAACGGCGGGTGATTCCGACAAGCGTGGCGCCGATCACGTTCTTTGTGCGGGAAGAAGCGAACTGGATGTCGCTGACAGGAAATCCCCACGTCTCGCAAAGACGGCGAGACGTGGGGCACCCCACTTCGGAAAACGAACGCCCGGCCGAAGCTTACGGACTGAGTCACGGCGCGCAGCTCGTTCTCGAGTTTCTGCGGCAGCGCGGGGCGTCTTTCTTTGCCGACGTTGTGCGTGGGACAGGCAAGCTTAAGGCGGAGATCGAGACCGCTCTTTGGGAGCTGGTCGCGGCCGGGTTGGTGACGGCCGACGGATTCGATAATCTTCGTTCGCTGATCGATCCGAAACGGAGAGCGGGACAGGGCAGCGGGCGCAGCACGCGTCCGCGGCATAGCTCCGGGCGGTGGGCGCTGCTGCACGAGGATGTGGCCGTAGAGCGGCCGCGCGCGGTCGAGGCCGCTTGCTGGATGCTGCTGCGGCGTTACGGAATCGTGATTCGCGATTTGCTGGCGCGGGAGTCGAACCTGCCAACGTGGCGCGAATTGCTGATGGGATTCCGACGTCTTGAGGATCGTGGAGAGATTCGCGGCGGACGCTTCGTAGATGGATTCCTGGGTGAGCAGTTTGCTCTCCCGGTAGCGGTCGAGTCGGTGCGCGCGACGCGAAACCTGCCATTGAGTGGAGAGACGATCGTCTTGTCGGCGACCGATCCGCTGAACTTGGTGGGAATTCTCGTGCCGGGGGAGAGAATACCCGCAATTTCAGGAAAGACGGTCGGCTTTCGCGATGCGATCGCGGTGCCGGCGACTGAGCAAGTTGTCCAGGCTAAAGCCGTTGCGGGATAAGACCTGAACAGCAGGTCCCTCGACTCGCCCGCTTCGTTCGCAGGCGAACGACGCGGAACTCGCTTGATTACATAACGACGTTGGCTCGATCGCAGAGTAAGTTGGAAGCTGCGAAAGTCGACCAAGGCTCGACGAAGGAGCCAACGTCATGCTGATTATAGGCTGTGATTTTCATGCGAGTT
>Ga0187781_10000868_pt1 | contig 22242 bp, 19 predicted proteins | sample 0715_SJ02_MP02_2_FD_132447 | JGI IMG/M metagenome (GOLD analysis project Ga0187781, IMG submission 132447) | Tropical peat soil microbial communities from peatlands in Department of Meta, Colombia - 0715_SJ02_MP02_20_MG | ecosystem: Environmental > Terrestrial > Soil > Wetlands > Peat | place... | reverse complement strand
GGCGTGGGGCAGGTGAAGGGGAAGAATCCCCTTCCCCTGCACCCCATCCCCTCGAACAGCCGGAACCAAAAGTGTCAGGGATGTGCCCGGTCTAAAATGTCAGACATGTCCCCGACCGTATCTGGGCTCGGCTTAATCGGCGGTCGAACTTTTTACTTTCGGAGCGGGTGGGACGGGATCGTCTTTGAAGGAATATTCGTTCTTCAGGCCGGTGAAGGGCTTGCCATCGAGCTCGGCGTATGGATACACAAAATAATTCAACGCGTCGCCTTTTTGCGCCGGCTTCAAATGGATGTCGCGGCCGAGGCTGAACATCACGCGGTTCTGGTCCGTGGCGCCGAAGAAATAATCCCTTTTGTCTTTGTTTTTCGAGGCTTCGGAAGCGTCAATCGGAATCCAGCCGATTCCATCGATGTAAAACTGCGACCAGCAATGGTAGCCGCCGATGGTTCCGTCGTGCGAATTGGCCGGCAGGGAGAATCCGATTTCGAAGCGCGCGGGAATGCCGGCCGCGCGCGCCATGCCGATAAACACCGAATGAAAATCGGTGCAATTGCCGTGCTTTGCATCGCACGCCCACAGAGCGTCGCCGCGGCCCCAGCCCGCGCCATCGTGGTCGTAATGCATCGTCGCCACCACGTAGTCGTAAATTTTGCGCGCCTTCGCGAGAGGTTCGTTCACTCCCGCGGTTTGTTCGGCCGAGAGCTGCGCGATCACGCCGTTGATAGGAACCAGTTGATCCGGCTGCAAAAATCGCGCGGGAGAAATTGCCAGCTTGGTCTCAGGACCAGCCGCAGGCGTGAGAGCGACATGGTGCTCCAGACGCAGGGCGTGAAATGTGACCGTGATATTGAAAGGCCCCCTTGCATCATCCGCATTGACCGAGAGATAGGCATAGCGATTGCCGTATTCCTTCTCATGCTCGATGCGGTAGGGAACTGCCGACTCGACTCGCAGTAGCGTGATGGTTTGAAAGCTTTCCTCGTAGGGAAGCGGGACCCAGATTTTCAATCGGCGAGATCCCTGAGGCAACGCGGCGACATGGGTGACGCTGCCAAACATGAATCCTCGCGATGCGGCCGCCGGCTGTTCTGTGCCGGAGGCGCCACGCGGATTTTTCGCCAGGGGAATAAGAGCGATCCCTACGATTGCCGCCGCCAGCGCAGTTAGATGTTTCATGGCCGGGTACGCCTCCGGATGAAAACGCGATAGATGGAAGCAGACATTTTGCCATCGGGACGCAACAAAGCCAAGCGCCACGGCATTGGGGAAGCCAGCGTCAAGATTTCGGCGTCATAAGCTTTTGTAACTCTTCGGCCACCTCGGAGCGAGTGAGAATTCCTTTGCGGAACAGCACGCGCGCGATGGCTTCGAGCGCTACGGCGGTCGAAGGGCCGCCATTCGCCGGCGCATTTTCCGAACGCTGCGATGCCGCCGTGGATGGCCCGCCAGCGGGACTTCCAGCAGCCGGCGTGGCAGGCAGAGGAGGAGCCAGAACCCGCAGCTTTTCGAAATCCTCCGGGCTCATTCCCGTGAAAGCGACTCCCATGCCCATGCCCATCTGCGAAGTGCGCACTTTGCCGCGCACTTGCAGCGTTGTGCCGCCGGGATTGAGAATCAGCTCCACAAGGGCCCCGAGGGGCAGCGGCGACAGCATCTCCACATAACACCCGCCCAGGGAAAGGTCGGTGACTCTTGCAGGCAGGCGGCTGGATGTCACTTCATCGGTAACGAGCGCCTCGATTCGGCAGCTGTGCCGCGGGTATTTGCGGCGGTCGGCGCCAGAGGAAGGGGGAGCGACACTCGGGGCGGCTCTCGTTTCGATTGGTTCGGAGCGCGCGTATACCGGAGCGGCAGGGTCGTAGGAATCCGGCATCCAGTCCGGAAGCGGCACATCCCAAATGTAGTTGCCCGGCTCGAGGCAACGGACGCCGAGCTGTCCAGCGCGGGGTGTGCCATCCAGACCCACCCATTGCACCCGAAATATCGCTTTCTTTCCGCGATATTCGATTTCAAGTTTTTCACCGAGCCGGCCCACACCATTCACACCGACAATTGACGCACCGGTCCCGGAAATATCGTGCGTGTGGGCGGTAAGCAGAAAAGGAGCGCCACGTTCGTCCTTGCCACGAACGAGAATGGGCAAGCGAGTAGTGATCCGCTGTTCGCTTCGGCGGCCCATCCAGCCTCCAAACACACGCCTAGCGCAACGCTAACCACCTGCCAAGAGGGATAGTTACAGCGTAGGCTCGGCTGCACGGCAGGTCAAGCTGGGGCGGAGACGAATTTCGAACAAGTAACGAAGGAAAGTGGTAGGGGCATCGTTTGCGTCGGGAGAGGGAGTTGGGAGTTTCCTGAAGAGGCAGTGCGGCGCCTCCGGCGCTGCTTTTTCTTTCTGGCTCCACACGCTCCGGTCTCTTGGCTCCGAAGAACGCCGTAGGCGTGAAAGAAGCTAGCCCAGCGCGGCAGCGCTGGGAATTATGTCCCGAAACGCTTCAAGCGCCGTAGGCCCGGCAGAGATTTGCTTCGACCTGCTAGAGCTCACTTGACCAGCTAAATCCTATTCGGCTTCCTGAAGCGTTTTGATGTGGGCCTCGAGAGCGGCGGTGTACTGCTGGCCGGCTTCGAGCTCGGCTTGCAGCTTCTTGACGAGCAGCTCGAGGCGGCGGACTTCATTGCGCAACTTCAGAATCTCGGCCGCGGAGGGGGTGTTCGAGCGCTGCGACGGCGCGGCAGCGGGAGCAGCCGCCGGAGCAAGCCGCGGAGGAGCAACAGCAATCTGAGCCTCAGCTCGCGCTGCGGGCGGAACTCCGCCTGCGCCGGACGCAGAGAACAACCCGCTTAATGCATGCGGCGCCCCGGCGGGAAATTCAGCGGCTTCACCGAACGACGGCATAGCAGCCGCCTTCGGGTTCAACAAATTCTTCACCCGGCTGATCAAATCCTGCGGCTGAAACGGCTTGCGAATCAGCTCGTCGGCGCGCACGGCGGTGGCTTTTTCAGCCACGCTGCGGTTCACCACGCCGGACATCAAGATCACGGGCGTCTTGCCGAATTGTTCGTGCGCCTTGATGAACTGGCAGACTTCATAGCCGTCTTTATCGGGCATGATCACGTCGGTGATCACCGCATCCGGCGCGGCCTCGCCGAACTGGGCCAGTGCCGTCGCGGCATCGGCGCACGTGATCACGTGAATATTCTCCTTGCGGAAAGCGATCTTGATCACTTCGCGCATCGTGGCGCTGTCGTCGATGAAGTACACGGTCGGGGTGCGCGCCGCAGTCAATGTCTGGGTTTCGCTCATGATGGCTCCTTCTCTTCCACGTTGTCGCGCGAGGCTTCGTCGAATTCCCGCATGGCATCGAGCAAAAGGTCGGTGGCGGAGCGCAGCACGGTGCGCTGCGCGGCAGTGGCGCCGTAAACGAATTTGTACACGCCCTGTCCGAAAACGTGGCACGTCCTCACGATCAATGTCACCGCTTCATCGCCGAAATAGACGCCGCACTCGGCGTGCACAATTTCGCCCGCTTCGAAAAAGATGATGCCGTCGGTCTCCGCTGCGTTGATGTGCAGCGCGCCGGTCTGGCGAGCCTGGCCGAGCATTTGAATCACGCCGGGCAAGTCGAGGTGCGAAAGGCTGCCGCTCAAGGCCGTGTCGGAATTCGAAAGCATTTGGGTGGGCTGGAAGCCTTCCTGGCGGCTCACCAGAAAACTGCGGACGTGCGCGGCGATATCCGAAGGCGAGCGCCGGCGGTCCACATAGTCGTCGCAGCCGGCGCGAAAAGCCTCGAGCAGAGCCTGCGCTCCTCCTCCGCCGATGGCAATCAGCGGAATGTTGGCGGTCTTGGGGTCGGCGCGGAGTATGGGAGCCATTTCGAGCGCGCCCATTTCGCGGAGATTCGTGGCGCAGAGGATGGCCGTGGGCGCGTTCCATTCGAGCATGGTGAGCGCATAGGCCGCCTGCGTGCTCGGCACGACTTCGAATCCCTGCTGCTGAAGCGCGTCGCCCAGCCGCTTGGAAAAATACACGTTGCTATCGATTAGAAGAATTCGTGGAAGCGGCGCTGGCGCGGTCATGAAAGCGCCTCGCGGGGATGGGCTTTGCTCCCGCCGGAGGATTGCGAGATCACGAGGGCTTCGAAGTCGAGCACGTCTACGGATTCTCCATCGAGCGTGAGCCTGCCGGAAACATACGCGGGCTGCCCGGCCTCGCGCGGCTGCATTTCCACGGTGGCCAGCTCGCACTCGCCGTCAACCGGAATCGCGCTCGGCTCGCTCACTTTGCCGAAATCGCGGAGGGCGATCAGGTAGAAGCGATGCGCGCTCGCGCTCTTGCCAAGCAAAATCGGCGCGACGTCATACACGGGAACCAGATGCCCTCGCCGGACGATTACGCCCACAAGCAGCGGCGCCGAGTGCGGAAAGGCGTGGAGCCTCACCGGCGGAGCCAGTTCCGCCACGATGTCCGAACGCAAAGCGAATCGGCGCGTCCCGAGCTGCATCAGGATGAAGGAGCCGTCCGTGCCGTTGTTCGCGGCGCTCATCCCTGCACCGCTCCTTCCATCTCCCGCTGCGCCGCCGATTGTTTCGACGCGCGATCCAGGAGCTGAAACTCTTCCCGCTTCAAGAACCCGGCAGGAGAAATGACGGGAATCACATGGTCATCCAGATACGCGAGGCCGCGATACCACCGGCGCTCGTCTCCCGAGAACGCGAGAGGCAAGGGATGCACCGCCGGAATTTCCGCCATGCGCTCGATGCGATCCACCAGCACGGCCACGCGTATTTGGCGCAGGATCAGCACCAGCGCCGGCCGCGTGACCGGAAGCCCGAAGTGCAGGCACGCGTTCACCACGTAGTAGGTGCGGTGATTGCGTTCGAAGGTGTGGCGCACCTTTGGTATCCCTTCGTGCTCGAGTTCCTCCGTCGCGCCGCCCAGGCTGTCGGTGCTGCGAAGCTCTTGAACGGACTCGGCGGCGATCGCAAACGTTTGGTGCGCGACGGAGAACAAAATGACCTGCTCCGGGTGGCGTCCCCGCCGCAACTTGGCCGAATCGTGGCTGGCAATTTTCATCGCGTACCCGCGGGAACCAGCCGGCACAGCTTGGCGACCCGTTTCTCGATGGCCGGGCCGATTTCATCGAGCGGGAGAATATTGTCCACGGCGCCGATCTTGATCGCTTCGGCGGGCATGCCGAAGATCACGGAACTGGCCTCGTCCTGAGCAATCACGTAGCCGCCCGCAGCCTTCATCGCTTTGGCGCCCTTCGCGGCATCGTTGCTCATGCCCGTGAGAACCACGCCGATGGCGAGCGTGCGCGCGTACGCGGCGATCGTCTCGAACGCCACGTCCGCGCACGGGCGGTAACCCTCGATCCGCGCGCCGGCATCGAGATTGATTTTCCCGGTCGAAGAGAGCCGCAGATGGTGCGAGCCCGGGCAGAGATAAATCACGCCGGGTTGGGCGGCTTCGTTCGTTTCCGCCTCTTTCACCGGCAACGCGGAAATCTCCGCGAGCTGAATGGCAAATTGACGCGTAAAAGTCGCGGGCATGTGCAACACCAGGAACAATGCCCCCTGGAAATCTTTCGGAAGCGCCGCCACAACGCGCATCACCGCAGCCGGGCCGCCGGTGGAAGCCGCGATCACCACCATCGGAAATTTTCCGCCGTTCTGCGCGGCGAACTCCGCTCCGGTCACTTGCTTCGCGGGAGCAGGAGCGGGCGCGTGAGGAGACGGGACCTTCGAGCGCGTGGCTGTGCGCACGACGCGCACTTTCGCCGCCATGCGCAGCTTGCGCGTGAGTTCCTCGCGAGTGTTGTGCATGTCGAGATCGACGCCGCTCGAAGGCTTGGGAACGAAATCGATGGCGCCAAGCTCGAGCGCGCGTAGCGTGCTCGAAGCTCCCTCGCGCGATTCGGAGCTGACGATGACGATCGGGCGCGGATTCTGCGACATGATCAGCTCGGTGGCCTGAAGCCCGTCGAGGTGAGGCATGTTGATGTCCATGGTGATGACGTCGGGGCGCAGCGATTCCGCCAGCGCCACGGCGTCGCGGCCATCGCGCGCCTGCCCGGCCACTTCGAGCTGCGGATCGGCGTTGATGATCTCTTGAAGCACCTTGCACATGAAGGCGGAGTCGTCCACCACCAGAACGCGCAGCTTTTTATCGGGCCCTTTTGTCATCTCAATCCCGCCGCACCGGGGTTGCAATTCCTCGCCGTTCCTGGGGCGAGTCCAGCCCCAGCAAATTTGATACGGTTGCGATTAACTGGTCTTCCTGCACCGGCTTGGTAAGGAAGCCGGACGCGCCTTCTTTTATCGCGCGGTCGCGGTGCTTCCCTCCGGCACGCGAAGTCACAACGAGCACGGGAATCCGCCGCGTCGTGGGGTTCTGCCGCAAGTGAGCCATCAATTCGTAGCCGTTCATGCGCGGCATTTCGAGGTCGGTGATCACCAGATGGCAACCCACCTGCGCGACAATCTCCGAAGCTTCGAGGCCGTCGGAGGCAAGTTTCACGCGATAGCCGGCCTTCTCCAGCATGCGTCCGACAAACTTACGCACACTGATGGAATCGTCCGTTACCACAACCACGCGGTCGTTCTCCACCTGGTCCACGGCTTCCGCGGGAATGCTGCCCGCGGCCACCGCTTCGGCGCCCGGCGCGAATACGCGCGCGGCAGGCGACGACGCCGGAAGTGCGTGGCGCTCAGCCGTATCCGCAGAAACCAGGCGGTTGAGATCGATCAGCAGAATCAGGCTGCCGTCGGGCGCAATTGTGGTTCCAGGGAAAAGTTTCACGCGGCGCAGATAATCCCCGAGATTCTTGATGACGATTTCGTCCTTGCCGAGAACTTCCTCCACAATCACGCCGACGTGTCTCCCCGCCACTTTCACGATCACCATGTGGAAATAGCCGTTCAGCGGCTCGAGCGGAGCGAGCGCCAACTGCAAATCGAGGCGCACGATTTCCGTGACAGCGTCGCGCACGCGCGTGAACAATTTTCCGCTGACGTCTTCGATTTCATCCGGCCGCAGGCGGCGGATTTCTTCCACCACCGCAAGAGGCAGCGCGAATACGGATGTCCCGCACCGGACGAACAACGCTTGCGAAATAATCAGCGTGAGCGGGACCTTCACCGTGAAACACGCGCCCTTGCCCAATTCCGACCGGACTTCGATCTCGCCGTTCAGCGCGTGGACATTTGCGCGCACCACGTCAAGCCCCACGCCGCGCCCGGCCAGCTCCGTCTTAGACGATGCCGTAGAGAATCCGGGGCGGAAGAGAAATTCGCGCAGCTCGCGTTCGGTCAACTCCGCAGCCGCCACCGGCGACATCGCGCCGGAATCGATCACGCCCTGGCGCACTCGTTCGTAGTCGATTCCGCCGCCGTCGTCTTCCACCTCGATGAAGATGTGATTCCCGCGGTGATAGGCGCGGACAGAGATGTGTCCTTTTTCCGGTTTTCCGGCCCGCCGCCGCTCCGCCGGATCCTCCACGCCGTGCGCGACGGCGTTGCGCACCAGGTGAATCAGCGGGTCGGAAATGTGCTGAATAATGTTGTTGTCGAGTTCCGTTTCGGCGCCTTCGAGCGCCAATTCCACGCGCTTCCCCGTCGCTTTCGCGGCGTCGCGCACCGTGCGCGAGAGGCGCGTGTAGAGATTGCCGATCGGCACCATGCGCGCCGCCGTGATTTCATCCTGCAAGTGGTGAGCGAGCTTGGTGAACTCGTCGATATCGGCATCCACGCGGGCCATGAAGCCTTCGAGCTGCGTGAGGACTTCAGTGACGTCCGCGGAGATTTCCGTGAGCGAGCGGGAGAGGATGTTGAAATCGTCGTAGCGATCCATCTCGAGCTCGCTGAATTCGAGCAGATCGTTGGACGTGATCGCCTGCATCCCGGCGAAATTCGCGCGGAACGTGTCCATCTGCGGCGGCTGGCTCCCTGGGACGATTGAGCTTTGCAGCCGGTTGAATTCGTGCTTTTCCTGGAATTCGGAAACTTTGCTGCCGAGCCGCCCTTTCGAAAAATTTAGCACCTCGACCAGCTTCGTGAGCTCAGAGAGGCGCCCCAGCATTCGCGTGCGGTTGATGACGAGCTCGCCGACGGCGTTCATCATGCGATCGAGCCGGTCGAGCGCGATGCGGACCGACTTTGCTTGAGGCAGTGCGGGCGCTGCGGGCCGCGATGCCGCGCCTGCTGCGGCTGCTTCGTGACCCGCCGCTTCCGCAGGCTTCGCACTTTCCTCCGCGCCTGCCGCTTCATGTGCTTCCTCCGGCGCCAATTCCGCGATGCGGGCGAGCAGCGGATCCACAGCAGCGGCCATTTCCGCGTTGCTCGTCCACTGGCGATGGAGGAATTTTTTCAGCACATCGACGGATTCGAGGCAGATGTCGACGATTTCCGCGCTCGGTTGCAACGCTCCATCGCGCAACTGCCCGATCAAGTCTTCCACCCGGTGCGCGACAGCGGAGAGGCGGTGCAGACCCACCTGGGCCGCCGAACCCTTCACCGTGTGCATCGAGCGAAAGAGCCGGTGGATTTCTTCCGGATTGGGGCTTGATTCGAGCGCGAGCAAACATTCCGTCACGGCTTGCAGGTGCTCTTCGGCTTCAGGAATAAAAAACTCGAGCACTTCATCCGGCACCTCGCCGTCTTCGGGCAGCCGCTCGGCATACGAGACGGCCGGAAAGATGCTGGGAATCGGTTCTCCCTCGCCGACCGAGTCCGCGGCCGGCGCGGCTTCGGCATCGGCAGGAGGAGCGGACGGAAACGCAAAAGCGTAGCGCTGCTTGAATGCATCGATGTCCTCGGCGGTTTCCGCTCCTGTGGAACTGATCTGAAGCAAATCGAATTCGAGCACCGAGATTGCATCGGAGATGAATTCGGTGAGCGGGCCGTACATGTCGGGCGTTAGAGTGGCGTTCATGGCGTAGTGAAAGATGTGCGCCATCTTTCCCGCGACCTCGGAAAATTGCGGAAAGCCGTAGCTTGCGGACGTTCCGGCGAGCGTGTGCGCGGCGATGTAAAGCTTCTCGAGATCCTCCGGCTTCGACTGCGGCTCCTGAAGCATCCCCGAATACTCCCGGAGATACTGGAGGTTTTCGGAAGCCTCCTGGAGGAAGAGCTCGACCGATTCCTGGTTCGGCCCGGTCACGAAGCTCCTTCCACGAGCGCCGGCTCGCGCCGTGCTTCCGTTGCGAGCGGCTTGCGATAGAGCCGGCAATCGCCCAGAACCATGGACTCGAATTTCATCGGCACGTTCGAAAGCGTCTCCGCGTGCCCCAGCAGGAAATAGCCGCCGGGCTCGAGCGCATCGAAAAACCGGCGAAGAATCGAAAGGCGCCGCTCTTCGGAGAAATACATCAGGACGTTCATGCAGAAGATGCAATCGAGCTTGCCGACGTACACCGACTCGGCCAGATTCATTTGCGCGAACGAAATCATGCGGCGGATCCGCGGCTTCACCTGAAATCCGTGTTTCGTCGCGGTGAAATACGTCTCCACCTGGTGCAGCGACACGTCCCGCAGGCTGCGCCGCGAATAGGCGCCGCGCTCGGCGTGGCGCAGGGCGCGGCGGCTGATGTCCGTGGCCAGAATTTCGATCTCCCAGGCTTCGGCGAATTTCAGCGACTCGCACAGCGTGATCGCGATCGAATACGGCTCTTCGCCGGTCGAACACCCCGCGCTCCAAATGCGCAGCGTGCGCGGATTGAGCCAGAATTTCCGCTCCTGAAATTCCGGAAGAATCCTTTTTTCGAGCGCTTCGTGCACCGCCGGGTAGCGGAAGAACGACGTCTCCTGCGTGAGCAGCCTCTCGAGCAGCGATTCGTACTCGATGCTCGAGCTTCGCACCGCGCGCAAAAGTTCGTGGCCGCCGGCGAGTTTTTTTTCCTCCAGGTACTCGTGCACGCGAGTGGAAAAAAAACGCTCGCGCGACGAATCGAACAGAATCGCGGAACGATGCTCGATCAGCGCGCGAATCTCATCGAGCTCGGACTCGCTGAGTTTCGCCGTCGGTGCTGGATGCTGTTTCATGTTCGGCACGCGTCAAAGGCCGGCATGGCGGCGCCGGCCGTGGGCACTCGCTTGCCCTTACCGGTTCGCGCCCACCGGAGCCGCGGGCCGCGGCTCTTCGGCCGCTTCGGAGGAGCGTCCCGCTCCCGAGCGGAATTGCGCGAGCGCTTCATTGAGCTGCTCGGAGAGCTTCACCATGTTGCCGACGGTGGAAGCCGTCTGCCGCGCGCCCTGCGTGGTCTGCCGGGTGATGCCGGAAATAATCTGCATGGCGTTGGCGACGCCTTCGGTGCCGCGCACCTGCTGCTTCGAAGCGAGCGAAATTTCCTGCACGAGTTCCGCCGACTGGCGCACCACGCTCGAAATCGCTTCCAGCGCTTTTCCGGCTTGATCGGCCAGCCCCGCGCCGACTTCCACTTCGCGCGTCCCTTCTTCCATCACGACCACCGCTTCGTTCGTCTCCGCCTGAATGGCCTTGATGAGCGCGGCAATGTCTTTCGTGGCGCTGCGGGAGTGTTCGGCAAGCTTGCGGACCTCGTCGGCGACGACGGCAAACCCGCGGCCGGCTTCGCCCGCGCGCGCGGCTTCGATGGCGGCGTTGAGCGCGAGCAGGTTGGTTTGCTCGGTGATGTCGTTGATCACGTTGATGATTTCCGAAATTTCCAGCGAGCGATCGCCGAGAGACTTGATCTTCTTCGCCGTCGCCTGCACCGATGCGCGAATGCGCTGCATGCCTTCGAGCGTATCGCGCACGGCGCGGTTGCCCTGCTCGGCAGCATCGAGCGCGCGGCGCGCGGCTTCGGCGCTGGCTTCCGCGTTGTTGGACACCTGCTTCATCGAGACCGTGAGCTCTTCCACGGCCGATGAAGTGTTCGTGATTTCCTGATCCTGCTGTGTGGCGCCGGCGGTCATGTCGTCGGCAGCTTCGAGAATCTGGTTGGCGCTGGCGCTCACGTCGATGGCGGCTTTGCGGACGCGCTCGAGAACTTTGGTGAAGTTGTCGAGCATGAAGTTCACCGAATCGACCACGTTGCCGAGCGCGTCGTTGGTCACCTTGCCGCGGATGGTCAAATCGCCGCGGGCCACTTCCTTGATGGTGTTGAGCAGGTCGGTGATGCTGCGCTGGAGGGAATCCTGGGCCTGCTGGTTGGTGACGGCGTGCGCGACTTTCGCGGCGCTGCGATTGAAATTTTCGGCGATGAACCCGAACTCGTCGCTCGAATCGACTTCGGCGCGGGCGCGCGAGTCGCCTGCCAGAAGCCGCTCGGAGAACCGGGCGAGCTCGTCGACGGGCTTCAGCACGCGCTTGCTGAGCGTCCACACCACCGTGATGGCAGCAAACGCGCCGAGCGCAACGGCGAAAAAGAGCGCGCCATTGGCGCCGCCCGGGATCGACGAAGCCTCCGCGGCTCCCGTCCCGGCCGAGTGCGCCCCGGCGTAGTAGGCGATCGCCAGCCCGCCGAACATTGCCACGCTGATCCACAGGACCAGCATCCAGATTGTCGAACTCAAACGACCTTTCATGACAGCCTCCCAAGAACTCGTGCGCTCATTTGCTCCGGCCGGCCCCCATGCGCCTGCCGCAACGAGCGGCCTGTCAAAACCCCTGTCAAAACCAATGCCCCAAAGAAATCCGGAAACTCCGCTGCCGCGCGCCTAGATCACCGGCACCGGAAACACATCCGTCAGCCGCCGAAGGTCCACCACCAGAGCCAGGCGGTCTTCATGGCGCAGCATCCCGCGGCAATGCGGCACATCGTTCGGCGCCTGATCGAGCAGCGCTTCTTCGGTGGCAGAGTACGTGCCGATTACTTCGTCGGCCGCGATCCCAAGCCGCAAGTCTTCGCGCTGCGGATCGCCTTTCAGCGCCGCCACCACCACGTGCTTGGGAAGCAATCCCGGCCGGCGGCCTTCCGTAAAAGCGATATCGACGAGCGGCACGATCGTTCCGCGAAAATTGAACACGCCCATCAAAAATGCCGGGGCGAGCGGAATGCGCGTCACGATCGGCCAATCCACCACTTCTTCCACTTCAAGCACCGAAAAACAAAATCGCTCGCGGCCGGCGCGAAACACGCAGTATTGCCGCTCGGGAAGCCGCTCCTCGGAATAAATTTCGCTCTCGAGGAACTCGCCGCCCTCGAGATCAACCGGAAGCCCCGCGTTTTCGCGCTCATCGGCCATCAAGCGAACCTTTTCACCGCGTCGAGCAATTCTTCCTGCGTGAACGGCTTTGCCACATAACCATTGGCGCCCTGCTGCTCGCCCCAGTAGCGGTCGCTCGGCGCCGTCTTCGAAGTGACGAGAATCACCGGAATCTTCGCGTAAACCTCATGGCTCTTCAGGTCGCGGCACACTTGAAAACCGTTTCGCTGCGGCATCACCACGTCGAGCAGGATCACGTTGGGCCGCTCTTCCTCGATGGCTTCTTCCGTCCTCGTGGGGTCGTTGATTCCCACGGAATGAAACCCGCCCTGCTGCAAAAACGACTGAATCAGCCGCACTTCCGCCTGCGAGTCATCCACCACCAGCACCTTCTTCACCACCGGCGCACCTCCACACAATCGCCCGGCAAGACAATTGCAACTGCGCAGCCACCCATGAGACAGCCTTCGCAGGCTGTCGCGACGCTGCAACTTCTTTCAAACACGTCTGTTATGCCCCTTCGGCCCGCCTCTCACGGCTCGGCGGCGACTTGCTCAGACGCCCCCTGCGTCTCAGCTTGAGAATCTTTCTCACCGGCCCGCATCTCCGCCGAAAGCGATGAGAATCGCTGCATGATTTCGTTGAGGCGCAACGCCATCGAATGGATGGTGCGAATCTGCTCGCGGCATGCGGCGGGAAGCTGTCCCGGCTCGAGCAGCAGCAGGTCGGCATTGCCCAGGACGGAAGTGAGCGCGTTGTTCACGCTCGGGCGCATTTCGAGCATGTAGCGGCCAAGCGTGGCGTTGCATTGGGATTCGAACGCGAGGCGCGCCGCTTTCTGCGCGCGGTCTTCGGCCTGGGCGCGGCGCAACGCTTCATTGGAAACCAGAATCAGCGTGCCGATCCAGCCGTCCTGGCGCGGAACAATCAGCGCGTGCGGATGCTCGCCGCGGATGAGATCGGCTTCCTGGCCTTCTTCGGGGATGTACAGCGTGGCGCTGCCGGGAATGGCATCGAGTGCAGAAAGAATCGCGAGCGACTTTCCGCTGCGGACCGGGCCGACAATCACCAGGTCGTAGCTCGAGCTGCTGGCCGCTTGCCACAAGTCACTGGTGACAATCGTAATCTCGGGAACGTGCCGCTCGGCCTGCCAGCGCGCTGCGACGAGGCGCGCGAATTCGGTGTCGTCCGAAACGATGAGGACGCTCGACTGATTCAACGGATGCCGGCCCCTTTCCCCGCCTCAGGACTGGAGTTTCTCCGCTTCCTCGATGAAAGAGAGCAGCCGCTTGGTGCTGATTCCGAGGTTCACGGCAGCTTCGGTGTTCTTGGCACGCTTGGCCTGCTCGACGCGGCCCTGGAAATAGGAGACTTCGCTGCGCGCCAGATCGAGCGCGGAATTGAGCGAACTCTCTTCGCCCGAGTGTTTGCGCTGATCCATAGCGACAGCGAGCAAAGCGCGCGCGACAACCGCGCGGCGCAGATCTTCCGCTTCCTGGTCTCCTTCGGCGACGAACGCGGCCACTTCCCAGGATGAGAGCAATACTTTCGTATCTTGCAGCACGACGGTGGACATAGAACGCCCACGTGAAGGGGGAGCCGCGATCAATTGCTCCCAAATAACTTCGAGACATTTTTCGGCGTTTGCCGGAGCCGCTGGCACCGCTGCCGATTTAGCGCTCTTATCGGATGGCGCCGGGCTCGCGGGCGCTTTTTCAGCCGGAGCGCTCGAGGCTGCGTGTGATTCAGCCGCTTTCGGAGCGGGCTGGATCGGTGGCTGGACTTGCACGGCGGCCGCAGGAGGCGGGGCCGCAGGCGCCAGTTTTTCTTTTGCCGATTCCGCCGCGGGCGCGAAGAAATCTTCGGGGTCCTCGAACTTCGCGGCGGAGGGCCCGCCCGAGCGCGCGCGGCCAATGGCTTCTTCCAAATCGGCGCGCAACGCGAGCAATTGCTCGAAAGCGCGGCGCACGGAGCTTTCGGTGTAGTCCTTGTGAAACGGCTGCCGCCAGTTTTCGCAGTAGTAGCGGAGCTGATTGGTCGTTTCCGCAGCGGAAAACCCGGCGCGGCGGCAATCCACTGTTTTCACGCCGGCGGCATCGAGAGCTTCCACCGCATGCTTCACCGCGCTGACGTCTGCATGCAGCATGCGGATGAAAGCGCGGCGAAGAGAAAAGTTGAAGCGGCAGAACGCCACCAGCGCCGCGGGATCGTAAAACATGCAGCCGGCGGATTCCTTCAGCAGGCGTCCCTGCTCGAGCAGCCCGTGCTCCATCATGTCGCGGAGGCTGTGGCAATTCTCGAGCGCCGCGAGAATCTCTTCGAGCGGCTGGCACCATTCGAGCGGCGTGGGATCGGCTTCGGCCAGCACTGGCTGGAGCACCCGCGCCACGTCCTCGAGTTTGATTTCTTCGCGGTACAGCTCTTCGGGCGCGCAGAGAGCGAAGTACTGCACGAGGAGCAGGTCGATTTTGTCGCGATCGACCGTGGTCTTATCCTGTTTCTTCAGCAGCCGCTGAATGAAGGCGCGCAAAGATTCTTCGCTGGCGTTGAGCGTTTCCGGCGGAAGCTGCCGAATCTGGAAGGCGCGGACTTTTTCGTCGACTGCGTCGAACCATTGCAGATCGCGATCGAACACCTCTCGCGTGGGACGCTCCGGAGGAATCTCTCCCGGCGGGTAAGGAGGCGGCGCAAATTTGAATTGCGCCGCGAGCGCGGCGTACAGCGGGTAGGCGGCGCGCGCTTCACTCCAGCGCGCGGCGAAATCCACCGGGCCTGCTCCCCCAGCGTTCGAGGATTTCTCCGGAGTCTTCAACGTGGTGCTGGGCGTCTTTGGGCTCATGGTTTGATGATCCAGTTCGAAACTTGTCCGAAAAATCTCGCGGCCACCGCTTTGCGGCCGTCGATATCGCACCGCAACGATTGCGGCTCGGGCATCGAGCGAGCCATCCGAGTTCACCAGGCGCACGTGGTCTTCGAATTCGAGCGGCAGTGTGGACGCGAAGAGGACTTCCTGATCGGTGCCGAATTCGATGGTGGTTTGTTCGTGGATGCGCCGGCCCGGTCCGAGAGTCATCACGCGCACCGGAATGCGCACCGGCGATGCCTTGGGGAAAAGTTGCGCCAGTTTTTCGACACAGGTGTGCTCTGCTGCGGTGGAAGCGACCCCGGCTTCGCGCGACACGTGGCCCCCAGTTCTTTGCCGGCTCCGTTTCACGCCGCGGGTCCGAGGGGCGAGACACCCAAACCAGGGACGGATAGACGGGTCCGGAGTTGACGTCCGGGAAGGGATTGCACGAGCGCGGCCAAAGGGTTTGCGGGACGGGCGAATCTAAGTGCTATGTTTGCGGCGGCTTAGGAGGAAGGCAAAAACAAAGAGACAAGGCTTACGTCTCAGACTGACACGGAAGCGTCTCAGCCGCACGTCCCTGAACCGATTCAAAAGGGTGCAGTGGCGAGAATCTCGTGAAGCGCTACGTCACTGTTTCGACGGGTTGCTTGTGGGACGACCGCAGCGGGATGTTGTAGAGCTTCAGCTTGCGGTACAAAGTGGCGCGGCTGATTCCCAACATTTTTCCGGCAAGAGTTTTGTCGCCGCCCGCTTGCTCGAAGACGCGCAGAATCGTCATGCGCTCGAGATCGGCAAGCGCGGTGGTCGAAAGCGCGGCCTCGCGCCCGCCGGCCGTTTCGTCCCGGGCTTCGCGGATCCCCGGGGGAAGATCGCGTATATCGATCCCCTGGTGATCTCCCAAAGCCACGGCGCGGGCGATGCAGTTTTCGAGTTCGCGCACGTTGCCGGGCCAATCATATTGCAGGAAGCACTTCATGGCCGTGGGCGCCACTTGAATGTTCTGGTCCGGGGCGTAGCGATCCAAGAAGCAATGGACGAGCTGCGGAATATCGGAGCGCCGCTCGCGCAGGCTCGGCAGATGGACCGTGACGACATTCAAGCGGAAATAGAGATCCTTGCGAAATGTCCCGGCGCGATAGGCGGCTTCGAGGTCGCGGTTCGTGGCCGCGATCACGCGCACGTCCACAGGATTTTTTTCGTTGCTTCCCACCGGGCGAACTTCTTTTTCCTGGAGCACGCGCAGCAGCTTCGCTTGCATTTCCAGCGGCAGCTCGCCGATCTCATCCAGGAAAATCGTCCCTCCGTTGGCCGCCTGGAACAGGCCCGACTTGGATTTCAACGCACCGGTGAAGGCGCCTTTCTCGTGGCCGAAGAGCTCGCTTTCCATCAGCGTGGGAACCAGCGCGCCGCAGTCCACCGCGATAAACGGCATCGTGGCCAGCGGCCCGCGAAAATGAATGGCCCGAGCCACCAGCTCTTTGCCCGTGCCGCTTTCTCCCGTGATGAGCACGGGCGTGCGCGTATCTTTCAGCCGCGAAACCATCCGCAAGACGTCCTGGATTTTTCCCGATGTGCCGATGATTCCGTCGAGCTGCGTTTCGGTGTTCACGCGCTCGCGCAGAAACTGATTTTCCGTCACCAGCCGGACTTTTTCGGCCATCCGCTGCAAAAGCTGGCGCAGCCGCTCGACCCGGAACGGCTTCTCGATGTAATCGTAGGCGCCCTGGCGCATGGCTTCGACCGCCGATTCGATCGAGCCGTGGCCGGTCATGATGGCGACTTCCGCGTGCGGCAGTTGGTCCTTGATTTTGCGCAGCAAATCGACGCCGGAGAGGCTCGGCAGCTTCAGGTCGGCCACCACGATATCGGGCGGCTGCATCTCCAGCAATTCCAGCGCCGCTTCCGCTGACTCCGCCTCGGCGCTCACGAAGCCGAGTCCCTGGCCCACCGTAATGCAAAGCCGGCGGATGCTCTGCTCGTCGTCCACAATCAAGAATCGAAGCCGCTGTTCTTCTCTCATGGTCTTCCGATCGTTTTTTCCACCGCGGCCATCAGTTGATGGACGCGGAAGGGTTTTTCAACGCAAGGCGTGCCGGCTTGCGCCAGCAGCGCGCTGGTTTCTTCGCTGGCGGTATCGCCGGTGATAAAAATGATTCGCGAGGCGAGTTCCGGGCGATGCCGCCGCAGCCAATCCTGCACATCGGCGCCGTTGATTCCGCCCGGCGTGCGGAAATCGGAAATCACGCCGCGGAAAATTCCGGAGGCAAGCAGCTCCAGCCCGTCGGCCGCGGAAGCCGAAGCGACCACTTCATAGCCGCGCCGCTCGAGCGCCGTGCACAAAAATTGCGCCACCGATGGCTCGTCTTCAATCAGCAGAATCCGCGTGCGAGCGGCTGCGGTTGTGGCGCTGGTGTTCATCGCAGCGCCTCGGCGGCCATCAATTCGGCCTGCTTCGCAGCCACAGGCAACCGCACCACGAACGTGCAGCCCACCCCGTCGGGATTATTGCGGACGCTGATTTCGCCGCGATGCGCCCGCACGATGCCGTAGCAGATGCTGAGCCCCAGGCCCGTCCCTTTTCCCACTTCTTTCGTGGTGAAGAAGGGATCGAAAATCCGGTCCGGCTGGATGATCCCCGGGCCGTTGTCGCGAAACAAAACCTCGACGTGGCTGTCGCCGAGCGAAGTTTCGATTTCGATTTTTCCCTGCCGGCGGGTTTCCTGCACGGCGTCGTAAGCGTTGTTCAGAATGTTCAGGAACACCTGCTGGAGCTGGTGCGGATCTCCGATCACGACCGGCAAATCCTCGCGGTATCGCTCGAGAACCTCCACGCCGTGATTCGAAAAATCGTAGGCGCGGAGTTTGAGCGTCTGGCGAAGCACGGAATTCACCTGCACGGGTTCGCGCTGCGCCGGCATTTGCCGCGCAAAGCTCAACAGGTTCTGCACGATCACGCGCGTCCGCTGCGCCTCCTGAAGAATCACGCGCAATTCGTCCTTCGCCGCCTCCGGGACCTCCGGGTTTTCCAGGAGCAGGTCCGTGAAGCCCACGATTGCCGCGAGCGGATTGTTCACCTCATGCGCCACGCCGGAAACAAGCTGCCCCAGCGCCGCCATTTTTTCCGTGTGCATCAATTTGGCCTGGAGGTCGGCGGCCGCGGTGATATCGGTCATCACCACGACCACGCTGTTGATATCCCCCTGGTCGTCGCGCATGGGGCTCAGGCTGATTGAGAATTGCGCGGTGGCGCCGTTGCCGGCGAGCAGCGGCAGCTCGAGATTATCGAGCGCCGCGCCCTGAAGCGTGCGCTCGAGCGCTTCCGCGAGCACCGGCCGCCGCCCGGGGGGAACCATGGCCACCAGCGGATGGCCCAGCAGATCCGGCTCGCGGTAGCCCGCTTCGAAGCAGCGCCGATTCGCGTAGCTGATCAGCCCCGCCGTGTCGAGCACCAAAATCATGCTCTGCGTGTTGTTCAAAATATTCTTATTGAAGTCTCGCTCGCGCCGGTAGCGCCGCTCGGCCTCGCGGCGGTCGGTGACGTCTTTCAACACGTGGATCGTGCGCAATTCATCTTCGTGTCCGCTCTGGATCCGCGACGCGGACACGAGAAACGATTGCTCTCCGGCAGAGTGGATGAACTCTTCGCGCGCTGCTTTCGGATTCCGGCAGAAAGGGCAGTGTGCGGGCTGAGACGCCGAGCCGAGCAACTCGAGCTTTCCGATGTCGCGCCCGATCGCTGCGGCCGGCGGAACGTTCAAATGATCCGCGAGCGCGCGATTGAGCCGCAGCACGCGATTCTCCGCATCATGCACGATGATGAAGTCCGAAATCGCGTCGAAGTCCTGCACCCACTGTTTGCGCGACTGTTCGATGCGAGAGAAGAGCCGCGCATTTTCCAGCGCCACCGACGCATGCGCGACGAGCGCTTCCAGCAGTTGCCGCTCGGTGGCGGCCAGCGCCCGCGAAAGGTCCACCAGGCACAGCACCCCCAGGAGCGCCGCTTCGCTGCCCGCAAGCCGCGCGAGCATCACTTCTCCCCACCCGAGCGCTTCCGCGAGTTCACGGCCGAGAATCGCCGCCGCGGAACCGGCGCGAAATTCCGCGGCTGGCACGGCCGCCTGTTCCGCCAGCGCGCTCGCCAACTTTTGCTGGATCGCGGCATCCCAGCGGTGTGCCGGCCCGCTCAGCGCGGCGATCGTCCATCCGGCGGGCTGCGCCAGTGCAAGCACCGCTGCGCGCGCGTCGAGCATCTCGGCCGCTCGCGCCGTCAATCGCCGGGCAAATTCCGGCGCGCCCAGTGACGGGCTCAGTTCCAATGTTGTGGCGGAAAATTGCGCGAGCAGGCTCTCAAACGAGCCGTTCGCGCGAGCAGGGACTTCCCGAATTCGTTTGACTGCACGCATGGAGGTTCAGGGGCTTGCGCGCGTTGCCTATGCTTTATGAAGCTACGGTCTCATCTCATTTTGAGTCAAGAATTGCGCGGAGGCGTGTTGCGAATCGGACAATCGGCCGATGTCGCAAGCTGAGACCCCCGCGCAGCCGCCGCCGGGTGTTTGAGACGAACAGCGCTAGCAGCTGGACTCCTCCGCCCTCCTGACACCTCAGCGAAGTCATGCAGAATCAGCAGCTTCCCTCTCGAATTGCCGAATTCATCCGCGCTCCAAAACGCCGCTCCCCCATGGCATCGGCCTTGCAAATTCTGGAGGCGGAGTTTTCCCTCGGGGGAGGCCCGGCCAATGAAATGGAAATCCGCACTCGCAGGTTTTGCGTTGGCTGCGGCGTTGGCATTGGGCGGGACCCTGGCCCTGATGCCGATCGCTTCGGCGCAACAGTCGGGCGAATCCACGAAGCGGAAAGTGAAAACGCGCGTGACTCCGGATTATCCGCTGCTGGCCAAGCAGATGAACGTGACCGGCAAAGTGAAAATCGAAACCACGATTGCGCCGGATGGGCACGTGACAGGGACAAAAGTTGTGGGCGGGAGCCCGCTGCTGGTGGGCGCCGCGGTGGACGCGGCGAAAAAGTCGCGCTTCGAGCCGGCGGCGAAGGAAACCATCGAAATCATCGAGTTCGAATTCGGCGGGCAGAACTGAAACCCCTCGCGGTTCAGCAGGGGCTCACGGACGGGGAGTGGAGGCGTTACCAATGACGATCAGCAGAAGGCTCTACTACGGATTCGGCGCCATCCTGGCGATCATGCTGTTTCTCTTCATCGTGAATATCTTCACGGTGATGCGCGAATACAGCGCCCGCGCCGCCTCGGCCGCCACTCTCGCCGACGTTCAAACCATCGAGGCCGTTCGCTACGAGATGATGGCCAACCGCCTGTTTCTCGGAAATTATCTTCTGAGCGGCGATTTGCGCGATGAGGACCGCACCAACAAGGGAATCTCCGAGCTGACGCAGCACCTGAAAGACGGCGAGAGCAAAGCCAATGACTGGGCCCTGCGCGCTTCCCTCAGCCAAGTGGACGACAACGAAAAAAACTGGGCCGAAAATTTTGCCAAGCAGATGATCGCCAAGCGCCATCAGGTGGACGCCGGCGACGCCACCGTCTCCGACCTCCAGATCTATTATCTCCAGCACGACCCTTCTTCCTGGACCAACAAGTCCGCGGGAGTTCTTGACGAAGCGAACCGCACGGTTCGCAAGACTCTCGACGAAGCGAATGCCCGCGCGGCTTCCGCCACTGCCTGGAGCACGGGTATCACCACCCTGGGCACTCTTTTCGCTGTGCTTTTCGGAGGACTCGTTGCCTATCGCACCGCCAAGACCATCAAGGAGCCGCTATCTCACCTGGTCGACGTCGCCCATCGCATCAGCGACACGGGCGATCTCGATCAATCCATCGACATTCACCGCAGCGATGAGGTCGGAATCCTCGCGGACAATTTCAACAAGATGATCGTCCACCTGAAGGAGATGGCCACCGTTTCGGCGGCAATTTCCGAAGGCCAGTTGTCCGTGGCGGTGCAGCCCCGCTCGCATCAAGACACGATGGCGAAAGCCTTCGCGCGCATGACGCAGGGGCTGCGCGACCTGGTCCGCCAGGTGCGCGACAGCGCTTCGCAGGTGGCCAGCGGCGCCGGCCAAATGGCCAGCGCCTCCGATGAATCGGCGAAAGTGAGCGTGCAGGCGGCCTCGGCAATCGACGAAGTCACCAGCACGATGCACGAGATGAGCATCAACGTGCAGAACGTGGTGAAGAACACCCAGGTGCAGGCCTCGAGCGTTGCGGAAACTTCCGCCTCCATCGACCAGATGGTCACTTCGATTCAGCGCGTGGCCGACACCGCCAAGCTGCTCGTCGATATTTCCCACCGCTCGCGCGAAGAAGCGCAAACCGGCATGAGCACGATGGAGAAGGCCACCGAGGGCCTGAACCGCACGAGCCACGCGATTCAATCTTCCGCGGAAATCATCGACGTGCTCGGGCGCCGCGCCGACGATATCGGCAAAATCATCGAAGTGATCGACGACCTCGCCGAGCAAACCAATCTGCTCGCCTTGAACGCGGCGATCGAGGCCGCGCGCGCCGGCGAGCACGGCCTCGGCTTTGCCGTCGTCGCCGAGGAAGTCCGCAAGCTGGCCGAAAAATCCACGCAATCCACCAAGGAAATTTCCGAGCTCATCCAGGGAATTCAAAAGGAAGCGCGCGAAGCCGTCGAGAACATGGAGAAGAGCACGTCGATGGTCCAGGAAGGGCTTACGCTCAATAAGGACCTGAGCATCGCGCTCAACAAAATTTCCGACGTCGTATCCGAGGTTTACAAATTCTCCCAGGAAATCGGCGCCGCCACGATGGAGCAATCGAGCGGCTCGGCGCAAATCGGCAAAGCCACCAACCGCCTCACCGAAATCACGCAGGAGATCACCTCTTCGGTCGAGGAGCAGGCCTCGGGCGCGCAAGCCGTGGTTCGCGCGATGGAGAAGATGCGCGAGCTCGTGCAGCAATCCACTTCGAGCTCCACCGAGCTGGCCGCGGCCGCCGAGCAAATGTCGAAACTCTCGCGGAACTTGCTGGAGTCGATGGACCGCTTCACTCTCGACGATGCCTCCGCCGACGCGCGGCGTCACGCGGCGCGGCGTCACCAGCCGGCGCACGACCGGGCCGCCGAACACGAATATGCAGAAGTCTCGAGGTCCTAGGGGCGCAGAAACCATCCATGGATAAAGACCTCCAGGTTGTGGGGTTCCGAATCGGGCGGGAAACATTCGGGCTTCCCATC
>Ga0187781_10000867_pt1 | contig 22259 bp, 10 predicted proteins | sample 0715_SJ02_MP02_2_FD_132447 | JGI IMG/M metagenome (GOLD analysis project Ga0187781, IMG submission 132447) | Tropical peat soil microbial communities from peatlands in Department of Meta, Colombia - 0715_SJ02_MP02_20_MG | ecosystem: Environmental > Terrestrial > Soil > Wetlands > Peat | place... | reverse complement strand
GTCCGGGTTCAAGACGTTTCGGTTCACCGAGAATCTCAAGCTGGCGTTCCGGGCCGACTTCTTCAACGCCTGGAATCACACGAACTTCACCTCTGTGAATTCGACGTTCGGGAGCGGCGCGTTCGGGCAAGTCACCAACGATTACCAGCCCCGCGTCGTCCAGTTGTCACTCAAGCTGGAGTTCTAGGTGGCGCTTGTTCGACTGTTGATAGCCCTTCTTCTTTTGCTTTTGCCTCCGCTGGAAGCCTCGGAAGCGAGTCCGGCTCAGACTTGCCAAGAGGCTTCCGGCCTCTTTCAGGAAGCGCGAAAATACGAGCAGGAAGGCGATCTGCGCAAGGCGGAGGAACTCTATCGGGAGTATCTCCGTTTGGCGCCCGCATCGGCGGTGGGCCACACCAACCTGGGCGTGGTTTACGCTCACGAGGAGAAACTCGACAAGGCCATCGCGGAGTATAAGCAAGCGCTGCTCATCGATCCGACTCTCCAACCCGTCTACACTAACCTCGGGATCGCCTGCTTTAAGTCGGGGCGCTTTGCGGAGGCGGTGAAACCACTGGAAAAGGCTCTCTCTTTCGACTCCCAGAACGCCCAGGCGCGCCAACTGCTGGGCATCACCTATTCGCAACTGGACCGCTACGACGCTGCGATTAGCATGTTGACTCCCTTGGCCGGTGAGCGTGACCCCGGCGTTTTATTTGCGCTGGGGGCGTGTTACGAGAAGCTCGGGAAACTGGATCAAGCACAAGAGACCTTCAAAACCCTCTTAACCTCTGAACCCAACTCTCCCCGCGCCCACTTCGTGCTGGGCGAAGTCTATTTCGGTCTTAACCAATTCCCCCAAGGCGGGAAGGAATTCGAGGCGGTGTATGCGCTTGATCCTCAATGGCCGCAGATTCACCTTCTGCTAGGGGCGGCCGAGGCGAAGTTAGGGCACTTTGAAGAAGCCGAGAATGATCTGCGCCTCGAACTTCACGATCACCCGCAGAGCTTTGCTGCGAGTTTCACCCTTGGAGCTCTGCTCAGCAAGCAAGGTAACTACGATGAAGCAATCGAACTCCTGGAGCGGGCAAAGCAGGCAAGAGGGGGGTACGCCGATGCGCTTTCCGAGTTAGCCCGCGCTTACTGGAAGAAGGGGCTGACGGACGAAGCCGCAAAGAATGCACGAGCGGCAGTTGCGGCTAATCCGAAGAACCGCCCCGCCCATTTTCTGCTCGCGCAGATTGCTCAAAAGAACGGAGACCAGGCTACTGCCCGCCGGGAGTTTGCCATCGCCGCGTCACTGAGTGAAGAGGAGTCCGGGCACGACATTCTACGCTTTGCGGAGGAAAGTCAGAAGTCACCAAGGTGAGAATCGTTTTCGGGAGGATTTATGGCTAAGCGCAAAACCCTGGCACGCCGCCAGTTTTTTCAGGAATCGGCCGCGATCCTGGGCACAGGCTCGTTGCTCGCAGATACCGCAGTCTCGTGGGCTGGGGTTGGAGAATTGAATGCCGCCCCGCAGAGCATGCCGTCGGTTGCCGCGCAGGGCAGATTGACCGTCTCGCTCGATGGCAGTTGGCAGATCGCGGATAGCGTCGCCGCCGATCCTATTCCTGAAGCCTTCGACCATTCCGGGCCGGTGCCGGGCATGGCGAACCTCGCTACGCCTTCTTTCCCGGACGTGGACGCCTACCTCAGCGCGGAAAACATATTGGATCGCCGCGAATTCAAAATGCAGCCGGAAGCTGAAATTGCCAAACTCGTTCCCGGCCCCAAGCAAAAACGAAACTACTTCTGGTACCAAACGACATTCAAAACTCCGGCCAAGAAGGAAGTTGTCATTCTGAAGATCAATAAGGCCCAATTCGGCACGGCAGTCTGGCTGAACGGAAAGAAGATCGGCGAGCATTATAGCTGCTTCACGGCCGGTTATTTCGACCTGACGAAAGCCATGAACTGGGAAGCAGAAAATCGGCTGCTGGTCCGGATCGGCGCGCACCCGGAAGCCGTTCCGGCCTCGGTGCCCACGGGAATAGATTTCGAGAAGAACCGATGGACTCCGGGAATCTACGATCGCGTGTCGTTGTTCCTCTCAGACAATCCGGTAATCGAAACGCTCCAGGTGGCGCCGCGGATTAGCCCCCGCGAAATTGTGGTGCAAACCAAAATCAAGAACCACGGAGGCTCGCGTACCTTTGAACTCCGCCACCGTGTCGAGGAATGGAAAAGCGGGCGGCTGGTGGCCGAGTCTAAGCCACAGTCACTCAGCCTGGGTGCGGGGGAAGAGAAGACCGTGACGCAAACCATTCCGTTGCCGGACGCCAAGCTCTGGAGTCCGGAGAACCCTTTCCTTTATAAGCTCATTACAGGCACAGGCGGCGACTCCTTCACTACGCGTTTTGGGGTGCGCGAGTTTCGATTCGATACGGCGACGAAGCGGGCCTTTTTGAACGGCAACATTTACTTCATGCGAGGTTCGAACGTCACTTTGCACCGTTTCTTCGACGATCCGCAATGCCGGGCCTTGCCCTGGGATGAGGCGTGGCTGCGGAAGCTGCTCATCGACATTCCTAAGCACATGAATTGGAACAGCTTCCGGTTTTGTATCGGCCCGGTGCCGGAGCAGTGGTTTGATATCGCTGACGAGGCCGGCTTGCTGATCCAGAATGAGTACTTCATCTGGACGCTGGGTCAAGGCCAGGAGAAGCACTGGAGCAAAGACGAATTGATTCGAGAATACAAAGAATGGATGCGCGACCACTGGAATCACCCCAGCGTGGCCATCTGGGACGCCACCAACGAGACCATTGCGGATGTCTTCGGCGACGAGATCATCCCCGCCGTGCGCTCGCTTGACCTTTCGAATCGCCCCTGGGAAAACAGTTGGAATATTCCATCGGGTCCGAACGATCCTGCCGAATGCCACCCCTACCTCTTCATCAGTTGGCCGGGCCGGCCGCCGAAATTCCAAATGACCGACCTGGAGAAAATGAGCGGGGCCGAAACGCCCGCCGATTCCGGGGTTTTGACCACCGCCCATGCCCGCATCCTCAATGAATACGGCTGGCTTTGGCTGCGGCGCGACGGTACGCCCACCAACGTCTCGATCGAGATTTATGACCAAATACTCGGCCCCAACGCCACGGGTGAAGAACGACTTGAACTCAACGGTTACTTGCTGGGCGGACTCACTGAATTCTGGCGGGCGCACCGGAATTTCGCCGCCGTCCTCCACTTCGTCTACCTCTCCTCCAACTATCCTGGGGTGTACACTGCGGACCACTTTAAACATATTCAAAACCTGATTCTCGACCCGCATTTCGAAAACTACGTGCGCGAGGCTTTCAAGCCGCTGGGAGTGTACATCAACTTCTGGCAGCCCACCCTCGAGGCGGGCGCGAAGCATCGACTCTTCGTAATGATGATCAACGATGAGTACACCGAGGCGAAGGGCACTCTGGCGCTTTCCCTGGAAGGCGAAGACGGCAAGGAAGCGCTGAGTCACGAATTGCCTTTCTCTATTATCCCGTTGGGCCAGCAGACTTACAGATTTGATCTGGTGGTCCCCGAGTCACCGGGGAATTATTTACTTAAGGCGGCAGCCTACCGGAACGGGAAAGAGGATCGAGACCCAACCCTCAGTCGGCGTAAGGTGTCGATCGTGAACAAGTCGAGTTGAGGCGCATGTAGGGCGGCCCTTGTGGCCGCCCTGAGCTACCCGTCCCTCGGCCTGCACAGGAAGCACAAGCTGTGCCCTGACTGCTTGTAGACTCACCAGCAATGGAGGCGTCATGAAAACCAGAGAACTTCTTGATCGCCGCGAGTTCTTGCGGGACTCGGGTGCATCGCTGGGGACTGCTTTGCTCGCGGCCGACGGGGCCCGGTTGTGGGCAGATGATTCCCCTACGACCTCGAACGGCACGGCGGGAAGGCTCACGGTTTCTCTCGATGGGGAGTGGGAAATAGAAGATAGCGTCTCACCGGATCAAATCCCTCAGGCTTTTCATCACAAAGTCCCGGTACCTGGCTTGGCGCACCTCGCAAGCCCCGGCTTTCCCGATGTCGATATGTTTCAAAGCCGGGAATACCTCTCAAACATGATAGGTCTCGGTGAGGTCCCTGAGTCGACATGGAAAACATTAGGCGAGGAGGGTGTGGGCCTTTCAGGGCAAGAGCGTAACTTCTTCTGGTACCGGAAGACCTTTCGTCTGCCGGCCAAGAAAGACGTCGCCCTGCTGAAAGTGAACAAGGCGCAGTTCGGCACTCAGGTCTGGCTGAATGGCAAGAAGATCGGCGAACACCTTGGCTGCTTTAGCGCGGGATATTTCAATTTAACAGACGGTCTGGAATGGGAGGGGCAGAATACTCTGCTTGTAAGAGTCGGCGCACACCCTGCAGTGCTGCCTAAAGGCGCGCCGGCAGGGACCGACTTCGAGAAGACCAAGTGGACTCCCGGGATTTACGACTCGGTTTCGGTACTGTTGAGCGATAATCCCGTCATTGAAACGCTCCAGGTGGCGCCGCACATAAGTTCTTCCGAAATCGAAGCACAAACCCTAATTCGGAATTACAGCAACACTGCGCAGCGATTCGTTCTGAGGCACCGTGTTAAGACCTGGAGGGACCAGCGGGAGGTCGTTCAGGCTGTCCCTCAGCCGTTGGAACTCGCACCGGGTGAACAGAAAACCTGCACCGTTAGGATTCGAATTCCGAACGCCACGTTGTGGACTCCTGAGAATCCGTTTCTGTACTCGCTCGAATCCAGCACGGGAGGCGACAGCGTCGCGACGCGTTTTGGTATGCGTGAATTTCGATTCGAGACCGCCACCAAGCGCGCTTATCTGAACGGTAAGGTCTACTTCCTGCGCGGGTCGAACATCACCCTGCACCGCTTTTTTGAAGATCCCAAGTCAGGTTCGCTGCCTTGGGATGAAAAGTGGGTTCGGAAACTGCTGGTCGATATTCCCAAGCAGATGCACTGGAATTCCTTCCGATTCTGTATCGGACCTGTGCCCGATCAGTGGCTGGACATCGCGGACGAGACTGGGTTACTGATCCAAAATGAGTTCTTCGTGTGGACCGGCGCACCCTCCTGGTGGCGTGGTCATAAGGGCCGCGGGTGGGATGCCGAGGAAATGAGCGGGCAGTACAAAGAGTGGATGCGGGATAACTGGAATCATCCCAGTGTCGCCATCTGGGACGCCAACAATGAGACCGAGGATGGTGTTTTTGCGGACAATGTCATCCCGGCCGTAAGATCGCTCGACCTTTCCAATCGACCTTGGGAAAACAGCTACAACGGTCCGCAAGGCCCTAACGACCCTGTGGAGGACCATCCCTACGAGTTCTCCTATTTGATGTGGGGTTCCGGCCCGCAGTTTAAACCTGCGGATCTCGAACACATGAACGGGATCACCGAGAACGGGGCGCGCCCGCCTCATGCCCACGCCATGATCCTGAACGAATACGGCTTGCCGTGGCTGGACCGCGAGGGCACGCCTACCCGCGTCTCCACCAGGGTCTACGACTTCCTGCTGGGACCCGTCTCGACTGCCGAAGAGAGGCTTGCCCTCAATGCTTACTTGCTGGCCGGCCTGACGGAATTCTGGCGCGCGTATCGTAACTACGCCGGCGTGCTTCACTTCGTGTACCTCACCGCCTGCTTCCCAAAAGCCATCACCGGCGATCACTTCCGCGACGTGGAAGCTCCGGAACTGGAGCCCAACTTCAAAGACTACATGGGTGAGGCGTTCAAGCCGCTGGGCGTTTACCTCAACTTCTTCCAACCCACGCTCGAGGCGGGTTCGAAACACCGATTCTTCGTCATGATGATTAACGACGACCATACGGAGGCGAAAGGCAATCTTACGCTTTCGCTGCAAGGCGAAGACGGGAAGGAGATGCTCCGACACGACCAGCCTTTTGCGGTTCCAGAATTGGGCCAGCAGACCTACAAGTTTGATGTCACGGTTCCCGACACGTTGGGAAAGTGTTTGCTTCGGGCCGCCGCATACCGGGCAGGGGAAGAGCGAGAAGGTCCGACCGTGAGTCGTCGTAAGCTGGCGATCGTTGACAGGTCGTAGAGGCGGCTTGACGCCGCCTGGTGCGTGTCGCGAAGGTTAAAGCTAAGGCGACGTGCAGTCGCCGCCACCTCACACCGAAGGGAGGATTTTATGAATCATTCGCGCCTGTTGATTGCCTTCATACTTCTTTCAGCGGCCGGCGCTTGGGGCCAAGATTCTAATCATGCAGGGAAGATATCACTCGATGGAGTTTGGAAGTATCAACCCGTCGCCAGGACTACCCTGAAGACCGACGGGACAATCACTGAGGATAAAGCGAACTTGCCCGCTGCGGGGACCATGCCGGTGCCCTCGAATTGGCATCTCCATGGGCTGCCCAATTTCAATGGCCGGGTCAAGTTCACACGCGAGTTCGACTTTGCCCGGCCGCTCGCCGCAAGCGAGCGCGCCTTCCTGATGTTCCGAGGCGTGGACTACTTCGCGGAGATTAGCCTGAATGGGAACTCGGTGGGAAAGCACGAGGGCTACTTCCAAAGCTTCGAGTTTGACGTCACCCCCTTCCTTAAGCCAGGAAAGAACGAACTCGCCGTCACGGTGGATGCGCCGCTGGAAGAACCCGGCACCGTATGGCCCGACCACAAGCGGATGATCAAAGGCTTGTTCTCGGATTGGGATTGCAAACCGGGCAGCGTTTCATTGAAGAACGGCCAGGACGGCACCACCGCGGGCATCTGGAACAGTGTGGACCTTGAAGTTCGCAACCAGGCCTGGCTGGGCACCGTGAAGATTCAACCCTACCTCTTTCAAAGGGCGCTGGCCACAGACAAACCGGAAGACGTGGGACTGGACGCGGACGTTTACATCTCCGCCGAAGTCTTCGCCGCCACCCCAGGCCGGTACGAACTGGCAGCCGAAATCGGCGATTCCAAGGCGACCTCGGTGGTGGACCTCAGGGCGCCTTCGACCACGGCCACCTTGGTGGTTCCGATGGTGAAACCACACCTCTGGTGGACTTGGGACCTGGGCGAGCCATACCTCTACAACTGCAGCCTCTCAGTGAAAGCGAAGGGCAAGGGAGTTTACAAACGCGACGTCCCTTTCGGAGTTCGAAGCATCACGCTGGATGAGAAGACCGGGGATTGGCGGCTCAACGGCGTGCGCTTTTTCATTCGCGGCACCAATATTGTTCCCGACCTCTGGCTGGCGCAGTACACCCCGGAGCGAATCGCGCAGGACATCAAGCTCTTGAAAGACGCACACGCGAATGGGGTGAGAATCTGCGTGCATGTGGATCGCCAGGAGTTGTACGACGCGCTGGACCAGGCGGGCATCGTGGCGTGGCAGGATTTCCCGCTCAACTGGGACTACACACACGCTCCCGAGTTTATGCAGGAAGCCGGCCGGCAACTCCGGGACATGATTGATCAGTTCTATAATCATCCGTCTATTATTACCTGGGTGTGTCAGAACGAGTCGACCGCCTACAACGTGAAGGTGCTGGATCCGTTTTTGGCCCATGTGGGCGCCCAGGAAGATTCTTCGCGCCCAGTGCGCCCCGTCGCCGCGGATAGCGAGCACCTCTATCTGGGATGGTATGGAGGCGATTATCACTCCTACGACGCCACCGTCTCGGGTCCCATCGTCTCTGAACTGGGAGGGCAAGCTCTGCCTTCCGTGGAAGAAGTGAAGGAGATGGCGGGAGACGCCTGGCCGCCTGATTGGGACAAACTCGCCTATCACGATTTTCAGTACGAGCAGACTTTCCACGTCGCGAATGTCCCTCTGGGCTCGAACTGGCAGCAGTTCGTAGAGAACTCCCAGCGGTACCAGGCGGACGTCCTCAAGTTTGCGATCGAGCACTTTCGGCGCGTGAAGTACCAGAAAATCGGCTCCATCTTTCAATTCCAATTCATGGACTGCTGGCCCGGCATTACCTGGTCGGTGGTGAGCGCCGGCCGCAAGCCGAAGCTGGGATACTATGCGGTGCAGCGCGCGTTTCAACCGGTGCTGATTGGCGCCGACCTTGATCGAAACATCTGGAGCAAAGGGAAGAACGTGCACAATCTGAGCGAGACGGGCCTGGCCGTCTATCTCGACATGTGGGCAGTCAACGATGAACATCGCGCCATCGCGGGCGCCACGTACGAAGGCCGCCTCGAGGGCCAAGGGCAGGACCCATCCGTTTGCGCATCCCCAAAGCCGGTCGACATCAGTGCGGATTCTGTCGTGCCGCTGCCGGCCCTCACTTGTGCTCCGCCGGCGGACCTCCCGCCTGGTTCTTACCAACTCGTGTTGACCCTCAAAGAGGGCGGCCAAGTCCTGAGCGAGAACACCTACCCGGTGACGGTGGTGGAGTGAGTAGGCGCACCCTGTCGTCACCCTGGGCGGCCACCTGGGCCGGCCCTACGAAGGAGGCGAGATGGACAGACGTTATTTTTTGAAAGGCACAGCAAGCGGACTTGTGAGTACGGCAGCCGCCAAAGCCATGGCCGCCAATCCTCCAGGCTTCTCCCCTGCGAACGCGGAGAAGAGCGATGAGGCAAGTCCAGGCAAGCCGCCCGACTCCAGTGAAAAGTCTTACGACCCCCGCGACGGCGGAATCTTCGGGCATTGGATCAAGGATGAATTCGGCCTGCCCGCCTATCGCTACGAAATGGATCAATTGCGCGATCCGCGCGGCACCTGGGACACCCACTTGTACGGCAAATCCAATCGCCACTGGCACCAACTGGGAAACGATCGGGTGACCGCGATTGCGACCAACGACGGCTGGATCCAGGTCTACTCGCATGAGTTCGGGCCGCGCTGGATCAACATGTACCGGCCCGACCAGCACGCCTATGCTGGCGGCGTGTCGCTGGTGCAGGTCGGCGAGCAGATGGTTCCCACGCTTTACCGCTGCCTCCCCAAGGAAGCCAAGGTGGAGAGGACCTGGGGCTGCTCCTACAGCAAGTTCGCGGTGGAGCACTTGGGCGTACGACTGGAGCGGACCGTCTTTGCGCCGTTTGGCGACTCGCCGTTTCTGGTGGCGCACATTCGCATCACCAACCTGGCGCAGAGCGCTCAGACCTTGACACATATCGAATACTGGGACCTGCATCTCCACAATATCGACTTTATCCGTACGATGCCGTGGCTGCCCGATCAGCGGGCACGCGACGTGACCTCGCTGAGGCTTTACAGCGGCTACGCCTGCGCGTGGGATGAGAAGCTGGGAGCGTTGGTGGCCCGCCATCCCTGGGCGGGCTTGACCAGCGAGAAGAATCTGAATTGGCCGAGTCCCACGGTCAACAATCGGCCGGATATATCCCTGCGGCCAATGGAGGTGAAGCCCGAGCGTCACATGACCGAGCGCGCGGCCTTCTTCGACTATGTCAGCCGCTACAGTCCCCACTTTATTCCGGAAGCGGCCGCCACAACGGCGGCGGAGACGCAGCCTTCCATACCGGATATGGCGACGCAATTGGGAGGCGGATTGGGGCAGGGTGGTCCAGGTTCAAAGCAGCCGTTGCTGGCGTCGTTTTCCAAGCACACGCTGGCTGCGGGGGAATCCGTAGTGCTGGGTTATGCCTATGGCGCTACGCCGGCCAGCGAAACCGAGGCGGAACTGCGCGCCCTTGACACCTCGGTGGAGCGCCTGTTCACAACCAGCATGGCCGCCTGGCAGAAGTTTCTGCCCGTGGTGGAGGTGGGCGACGACAGCCTGAGTCGCGAACTGGCCTGGAGCGCTTATTACGTGCGTTCGGGAGCTGTCTATCACCGCCAATTCAACGCTCACACTCTTCCCCAGGGCGGCGCCTACCAATACCTCTGCGGCTGCAACGCCGGTCCGCGCGCCACTTTACAGCACGCTCTGCCCCTCATTTGGCTGTCGCCCGAATTGGCCAAGGACGTCATCCGCTTCACGCTGGCGCAAACTCATCCCTCCGGCGAGGTTCCTTACGCGGAGGTGGGAAACGGCCTGATTGAGACCGCCGAGTTCGTCCCTTCGGACAATGACCTTTGGTTGCTGTGGGCGGTTTCGGATTACATTCTATCCACCCGGGACCGGCAGTTCTTGACGGAAGTTTGCTCCTACTGGCCGCCCCCCTACACGCGTCCCGAGCCGGTCTGGGATCATTGCGTGCGGGCCTTCCGCCATTTGACTGAAGACGTTGGCTACGGACCCCACGGCCTGGTGCGCATGAGAACCAGCGACTGGAACGACGGCATCATTCTCGAAGGCAATGTTCCCATGGACAAGGTCTGGGCCGAAGGGGAATCGACGCTCAACAGCGCCATGGCGGTGCATGTGCTGCGGCGATTCGCGGAATTGGCCGCCTACGCCCACCAACCCGTGATGGCGCAGCGCGCTCGCGAGCACGCCGACAAGCTGGCGGAGGCCGTGCGGGCTTGCTGGCGGGGAAGGCATATCAACCGCGGCTGGCGAGATCGCAATCACGAGGTGGGCTACAAGGACCTCTACCTCGAGCCGCAGCCCTGGGCCTTGATATCGGAGGTGCTTGACAAACAACAGAGCGCCGCGCTGGTGGATGAGATTGCCAATCGCCTCGCCGACCCTATCGGCAGTCGGATCTTCGGCGCGGGCGGAGAAGGCAACCCTCCCACGGCGTTCGGCGGCGAGTGGCTATCCATCAATTCGACTCTGGTCTGGGGCCTCTCGAAGGTTTCGACCGAGCGTGCCTGGAAGGAACTGTTAGCGAATACGCTTTTTAACCACGCGCGAACCTATCCTTCCGTGTGGTCAGGAATCTGGTCCGGTCCGGACACCTATTTGCCGTCCAATTCGGATCGTCCCGGCGAGACGTGGATCATGCCGCACTATTTCGGACTCCAGCCCTGGCCGGTGCAAATCCTTTTCCCGCATTCGGAAGTACTCAACTCCACGCTCTGGATGATGGGAATCGAAGCCAACTCCGAAGGAATCTCGGTTCACCCGCGGTTGCCTTCAGAATGCTGGTCGTGGTCCGGCCCCGGCTTAACGGTTCACTATGACAAGAACCGTATTCACGGCTCGATCTCCGGCGTGGGACCCGAACTCATCAGCTTGGAACTGCACCTGCCAAGCACTTGGGAGGGCAGCCCGGTGGAGATTGACGAAGCAGGGCGCAAACGGAAGGTCGATAACGTCGCCGGGTCTGTCCGGCTGCGCGTGTGGGTGGGGGCAGGAAAGGCGACGGGTTTCGCCGTGAGCAAGGTCTGAGTTGGGCTCGTCGGCACGGCCCTTGCGGTTGCCCGGGCGCGGGCACCAACTTCGCCTCCACTGGGGAGGGCAGAATTGAGTGACACAACCCCCTCACTCCCCCGCCCCTCTCCCCCAAGGGGGCGAGGGGAGACATGCCTCGAATTTAAGCCCTCGCCCCCTTGGGGGAGAGGGTGGCGCGGAGCGCCGGGTGAGGGGGTCGGTCCGTCACTCTGTTCTGTAACGCCCAATAAGTAGCGACTCGCCATCACTAAGGTTCGCAGCCATGACACCTCGCGAGCGTCTGCGCAAGGCTCTTCAACACCTCGAGCCGGACCGCGTTCCCATAGACTTCGGCCAGGACTTTCATAACGGCATCAACGAGGTTGCGTATCGTAATCTCCTTTCCTATTTGCACATCGAGGTTCCCGATCCGATCCCCGTTTACGACCTGATGCAGCGGCTAGCGGTTGTGGATGAGCGGGTTCTGGAGCGGTTCCACGTTGACACGCGGTACATCATGGCGCGTCCCGACGAGCATTTTGCGCTGAAGTTGGAGGGCGACGGCAGCTTTGAAGACGAGTGGGGAGTGTACCGCAAGCGCTGCGGGTACTATTGCGACACCGTTCGATCACCGCTCGCGCGGAAATCCAAGGCGGAAGTTTCGAATTATCGTTTCCCGGACCCTGCCGAACCATCCAGGTTCCGAGGGCTGCGGGAGAAAGCCCGGCGTCTCTACCAGACCACCGAGTATGCGCTCATGGCAGGCCAGGCTGCATCCCTCTACTATTTCTCGACCGAGCTCCGGGGCTTCGAAGACTTCATGGCGGACCTGGCAGACGATCCAGCCCTGGTCGAGTTGCTGCTCGATCGCGTGCTCGAGTGGATGATGGAATTCACATCCCACTATCTCGATGAAATCGGTGAATACGTCGAGGTTTGGTGGATGGGTGACGACTGGGGAATGCAAACGGGTCCCATTATGAGCCCGGCTATCTTTCGCGCCCTGTTTAAGCCGCGTTATCGCCGCCTGATTGAACTGGTGAAATCCAAGACGAAGGCCAAAGTCTGCCTGCACACTTGCGGAGCCACGTACTGGATTTTACAGGACCTCATTGATGCCGGCATCGAGGTCGTTCACCCGCTCCAGCCGACTGCGAAGGGGAATGAAGACCCGGTTCGAATCAAACGCGACTACGGCGATCGACTTTGCTTCTATTCGAATATCGCGAATACCACGATTCTGCCGCACGGAAAGCCCGAAGACGTCGCTCAGGAAGTGCGGCGAAAGATTGCGGCGCTGGCCCCCGGCGGCGGCTACGTTTTTTCCGGCGGCCACAATATTCAAGCCGATGTGCCACCGGCGAATATCGTGGCGCTGTTCGATACTGCTTATGAGACGGGCAGGTATCCTTTGGCCACATAGTGCTATTGGCACTGCTCGTAGAGCCGGAAGAGAACGTCAAGGGTTGCCAGTGCGTCCTCGGCGGTGACACGAGGCCGTCCTCCCGTATCCAGGCAATCAAGGAAGTGCGCCAACGCGCCCTGAAAGCTGTAGGTGTAGGGCTCAGGCGACTTATAGGTCAACCAACCCTGCCACGCGGACGGCATCGCCTCAGGAATCTCCGAAAAGTAGCGCAACTGTGGTTCCGGGCTTATGATGTAGTGGATCGCGCCCGCGTCGCCGTAAACCTCGATCGAATTCAGGTAACCGAGGGGCCAATCATATTGGTATCCGGGCAGCTTATGGCCGTAGCTCACGAAAAGCTCGGCAATAGCGCCCGAGGTGTACCGCAAAACGGCCGCGGCGTGATCCTCGCCCTGCATCTCGGTGCGGGCCAGTCGACCCGTGACCCCTGTAACACGCTCGACCTCGCCAAAGATCTCGCGCAGGCAATAAACCAGGTGCCCTCCCGCATCCACCCAACAGCCGCCGCCGGTTTGCCGCTTGTTCAAACGAAAGTCCCAGGGGCGGAAGGAAAGCCATCCTGCCGAGGTCCCTCTGGCAAACAGCGGGCGGCCTAACCAGCCTTTGTTAACAAACTCCAGCACACGTTGAAAGGAAGGATGAAACAATCCCGTATGCCCCACGAGTAAAGTGATCCCGCTTTGCTTCACAAGGGCGGCGATCCGGCGTGCTTCCTCACACGAATCGGCTATAGGCTTTTCCAGGTAGACGTGTTTGCCGTGCTTCGCGGCGAGCTCAACGTACTCGCGATGCACGTCATGGGGCAACATCAAGCAGAGAGCATCGACATCTGCATGGGAGAGCAAATCCTCAGCCGACCCAAACGCCGGAACGCTCCATTCGCGCTTGCGCAACTCCAGAGCTTCCGGCCGAACGTCACAGATGGCAACGAGTTCGGCGCGCTCGGGCATGGCCTTGACTGACGCATAATACATATCCGCAACTCGCCCAACCCCTACGAAGCCAAGCTTGTGTTTCTTCACCGTCTTCGCTCCTTCTCTATATCAGCGGCAAGGTACTCGGCCAGCTTTTCGAGGTAATAATCCCCGCGTTCGCCGCTAGCCGGACGCTGGTCCCCCAGCACGCCATTAGGGGCCACGGCGTGAATGCCTGATGTGAACATGGCTGCGGCAATACTATCGAACGGTTCGGTGCAACCCTCAGCCGCAACTTGCATGTCAACCAAATCAGGCCGGGCGGCGAGCATCATCGAAGCCTCAAATTCGCCGGCGTGGGACCCTGACTGGGAGAGAGGAATGCCCAACTGGCGCGGGATAGCGTCCCAGGTTGTCGAAATATACGCTGCAAGATCCTTTAGCCCGCTCACACGGCAGCCCGGCCATTTGGACTCGAGGGCAGGAAGCACTTCCTGCAAGGTTGCGAAATTCCCGCCGTGCGCGACCCAGAAATAGACCAGCTTAAATCCGGATCGCGCGTGGCTTTTGGCCACGTCGTGCAGGAGGCCCGCCAGCGTGGACTTCGATAAAGAAATGGTGCCAGGAAAGGCTGTGTGTTCGGCCGAAAAGCCAAGGGTCAGCACGGGCCCGACAAGGGTTTTCCCCAGCCGGCGAGCGGCCCGCAGCGCGGTCTGGAGACCGTGCTCGCTGTCCGTAAGCAACGGCAGAGCCGGTCCGTGCTGCTCGGTCGAGCCGAGCGGCACGATCACCGTCTCCCAGCCTGCAGCGAGGCGGTCGCGAATCTCCACCCAGCTTAGTTCATCAAGGAGTAACGAGCCAGTCATCAGCGGCCTCGATTCTCATGCGGTTCTCACAGTTCTACACTTTCGGCGAGCGGGCGCCGTCGCGGTGCACTTAAGGCTGGCCTCGAATCTCGTACTCCGCGATGGCTTCTTCGCGGAACTCAACACCAAATCCCGGCCGCTCAGGGGCGACGGCGAAACCATCGCGGATCTCCAGAGGGTGTTTGACCAAAGGATCGAGCCAGTCGAATACTTCGATGCCGACGAGATTCGGAACGCAAGCCGCCAAATGAACGTCGTATTCCTTATAGAAGTGAGGTGAGAGTTTCAGGTGGTAGGCTTCTGATAGGGCTGCCACCAAACGCCACCCGGTTACGCCTCCAACCCTCATCAAGTCCGGCATCACCACGGCAACGGCGCGCCTCTCCATGAGTCTCCGGAATGCCTCGATTCCATATTCGCGCTCTCCGGCAGCCAGCGGGATTTCCGTCGCGGCGGCCAAGCGGCAATAACTCTCTAGGTCTTCCCGTGGGAACGGCTCTTCCAGCCAATCGATCGAGCAATCTTCCAGCCGCCGCACCAGGCGAAGAGCGCGGCTCAACGTCAAGCCCTGATTGGCGTCTATCATTAATCTCTTATCAGGGCCGATGATTCGGCGCACTCCCCGCACGCGCTCCACATCCCGCTCCTCGGAAGCTCGGCCGATCTTGATTTTGACCCCCATGAAGCCACGCGCCACGTGACGGCTCACTTCATCCGCCAATTCTTCGTCGCTGTATGAAACCCAGCCACCACTGCTATACGCGGGTAGCAGCGTGCGGTTGACCCCCAGCAGCAACCAAACCGGGGCATCGAGCTGATGGCCCAGCAGATCCCATAAGGCGGTCTCCACCGCCGAGAGCCCCCATCTCGCCAACCCTTCCTGGCCAACATACTCGATCGACTTCAAACAGTCCTCGTAAATACTGCGAATCTCTGCCGAATTGCGTCCGATCAGAAGCTTCTTCAGCTCCCAGTCGATAATCCCCTTCAAGAGCGCGGGCGCATAATCGAAGCAGAGCAGGTAGCTCATGCCGCTCCAATCGCCGGCATGAATAGACACCAGAATGAGACCGATCGACTTCAGCTCATGGGTCGAATCGGCAATAGGTCGTGTCAACGGCACACGCAGCCAATGAGTTTTAACATCCGTGATCTTGGTATGCCAATCGGTTGTTTCCTTAACCATCCAACCCCTCGCAGTCATCGTTCAGAGGTATGAACCACAATCCATCAGGAAGTCCCAGCTTGTTTCTTGGCAGGGACAATCATCACCTTGCGTCTGCTCACCGTGGGGCTCCACTTCTTGGAGGGCCAGTTGGCGCTCGCTGAAAGCAGATAAGCACCCTCCGTCTGCGGAACCTCGAGGACAAAGTCGTAAGTCATCTGCCCCAGAGAGGGAATCTGGAGCGGCGTTTCCAGTCGCGCAACTTCCGAACCTCCCTCCGCCGGGGTGAGGGCCAAGACCAGATTGCCTTTTGCCGCGTCATACTCGTCGTTAACCGTCATCACGCGGATGCGCCGTTTCGAGCCCGCTTCCATTTGCGTGTGGAAGAAATTGATGTAGACACCCAGAGGTTTGAACGCCTCCTTCATGTAGTGTTGGAAGTGGGGCTCGAGCACCAACTTCTCCACATCCTGGAAATTATCGCAGGTCGAGGAACCCGGGATGCTGGCATCGAGGTAGGCGAGGTACATCACCGCCGCGTAGTGGCGGTAGGCTCGCCAGAATTCCGTGATGCCCGCCAGCAAGTAGCCGCAAAGTTCAAACCGCTGCTCCGGCGTAGCATTCGGACCCAGATAATGGTCGTAGACGCATTGGCTCACCAGGGTCGGCGTGCCATCCCTGTTAAGCCACAGCCAATCATATTCGTTGATGATGGCGGCATGGCCCGAGGGCGGGGCATCGCCCTGTTTTCGGCCGTCCATCATTTCGAGGTCGGTCATCTCAAAAGGCCTGGCTGAATGAACCATCGGCCAGTAGTCGATCAACAAGTAAGTGTGGTCGTCGTAAGGGTCCTCAGGTCCCTGCGGCACACTATAACCGTTGGCCCAAGGCCGATTGGAGAGATCCAGGCCCCGCACCGCCGGGATCACTTTCTCGCGCAGGGCATCATTCCGGGTTTCGTTGCTGGCGTTCCAGATTGCGATGCTTGCGTGGTTCCAATTATCATGCAAGAATTCCTTGAATTCCGTCACCAGTTCCTCGGTCTTCCACAGTTCGCCCCGCCAGGCCTGCTCAGTCGGCCCGCCCGTCCAGATGAAGTATTCGTATTGCAGCAGCAGGCCCACTTCATCGGCGATGTCCAGCCACATTTGCGGCGCCGGGCCGATGCATATACGAAAGCTGTTCCAGTGCAGCTCCTTGGGGATTTCGCCCAGAAATTTGCGCACCCACGCCTCCTCCCAGGGGTGGTACTTGCTGAGCGGATCGGCAAAAAATCGGTGCAAGGTAAGGCTGGCACCGCGCATGAAGTAGGGCCTGCCGTTCAAAAACGCACGCCGCGACACCGTGTCGAAACGAAACTCGCGCATGCCAAAGCGAGTTGACTCGCTGTCGCCGCCCGTGGTTGTTTCCGCCACGTACAGGAAGGGGTTTTCCGGGCTCCACAGTTCGGCCCCCGGGATGTGGAGGATTTGCGTAACTGTTTTCTTCTCGCCTTTGGCCAGTTGCACGTGCTGCGACGCGGGTTCGCTGGCCGCTTTCGACCCTTTCCACGTTTTAACCTGCTGGACCAACTCGACCGTGGTCTCAGGGCCGTAATTGTGCAGTTCAGTCTCGACCAGCACGGAAGAAGTTTTCAGGCGCGCCGCCGCCTGCACGCTCTCGATCACCGGATTGTCGCTTAGGACCACGGAAACATCGTCGTAGATTCCTGGAGTCCACAGGTACTTCTCGAGGTCTGTGCCGGCGGGAACCCATTCCGGCAGAGCGCCCGGATGCGCCCCAACCCGCACCAGAAGTTGATTCTCTCCTTGCCAGTTCATCGCCTCGGTCAGGTTAAAGTGGCCGCAGGTGAAACAGCCCAGGTGTTCACCGATTTTCTTTCCATTGAGCCACACCGCGGTTCCGAACTGGGCCTTGTTGATCTTGAGAATTGCGACCTGTTTTTTCGCGGGAGGGTGGAAACTCTTGCGATACCAGAAATACTTGCGTTTCTGCGGAGTCCTGCCCAGCACGCCGGTATCTTCCGAGGGCTTGAATATGCCTCGGCCAATCATGGTCAGAATGTATTCGCGAGTTTCATACCGGTCGACATCAGGGAATGAGGGCGTGGCAGAGTGAGCCAGACCGGGCACCCGTACGGTGTGGCCAAAGGAGCCGGGGACGGCTTCGGGCTCGACGCCTTCTTCGATACTCCACTCTCCATCCAGCGGAACTAAGATTCGCTGCCCGGCCGCCTCCGCCTCAGCTTCCCCGGCTGAAAACGCTGAGGCTGAGAACTGCAAACCCGCGCTACCCACCAGTAGCTTTGTGAACTCACGTCGCGTCGTCTTGATTTCATTCATTGTCTTATCTCCTCACTTCCAAGTTCCATGAGATTTCAAGTTCGTGCCGCACTGCGATCAAGAGTTCGTCATCCGGTCCCCTCAAATAGATACATCCCTCACTGCGGCGAATGGCAGTTCGGCATCACATTGGTGTCCAGGCCAGTGTCTGACAAATGAGGATTGTCGTGCCTGGATCAGGATTACGCAGCATGCGACAATCGCGAATTCGCAACATGCCAGGTTGGCATCGGCAGCTACAGAAAAAACAGCCATCTCACCAATCTGAGGACGCCGTTGCTTCTACTGGTTGTGGTTCGCGCTCTCATCGCCGTTTCTACGCCCGCGAAGTTTAGCACGAGCCAGCCCCTCAACGGAAAAGAATTCACTGTGCTAGCCACGATATCCGGCGCGTTGGACGAAGGCGACCTGGAACGGGGAGATTTCACGGAAGTGTGGCGGTGAGCTTCCGGTCCGTTCTGGCGTGCTCCGAGTTTGGCTGTACAATTCCTGTATGGCATACACATCTCTCATCATGGCTGCTCTCGTCTTTTCCTCTTCTGTGGTTCCAGCTCAAAGGACAGGCTTCAACACATGGCCTTGCGCCTCAGAGCTGGGACTGAAGGTCGGGATTCTGCCGAGTGGACCGCTCGATGCGATCACCGACGTTACCGGCGTTGAGGTCGGCCACACCACGATCATTCGTGGCGACAACATCCGAACCGGCGTAACCGCCGTTCTACCGCACTCGGGTAATTTGTATCGCAAACATGACGATTGTTGCCACGGACGCCCCTATCGACGCACGAAACCTGAAGCGCCTGGCGGCTCGAACTTGGCTGGGCATGGCTCGAGCTGGAAGTTCGGCCTCCAACGGCAGCGGAGATTACGCGATTGCATTTTCGACCGCGCCGCAGGTGCGGATTCGCGCGTCCGATAAAGCGCTGACGCCACCTATCGAACTGTTGACCAATGATGTGATGTCGCCGCTGTTTCTCGCTGTCATTGAAGTCACAGAAGACCCTCGACAACTTCGACTTCACCGTTAACAAAAGGATGAGTCGCAGCGTGGTCTTTGAGATAATATCCGCATTGTGGGTGGGCGGAGGGCGTTATGGCATCAAAGCCGGCAAGTGCTGCGCTGAGGGTTTTCCTATCTTCTCCCGGTGACGTCGCTGACGAGAGGAATCTCGCCCGCCAACTCCTCAAAGAGCGCCTGCCGTATGATCCATTGCTTCGCGGCCGGATTGGATTTGAAGTCGTGAGTTGGGACGACCCTGACTCAGCCACCCCCATGCCGGCAGGAATCACGCCGCAGGAGGCAGTGAACCGGTTCGGGCCCAGGCCGTCGGAATGCGATGTTGTGGTGATCATTTTGTGGTCTCGTCTCGGCACGTTATTGGACATCTCGAAATTTCGCAAACCGAATGGCGATCCGTACGACTCGGGCACGGAATGGGAGTTCGAAGACGCACTGAACGCTCAGCCGCAACCCAATGTTCTCATTTACTACCGGACGGAAACGCCGCGAATCGGCTTACCCGATCCTGACCTGCTGGCAAAGCAGGAGCAGTACTTACGAGTGCAAAAGTTCCTCGGTCGCCTTCGCAACGCCGATGGATCATATCGGGCCGGCTACAAGACTTACGATATCCCGACTAAGTTCCAGGCAGAGCTTGAGAACGACCTGAAGTTTTTGGTCCGGGAGCGCCTCGGCAGCGTCGTGGCTGCGCCCGCGGCCGATGTCACACCCGCCTGGACCGGCTCGCCCTACCCGGGACTGCGCCCCCTCACGAGCCAAGATGCACCGATATTCTTTGGACGGGGCAGGGAAGTGGACGCCTTGATCGAACGGCTCCGGGATAGTTCGCACCGCTTCCTCTGCGTGGTGGGCGCTTCAGGGATGGGTAAGTCGTCGGTGGTCCGGGCGGGCCTGCTCCCGCGCTTCGCGCAAAACGCCTTTGACGGCAGCCGCGAATGGCAGGTCCTCACTTTCACCCCGGGCGTGACGGGCGATAACCCGTTTCTAAGTCTGGCGGTGGAACTGACCTCCGTTTTGCCCGCGGATGCGCGCAGGCCGGCGGTCGAAGTCGCGCACTTGCTGGCCGACAATCCCAAAAGCCTCGGAGATTTATCGGCTTCGATCCTGTCCGGCCGGCCTTCCGGCGCGGCAGTGGTGCTTTTCGTCGATCAGCTCGAGGAACTGTTTACTACGGTGGCGCAGGATTACCGAGAGGGCTTCACCGAACTGTTAGCCTCTGCCGCCGACGACCCTCGCATGCGTGTACTGGCCACCCTGAGGGCGGATTTCATGCAACAAGGGGCGCGGGCGCCTGCGCTGGCGGCACTTCTCCAGGCTGGCACCTTTGTGCTCGGTCCGCCAGGTCCGTCTGAACTGTCGGATATGATCCGAAGACCCGCGGATCGTGCCGGCGTGGAATTGGATGAAGGGCTAGCTGACGAGCTTTTGCGAGACGCGGGTGGCGATCCGGGAGCGTTGCCCCTGCTTGCGTTCTCCCTGCTCGAACTCTACCGGCAATCCGCCGATCGGGCGCAGGCCGGTGTGAGTGCGGCCTCCCGCCGACGGTTGACTATCGCGGATTACAATGCCCTCGGCCGCCTGCGCGGCGCCATCGGTCAGCGGGCCGAGGCGCTGTTTCAAGGTGTGCGGAAGAAAGAAGGCGCCGAAGCCGACAGTGCTCTCGCGCGGTTGTTTCACAGTTTGGTGTATGTCGACGCGACAGGGGCTGTGACCCGAAGGCGGGCCTTTCAAAAGGAATTGCAGAAGTCGCCGAATCCCCTACTCACTGCCGAGCTTTGCCAAGCCATGATCGAGGGCCGTCTGCTCTTGGCCGAGAGTACGGCCGGGGAAGCGACCGTGATGCTGGCGCACGAAGTTCTGCTCAGCGGCTGGCCGGCGTTACGCGATTGGGTCGATCAGAATCGCGTCCAGATGCAGCGGCTGCAAAGAGTGCTCCTGAACCTCCGGGCGCCGAACCTGGAAGAGCGATCGTTCGCCGTCAAATCGCTGGCGGAAATGGGTCCTGCGGCGGAGCAAGCATTAGAGGCCCTGGTGGCTGTGCTGGCGGATGACGATCCCGGAGTGCGCGCGAGCGCTGCGGAAGCTCTGGGCGGCATCGGCGCGGCAGCAGTTGTCGCTGTGCTGCCCTTAATGCGTGCCCTTAACGATCCGGAATCGGAGGTGCGCTCCAGCGCCGCCGAGGCACTGGGCAAGATCGGAACTGCAGCCGAGGGCGCTGGACCCGCTCTGACCGCGGCCCTTCGCGACCCCGAGTCTAAGGTACGTGCCAGCGCTGCTCAGGCAATCGGAGCTATCGGACTTTCGGCGGCTGCGGTGGTTCCGAGCTTGGTTGTCGCCCTTGGGGATGGAAAAACTGCGGTTCGGGTGAGCGCTGCGAAAGCTCTGGGCAGTATTGGCCCCCCGGCGAGCGCGGCGGTGGCCAACTTAACCAAGGCGTTGAAGGATGGCGAATCCGACGTGCGTGGCAGCGCTGCGGAAGCTCTGGGGCGCATCGGCTCGTTAGACGAAGGCGCCGTGCACGCGCTCATTGTCCTGGCCCTCCTGGACACCGACTCGACCACCGTCCGTCCGAAGGCGAGCGAGGCCCTGGCAAAAATAGGTTCGGAAGCGGTTCCGATGCTCGCTGGCGCGCTTCACAATGCTTCCAGTGAAATACGTTCCGGCGCCGCGGCAACCCTTGGCAGGCTTGGTCCTGCTGCCGCTGCGGCCGTCAATGATCTGAGAAACGTTCTTCGGGACGCCGAGGCCACTGTCCGCGCCAGCGCTGCGGAAGCGCTTGGCCGTATCGGGAGCGCGGCCGGGGAGGCCGCTCCGGACCTGTACGCGGCCTTAGCCGATCCCAGTTCCGACGTTCGCTCTCAGGCTGCAGAGGCCTTTGGACAGCTTGGCGAGTCTGCGGCGAAGGCTGTGCCGGCTCTAATCTCAGTTATTGGGTATGTCCGGTCAGGGGTCCGTGCCAGTTATGCCGAAGCACTCGGCCACCTGGGTGCGGCGGCCCAAACAGCCGCGCCCGCTCTGATGAATGCGATGGCTGATCCCGAACCATTGGTCCGCTCCAGCGCCGCCGAAGCTCTGGGCAGGATTGGCGTCGCCACGCAAGAGGTGGTACGCACGCTGGCCTCCGCCCTCGGCGACGAGGACTTTATGGTGCGGCTTCTGGCAGTGAGGGCGTTGTCGCAGATGAGAGCGGCGTCGGCCGCAGCCCTTCCTGAGTTGGTGGCGTCGTTGCACGATCCGGAGCCTCTGGTTGTGCACCAGGCTGCCGCGGCGCTGGAGAAAATGGGACCGGCTGCTGCTAAAGCCGCGCCCGCACTGCTTGCTCCGCTCAGATTCGACGG
>Ga0187781_10000866_pt1 | contig 22264 bp, 15 predicted proteins | sample 0715_SJ02_MP02_2_FD_132447 | JGI IMG/M metagenome (GOLD analysis project Ga0187781, IMG submission 132447) | Tropical peat soil microbial communities from peatlands in Department of Meta, Colombia - 0715_SJ02_MP02_20_MG | ecosystem: Environmental > Terrestrial > Soil > Wetlands > Peat | place... | reverse complement strand
CCCGACAAGGCGATCGACCTGATCGACGAGGCCGCGGCGCGCATCCGCATGGAGATCGACTCCAAGCCCGAGGCGCTCGACAAGCTCGATCGGCGCATCATCCAGCTGAAGATCGAGCAGGAGGCCTTGAAGAAGGAGAAGGACGAGGCCACCCGCAAGCGCCTGGCGACCCTCGAGGAGACCTTGAAGACCCTCGGCAAGGAGTACGCCGACCTCGAGGAGGTCTGGAAGTCGGAGAAGGCGGCGGTACAGGGCACGGCCGAGATCCGCGCGGAGCTCGATCGCGTGCGGCTCGAGCTCGACGCCGCGCGCCGCGCCGGCAATCTCGGGCGGATGGCGGAGCTGCAGTACGGCAAGATCCCCGAGCTCGAGAAGCGCCTGGCCGCTGCACAGGCCGCCGAGGACAAGGCCCCGACGCTGGTGCGCGACAAGGTCACGGAGGAGGAGATCGCGGAAGTGGTCTCCAAGTGGACCGGGATCCCGGTGTCCAAGATGCTGCAGGGGGAGAAGGAGAAGCTGCTGCACATGGAGGCGGCACTGGCCAAGCGCGTCGTCGGCCAGGACGAGGCGCTGCGCATCGTATCGGATGCCATTCGCCGCTCGCGCGCCGGGCTCGCCGATCCGCGCCGCCCGAACGGCTCGTTCCTGTTCTTAGGGCCCACCGGGGTCGGCAAGACCGAGCTCTGCAAGGCGCTGGCCGAATTCCTGTTCGATACCGAGGACGCGCTGATCCGCATCGACATGTCGGAATTCATGGAGAAGCACTCGGTGGCCCGCCTGATCGGGGCGCCGCCGGGCTACGTGGGTTACGAGGAGGGCGGCTATCTCACCGAGGCGGTGCGCCGCCGGCCTTATTCCGTGATCCTGCTCGATGAGGTCGAGAAGGCGCATCCCGACGTCTTCAACGTGCTGCTGCAGGTGCTCGACGACGGCCGCCTCACCGACGGGCAGGGACGCACGGTCGACTTCCGCAACACCGTCATCATCATGACTTCGAACCTCGGGTCACAGCAGATCCAGGAGTTCGCGGGCGAGAATAACTACGCCAAGATGAAGAGCGCGGTGATGGAGGTCGTGCAGCAGAGCTTCCGGCCGGAGTTCATCAACCGCATCGATGACATCGTGGTGTTCCATCCGCTCGGCACCAAGCAGATCCGCGCGATCGTCGACATTCAGCTCCTCTACCTGCGCAAGCGGCTCGTCGAGCGCAACATGGATCTCACGCTCGATGATGCGGCGCGGGATCTGCTCGGGGAGGCGGGCTTCGATCCGGTGTACGGCGCCCGGCCCTTGAAGCGAGCCATCCAGCAGCAGATCGAGAATCCGCTGGCGGAGCGCATCTTGAAGGGCGAGTTCCAGCCCGGCGACCGCATCCGCATCGGTACCCGCGAGGGACATCTGACCTTCGGCAAGGCCGAAGAGCGCAAGGCCGCGCGCGCCTGAAGCCGCGCGCTGCGACGGTTACGGCCGCCGGAGGCGTGCGCGCGTCCGTTATACTCCTCGATCAGTTGGTTTCAGCACATTCCGACATCCACCCATGCCTTTCTACGAGTACGAATGCCAGGCCTGCAAGTTCTACACCGAGGTCATGCAGAAGATCAGCGACGCGCCGCTGACCAAGTGCCCTTCCTGCGGCAAGCGGCGGCTGAAGAAGCTGGTGTCGGCTCCGGTGTTTCGCCTCAAGGGCGGCGGTTGGTACGAGACCGACTTCAAGTCCGACAAGGAGGAGAAGCGCAACCTTTCGGGCCCGGATAAAGAGGAGCCGAAGGCGGAGAGCAAGCCGGAGGCCAAGGAGGGCAAGGCCGAGGCGAAGGAGGCCAAGGCGGCGGAGGCCAAGGCGCCCCAACCCAAGGCGCCGGAGCCGAAGTTCGCAGGCGCCGGACGGCGTCCGGGCAAGAGCGCCCGCGCCAGGAGCAAGCGGCGCCCGCGGCGTTAGGCAGCGCCGCCGCGAAGGAGAAACCCATGCCACCGACCGAGAACGCGAAGAAGCCGGACGGTGCTCCGAGGAAAAGAGTGCTGCGGCGCTATCTGGTCGCAGGGGTCCTCGTGTGGCTGCCGATCCTCGCCACCATCTGGGTGGTGGATTTCATGCTGCACCTCATGGACCGGACGCTGCTGCTGCTGCCGCCGGCCTACCGGCCGGAGGCGCTGCTCGGGTTCTCGATCCCGGGCGCGGGGCTGGTGCTGGCGCTCATCGTGCTGCTGCTCACCGGGCTGCTGGTCACCAACCTCATCGGGCGCCGCCTGGTGGTGTGGGGCGAGGAGCTCCTGAACCGCATTCCGGTGGTGCGCAGCGTGTACGGCGGCGTCAAGAGCTTTGCCGAGAGCGTCTTCTCGCAATCCAACTCGTTTCGCAAGGTGGTGATGGTGGAGTATCCGCGCGAAGGCGCCTGGAGCATCGGCTTTCTCACCGCCGAGGACGTGCCGGAGGTCAGCCAGAAGACCGGCGAGAACCACGTGGCCGTGTACGTCTCCTCCGCGCTCAATGCCACCGCCGGCTGGCTCATCGTCGTTCCGCGGCGCATGGTGCGCGAGCTCGACATGTCGGTGGACGCGGCGCTCAAGATGATCATCACCTGCGGCGTGGTCGTGCCGCCCCACCCGGCGGTGAAGCCGCAGGTGGCCAAGCCCGCGGCCTGAAGATCCGTGAAGGCGATGCGCCTCACCGCGCGCGGCGCGCCCCTCGAGCTCACCGAGCTCTCACTGCCCCCGCCCGGCGAGCACGAGATCCTCATCGCCGTCGAGGCCTGCGGCGTCTGCCGCACCGATCTGCACGTGCTGGACGGCGAGCTGCCCGACATCCATATCCCCCTCACTCCCGGCCACGAGATCGTCGGCCGCGTGCTCGCGGCCGGCGCGGGAGTCGAGCGCTTGGCTCCCGGCGACCGGGTGGGCGTGCCGTGGCTCGCTCACACCTGCGGGGTCTGCCCCTATTGCCGCTGCGGGCGGGAGAACCTGTGCGTCAACGCGCGCTTCACCGGCTACACCCGCGACGGCGGCTATGCCGAGCAGGCGCTCGCCGATGCGCGCTACTGTCTGCCACTGCCCGAAGGGCCGGCCGCGGAGCTCGCGCCGCTCCTGTGCGCCGGGCTCATCGGCTATCGCGCCTATCGAGCCGCGGGGGAGGCAGCCAATCTCGGGCTGTACGGTTTTGGCGCCGCGGCGCACCTGCTCGCCCAGGTGGCGCGCTTCGAAGGCCGGCGCGTGTTCGCCTTCACGCGAGCGGGCGACGTTGCGGCCCAGCGCTTTGCGCTCGAGCTCGGTGCGGTGTGGGCCGGCGGATCGGATGAGCGGCCGCCGGAGCTCCTCGACGCCGCGATTCTGTTCGCGCCCGTCGGGGCGCTCATTCCCGCGGCGCTCGCCGCCGTGCGCCCGGCGGGGCGGGTGGTGTGCGCGGGTATCCACATGAGCGATATACCGGCCTTCCCCTACCGGCTGCTGTGGGGCGAGCGGCAGGTGTCATCGGTCGCCAATCTCACGCGGCGCGACGGCGAGGAGTTCATGGCACTCACCCGGCGGCTCGAGCTCAAATCGCAGGTCGAGCGCTTTGCGCTCGGCGACGCCAACCTGGCGCTCGAGCGGCTGCGCAGCGGCGCGGTCACCGGGGCCGCGGTGCTGGAAATGCCCGCGCCGGCTACGTAACATCGCGCGCCTCATGCGCTCACATTACTGCGGACAGGTCAACGAGCAGCTCCTCGGCCGCGAGGTCACGGTCGCCGGCTGGGTGCACCGCCGCCGCGACCACGGCGGCGTCATTTTCGTCGACCTGCGGGACCGCGAGGGACTGCTGCAGATCGTCTTCAACCCGGAGCGGGGCGAGGTGTTCGCGGAAGCCGAGCGGCTGCGCAACGAGTACGTGGTGAGCTGCACCGGCACGGTGCGCGAGCGCCCGGCGGGGACCGTCAACCCGAACCTCGCCTCCGGCAAGGTCGAGCTGGTCGCGAGCCGCATCCAGCTGCTCAACCGCTCGGAGCCCCTGCCGTTTCAGCTCGATGAGCAGGTGGGCGAGGAAGTGCGCCTGCGCTACCGCTATCTCGATCTGCGCCGCGAGGTGATGAGTCAGCGGCTGCGGCTGCGCCACCGGCTGACGCGCTCGATGCGCGCCTACCTCGACGGCCAGGGCTTCGTCGACATCGAGACGCCGATGCTCACCAAGGCGACCCCCGAGGGGGCGCGCGACTACCTGGTGCCGAGCCGCACTCACCCGGGCAAGTTCTTTGCGCTGCCGCAGTCGCCGCAGATCTTCAAGCAGCTGCTGATGATCGCGGGCTTCGATCGCTACTACCAGATCGTGCGCTGCTTCCGCGACGAGGACCTGCGCGCTGACCGGCAGCCCGAGTTCACGCAGCTCGACATCGAGACCTCGTTCCTCCCGCAGGAGGAGATCATGGCGATGATGGAGGGCCTGGTGCGGCACTTCTTCCGCGAAGTGCTGGACACCGCGCTCCCCGACCCCTTTCCCCGCATGAGCTATGCGGAGGCCATGCGGCGCTACGGCTCGGACAAGCCGGACCTGCGCAATCCGCTCGAGCTCACCGACGTCGCCGATCTCGTCAGGGACTGCGAGTTCAAGGTGTTCGCCGGCCCCGCCAAGGACAGCCAGGGGCGCGTCGCGGCGCTGCGTGTGCCGGGCGGCGGATCGCTGCCGCGCTCGGCGATCGATGAGTGCACGGCGTTCGTCGCGCGCTACGGCGCCAAGGGCCTGGCGTACATCAAAGTGAACGAGCGTGCCCGCGCCCGTGAGGGGCTGCAGTCACCGATCATCAAGTTCCTGAGCGATGCGGCGCTCAGCGGCATTCTCGAGCGCACCCAGGCGGCCGACAACGACGTCATCTTCTTCGGCGCCGACCGCGCCGCGGTCGTGAACGATGCACTGGGGGCGCTGCGCCTCAAACTCGGAAACGACCTGAAGCTGGTCGAAGGCGGCTGGCGCCCGCTGTGGGTATTCGACTTCCCGATGTTCGAGTGGGACGCCGCGGCCAGGCGCTGGGTGGCCATGCACCACCCGTTCACCTCGCCCAAGGACCCCGACCCCGCGGCGCTGCGGGCCGCTCCGGCCGCGGCACTCGCCAAGGCCTACGACATGGTGCTGAACGGCTCCGAGATCGGCGGCGGCTCGGTGCGCATACACCGCCAGGAGATGCAGTCGACGGTGTTCGAGCTCCTCGGCATCAACGCGGAGGAGGCGCAGAAGAAATTCGGCTTCCTGCTCGATGCCCTGAAGTTCGGCGCGCCGCCCCACGGCGGCATCGCCTTCGGGCTCGATCGGCTCGCCATGCTGATGGCGGGCGCCGACAGCATCCGCGAGGTGATCGCCTTCCCGAAGACGCAGACCGCCGCGGACCCGCTCACCGATGCGCCGACCGAGGTGAGCGAGGCGCAGCTCAGGGAGCTGCACGTGCGGGTGCGCGTGCCGCCGCCTTCGAGCCAGGGCTAGGAGCCGCCCATCGCGCAGGTCGTCTATGTGCACGGCCTGTGGCTCCCGGGTGAGGAGTCGCTCGTCCTCAAGCACCACCTCGCCGAGGAGTTCGCTCTCGAGCTTCACTGGTTCCGCTACTTCGGAGCGTCCGAATCGATGAGCGACATCACCTCGAGGCTGGCGGCGTTCGTCAGAGAACTCGAGGCCTCCGAGGTGCACTTCGTCGGACACAGCCTCGGGGGACTGGTGCTCTACCGGCTGCTCGAGCGTTTTCCCGAGCAGCCGCCGGGCCGGGTGGTGTTTCTCGGGGTGCCGTGCGTGGCGAGCCGCGCCGCCGAGCGTGCCGGCATGCTCGGGCCGCTCGCGCAGCTCATGGGACCAACCGTGGCCGAAGAGCTGCTCACGCCGCAGGAGCGCCGCTGGTCGCATTCGCGGCCGCTCGGCATCGTGGCCGGTAGCCAGCCGCTCGGCCTCGGGCAGTTCTTCGCGCACTTCGACGAGGAGAACGACGGCACCGTTGCGGTGAGCGAGACGCGCATGCCGGGCGCGACCGATCACATCGTGCTGCCGGTGAGCCATCTGGGGATGCTGGTATCGGCGCGCGCGGCGCACGAGACCGGCCTGTTTCTCACCCAGGGGCGGTTCTCGCTATAGCAACCGCTTGAGGCGATAGAGCTCATCGAGCGCCGCGCGCGGCGTGAGCTGATCGGGGTCGAGGGACTCGAGCGCGGCGCGCAGGCGCCGGTCCGCGTCGGTCGCGGCCGCGAACAGCGGCAGCTCGCTCTGGGCGGCGGCTCCGTTGCCGGCCGCGCGCTGGCGGTCGCGCTCGGACTCGAGCGCCTCGAGGAAGCTGCGGGCCGCGCCGATCACCGGCAGCGGGACGCCGGCCAGCTGCGCCACCTGCAGGCCGTAGCTGCGATTGGCGGGCCCGTCCTTCACGGCATGCAGGAACACGATGGTCTCGCCGTGCTCGGTCGCATCCAGATGCACGTTGGCGCAGCCCTCCACCTCGCGCGCCAGCGTCGTGAGCTCGAAGTAGTGGGTGGCGAAGAGGGTGAACGCGCGTACCCGTGTGGCGATGTCGCGCGCCATCGCCCAGGCCAGCGACAGGCCGTCGAAGGTGCTCGTCCCGCGCCCGATCTCATCGAGGAGGATGAGGCTGCGCGCGCTGGCGTTGTTGAGAATATTGGCCGCTTCGGTCATCTCCACCATGAAGGTCGAGCGCCCGCCGGCGAGATCGTCGGCGGCGCCGATGCGGGTGAAGATACGGTCGATCGGCCCCACCACGAGCGCCGCGGCGGGCACGTAGCTGCCGACGTGCGCGAGCAGCACGATGAGAGCGGCCTGGCGCATGTAGGTCGACTTCCCGCCCATATTGGGGCCGGTGATGATGAGCATGCGGCGCGCCGCATCGAGCCGGAGGTCGTTGGGCACGAAGGGCGCATCGGCGAAGCGCTCGACCACCGGGTGGCGTCCCGCCTCGATCGCCAGCAGCGGCTCCTCGACCAGCGTCGGCGCGCTCCACTCGAGCGCGGCGGCCCGCTCGGCGAGAGCCGCGAGCGTATCGAGCTCGGCGAGCGCCGTGGCGGTCCTCTGCAGGGAGCTGAGGCCGTCGATGAGCTGCGTGAGCACCGCCTCGTACAGCTCGCGCTCGCGCGCGAGCGCGCGGTCGCGCGCGCCGAGCACCCGGTCCTCGAAGCCCTTGAGCTCGGCGGTGATGAACCGCTCGGCGGAGCGCACGGTCTGGCGGCGGATATAGTCCTTCGGCACCCGCTCAGCGTCGCGCCGCGAGACCTCGATGAAGAATCCCTGCACGCGGTTGTAGCCGAGCTTCAGCCCCTGAAGTCCGGAGCGCTCGCGCTCGCGCCGCTCGAGGTCGAGAAGAAACTCGTCGGTGTGGGTCGCGATGTGACGCAGCTCATCGAGCTCGCGGTCGTAGCCTGCGGCGATCACGTCCCCGTCGCGCACCATCGCGGCGGGCTCCTCGGCGATGGCGGCCGAGAGCAGTGCGAGCTCGGCGACGTGCACCTCGATCCGCTGGTGGAGCCCGCGCAGGAGCGGGGAGTCGATCAGGGCGAGCGCGGCGCGCAGCGCCGGCAGAACTTTGAGCGAGCTGCGCAGCTGTGTGAGGTCACGCGGCCGCGCCGAGCGCAGCGCTACCCGGGCGAGGATGCGCTCGATGTCGCCGACTCCGGCGAGCAGCTCGCGCAACGGCGCGTAACGGCGCCCATCGATCAAGGCGGCGAGCGCCTGGTAGCGCTCGCGCAGCAGCGGCTGACGGGTCAGCGGGCGGTTCAGCCAGCGCCGCAGCTCCCGCGAGCCCATGGCGGTAACGCAGCTGTCGATCACGGCGAGCAGTGTCGCTTGCTCGTTACCCGAGAGGCTCGCATCGAGCTCGAGGTTGCGCCGGGTGGCCGCATCGAGGGTCAGCGCGTCCCCGCGCTCCTCGACGGTGAGGGCGCGCACGTGTGGCAGCGCCGAGCGCTGCGTGTCGCGCACGTACTGCAGCAACGCGCCGGCGGCCCGGATGGCGAGCGGCAGGTCGTCGGCGCCGAAACCCTTCAAGTCGAGCGTGCCGAGCTGATCGGTGAGGAGGCGCGAGGCGCTCGAGAACTCGAAGTGCCACGGCGGACGCTCGCGCAGCACCGCGCCGCCGGCGGCGGTGTCGCCCGCGGCCCCTTCCGCGACCAGGAGCTCCGCGGGCTTCAAGCGCTCGAGCTCGGCGACGAGGGCGCCGCTTCCCTCACTCTCGAGCACAGTGAAGCGGCCCGCGGCGAGGTCGAGCCACGCAAGGCCGAAGCGCTCGCCGTCGCGAGCCAGCGCCGCAGCAAGCGTATCGTGGCGCTCCTCGAGGAGCGCCGAGTCGGTGACGGTACCGGGCGTGACGATGCGCACCACCTCTCGCTCGAGCGGGCCGCGCGAGGCGCCGGGCGCGCCGCGCTGCTCGCAGATCGCGACGCTCTCGCCTTTGCGGACCAGGCGCGCAAGGTAGCTGTCGACCGCGTGGAAGGGCACACCCGCCATCGGGATGGGCGCTCCGGCGGAGGATCCGCGCGCGGTGAGCGTGATGTCGAGGAGCGCTGCGGCACGGCGCGCGTCGTCGTAGAACAGCTCGTAGAAGTCACCCATCCGGTAGAAGAGCAGAATGTCCGGATGCTGGGCCTTGATGCGCAGATACTGCTGCATCATGGGGGTGTGATCGGTGGTGGGCTTGTTGTTCAAGGGCTTAGACGCGCAAGACGCAGATACTGAATTAGTGTGATTTTAGACAGGTGAGTGAGGCACACGCACGGACAGTTGAGTCTTTGACGTACAACGGGATTTGCCGCCGTATCCAGTGCCGGCGCATCCTAAGCGCGGAAGCCGCCATGCCATGAGCACAGAAGAAGTCGGCGCAGCGCATCCGTCCTCGGAGTCGTCTCGTGCCAAGGGGGCTGTGTTCCTGAGCTACGCCTCGCAGGATGGCGCTGCGGCGAAGCGGATCTGCGAGGCGCTGCGAGCGGCCGGGATCGAGGTGTGGTTCGACCGGAGCGAGCTGCGTGGGGGCGATGCCTGGGACCAGTCGATCCGCAGGCAGATCAAGACCTGCGCACTCTTTGTTCCGATCATCTCGCAACATACTCACGAACGAGCGGAGGGATATTTCCGGCTTGAATGGAAGCTCGCGGTCGACCGCTCTCATCTGATAACGCCCGACAAGGCTTTTCTGGTCCCGGTGGTCGTCGACGAGACAGGAGACGACGAGGAGCGGGTACCAGACAAGTTCCGCGAAGTGCAATGGACACGCCTGCCGGGCGGCGAGACCGCACCAGAGTTCGCAACGCGCATCCGTAAGCTCCTTTCTGGAGAGTTGGTTCCGTTATCGGCAGCGCCCCAGCGGCCGCCGACTGTGGCTGGGCGCAGGACGTTGTTCCTGCCCACGATGTTCGCTGTTGCGCTCGCCGCAGTTGCCGCCTATCTCCTCGTCCAGAAGCCATGGGACGCAAGACCTGCGGCGACAACTTTTACACCGCCACCGCACTCGGTCGCAGTTCTGCCGTTCGTAAACATGAGTGGCGATAAGGAACAGGAGTATTTTTCCGACGGGCTCACCGAGGAAGTGCTCAATTCGCTCTCCGAGATCGATGAGCTCAAGGTCGCGGCACGCACCTCGGCGTTCTCTTTCAAGGGCAAGGACACCGACATCGGCACCATCGCTCGCACGCTCAACGTAGGCGCGGTGCTTGAAGGGAGCGTCCGGCGCTCGGGCAACACGGTGCGCGTCACCACGCAGTTGATCAATGCGATTACGGGGTTTCACCTCTGGTCTCACACGTACGACCGCGATCTCGGCGATGTATTGAAGCTCGAGACCGAGATTGCGAGCGCCGTCGCCGGCGCGCTGAAAGTGAGCCTGCTCGGGGACACGGCTGCGAAGATCGAGCTCGGCGGCACCCGCAACCCCGCCGCTTTCGATGCGTACTTGCGGGGCAGGACGTTGAGATCGGCAAACGTGAACGACACCTTTCGCGCCCGGATCGCCGCGTTCAGTGAGGCAATCCGCCTGGACCCGAACTATGCGCTGGCCTACGCGTGGCGATCGCTGATGTATTCAAACCTTCCGACTCCGGATTTCCTTAACAGGCAGGAAGCCGATGCACGCGAGGCAGTGAGGCTTGCCCCCGGACTGGCCGAGGGCTACGCGGCGTTGGGACTCTTCTTTAGACAGACCCTCGATTTCACTCAGGCGCGTGAGAACTCCGAGCGGGCGCGTGCGCTGGCACCCGGCAGTGCCAACGTGTTGGCAATGAGCGGTGCATTTCTCGCTGGCATGGGACAGTTTGACGAGGCTATATCTGTCGCCCATCGCGCAGTGGCACTGGATCCCCTCAACGAAAACAGCCACGCGACCCTCGGCTGGGCGCTGTTGCTGGGTCGGCGCTATCGGGAGGCGATTGCCGCCTTTTCACAGGCAATCGCCCTCAATCCTGAGAGGGACCAGCTATACGTATTTCGGGGGTGGACCTACTACCTTCTCGGTGACCTCGAGAGCGCAAGGTCTTCATGCGAAACCAAGCGAGACCACTGGGAGAGCCAGGGGTGCCTGGCCATCATCTACGACAAGCTCGGACGGCATGTCGATTCGGAGAGCATGCTTGCGAAGATGAGGGCAAAGATGGGTAACGCCGCCGCGTATTCTTACGCCGCGATCTACGCGCAATGGGGCAACATCCCCAAAGCTCTTGAGTGGCTGGAGAACGCGATGCAGCTGCGTGATCGGGACCTGGAGGGCCTGAAAACCGATCCCCTCATGGATCCGCTGCGTAAGGAGCCGCGCTTCCAGGCGGCGATGCGGGAGTTGAAGTTTCCGGACTGATGGTTGCGTCGCGAGTGCGACAGCGCTCCGTGGCGCTCGTTAACGCCCGCCATTGCTGTCTAAAACTCCCGCTGCGCCTCTGCAACTACCGAGGAAAAAATCACGCTAACTCGGGTTTCGTATTAGACACCGCGAGATTAGCTCGCTCACTCAAGCGCTTGCGGTAGCTTCCGCGCAGTACTGCTGCATCATCGGCGTGTGCTGTAATTGGCTGTCGTTTAAAGGCTTAGGCAGGGGCCGCCGCAGACGGCGCAGACGGCTTCTGGATCCAGAATTTGTACATCTCCTCAAAGGTGTCAGGATTATCCGCCTCGAAGCGTGCCCAGTTGTGCAGACTGGTCGCCGACGGATCGTCGTTGAAGCGGGCGCGGTATTGGCGCAGCACCTTCGGATCCAACTCGAAGCCGATGAACTGCAGTCCGCATTCGGCCAGGAAGGTCTCGATCTGATCTAGCGTCAGGCGGGCCTCCTGGACGTGGAACAACAGGTCACGACATTCACTGGTCGAGTAGAAGTCCTGGGCGTTCACAAGCTGCTGCAGCTCGGGGCTCGTGCTCTTGACCACCTCCTGGCGGAAGCGACGGATGTCATCGGGGGTACTGGCGTAGCCCCCTGTGGCGATGAGCTCACGCGCAGGAACCAGGTGTCTGCGGGCGAGCTCGCTGTAGAAGCCAAGATTCATGAAGCCCCCGGGCCGCAGGAGGGACAGCAGGATGCGCCAGCCGAGGAAGGGATCGCCCAGGTGGTGCAGCACTCCCACCGACTCGATGATGTCGAAGCTGCGTGCGAGGTCACCGAGCCGGAGAATGTCGGCCTGCGCATAGTCGATATTCGTCACGCCCAGCTCGCGCGTCTTGCGTTTGGCATAAGCAAGACTGCTGAGGCTCAGGTCTATCGCCAGCACGTGCGCGCCTCGGAAGCGATGCGCGGCGATGATCGCATGACTGCCGGTGCCGCAACCGGCCACCAGCACTTGCAGCGCGCTGTCGTCGGGCAACGGCCTGAACGCTGCGAAGGGCGCCATGCGGCGCAACTCCGCATTGAAGTGTGGCGGCTGCTCCTGCCTCGGTATCAACACCCAACGCGGGTAGGGGTTTTGCTCATACTGCTCGCGGACCTGTTGGGAGACCCCGGCGCTGATCGGAGTCAGGCATTCGATACCACCGCGCAACGCCCGCTCCTCAAGAGGCTCGCGAACCTGTTGGCTCAGCACCTGGTCGATCGGGTGGATCACGGTTGCAGCCAGCAGCCGGCCCGCCTCGGGCAAGGTGTGCAGGGGCGAGTACGCCGCGACCGCGAGCAGCAGCAGGGGCGGCACTGGGGTGTTGCTCTCCAGCAGCGCCAGTAGCCGGGACTTGCAGGCATCGACGGCCAGCCGTTCGCTTTCGAGGCAAGCATAGACATATTCATTGATGAAGCACTGCCGCGCGAGCGCCGCATAGAACGGCAGCGCGGCGAGGCTCGCGGGCGTCGTTGCTGACGGGCGTGACGCGGCGTCGAGCAGACTGTGGCGCGCGCAGGTCAAGAAGCGCTCGAATTCCAGCGAGTTGACCGCCGTTGATTGCAGCAGCGCATGCAGCAAGGTATCCGCCGCGAGTGCAGCCAGGCCTGCTTCGCCGAACAAGGCCGCCGAGGGCAATCGGCCCGGCCACGACTCGTTGGCGCGGCCGACGCAACCGGCAATTCTCTGATCGAGCAGAACCAGGCTCAGCGACGCACGGCACAGCTGGTACGGCATCGCCCATGCTTCGGTAATGGCGGTCGTAAGGGCGAGGCGCATCAAGCGGTCGTCCTTCGTGAAGGCGGTACGCGCCGCACAAGCTGCGAAGGCCACTTTGTTAGCCCGCTGCGGTGCACGCTCGAGCACCTGGAGCAGGAGCTGCGCAGCTTCCTCGTATCTATCGCGTGACTGAAGCAGCACCGCCTGGTCGGAGAGGATCTCCAGGGATTCGGGGTCGATCGAACGGGCACGGTCCAGGCTGGCCTGTGCGCCACTCGAATCGCCGAGGTTGTTGAGCACGATCGCCAGGGTCCGGTGTGCGGCGACATAGTCAGGCTGCACCTCGATTGCGCTGCGCAGACTGCCGGCGGCCAGACGCAGGCGCCCCTGATTCATTGCCAGCAAAGCGAGGTTGTAATGGACTTCGGCGTAGCCCGGATTGATCGCCAATGCGCGCTGGTAACTGTCGATGGCTTCGGAGGTGCGCCCCAGGCTGTCGAGGGCGTTCCCCATGGCTACGAACGCGTCTGCGAAATCGGGCTTAAGGGCGGCGGCCTGCTGGTAGCTGGCGCGCGCGGCCTCGAAATCGCCCGCGCGCGCATGGAGGTTGCCCAGATTGAAGTGGGGCGCTGCATATTGCGGATCGCAGGCAATGGCGAGCTGATAGGCGCTGCGAGCCTGGTCCAGCTGCCCGCGCGCGAGTAGAACGTTGCCGCGGTTCATATGTGCGCGCGCGCAGCTCGGATCCGCCTGGGCCGCAGCGTCGTAGCGAGCCATGGCTTCAGCAAGCAATCCCTGCTCCTGGAGCGAGTTCCCCGCATCGATCAGCGCGAGTGCGGTGCTGCGCGGCGTGGGCGGCGGCGCGGATTCCGCCGGCGTGGGCGCGGGCTTCGTGCCGGTCCTCTCCGAATCGCGCATCGGTTGTCCTCAAGGATCGTCTCGGGGCGTCGCGCTGCGACTTTAGCAGAGGCGGTCATGTTAGCGCCGGAACCGGGGCAATGAGCCGGGGCCGGGTCGACGGCCGGGGGCGCGTGCGCGTAGCCTCTCAGGCATGATCACTGAAGCGGAGCTTTATGAGCTTGCCACCCGCGCGGGTGCGGCTCTGCACGCCGCGGGACGGCGCCTTGCCACGGCCGAGTCCTGCACCGCCGGATGGATCGCGAAGGCGCTCACGGACGTGCCGGGCAGCTCGCAGTGGTTCGAGTGCGGCTACGTCACCTATTCCGACGCCGCCAAGATGCGTGACCTGGGGGTCGCCGCAGGCACGCTCGCCCGGTTCGGCGCCGTGAGCGAGGAGACCGCACGCGAGATGGCCGCCGGCGCGCTGCGCGTCCCAGAGGTGAGTGTGGCGCTCGCCGTCACCGGCATCGCCGGCCCCGACGGCGGCACGCCGGGGAAGCCCGTCGGCACCGTCTGGCTGTGCGCGGCCGCCCGCCACCAGCGCGGGACGGAAACCGTCGCGGAGCTCGAGCACTTCCCTGGGGATCGGGCCGCGGTGCGCCGCGCCTCGGTGCAACGCGCGCTCGAGCTCCTGCTGCGGCTCGATCTGGGGACCGAAACGACTTGAGCATTGCCCCGGCGCGGCGACTGTTCTTCGCCCTGTGGCCGGACGAAACGCAGCGGGCGGCACTCGTGCACGCCGCCGCCAGGATCGTGCGGCATTGTGGCGGGCGCCCGGTGCCCGGGGAAAATCTGCACATCACGCTCGCCTTCCTCGGCAGCGTGCCCGAGCCCCGTGTGGAGGAATTGAGCGCCATCGGGCGGCGCGCAGCAGCGACATTTCCCGCGGAGGCGCTGCCGATCGCTGTCAGCCTCGAGACTCTCGAGCACTGGGCCAGGGCGCAGGTCCTCGCCGTGCTGGAGCGCGCCGAGGAGCCACGGGCGGCGGCTGCGGGTGCCGCGGCGCTGGCGCAGATCCTTTCCGCCGGTACCCTGGCGGCCGGTTTTAGCCCGGATCTCAAGCCCTTCCGCGTGCATGTGACCGTGGCGCGCAAAGTGGCGCGCCCACCGCGCTCGCGTGACATGCGAAGAGTGGAGTGGAGCTTCGATGAGTTCGCGCTCATCGAGAGCCGTACACTCGAGGAGGGCCCCGTATACAGTGTCGTCGAGTCGTACGTACTGGGTGGCGCGGAAAAAGTGCGCACATAGACGCCAAACAGCCGCATGCGCGTGCACCGGCCGGTGAATCTTTGTGGGATAATTGCTTCCCGAAATGTCGCCAGTCGTGACATCACTCCCGGGAAATCCACCGATGGAAGAGAACCGTAAGAAGGCGCTCGCCGCCGCACTGGGCCAGATCGAGAAGCAGTTCGGCAAGGGCTCGGTGATGCGCCTGGGCGATGCCGCCGCGAGCTACGACGTCGAGGCGGTCTCGACCGGCTCTCTTGGGCTCGACATCGCGCTCGGGATCGGCGGCCTGCCGCGCGGGCGGGTCGTCGAGATCTTCGGTCCCGAGGCCTCGGGCAAGACCACGCTCACCCTGCAGGTCATCGCCGAGGTGCAGCGCGCGGGCGGCACCGCCGCTTTCGTCGACGCCGAGCATGCGCTCGATCCCAGCTACGCCGAGAAGCTCGGCGTCAACATCAACGACCTGCTGGTGTCGCAGCCCGACACCGGCGAGCAGGCGCTCGAGATCACCGACATGCTGGTGCGCTCGAACGCGGTCGACATCGTGGTGGTGGACTCGGTAGCGGCCCTCACGCCCAAGGCGGAGATCGAAGGCGAGATGGGTGAGATGCAGGTGGGGCTGCAGGCGCGCCTCATGTCACAGGCGCTGCGCAAGCTCACCGGCAACATCAAGCGCTCCAACACCATCGTGGTGTTCATCAACCAGATCCGCATGAAGATCGGCGTGATGTTCGGCAACCCGGAGACCACCACCGGCGGCAATGCGCTCAAGTTCTACGCCTCGGTGCGCCTCGACATCCGCCGCATCGGCGCCATCAAGAACGGCGAGGAAGTCACCGGCAACATGACGCGCGTCAAGGTGGTGAAGAACAAGGTGGCGCCGCCGTTCCGCGAGGCGGAGTTCGAGATCATGTACGGCCAGGGGATCTCGCGCGAAGGCGAGATCATCGAGCTCGGCAGCTCGCTCGGCATCATCGAGAAGTCCGGCGCCTGGTACGCCTACAAGGGCAACCGCATCGGCCAGGGCAAGGACAACGCGCGCGCCTACCTGCAGTCAAATCGCGAGGTGGCGCGCGAGATCGAGGAGCAGATCCGCGCACGGCTGCTGCCGGTGCGCCAGCAGCGAAACGGCGAGCAGGCTCAGGCGGCCAGCTTCGCTTGAGGCCTCGAGGCGAGCGCTACTTGCCGCTCGGGTTGTTTTGCTGCCAGGTGGAGCGATCCATTGCCCGCTGGGCTGCGCGCTCGGTTGCCGTCAGCTGCTCGGCTGTCGAGCAGTAATTCTTGCTCCCGAGACGACTGCCCAAGGTGTCTTCCCTGCGGCAGAACATCTTCTCGCCGTGGTGCATTTCGAGGCGGTAGCCCTCTGACAGGAAGTGCTTCTCCTGTGCATCCTCGGCCACTTGAGCGGCCGCCTCGGACTTCGCCGCGGCGTTAGCCTCCGTGGCGCTCGCGGCGGGCGTCGCCGCGCTTTGCGCCGGGGTCACCGGCGCAGAGCTCGCCGCCGGCGCAGGCGGCGCACTCGGGGGTGGATCAGCGAAGACTGTGGCCAGGGCGCCGGCGCCGAGACACGCCAGCAATCCAACAGCAGTACGCATCATGTGTCCCTCAGGAGTCCGCAGACTGCGCACTATACTGCAATCCATGATCCCCCGCCGAGCAGCGAGGTCCGGGCAGCGGCGCGACGGGAACGCGGAGCGCGCCGCCGACCCCGCAGCGGTCCGCGCGGCCGCAGTGGCTTTGCTCGCGCGGCGCGATTTTGCGCGCGCTGAGCTGTGCCAGAGGCTCGACGCCGCGGGTTTCGACGCGCGGGCCGTGGCAGAGGCGCTGGCCGTGCTCGCCGCCGAGGGCGTGCTCGACGATGAGCGCTATGCGCACAACTATGTCAACTACCACGCCGGCCGGGGCCAAGGCCCGATCCGCATCGGCGCAGACCTGCGCGCCCGCGGCCTGGCGCAGCCGCTCATCGAGGCAGCGCTCGCGAGCGGCCCGGACTGGCACGCATCGGCGGCCGCGGCCCGGGCGCGCCGCTTCGGCAAGTCCGCACCCGCCGACTGGCGCGAGAAGGCGCGGCAAGCGCGCTTTTTGCAGTATCGTGGCTTTTCAGCCGATCATATCCGCGCGGCTACCGGAGCCGATCGCGACACGGACTGAAGGACCTTGGCCAAACCGACCTACCTGAGCGCGGCGGACGTGCGCGCAGCGTTCCTCGAGTTCTTCCGCGGGCACGCCCACGCGATCGTGCCCTCGAGCTCGCTCGTGCCCGCGAACGACCCGACGCTGCTGTTCACCAACGCCGGCATGGTGCAGTTCAAGGACGTGTTCCTCGGGCGCGAGACGCGCGACTACCTGCGTGCCGCGAGTAGCCAGCGCTGCCTGCGCGCCGGCGGCAAGCACAACGACCTCGAGAACGTGGGCTACACGGGCCGCCACCACACGTTCTTCGAGATGCTCGGCAACTTCTCCTTCGGCGACTATTTCAAGCGCCAGGCGATCCGCTTCGCCTGGGACTTCCTCATCTTCAACCTGGGGCTCGATCCCGCGCGCCTGTGGTGCACGGTGTACAAGGACGACGACGAGGCCGCCGACATCTGGCTGAAGGAAGTCGGCGTGAGCCCGCGGCGCTTCGCGCGGCTCGGCGAAGCCTCCAACTTCTGGGCGATGGGCGACACCGGCCCGTGCGGCCCGTGCAGCGAGATCTTCTACGACCACGGGCCGGAAGTCGCCGGCGGCCCGCCGGGCTCGGCCGAGGAGGAGGGCGACCGCTACGTCGAGATCTGGAATCTGGTGTTCATGCAGTACAACCGCGGCGCCGACGGCACGCTCGCGCCGCTGCCGAAGCCCTCGGTCGACACCGGCATGGGCCTCGAGCGCATCTCGGCCGTGATGCAGGGCGTGCATTCCAACTACGACATCGACCTGTTCAAGAATCTGATCCGCGCCGCCGGCAAGCTCGCCGGCACCTCGGTGCTCACTTCGAGCTCGCTGCGCGTGATCGCCGATCACATCCGCGCCAGCGCCTTCCTGGTGGTCGACGGCGTGCTGCCTTCCAACGAGGGGCGCGGCTACGTGCTGCGGCGGATCATCCGCCGTGCGATCCGCCACGGCTACAAGCTCGGCATCCACGATCCGTTCTTCTACAAGCTGGTGCCGGTGCTGGCCCAGGAAATGGGCGGCGCCTACCCGGAGCTCGTCTCGCGCCGCGCGGTCACCGAGCGCGTGCTGCGCCAGGAGGAGGAGCGCTTCGCGGAGACGCTCGCCAACGGCATGGTGCTGCTCGAGAGCGCGATCCGCAATCTGCGCGGCGAGAAGGTGATCGACGGCGAGACGGTATTCAAGCTCTACGACACCTATGGCTTCCCGGCCGACCTCACGGCGGACGTGGCGCGCGAACGCGGGCTCACCATCGACAGCGAAGGCTTCGAGGCGGCGATGGAGCAGCAGCGCCGCCGCTCGCAGGAATCGAGCAAGTTCGGCGCCGAGCAGAGCGCCGCGGCCCAGGTCGATGCCCAGACGGTGTTCCGCGGCTACGAGGAGCTCAGCACCACGGGGCAGGTGGTGGCGCTCCTCAAGGGCGGTGCGTCCGTGCCGCAGCTCGTGGCCGGCGACAAGGGCGAGGTGGTGCTCGACCGCACCCCGTTCTACGCCGAGTCCGGCGGCCAGGTGGGCGATGCGGGGGAGCTGACCGGGCCCGGCATGCGCTTTGCGGTCGCCGATACCCAGAAGCGCGGCGCGGCGCACGCGCACCTCGGAGAAGTGGTGGAGGGGACGCTCCGCATCGGCGACACCCTCGAGGCGCGGGTGGACGCCAGGCGCCGCCAGGCCACCGTTCTCAATCACACGGCGACGCACCTGCTGCACGCGGCGCTGCGGACGGTGCTCGGCACCCACGTGCAGCAGAAGGGCTCGCTGGTCGCGCCCGACCGCTTGCGCTTCGATTTCGCGCACTTCCAGCCCGTGACTCCCGAGGAGCTGCTCGAGATCGAGCGGCTGGTTAATGCACAGATCCGCGCCAACGCGCCGGGCGAGGTGCGCGTCATGGACTACGACGCCGCGGTGGGTGAGGGCGCGATCGCACTGTTCGGCGAGAAGTACGACAAGGACGTGCGCGTGCTCAAGGTTGGCGACTTCTCGATGGAGCTGTGCGGCGGCACTCACGTGCAGCGCGCGGGCGACATCGGGCTGTTCAAGATCGTGAGCGAGAGCGGCGTTGCCTCCGGCGTGCGCCGCATCGAGGCCCTGACGGGCGAGGCGGCGCTCGCCCACGTCGAGCAGAACGACGCGTTGCTCAAGGACCTCGCCGGCCTCGTGCGTGGCTCGCGCGAGGATCTGGGCGACAAGGTGCGCGAGCAGCTCGAGCGGGTGAAGCAGCTCGAGCGCGAGGTGCGTACGCTCAAGGACCGGCTCGCGACCGGAAAAGGCGTCGATCTGGCCGCGGGTGCGGTCGACGTGAAGGGCGTCAAGGTCGTTGCGACCAAGGTCGACGGTGCGGATGCCGGCGCGCTGCGCAGCGCGGTCGACCAGCTCAAGGAGAAGTTCAAGTCGGCGGTCGTGGTGCTGGCGAGCGTCGAGAGCCCCGCCAAGGTGGTGCTGGTGGTCGGGGTCACCGATGATCAGACCGCCCGGATCAAGGCCGGGGAGCTCGCCGGGGCGATCGCGGCCCAGGTGGGTGGGCGCGGCGGCGGCCGGGCGGACTTCGCCCAGGCCGGGGGCAGCAAGCCCGAGGCGCTCGATGCGGCGCTCGACTCGGTGCGCGAGTTCGTGCGCGCGAGGCTCGGGGGCTGACCGTGGGCCTTTTGCCGCCCGGGGAGTGCTTCAGTATCATGGCGCGCCGCTGCGCGGGCCGGCGCGGTTCGAAGCCTGGCCCGCGTCGGGTTTTCCGAGTGCGGAGAGATGGCCGAGTGGTCGAAGGCGCACCCCTGCTAAGGGTGTAAGGGTCAAAAGCCCTTCGAGGGTTCGAATCCCTCTCTCTCCGCCAGATTCAACCGGGAGACAGACCGTGCTGCACTACCTGTGGATGTTCCTCGTCGGCATAGTCGTGGGCGCGATCGCGCGCATGATTGATCCGGCCGCCGGGCACATGGGCCTCGTGATGACGGGCGTGCTCGGCATCGTCGGCTCGATCATCGGCGGCTTCATCGCCCGGCTCTTCAGCAGGCCCGCACCCGGCGCGCCGTTTCATCCGGCGGGCATCCTGCTCTCGATCGTCGGCGCGGTGATCGCCCTGTGGGCGTGGACTCACCTGGCGCACTGAGATCCGCCTGACAGGCGGCACCCCGGTCCTGAGGGGCGTCAATCCGGTGATGTGGTAGGATGCGCGCCCCCATTTGGCAGGGGTCCGCAGACCCGCCTGCGCTCAAGGGTTCTCAGACACGGCGCGCCCGTAGCTCAGTTGGATAGAGTACCTGGCTACGAACCAGGGGGTCGGGAGTTCGAATCTCTCCGGGCGCGCCAATCAAATCAAAATGTTAGGTCTGGCACGTGGCACGTTTTTGGCACGTGCGTGCCACGTGCCTGGTATCCGCGTGCCAACTCGCTAAGCCGGTCGGTAGAGTGAGAATCTCCCGCCCAATTGCCAGGTAGTGAAACACTCTACCGACTTGGATGAATTGCGGGCTTTTTCCTAGGCCGCGAGTTGGTTCGCGATAAAGTTGGCACGGTCCAATACGGCCAATCATTGAGCGCCTGAAACATGATCGATCGAGCCCGGACTCTCTCGATGCCTGCGAAACTGAGTTAGACCTGCAGCCATGGGCACGGAATCCGATGTCGACGCGAGATCGTTTCGGTACGGCCCGGCCATGCCTTGGATTTACATACTGGTCCCCCCACTAGTGGGGGTGGGTTACCTCATTGCCTCGGCTCAGAGCCAGGATCTACTGCCGGATTGGAGCATCAGCAAGTCGATTGCGTCGTGCGCCATTGTCTTGTTGATGATCGCGGGCATTTGGTACAAATCTCTTGTGGTCATAGTTACCCAAGAAGCGATAGAAGTTCGCAGTTGCTTTCGTCGCAGGATGATGCGAGTCCGGGACATCCAGCGAATTGATGTCATCTGCACGTCTGGCAGAGGTGCAACGAGAACTCTCAATGTGTTCGATACAGACGCCAAGCGCTTCCTCAGTGTTTACGACTCATTGCAAGATTTCGACGGTTTGGTTGGCCTGCTCAAGTTCAACTGCCACGAATACGGTGTTTTGGTGAGGCAACGCGATTCATTTGGAACATGGTCAACTGTGTAGCGCTGCAGGTCTAACGAACGTTGCGTTATGGGGCGTGGGTGCGTGCCGCGCGTTGGCACGCATGGCACGCGACGCGCCACGGCTGGCACGCGGAGGGTTTAAGTCATTGATGGGGCAGGGGCGGCCCAGCTCCCCGGGTTCGTCCGAGCGACTCCGCGTAGGTGGCTCTTGCTGAGCGTAGTGCGATTCAACCGCAATGCGACTACAAGATTCCGAAGTCACATATTCCCGGGCGCGGCGCTCCTAGCACCGGGCCCAGCTCTCGAGTGCGGCTTGACCATCAAGACAAAGGCGTTCGTGCCGATAAGGGCGGCGAGGATTCGCGACGCCCGGGCGGGGTCATGCCGCGGCACGCGCTCGCGAGGTCACAGGATTGACGGCATAGGTTTCTTGCTTGGAGGTCTTCGGTGTTTGCGGATATCAAAGTACGGACCCGCCAGGCGCTGGCCTTCGGCGTAGTGCTGCTGCTGCTGATCGGTGCCATCACGCTCGGCATTACCCGCATGGCGCAGATGAACGATGGCCTGCGCAGAATCACCGAGGAGAACAACGCCAAGGTCAGCAACGCGATGGCGATGAAATCCGCCTCCTTCCGTGCGGCCATCAGCATCCGCAATCTTCTGCTCATGACAGAAACCGCAAAGCTGAAGGATGAGGAAGGCACCCTGCAGAAGTCCGCGCAGGACTTCGAGGACGAGACCAATGCTCTCGGGGCGCTGTTCGCGCGCTTCGCGAGCACCTCCCGGGAGGAGCGCGACACGCTAGCGTCGGTCAGGAGCCGGTGGCAGGACTATCGTGGTGCCTTGCAGCAGACCGCTGACCTCGGCCTTGCCAACAGGAAGCAGGAGGGCTACGCGTTCTACATGGCAAACGGCTCGCCGAAGAATATCGCCCTGCGCAAGACGCTCGATCAGCTCGCAGACCTCGAGCAGAAACTCAGCGACGAGTCTGTCGCGGCGGCGCGCGACACCTATGCGCACGCGCGCATACTGATGCTTGCCATGGGTGCTCTGGCGGTGTTGCTGGCGGTTACCGCCGGGTTCCTGGTCACCCGCAGCCTCCTCAAGCAGCTCGGCGGCGAGCCGGACTACGCCGCCACCGTGCTGCGCTCGGTCGCCTCCGGCGATCTCGCGCTCAACGTCCAGACACACGCCAACGACCAGACCAGCATGCTCTACGCGGTCAAGGCGATGGTCGAGCGGCTGCGCCAGGTGATCAGCGAGGTCAACTCGGCCTCCGATGCGCTGGCGAGCGCGGCCGATGAGGTCAGCCAGACCTCCCAGTCGCTGTCACAGTCGGCGAGCGAGCAGGCGACCGGCGTCGAGCAGACCAGCACCTCGGTCGAGCAGATGACCTCCTCGATCGCGCAGAACAGCGAGAACGCCAAGGTCACCAACACCATG
>Ga0187781_10000865_pt1 | contig 22279 bp, 20 predicted proteins | sample 0715_SJ02_MP02_2_FD_132447 | JGI IMG/M metagenome (GOLD analysis project Ga0187781, IMG submission 132447) | Tropical peat soil microbial communities from peatlands in Department of Meta, Colombia - 0715_SJ02_MP02_20_MG | ecosystem: Environmental > Terrestrial > Soil > Wetlands > Peat | place... | reverse complement strand
TCGCGAATCGGGATTCCTGGCGTACATTGAGTCCGGTATCCGCTCAGGTAGCGATTGAACTCGAACCCCACGACCGTAGAACACGAACGCGTCAACTGAGGTGCCTGGTTTTGAGGCGGGATCGATTTTAAGCACTGGTTCCGGGAATACCGCTGGCGATTCCTTCGAGGCGGACGCGGAGTGCAACTCGAGTCCGCAGATTTGACAGAACGCGACGTCGGGACCCACTTCTCCGCCACAGCGAGGACAGGTGGTCATGGAACCATCCACTTTCCGCGAGTTCTTAATCGTAAGCGAAGGCTGAAGCGAGCCGCGAGCTCCTGCATCGGCGAGCCGGGCAACAGAAGTGGAGCCGGTTTAGAATCGCGGGAGAGCCGTCGCGCGGATCCCCCCCGTTCGCTTCGCTCACGGGTCCCCCCCGCTATCTTCTCGGGAGGTTCGGAATCCGGGTAACAGAGTCCTCCTGACGAAGCCGCTCTTCCATTGGTCCGTCCCCGACCGGTGACGCCGGAAATCGTGCCCGCACGAGAGTCGTCGCATTGGTCTCCGGGCAACTGGGCCCCGGAGGTGTCCACGACGGCTACCGAGTCGGACCCAACCCACTCAAGGGTTTGTCGAGGTGTCGTCGGACTTCGTTTTCGTGCTCCGTCGCCGGGACGGTCGTTTCGACGGGGGCGGAGATTCGCCGCTTCCAGTCGGGGCCCCGCTTTCGGAAGGGGCCGGGGCGCCGCTCGGTTCGGGGGTCGGGGGCGGTGCATCCGCAGAGGTCGGAGGACTCGGAGGGGAGGGCGCCGGGCTCGGATTCGGTAGCGCGGGAGTGGGGGGCGGCGGTGGCGCAACCGGTGGCGGAGGGGGAGGAGCCGGCGTCTCCGCCGGGCGCGATGGGGCAGGGGGAGGCGGGGTCGGACTCGCCGTCGCACTCGAGGCGGGCGTGGATGCGTGGGCGTGAGCGTGCTGAGCCGGGATGGGTACGAACTCGCCCGGTTTCCATGTGTGCGGCATGCGGAGAATCGAGGGATCCTTCATGAACAGGTCCGCGTGCCCGCACGCGCGACAGATCCGGGTGCCGAAGGCGAGCTCGCCTCGCGAACGGATCGAAAGGGTGCCTCCGCCCAGGGTTCCGGTCTTGAGATCGTTTACCCAGACGAAATCCGACGCTCCACAGTTCGAACACGTGGGGGCCACGGTGAACACCCGACCTCGTCTCAAGGCGGGCCAGTCGTAAAAACAGTTGTGGTCGGCGGGGCGCACTTCGACCGCGGGCCACGACCCGAACGAAACGCGCTTGTACGGGGGGGACGTGACGAGGGGCGATGGCCGAGGAGCGGTTCCGCCGCATCACCGTCGCGGTCGATGGTTCGCCGTACGGCGCGAGTGCCTTGGAGTGTGCGATCGATCTCGCCAAACACTACGGCTCCCAGCTCGTCATCCTCGCGGTCGCGCCGATCGTCCCGGTGTACGTGCCTTCCAACGAACCGTACGTCCCCGCGGCGCTCCCCGAGGGGGAGATGCCGCGCTACCGCGAGATCGTCGATGCCGCGGTGAAGCAGGCCGAAGGGGCCGGAGTCAGCGCAGCGACGGGGGTCTGCGAGGAAGGGGTCGTGGTCGACGAGATCCTCTCCCACCTCGAACATCACCCGACGGATCTTCTGATCGTGGGTTCTCGGGGAAGGTCCGCCGCGCGGCGGATCCTGCTCGGCAGTGTCTCGACCGCAATGGTGACCCACGCGACCTGCCCGGTCCTGGTCGTCCGGCCGACGTCTATGCCGCCGCCCGGTTCAAGTTGACCCGCGTCGGGACCGGGAGCTTGTGGGCAGCCTTCCGGAGGGCCTCGCGTGCGTCCGCGAGATGGGCCTCGGTCGTATGGATCGTCAGGAGGGCGGTGCCGATCTCCGCACGCACCGCGTGACCGACGGGCTTTCCAAAGGCACGACGCATCCCGTCCGAAATACGGTCGGCCCCGGCTCCCATCGCCATCTTGTGCTCGCGGAGGATCTGGTGTGGATACCGGCGGACTTTCAGGTGGAATTCATTCGGCGCCGCCTTTTCGAGCACGCGGACCGCGCTGACTCGCGCGGCCTCGAGAGCGATGTCCCGCACCTGGCCCGCCTCCTCGGTGTCCAGGGTCAGGCTGAACGGGAACTTCGCGCGGAGGTTCCCGGTGTCGAACTGGGTCACCCGGCAGTTCGGGACCCCTCCCATGTACTCGCGGCGCGTGTAGACCTGACCCTCGACCTTGCGGTACATGCGGGCCGGCTTGCGCGTCATGGGCGGCGGCGAGACGGCCCTCTCGCTAAAAGCGTTGCGGCGCGCATCGAAACGCCGGAGGGACTCGGGCGGTCAGAGCGGTAGGCCGACCGATCCCGGCGCCGCAAACGCACCTCGGCGCGCGGGCCGAAGCTCGACGGCCGCGAGGTCTCGATCCAGGAGCCAATCCACGACCGCCCGGTGCGCCGCTCGCGACCTCGGGAGCGCGATGAAACTCTCCCCGAACATCGCTTGGGCCGCCCACGTATCCCGCCGGCGCAGCGACCGAATCACGGCGCGAAGACGGGGGGACGCGAGTTGGACGCGGTCCGTGAACCGCTCGCTGAGACGGAAGAACTCCTCCAGAGTGGGCCGAGACGCCAACTGGTCGATCTGCCCGGCCGAGCGTCGGATCCGGTCCAGGAGTCGGGGTCGGGAGAGGATTGAGGGAGAGGGAAGAGCCCTCCCCACGGTTCCAACGAGGACGGACCCGGCGATCGGATGATGCTCGATCCGCCCGAACGGAGGGATTCCCGGACGGAGCCGGATCTCGAGACCCCCACCGAGAATGGCGGCGACCCCCCCGAGACCGCCTCGACCGAAGAAGTCGGCCAGGTGGGCCGCCTGGATGGCCGCAGACCGCGGTCGACCCAGCAGTCGGGCAGCGACGAGCGCGGTCGCCATTGCCCCCGCCGCGCTCGAGCCGAAGCCCTGCCCCACCGGCAGGGTGTGGAGGAGGTGGATCTCGAGGCGCCCTCGACGATCGCCGAGGAGGTGAGCCGCCGCGTCTTCCGAGATTTCGAGGCGGCGTCCGAGGTCGCTCGTCAGTCGCAATCCGTGGCGGGCCGCGGGATCGAATCGGCCGATCGCGCGCACGCCGGCGTCCAGAACGATCCCCGCGCCGACCGATCCTCGGCCCCGGGGATCGCGCGATTCGACCGAGGGGGAGAAGACCCCGGTCACGTGCGACGGAGCGAGGGCGACCGCGCGTCGCACGGCACCAACCACCATGGAAGGACTCGGCGCCGGCCCGCAGAACGATTACTTATAAGCCATCATGCTCTAAGAATCACGTCCAGCCGTGTCGAGGGCAGACCGTACCGGGAAAGATGAGCGATTCTGAAAGTCCCGCGACCCAACATGACGCGTTCGACCGAGTGAACTTCCTCGAGCTCCGCAACACCCAGCTCGCCGAGGCGATCAAGCGGGTCGAGAGCGAGCGGCACTACATGGAGGCCGAGATCCTCCGCCTCCAGCGGGAGGTCAAGCGGCTCAAGACCGAGCTGGACCGGTTGCGCTACCCTCCGCTGATTGTGGGGAGCGTCCGGGACGTGCTCACCGACGGTCGGGTCATCGTGAAGTCGTCCACCGGCCCGGACTTCGTCGTCAACTCCGCCGAGACGGTCGAGCACGGTAAGATCACGGTCGGCAGCCGGGTCGCGCTCAACAAGCAGACCCTCGCCGTCATGGGAGTCCTCCCGGCATCGCTCGATCCCCTCGTCACCGCGAGCGAGATCGTCGACAAGCCGAACGTCGCGTACACCGACATCGGCGGCCTGACCGATCAGATCCGCGAGATCCGGGAGGCGGTGGAGTATCCTCTCCTTCGCTCGGAGCTCTACAAGAAGGTCGGGGTCGACCCGCCGAAGGGAGTTCTCCTCATCGGGTCCCCGGGAACCGGAAAGACCCTCATCGCGAAGGCGGTCGCGCATCACACGAACGCCACGTTCGTCCGCCTTGTCGGGAGCGAGCTCGTCCAGAAGTACATTGGTGAAGGAGCCCGGCTCGTCCGAGAGCTCTTCCAGCTCGCCCGGGAGAAGGCACCGACGATCATCTTCATTGACGAGGTCGATTCGATCGGAGCCAAGCGCCTCGAGGTCGCGACGAGCGGCGACCGGGAGGTGCAGAGGACCCTGATGCAGCTCCTGGCCGAAATGGACGGGTTCGAGCCGCTCTCGAACGTCAAGATCATCGCAGCCACGAACCGCCCGGACATCCTGGACGATGCACTCCTTCGGCCCGGCCGATTCGACCGGATCATCGAGATCCCCGTCCCGACCTACCAGGGTCGAGGGGAGATCTTCCGGATCCACACCCGAGGGATGTCGCTGCACGAACCGATCGACTTCGAGCAACTCGCCGGCCGGTGCGAGGGGGCGACGGGCGCCGACATCCGTGCGATCTGTACGGAGGCCGGGATGTGGGCGATCCGAGAGGAGCGCGACAGCGTGACCCCGGCGGACTTCGATCGGGCGATCGAAAAGGTCGTCGGCGAGGAAGAGCTCCGCAAGGAATCGGTCACGATGTTTGCGTAGGCTCGCTCGAATCTCCGGAACCGGGGCGACCGCTCACCCCATGGCGGGGAAGACTCACGTCGTGGACGCGCGGTTCGCGCTGGCCCGGCCGAAGATCCGTGGTCCGGTCGGAACGGAGAGATCGATCAGATACGCGTGATCGCCGGTCCCGAAGGCCACCGGCCGGTCGGCCGTCAGGCGCGTGCCCGCCGCATCGAGCGAATCGAGATCCGCAGGGACGACCTGGAGCCCGAGGGAGAGGTGAAGCTGAGCGCCCGGCCCGGCGTCGCCCCGGTAGTATCGGCATCGCTCGAGCGGGCCGAGGTCGACCTTCGGACCTACCTCGAGCGAGCCGTCCGGAGCGAGGATCTGACCCCGAGTCAGCTCGTCGGCCTCCACCCCCTTCAGCGCGACGCCGACTCGTTCCCCCACGGTCGCCTCGGAACGGTCCACGTCGTGGACCTGGATGGACCGGACCTCGACCGCCTTCGGCGTTGGGAAGAGTCGCAGGCGCTCGTGCGCCTTCAGGGACCCCCGTCGCACGACCCCGAGGGCCACCGCCCCGACCCCTTTCACGGGGAACGCATGGTCGATCGGGACTCGCACCGGACCCTCGCTCGGCGCGGCACTCCACGACTCCACCATCTCCCGGAGCATGGGAAGATCGAGAGGCACGCGAGGCGCGGAGGCGAGCCGTCCACCCTTGAAGGCGCGGACGACCTCAGCGTCTCCCACCGCCGGACCGAGCACGGCCGTCGTCGGCACGTCCGTGAGCTCGACCGTCGCGATCGTTTCGGCCACCGAACGGGAGAGCTCGGGAATGACGAGGAGGCACTGGTCGGCCATCGCAAGCGCCGTGAGGAGTGGGGGAAATTTCTCGGGGAATTGCGTCGGTTCGACGATCGTCACCGCAGTGTCGTCGTGAACCACGTTGAAGAGCGTCAGGTCGGAGGTCGTTCCCTTCTTGCCCAGCTCCTTCGCGATGTCGGGCGCCCCGACGACCGCGATCGTCACGCCACGGGTCATGGACTCTTACCGCCCGATCTCGGGCTCGACGGGCTCACCACGAGGCCCCCGTCCCGCACATCGATGCGAACCTCGGACCCGTCGCGGATCTCACCGGAGAGGATCTGGCTGGTGAGGGGGTCCACGACCAGCCGCTGAATCGCGCGTTTGAGCGGACGGGCCCCGTACTGGGGGTCGAACCCAGCATGGGCGAGGAGCTCCTTCGCCGCCTCCGACGCCTTGAGGCGAATCCGTCGTTCCCGTAGGCGCGTTTCCACCCCGGCGAGCTGCAGGTCGACGATCGCCCCGATCTCCTTCTCCGTCAGCGCGTGGAAGACGACGATCTCGTCGAGACGGTTCAGGAACTCCGGTCGGAAGCTTGAGTGCAGGACCGGTTCGAGAACCTTCCGTCGTTCCTCGTCGCTCGTCGCGTTCTGGATGAGGTCGGAGCCGAGGTTGCTCGTCATGATCACGATCGTGTTGCGGAAGTCGACCGTCCGCCCCTGACCGTCGGTCAGGCGTCCATCGTCCATGAGCTGAAGCAACACGTTGACGACGTCGGCGTGCGCCTTCTCGACCTCGTCGAACAGGATGACGGTGTACGGGCGGGTCCGGACGGCCTCGGTCAGCTGCCCTCCCTCCTCGTAGCCGACGTATCCGGGCGGGGCACCGATCAGACGAGCCACGGTGTGCTTCTCCATGTACTCACTCATGTCGATCCGCACCAGCGCGCGGTCGGAGTGGAAGAGGAACTCGGCGAGCGCCTTCGCGAGTTCTGTCTTTCCGACGCCGGTGGGCCCGATGAAGAGGAACGAACCGATCGGCCGATTCGGATCCCCGAGGCCGGAGCGCGATCGGCGGACCGCCTTCGCGACCGCTGCGATCGCCTCGTCCTGGCCGACGACCCGCTGTCGGAGCGCCTCCTCCATGTGCAGGAGTCGCTGGGTTTCGCCCTCCAACATTCGGCTCACGGGGATACCGCTCCATTTCGAGATCACCCGGGCGACGTCCTCTTCGCCGACCTCTTCTCGAAGCAGGGAATCCTCGGACCGACGTTCTGCGCTCTTCGAAAGGGATTCGATCTGCTTCTGAAGGTCGGGGACGGTCCCGTACCGGAGCCGCGCGGCAGCCTCGAGGTCGCCGGAACGCTCGGCCTTCTCCTCGTCGGCCTTCGCCCGATCGAGCTCGGAACGCAGCGACCGCAGATGCTCGAGCTGCTCCTTTTCCTTCTTCCAACGGGCCAGGAGCGTCGTTTCACGCTCTTTCAGGCCCGAGAGCTCCTTCTCCAGCGTGCGCAGCCGTTCCTTGCTCGCGGCGTCTTTCTCGCGCTGCAGGGCCGTCCGCTCGATTTCGAGCTGGCGGATCCGACGGGAGAGCTGGTCGAGCTCGCTCGGGCGAGACTCCAGGCTCAGCCGGACCATCGAGGCGGCCTCGTCGACCGCATCAATCGCCTTGTCCGGGAGATGGCGATCGGAGATGTAACGCGCGGACAGAGTCGCGGCGCCGACGAGGGCCGCGTCCTGGATCCGCACGCCGTGGTGAAGTTCGTAGCGCTCCTTGAGGCCCCGCAGGATCGAAATCGTGTCCTCCACCGTCGGTTCAGCGATCGGAACCGGTTGGAACCGACGTTCGAGGGCCGCGTCCTTCTCGATGTACTTCCGGTATTCCTGCGTCGTCGTCGCGCCGATACAATGAAGGGTGCCACGTGCGAGCGCGGGCTTCAACAGGTTCGAAGCGTCCAGGGCCCCTCCCTCCGTCGCCCCGGCATGGACGAGCGTGTGGAGCTCGTCGATGAACAGGAAATCGACCCCTCCGACCGCTCGATCTCCTTCAGCACCGCTTTGAGACGCTCCTCGAACTCCCCCCGGAATTTCGCGCCCGCCAAGAGGGCGCCGAGATCGAGGGCGACGATCCGCTTGTCCCTCAGCGAATCCGGCACGTCACGGGTCGCGATGCGGAGCGCGAGTCCCTCCACGACGGCCGTCTTCCCGACGCCGGGGTCGCCGATCAGGACCGGATTGTTCTTCGTCCGGCGGGAGAGGATCTGGAGCACCCGTCGGATCTCCTCGTCCCGACCGATGACCGGGTCGAGCTTTCGCTCCTTCGCGAGCGCGGTGAGGTCCCTTCCGTACTTCTCGAGTGCCTGGTACTGGGCTTCCGCATCGCGGCTCTCCACCGGCCGATCGGCTCCCCTGAGCTCCGAAAGCGCACCTTCCACGGAGGTCCTGCGGACGCCGAACTCCTCCAGGAGGTCCCGCGCGGGGCTCGCGACCGAGACGAGTCCCACCAGGAGCTGGTCGGCGCTTGTATACCGGTCGTGGTGTTTGGCGGCCTCGGACTCGGCGGCGTCGACGACCTGGGTCAAGCTCCGGGAAAGGTACTGATCGGAAGGGGCGACGTGATCGGCGGTGGGGAGCTTCCTCAGCTGTTCCTCGACCCGCGCGGAGAGCCGGTCGACCGGGACCTTGAGAGCGTTCAAGAGTGCCACGGTCGGCCCGTCGGTCGCCTCGAGCAGGCTGGCGAGCAGGTGTTCGGGCTCCACAGAGGGATGGCGCAGTTCTGCGGCCCGTTGGAAGGATCGTTCCAGCGAGGATCGGGCGGCGTCGGTGAGCCGGTCAAGGTGCATGGGAAGGCCGACATCCGACCGAGCCGATTTAAGCGGAACACCCGTGGCGTGCGATTGTGGCGGATCTCACGGTCCGGTGCGCCGGTCTCTCGTTCCGGAACCCGTTCCTCCTCGCCTCCGGGATCTGGGGGGAGAGCGGAGACTCTCTGGCGGGAGCGTGGAACGCCGGTGCCGGCGGGGTCATCACCAAGTCCATCGGGTCCTTCCCTCGCCCCGGGTATCCCAATCCGACGATCGAGACCTACGAGCGCTGGGGCCTGCTCAACGCGATGGGCCTTCCCAATCCCGGCATCGAGGAGTACCCCCGGGAGATCGAGGCGGCCCGCCGGTCGGGTGCCACGATCATCGGATCCGTGTTCGGCGGGAGCGCGGAGGAGTTCGCCACGCTCGCGGAACGAATGGCGGGTACCGGGGTCGTCGCGATCGAGCTGAACCTGAGCTGCCCCCATGCCGAGGGCTTTGGAACGGAGGTCGGAAGCGACCCGGAGGAAGTGGAGGAGATCGTGCGCGCGGTCGTTGGCCGCGTGAAGATCCCGGTGATCGCGAAAGTCACACCGAACACCGCAGACCCCGCCGGCCTCGCGGCCGCGGCCGAACACGGGGGCGCCGCGGCGATCAGCGCGATCAACACCCTTCGGGGACTGGCGATTGACCTCCACTTGCGCCGGCCCGTTCTCTCCCATGGGCTCGGCGGGCTCAGCGGGTCGGCGATCAAGCCGGTCGGGCTCGCGTGTGTTTGGCAGATCTTTGAGCAGGTCTCCGTTCCGGTCGTCGGAATCGGCGGGATCATGAGCGCTGCGGACGCGCTCGAGTACGTGATGGCCGGAGCTTGCGCGGTCGAGGTGGGGACGGCCGTCGCATTTGGCGGCATCGGCGTCTTCGGCGCCTTCGTCCGGGATTTGTCTCGCCTTCTGGACGAGCTTGGCTTCGAGAGGGTCGAAGACGCGGTCGGGGCCGCCCATCCTAAGTGACCGACGGTTCGGATTAGATCACCCTTCGTCCGGTCCGTGGGTCGAAAGGTGGGCCGCCTCCGAATGCGGGGTGACGAGCGCGACCTCGGATCGCGGTCGGTATTCAAGATCGGGACCCCGCGCAATTTGACGTTCCAGCAGGCTCGAGGTCGGGAGGTTGGTCCTCGATCGCACGGGCGGGTCGGGTTTCGTGGGCGCGACCGTGCCGCTATATCGGAAGGCCGCTAGGACGCTACGTGCGCACGGTCGTTCCGGTGACCGAGCGGGTCCAAGAGACCCCGTCGACCGTCACGTTGCGATTTCCGTACCCGCCGGAGGCGGAACCCGGACAGTTCGTCATGGTCTGGGTCCCGGGCGACGACGAGCTGCCGATGTCGCTCTCGTACGCCGTCGGCCCTTCGAAGGGAGTCACTGTGAAGGTGATGGGGGATACCAGCCGTCGCATCCAGTCGATCCTGCCGGGGACATACCTCGGAATCCGGGGCCCGTACGGGAACCGATTCGACCTCAGCCCGCCGAGAGTCCTGGTCGTCGCGGGCGGTTCCGGTGCGGCGGTCCTAGCCCCCGCGGCCGAGGCAGCACTCCACCGGGGTGCTACGATCGTCGCGGCGTTGGGGGCGACACGGTCGGAGGAGCTGCTCTTTCGCACTCGTTTTCAGGAGATGGGCGCGAGGGTCGAGATTGCCACCGACGATGGGTCGGAGGGCCTCCACGGGTTCGTGACGATCCTCGCCGACCGGCTGCTCGAGGCCGAGCGGTTCGACGCCGTCTGGACCTGCGGGCCGGAGGTGATGATGCGTAAGGTCGTCGATCGTGCCACCGCCTCCAAGACTCCGACCTTCTGTTCGATGGAGCGGCACATGAAGTGCGCCCTCGGGATGTGCGATGCGTGCGCGCTCGGCCCCTACCACGTCTGCGTCGACGGCCCGGTGTTCCCGGCGGAACGAGTGAGGTCCCTCCCGGATTTCGCCTCCTTCCACCGGGACTCCTGCGGGCGACGGGTCCCCTTCTGACGGCCGTCTGGGGGACTCCGAAGGCCGCTCTCAGCTCTCGCGAACCACGCGACGGCCCGCAGGTTTTATGCCCGGGGTCCGCTACGAGTCGCTGGGTTTGGCCATGAAGGTGATTGTGGTCAGCGGAGGGGTGATTTCCGGGCTCGGGAAGGGGATCACGACCTCCTCGCTGGGTCGGCTTCTCAAGGCGCGGGGAATCCCCGTCACGATCCTCAAGATCGACCCGTATCTGAACGTCGACGCGGGGACGATGAATCCCTACCAGCACGGGGAAGTGTTCGTTCTCGACGACGGTACGGAGGCTGACCTCGACCTCGGAAACTACGAACGGTTCCTCGGCCAGAGTCTGGTCGGGACTCACAATCTCACGACCGGGAAGATCTACCGCTCCGTGATCGAGAAGGAGCGGCGGGGCGACTACCTGGGGAACACCGTCCAGATCATCCCCCACGTGACCGGTGAGATCAAACGGACGATCCGAGAGGTCGCCCAGGCCGCCGGGGCCGAGGTCATCCTGGTCGAGGTCGGAGGTACCGTCGGCGACATCGAGTCGATGCCGTTCCTCGAGGCCTTGCGTGAGCTCTCCTACGAGCTCGGCGAAGGGCACATGGCGTTCGTCCACACGACCCTCGTCCCCGTCGTGGGACCGGTCGGAGAGGCGAAGACGAAGCCCACCCAGCACTCCGTCCGAGAACTCCGAGCGATCGGTATCCGACCGAACCTCATCATCGCTCGGGGCCCCCTCCCGCTCACCGCCGACATCAAGGCGAAGATCTCGCTGTTCTGTGACGTCCCCCCCGAGGCGGTGATCTCGGTCCCGGACCAGCCGGTGGTCTACGAGGTCCCCCTGGTCCTCGAAGCTCAGGGGGTGGGCGCCCTCCTTTGCCGAATTCTCGGATTGCCCGACCGTCCTCCCGATTTCGCCGGGTGGAAGGAGTTCCTCGCGACGTACCGCCGCGGAGAAACGACTGTCGAGGTCGGAATCGTCGGGAAGTACACCGAGCTCAAGGATGCGTACCTTTCGCACACGGAGGCGTTCCACCACTGCCAAGGTCACCTCGGTGTCGAGATCCGGCTCCAGTGGTACGACTCGGAGGATCTCGTGCGCAATCAGTCCCTCCTGGCGCGGCTCGAACGGTCGGACGCGATCCTCGTCCCCGGCGGGTTCGGCGCCCGAGGGGTCGAGGGAAAGATCCGCGCGGTCGAGATCGCCCGGACGAAGGGCATCCCCTACCTCGGGGTCTGCTACGGATTCCAGATCCAATCGGTCGAGTTCGCGCGGAACGTGCTCGGCCTCGCCCGGGCGAACACGACGGAGGTGGACCCGCAGACCCCCGACCCCGTGGTCTGCCTACTCGAGGAACAGAAGGGCATCAGCGACATGGGCGGAACGATGCGGCTTGGCGCGCAGCGCGTGATTCTGACCCCGGACTCCCGGATCTCCAGGCTGTACGGGAAGTCCGAGATCTGGGAGCGCCACCGCCACCGGTTCGAGATCAATCCGAAGTACCTCGAGCGGTTTCGCGATGCGGGACTCGTCGCGACCGGGATGTCGGTCGACGGGCGGGTCGAGGTCTTCGAGTCGCCGGAACACCCGTTCTTCTTCGGCGTCCAGTTCCACCCGGAGTTCCTGTCTCGTCCCGAGGCGCCCCACCCACTTTACCTTGGGTTGGTGCGGGCCGCGCTCGCGCGCAAGGAGGTCGTGATCCCTGTCGCTCCCCCGCCGGCTCTCGCGTGAGCTCCGGGAGCTGGACGGCCAGGTCGTCCGGATCGCGGGTCATCTCGAGGAGTTCCGCACTCTCGGCGGAGTGGCGTTCGCCCTGGTCCGGGATGGCAGCGGGACGACCCAGGTCACGCTGAAGAAAGGTGCCGCGGACCCGTCGCTCTTTTCCCTGTTTGCGGACGCCCCGAGAGAGTCGGTTGTCGAAGTCGAGGGGACGGTCCGCCGGTCGGAGAAGTCCCACCGAGGGGTCGAGCTCTTTCCGACCTCTGCCCACTTGGTTACGCGAGCGGAGAGCCCCCTCCCCCTCGGCGTGGTCGACAAGGTCGGAGTCGATCTCGGGACCCGCTTCGACCATCGGATCCTGGACTTGCGAAAGCCCGCGGTGCGCGCCGTGTTCGAGCTCCGGAGCTGCCTGCTGGAGACGATGCGGGACGCCTACCTGCGGCGGGGATTCCTCGAGGTGGAGACGCCGAAGCTCCTCCGCCAGGGGGCCGAGGGGGGCGCGACGCTCTTCCCGGTCGACTACTTCGGCCAGCGTGCCTACCTCGCCCAGAGCCCCCAGCTCTACAAGCAGATGCTCATCGGGGCCGGGCTCGAGCGGGTCCTCGAGATCGCGCCCGCGTTTCGGGCCGAGCCGTCGGACACGGTCCGTCACATCACGGAGTTTACGAGCCTCGATGCCGAGATCGGGTACATTGACGGAGCGGCCGACCTCCATCGGATCCTCGAAGAGGTGGTCGTCGACTCCTTGCGCCATCTCCGCGAGACGCTCGTGGAGCGATCGAACTCTCTCGCGAAGCACGTGCCCGAGCTCGAGAAACCGTTCCCGCGGATTCCGTTCTCGACGGCCGAGGAATGGCTCGGACGTCCCGGAGCCGAGCAGGATCTGGGCGCCGAGGACGAGAAGGCGATCGGGGTCCGGGCGGTGAAGGAGTTCGGATCCCCGTTCTACTTCATCACCGACTTCCCGACCGCCGTCAAGATCCATACGTTCTACGCCGGGCGGAAGGACGACAACCCTCGACTGACGGGTTACTTCGACCTCGACTTCCGAGGTCTCGAGATCGCGAGCGGCGGTCCACGGGAGCATCGGTACGAGCGCCTGGTCGAGAACATCCGTACCGCCGGTCTCGACCCCGCCCTCTTCCCGGGCTACCTCGAGGCGTTCCGCTACGGGATGCCTCCCCATGGCGGCTGGGGATTCGGCATCGACCGCCTCGTCCAGATGCTGGCAGGGCTACCCAATATACGGGAGGCACGCCTCTTCCCCCGCGACCGCTACCGCCTGGACCCGTAGCGGAGAAGTTCGCATGGTCGCCGTCAAGAGGACGTTCCCCGCGCCCCCGGAGCTCCAGAGCCGCTGGGCGGCCGTTCTCGAGGAGGCCGAGCTCCGGCCGAAGATTCTCCAGCTCCACGATAGCTTTCCCGAAGAGCGCTCGCTCGAGCTGGCGTTCTCACAGCTCGACGGTGCCGACACGGCCCTCGCCGATCTCCTCCTGGAGCGTCCGGAGGAGGTCATCGAGGCGGGACAGCACGCGATGCGCGAGCTCCTGCCGGTGATGGGGCCGGAGTCCGACGGGCTCCGTCTGCGGGTCGTAGGGCTTCCGCCGACGGCGCACCGGCTCATCCGCGCCATCCGCGAGACGGACCTCAACCGGTTTCTCGCGATCGACGGGATCGTCCGGCGTGTCACCGAGGTTCGTCCCCAGATCCGGGACGCGGTCTTCGAGTGCGTCGCGTGCCGGACCAAGTTCCATGAACCCCAGGACGAGGCCTCGCTCGTCTTCCGCGAACCCCTCGAGTGTCCGGAGTCGCAGGGAGGGTGCGGCAAGACCCAGGGCCGGACCCGGTTCCGCCTGGTCGCCGAGGAGTCGACCTACGTCGACGCGCAGCGCATCGAGATCCAGGAACATCCCGAGACGCTTCGCCACGGCGCTCATCCCCAGGGGCTGTCGGTGCTCCTGACCGAGGATCTCACGGGAAAGGTCCTCCCCGGGAACCGCATCATCCTCAACGGGGTCCTGAAGAGCTTCCAGCGCGCGAGCGCGTCCCGCGGCGGGGTGGTCCGGAACACCACGTTCGACCTGATGGTCCTCGGCAACTCGTTCGAGTCCAAGGCCCGCGAGTACGATGAGATCGCGATCTCCCCCGAAGAGGTCGCGCTGATCGAGAAGTTCCGCGGCGACCCGACGGTGGTCGACAAGATCGTTCTGTCGCTCGCTCCGACGATCAAGGGGATGGAGGAGGAGAAGGAGGCGATCGCGCTCCAGCTCTTCGGTGGGGTCGAGAAACGCCACGCCGACGGCGTGCGGGTCCGGGGGGATATCCACGTCCTAATCGTCGGCGATCCAGGTACCGCAAAGAGCCAGCTGCTTCGGTACGTCGCCGACGTTGCGCCGCGCGGAATCTACACGAGCGGCAAGGGGGCGACCGCGGCGGGCCTTACCGCGGCGGCGGTAAAGGACGACTTCGCCGGGGGTCGCTGGGTGCTCGAGGCGGGGATGCTCGTGCTGGCCGATGGCGGGATGGCGATGATCGACGAGCTCGACAAGATGAGTGCCGAGGACCGTTCGGCGATGCACGAGGTGTTGGAGCAGCAAACCTGCAGCATCGCGAAGGCAGGGATCACCTCGACGCTCAACGCCCGATGCCCGGTCCTCGCCGCCGCAAACCCGAAGTGGGGCCGGTTCACCAACGATCGCACGATCTCCGAGCAACTGGATCTTCCGCCCACCTTGCTGTCGAGATTCGACGTGATCTTCTCGATCCGTGACGTCCCGGACCAGGTGCGCGACCGGCGGCTCGCGAGCCGGATCCTTGCCTCCCACCTCGAGGTCGAGACCGGGGCCGAGGGCGCGCGGAACGCCTCGTCCGCCGGCGCGCCCTTCACTCCGGAGCTCTTGAAGAAGTACATCGCGTACGCCCGTCGGAACATCCGCCCCGTGCTGACCCCCGAAGCGCTCGCGACGCTCGAGGACTACTACGTCCGGGTGCGCCGGCAGGGGGAGGAGCCGAACGCACCCGTCCCGATCACCGCGCGTCAGCTCGAGGCGCTCGTCCGCCTCAGCGAGGCCGGGGCCCGCGCGCGTCTCTCCGCGACCGTTTCGGTGGAGGACGCGAAGCGCGCGACCCAGATCATGGAGAACTTCCTGCGCCGGGTGTCGATGACGGAGGAGGGCAAGCTCGACATCGACCTCACGCAGACCGGGGTGAGCCACAGCCAGCGGGAGCGGTTCGAGATCGCCCACCGCGTGATGCGCGAACTCCAGGAAGAGCACGGGGGATTCTTCACCGTCGAGCAGTATCACGAGGTGATGGACCGTGCGGGCGTCCCCTCGACGCGGGCCGACGCGATTCTCCAGACCCTGCGGAACCAGGGCGAGGTGATCGAAGCCCGGCCCAACCAGCTCCAGCTCATTCGGTTCGGATAGCTTCCTCCGCGGGCCGGAGCGCATCGCTTTATCCGCGCTTTCCCCCCTGAGTACGTTGGGACGTCGGACGGGAGATGAGCGCGAAGGAGGAGGGCTTCGTCATGCGGATCCATCGGGTCCGCGCGGAGTTCGTGGTCGCGGCGTGCGACGCCGAGCTCATCGGCCGGGACCTCCCCATCGGGGACGCGGGCCGGACCGTCCGCATCTCCGCCCAGTTCTACGGGGAGCGACGGGTGACCCGGGAGGAGTTGCTCTGGGCGCTCGAACGTGCGACCGTCGCGAACCTGCTCGGAACCAGGGTCCTTCAGCTCGCGGAGGAGCGGGGGCTCGTCGCACCGGGGGGCTCAGGGACCCTCGGCGGGGTGCCCCACGCCGAGATTTTCTCGATGGTCGGGTAGACGGACGGCGCCGCGGGCAGAGACCACCATGGGGACAAGCGAATTCTGTGTCGTCTGCGGGGCGACCGATCGCCCCCTCGTGGACGGGGTCTGCGCCGAGTGCGCGGCGGACCGGACGGCCTTGGTCGCCGCCCCACACCGCGGGTCGGTGACCGTCTGCCCGGGGTGCGGTGCCCGCCAGGTCGGCTCGCATTGGGAACGGCCGGGGTCGAGCCACCTTCTCACCGCCGAGGATCTCAACCCGTTCCTCCAGATCCATCCCGAGGTCGGGATCCGGACGATCCGGTGGGAGGAGACCGGGGCTACGGCGACGGTCCGGGAGTTCGTCGGCCGCGCCCGGGTCATGTTCCGGGGCGCGACTCGGGAGGTTGAGGTCCCGCTCTCGGTCCGGCTGATCTCCCGAAGTTGCCCCGAGTGCAGCCGAAAGAGCGGCCGGTTCTATACGGCGGTTCTTCAGCTGCGAGGCCCGGCCGACGGACCCGCCGAGAAGACACGGGAGCTCCGGGCGCGCCTCGACCGCCGGTGGATCGCCCTGCTCCGTGAGTCCCGCCCGGACTGGCGCCAGGCGTTCTCCTGGAAGGAGGGGCTTCCCGAGGGCTGGGACTGCTTCTTCACCGAGACGCTCGCGGCGCGGTCGATCGCCCGGATCGCGCGCCAGCGGTTCGGGGCAGCTTTGAAGGAGTCAGCGAGCCTCGTCGGGAGAAAGGACGGTCACGACGTCTACCGGGTAACGATCTGTCTCCGATTCCCGAAGGATTCTCCCGACGGGGGCACCCGGGTCGAGTGGGGCTCGGTCGCACTGGAGCAATAGACTTAAGAATCGTGCACCACGTCAGCGGTGCGAGGAGCGGGGGTAAGTCTCCATGGCAAAGTCTGGCGGGATTCTTCGGCGGCATCACGGGTCCGACACATTGGAAGAGGGGTCGTTCCTCGACCTCGGTAGCATGGCGTTCGAGGACGAGGCCGGCGCACTCGCCGGGACGAAGGGGACCGTTCGGATCGCCGAGATCCTTCGCTTCGAGGACCTCCACGACATCACCAAGCTCGCCTACCAGGGAGACATCGTCCTGCTCGATTACACCTCGATCGCGAACGACCAGATTGCGGTGAAGCGGATGAGCTTGGATCTCAAGAACGTCGCCAAGGACACGGGTGGCGACGTCGCCGGGATTGCGAAGAACCTCCTGGCCATAACCCCCGCCGGGATCCGGATCGACCGTACGAAGATCCGCCCCTCGTTCTAGTTTCGCGGTTCGATGAAGGTCCAGGTGGACCGTCGGGACGCATTGGCGGCCGCCCCCGACGTCGTCGCGAGCGGGGTCTTCGAGCGGGGCGAGAAGGCCGAGCCGTTCCCGACCTCGCTCAAGAAGGAGGACGAGGCGACCCGGGGTCTCCTCCGGGCCGCGTGGGAGCGCAAGGAGATTCGCGGCAAACGCCGCGAGATCACGATCGTCCACGCGCCCGACGGACGAGGGCGGATCCTCCTGGTTGGTCTCGGCCCGCGCGAATCGTTCCGATCCGAGTCGGTGCGCCGCGCCGCAGCGGATGCGGTCCGGTCGCTCAAGGGTCGCGGGGCACGGACCCTCGGCTTCCGCCTCTCCCCCTTCGTCGGGGACTCGGTCGACGCCGAATCCGCGGTCCGCGCACTCATCGATGGTGCGGTCCTCGGAGGCTACGAGTTCACCCGCTACCAGTCCAAGACCGAGGGCGGCGTGGAGGAGATCGTCGTCCACCTCGGAGAGGATCACGCACGCGAGGAATCCGCGCTGAAAAAAGCAGTCGCGGAAGAGTCCGAGATCCTGGACGTGGTCGTGTGGACCCGTGATCTTGCGAACCTCCCGGCGGACACCGCGACCCCCGAACGCCTGGCCGAGGAGGCCCAATCGCTCGGGAAGGAGCTCGGCCTCAAGGTGACGGTCTTCGACGAGCGGAAGCTCGCCGAGATGCACTGCGGCGGGATCCTGGCGGTGGGGTCGGGATCGGTGCATCCGCCCCGGTTGATCGTCCTCGAGTACCCCGGCGGCTCCAAGCGAGGGCGGACCATCGCGGTCGTCGGGAAAGGGATCACGTTCGACTCGGGGGGCATCTCGCTCAAGCCGGGGCTCAACATGTCCCACATGAAGTTCGACAAGTCCGGGGCGGTGGCCGTCCTCGGCATCCTGCGGGCCGCCGCGATGCTCAAGGTCCCGCCCCGGGTGGTCGGCGTGATGTGCTGCGCCGAGAACCTCCCCAGCGGGAGCGCGTACCGGCCGGGGGACGTCGTCCGGACCTTCAATGGGAAGACGATCGAGGTCCTGAACACCGACGCCGAGGGACGGGTCGTCCTCTCCGATGGCCTCGGCTACGCGGTCCAGCAGTACCACCCGCACGAGCTCATCGACCTCGCGACGCTGACGGGAGCCGAGGTCGTGGCGCTCGGCGACGACACCGCGGGCCTCGTCGCGACGGACGACAAGCTCGCCCAAGGGCTCCTTTCCGCCTCTGCGTCGACCGGCGAGCCGTTGTGGCGGATGCCGCTGACCGACTACCATCGAGAGCTCGTGAAGAGCGACGTCGCCGACGTGCGGAACTCCACGGAGATCCCCCCCGCCGGGATGCTCACCGCCGCGGCGTTCCTCGAGACGTTCGTCGGGAAGACCCCGTGGGCGCACCTCGACATCGCCGGACCGGCGTACACGACACCGACCACACGAAAGTACCAGCCCTCGTACCAGAACACCGGCGCGACGGCGTTTGGGGTGCGGCTCGTGGTCCGCTATCTTCTCGATTCGGGCCGCGCTGCCTAGACCCTCCGACCCGACCCTCGGTCCGGTCCGCCGCCCGCTCAGGCCGCGACGATCTGTACGCTCTCCCCGCCGTGCCGGGTCGCCCGCGGACGGACCTCGCAGAAGAGCGGGGTGTGGTAGCCCCCACCAGTGATGAGCGCTACCCCGACGGGAAGCGACTGGATCATCTCCGTCATCCCGGCGGTCAGACCCTCGATCGACTGGGCGATCGCGCGGAGGTCGAGCGGGTTCGTGACCTGGAGGATCAGTTGCGTGTTGCACTGCGAGAGCACGCTCTTGTCGATGCGGGCGGCGCGTTGGGTGACCACGCAGAGGCCGAGACCGAACTTCCGGCCCTCGCTCGCGATGTTCTTGAGGACCCGCGTGGAGCTCGCCATCCCCTGCTGCGGCGCGAAGTTGTGCGCCTCCTCGATGACGAGGAACAACGGGGGAATCTTCCCCTTCTTCCGGTTGTCGAAGAGCGTGGTCGAGATCCGCGCGACCACGAGTTCCTGGACATCCGGAGCGACGCCCCGAAGGTTGATCAGGGTCGCCTCGCCGCGCTTGACGAGGTCGTTCAGGCTCGTGCCGACCGGCCCGAGGAGCTTCGTCTGCTCCACGTATTCGAGCCGCTCGTGCAGGGTCTCGCCCATCGCCCCTTCGAGGTTCTCGGCGGCCCGCACGAGGTCGGCGACCGTGTACTCCGGGTTGCTGGTCGCGACACGGTCAATCATCTGCTTCAGCGGGCCGAGGAACGTCTTGACGTTCGTGAGGCCCATGAAGACGAGGAGGTCCCGCGCGTCGGTGTGGCGAAGCGAGAAGGTGAGCGGTTTCGCCGACGGGTTGAGCGAGACATCCGGAGAGTACTCCTGGACCTGGCGCGCGAATCCCTGGGATTCGACGCCGAACTTCGCGTGACCCCCGTGCTTGTCGGCGGGGTAGCGAAGCGAGGCGTACTCGCCGTGGGGATCGATGATCACGCAGGTCACGTGGTGGCGGAGGAGCTCCTCCACGAGGACCCCGAGAAGGTAGCTCTTTCCACCGCCGGTCTTCGCGAGGACGCTCACGTGACGCTGGACGAGCTGGTTGATGTCCAGCTCGACGCGAAGCGCGTGGTTGCGCAGGAGTCCGACGTAGGCGCCGCTGTTCGGGTGATGCTTCAAGCCGAGAACGGAGGCGATCAGCGGTTCCTCCGCCCGATAGACATGGGCGCCGGGGCGGAACGGAATCGTGGGGAGTTTCACGAGCCCCTGTCCGTCCCGGTACCCGATGATGCGGGCGATCCCGAGGAGGTTCTCGTGGATCGCCGCCTCCTCGCGCGGGCCGAGGGAGCCGGCCCGCTCGAGATCGAAGTCGCTCTTCCGTTTGAGATCGTCCAGCTGGCAGAGAACCGCTCCGTGCTGGTCGTCCTCGACCGCGAGGTAGTCCCCCCGCTCCACCGGCCGGGATAGGCTCAACTGGAAGTGGCCGAGGCCGACGTCCCCAAAGATGCGGCCAATCTCCTCCACAACGCGATTCATCCGGCGCTCGGCATATTAGCGTGACGTGGCAGGCGAAACTCGTTCGGCCGAAGGTCGGAAGTCTTTATATCGCGTCTTTCTGTCGAACCGCTCCCCGCCGGTGATTTCCCTGCGGGGCATGGCCCTGTGACCGACGCGACCGAAGAGCTCGACAAGAAACGGGCCGAGTCAAACGCTCGGGCCGATGAAGCGCGAGCCCGCCGGGACCGGCTCAACGCCGAAGCGCGGGGGACCGCCGAAGAACGGTCGCGGATCCTCGATGATCTCCATCAGCGGAGCGCCGAGGCCCAGGACCACCGGCGTCACCGCGATGAGCTCAACGCGGCGGTCCGGGAGGAAAAGCGGCTCCGCGAAGAGTGGAACCGGAAGCTCCAGGAACTGGGCGATCGGGTCCAGGAGCTGAAGCGCTCCCGAGCCCCCCGTCCGGGCGCGATCCCGGTCTGGCGCCTCCGCAAGGAGCTCAAAGAACTCGAGTTCCGCCATATGACGACCGCCCTCACCGGCGATCAGGAAAAGCGACTGATCGAGGAGATGAAGCGCCTCGAAGCCGCGATCCGAGAACAGGACGACCAGCTCCGCCAGGACCCCGAGGTCGAGGGCACGTTGAAGGCGTTCTCCGAGGCGCGCGCGGAAGCGGAAAAGCACCACGCGGCGGTCGGCCAGCTCGCCGAGGAGGCCCAGCGGGAGCACGAGGCGATGGTCCGGCTCTACGAGTCGGTCGACGAGTTACGCCGTCAGGCGGACGAGGTGCAAGCCAAGCTCCTCGAGGTGAAGAGCCAGGCGGACGACGCGCATCGGGCCCACATCGCCGCGATCGAAGAGGTGCGGGACATCGAGAAGATGCTCTACGCGGCGCGCGGTGGGCGGGCCCCGACCCCGTGGGGCGAGCCGGAGCCTCCTCGGGAGGAGGATTTCCTCGCACGGCTCAAGAAGGGTGAGAAGGTCTCCACCGAGGACCTCCTCGAACTTCAGAAGAGTGGCCGCGCCTGACGCGGCGATCCCCGTGACGCTTCCGTACGGCACCGGCGAAGTCGACGCGGTGATCTTCGATCTCGACGACGTGCTGATTCCGTTCCAGACCCCGGCGGCGTGGCAATGGGCGTGGAGACCCCAGGGGCCGCTGCTCGGCGAGCGGCGCGTCCGCGCGGCGGTTCGGCGGTCGCTCCGTGCGTGGGACCGCCGACGCTGGGCGGGATTGACGGGGAAAGAGCCGCCGGCCGACGCGGAGGCGCTCCGCCAACACCTCGCGTCCACGCTCGCCGCGATCGCGGGCCACGCTCTTCCCGCGACGGAGACCGACGCGGTCGTCCGGCGCATGCTCCGACCTGCGGGAGAAGTAGAACATTTCCCGGACGTCGCCCCGGCGCTGGGCCGTCTGGCGAGCCGGCAAGTTCGAATCGGAATCGTTACCGAGCTTCCCCGCGAATCCGCGCTCTGGATGCTCCACCGGGGGGAAATCGCGGAGAGTCTCCTCCTGATCTCCGCAGACCCGGGCGGCTCGATACTGCCGGAACGAGCCGCGTTCCGTTCGGCCGTCGATCGTCTCGGTTCCACCCCCGAGCGCACCGCATTTGTCGGGGATCTCTATTGGAGCGACGTCCGGGCGGCGGCCCGCGCGGGTCTCGCGGCGGTTCTCCTCGACCGGCACGACGCGTGGTCCAAGATCCAGCATGGACGACTCGCCACGCTCGACGCGCTCGAGGCAACGCTTGCGCGGGGTCCGGCGCCACCGGGCGGCGCGGACGCGGAGGGGGAGTCGGAGCCCGCCCCCTTCCCGTGAGCTCGCGGTGCGCCGAAACGAATCGCCGTCTTCCCGTCCCACGGCGGATCGCGCGCGCCGCGGCGAGCGGTGCCCGAACTCCCGACCCTCGGCCTCCGACCCAACCTATATACCCAACCCCGTGGTGCCCGCGGTCGGCATGCGTTCGGTCAAGTTTGACCAGGCCGAGCTGCGGCAGATCAAGGAACTGTACGAAGGCGTGATGTCCCACGCCTGCCACGGCCTGTTCTTCAAGGAAGGCTCGGTGATCGGCTCGGCGATGGCCGACGAGGCACTCAAGGACAAGGCCCACTACTTCGACCGGGTCGCCCAACAGCTGAAGGAGCGCGGGTGGGTCGAGGAGATCACGTTCAACGACCACGAGGTGGTCGCGAAGGGGTCGATCGAGGTCTCTCCGAGCGACATCCCCACATGCCACCGGCTACGGGGAATGCTCCGCGAGTTCTACGAACGTTTTAAGGGGGGGCGCGTTAAGTGTACGGAAGAGATGTGCGCCAGCACCGGCC
>Ga0187781_10000864_pt1 | contig 22283 bp, 17 predicted proteins | sample 0715_SJ02_MP02_2_FD_132447 | JGI IMG/M metagenome (GOLD analysis project Ga0187781, IMG submission 132447) | Tropical peat soil microbial communities from peatlands in Department of Meta, Colombia - 0715_SJ02_MP02_20_MG | ecosystem: Environmental > Terrestrial > Soil > Wetlands > Peat | place... | reverse complement strand
TGCCGCGCGCGCGGCGCGCGCGGCCGACGGACGCCCGACGCTGCTGTTCCTCGACGAGGTGCATCGTTTCAACAAGGCGCAGCAGGACACCTTCCTGCCGTATGTCGAAGACGGCACGCTCACCTTCGTCGGCGCCACCACCGAGAATCCCTCGTTCGAGGTGATCAGCGCGCTCCTGTCGCGTGCGCGGATTTATGTGCTGAAGCCCCTGACGATCGAGGATCTGCGTGCAGTGCTGCAAGCCGCGCTCGCCGATGAGGAGCGCGGCCTCGGCCGCGAGCGCATCGTGGCCGAGCCCGAGGCGCTCGAGCTGATCGCGCACGCGGCCGATGGAGACGCGCGCCGTGCGCTCAACATGCTCGAGCTCGCCGCCGGGCTCGCGCAGGCCGGCGCTACCCCGCACACGCTCGGGCACGCGCTGGCGCGCGAGGTCGCCAGCGGCGGCCACCGCCGTTTCGACAAGGGGGGCGATCAGTTCTACGAGCAGATCTCGGCGCTGCACAAGGCGGTACGCGGCTCCGATCCCGACGCGGCCCTCTACTGGCTGTGCCGCATGCTGGACGGCGGCTGCGATCCGCGCTACATCGCGCGGCGCGTGGTGCGCATGGCGAGCGAGGACCTGGGGCTCGCCGATCCGCGGGCGCTCGCGCTCACGCTCGATGCCTGGGAGGCATACGAGCGGCTCGGCACGCCCGAAGGGGAGTTGGCGCTCGCCACGGCGGTGGTGTACCTCGCGTGCGCGCCGAAGAGCAATGCCGTGTATGTGGCGATGGCAGAGGCGATGGCGGACGTGGCGGAGTTCGGCACGCTGGAGGTGCCCGTGAAGCTGCGCAACGCGCCCACCCGGCTGATGAAGGAGCTTGGCTACGGGCGCGACTACCGCTATGCGCACGACGAGCCCGGCGCCTTTGCCGCCGGCGAGCGCTACCTGCCGGACGGCATGCCGGATCGGCGATACTATCGGCCCGTGCCGCGAGGCCTCGAGCTCAAGATCGCCGAGGCGCTGGCGCGCCTGAGAGGCCAGGCGTCCCCACCGAAAGGCAGCGAGTGATCGACCCGAAGTTACTGCGCAACCAGCCCGAGGAAGTGGCGCGCAATCTCGCGCGCCGCGGCTACCGGCTGGACGTCGAGGCGCTCAAGGGCCTCGAGGACAAGCGTAAGCCCTGGCAAGTCGAAGTCGATCGTCTGCGCGCCGAACGCAACGCCAATGCCAAGGCAGTCGGCATGGCCAAGGGACGCGGCGAGGATGCCGCGGCGCTGATCGCGCGCGGAGAGGCGCTCGCCGCCGAGCTCGCGGCTGCCGAGGGTCAGCTCGCCGCCGTGCAGGCGGAGCTCGAGCAGTGGCAGCTCGGGCTCCCGAACCTGCTGCACGCCTCGGTGCCGGACGGCAGCGACGAGCGCGCCAATGCCGAAGTACGGCGCTGGGGCGAGCCGCGGCGCCTCGGCTTCAAGGCGCGCGATCATGTCGAGATCGGCGAGCGGCTCGGTGGGCTCGACTTCGAGGCAGCGGCGCGGATCTCGGGGGCGCGCTTCGTGGTGATGCGCGGGCCGGTGGCGCGGCTCCATCGGGCGCTCGCACAGTTCATGCTGGACCTGCATACCCGCGAGCACGGCTACACCGAGGTGTACGTGCCCTATATGGTGCAGCCGCCGGCGCTCATCGGCACCGGGCAGCTGCCGAAGTTCGAGCAGGACCTGTTCGCGGTACGCGGCGAGCAGGATTTCCACCTCATTCCGACCGCGGAGGTGCCGGTCACCAACCTGGTGCGTGAGCAGATCGTGCCGGCCGATCGGCTGCCGCTGAAGTTCGTCGCACACACGCCGTGCTTCCGTTCGGAGGCGGGAGCTGCCGGCAAGGACACCCGCGGCATGATCCGCAATCACCAGTTCGACAAGGTGGAGCTGGTGCAGATCGTGCGCCCGGCCGACTCCTACGCGGCGCTCGAGGAGCTCACCGGGCACGCTGAAGCCGTGCTGCAGCGCCTCGGGATCCCGTACCGCAAGGTCGCGCTGTGCGCCGGGGACACCGGCTTCGGCTCGGCCAAGACTTACGATCTCGAGGCCTGGCTGCCCTCGCAGGAGCGCTATCGCGAGATCTCCTCGTGCAGCAACTTCGAGGCCTTCCAGGCGCGGCGCATGCAGGCACGCTGGCGCAATCCCGAGGACAAGAAACCCGAGCCCCTGCACACGCTCAACGGCTCCGGGCTCGCGGTCGGACGTACGCTCGTGGCGGTGCTGGAGAACTTCCAGAATGAGGACGGCTCGGTCGAGGTGCCGCAGGCGCTGCAGCCGTGGCTCGGAGGGCTCGCGCGCCTCACGCCGCCGGAGGGTGCTTGAGCGCACCGGCGGTCACGCGCCGCCAGTTCGTGCTGGTGGCGGCGGCCGTGGGCGGCGCGCTCGTGCTCGGGGTCACCGCACGGCGGCTGCAGCATCGCTCGGGCGCCGGCGCTGGTGTGGGCGGCGCACGCGGAGTGCTGAACGCCTTCGTGCGTATCGAGCCGAGCGGGCGCGTGACGCTCATCATGCCGAAGGTCGAGATGGGGCAGGGCACCTACACCTCGCTGCCGATGCTCATTGCCGAGGAGCTCGAGGTGGGGCTCGAGGCCGTGCGCGTCGAGGCCGCGCCGCCCAACCCCGAAGTCTACGGTTTCGTGCCGGACCCTTCGGCGGACGAGGGCCTGAAGTTCGATCAGTCGACCGGCACTTCGCTGTCGATCATCCAGTGCTGGACGCCGCTGCGTCAGGCGGGAGCGACCGCACGCCTCATGCTGATCGAGGCAGCGGCCAGGCGCTGGGGTGTCCCGGCCGCGAGCTGCCACGCTGAGAACGGGTCGGTGATCCATGCGACCTCGGGCCGGCGGCTCGGCTACGGCGAGCTGGCGGTCGCGGCGGCCGCGTTGCCCGTGCCCGCACCGCCGCCGCTCAAGTCGGCCAGGGACTTCCGGCTGATCGGTCACGCGACCACGCGGCTCGACGGTCCATCGAAAGTCGATGGCAGCGCGCGCTTCGGCATCGACGCCCGCCCCCCGCAGTCGAAAGTGGCCATGATCGCCATCACGCCGGTCGTTGGCGGCAGCGTCGCCGCGCGCGACGAGGATGCGGCGCTGGCAGTGCGCGGCGTGCGGCAGGTGGTGAGCGAGGGCGATCTGGTCGCCGTGGTCGCCGACCATACCTGGGCGGCGATGCAGGGGATGAAGGCGCTCGCGGTGCGCTGGGATGACGGCGCCAACGGCGCCGCGCAGCAGACGGCGATCGTCGCAGAGCTCGAGAGCGCCGTGCGCGAGCCGGGCGCCCTCGCGCTCAGCAAGGGCAAGCCGGCAGCGGCCGGCGGCGCGACGCACGTCGAGGCGACCTATCATCAGCCGTTCCTCGCCCACGCGACCCTCGAGCCCATGAACTGCACGGTCGACTGGCGCAGTGATATGTGCGAGATCTGGTCCGGCACCCAGGCGCCCGACCGCGCGGTCGCGAAGCTCGCCGAGCTTGGCTTGAAGCCCGAGCAGATCATCCTGCACAACCAGCTGATCGGCGGCGGCTTCGGCCGCCGTCTCGAGGTGGACGGCATCGTGCTGGCGGCGCGCGTCGCGCGCCACGTGCAGGGCCCGGTACAGGTGCTGTGGAGCCGCGAGGAGGACATGCGTCACGATCGCTACCGCCCGTACTACCTGGACCATCTGTCGGCCTCGCTCAATACGAAAGGCTTGCCCGTTGCGTGGCGGCACACGATTGCGGGAGCGGGCCTCTGGGCGCTCTACTACGGGGAGGGCACGGTCAAGAACGGCGTCGATCCGGACGCGGTGACCTCGGCCGTCGATCTGGCCTATCCACTCGAGAACATGGAGGTGCGCTTCGTGCGGCGCGATCCGCGCGGCGTGCCGACCGGATGGTGGCGCGGCGTCGGTGCGACCCGCAGCGTTTTTGCCGTGGAGAGCTTCATCGACGAGCTGGCCGCCGCCGTGCAGCAGGATCCGGTGAGCTACCGGCGCTCGCTCCTCAAGGAGCCGCGCATGCGCGGCGTGCTCGAGCTCGCCGCCGACCGTGCCGGCTGGGGCACCGCGCTGCCGGCAGGCAGCGGCCGCGGCGTCTCGATGCAATATGCCTTCGGCAGCTACCTCGCGCAGGTCGCCGAGGTGAGCATGGACGCGCAGGGACACCCGCGCGTCGGACGCGTGGTATGTGCCATGGACTGCGGCCAGGTGGTGAATCCCGATGGAGTGCGCGCGCAGCTCGAGGGCGGCGTGACCTTCGGACTGAGCGCGGCGCTCACCAACGAGATCACGATCGCCAACGGCCGGGTGCAGCAGGGCAACTTCAACGATTTCGCGCCGCTGCGGATCGGCGAGGCGCCCAAGGTCGAGGTGCACCTCATCACCAGCAGCGAGAGCCCGGGAGGCGTGGGAGAAACCGGCACCGCGTGCGTGAGCGCCGCGCTCTGCAACGCCATCTATGCCGCGACCGGCAAACGCGTGCGCACGCTGCCGGTGAGCCGCGGTCTCAAGGCCTGATACCGCCCGGTTTCGGTGCGCCAGCGCGCGGCGCGCACCGTTTGAATGCGCGCGACTCGCCGTTGCCGCGGCACCGGCGGCGCGTTACCTTGTGGCGAGGTCGCCGCACCGCAGTGCGGCTATACAACAACGGCTGATATCTTCAGGGGGAGAGTCCATGCGGCGTGATCACCGGTACGGATTCATGCGCGCGCGCGCCGGCGTGCAGCTGGTGGCAGCGGCTTTGACTCTGGGCGGCGCTGCGGCGTGGGGCGATCAGCAGCCGGCGCAGCCCACCACCGAGGAGGCAACGGCCCCCACCGCTCTGCAGGAAGTCGTCGTGACCGCAACGCGCCGCGAGGAGAGCCTGAGCAAGGTGCCGATCAGCGTCACCGCGCTCACCCAGGAGGGCCTCGATGACCGCGGCATCAAAGACTTCTCCGAAGTCGCCCGCTTCACGCCCGGCGTCAATTTCGATACCTCTGGAACGAACAACATCTCGATCCGCGGCATTTCCGGCACCGGCGGCGCCGGCACCACGGGGATCTACCTCGACGACACGCCGATCCAGATGCGCGCGCTCGCCTTCAACCCCGACGAGGCGCTGCCCAAGTCCTTCGACATCGATCGCGTCGAGGTGCTGCGCGGGCCGCAGGGCACGCTGTTCGGTGCCGGCTCCGAGGGCGGTACGGTGCGCTACATCACGGCGCAGCCGAGCCTCACCAGCACCAGCATCTACAGCCGGGCGGAAGTCGCGACCACCGAGGGGGGCGACCCGAGCTACGAGGCGGGCGTCGCGGTCGGCGGTCCGCTGGTCGAGGGCACGCTCGGGGCGCGCCTCACCGTCTGGTACCGGCGCGACGGCGGCTGGATCAACGACATCAACCCGGTAACGCTCGCGCCGGTGGAGTCGAACGCCAACTTCGCCGACACCTACCTGGCGCGGCTCGCGTTCCTGTGGGCGCCCAACTCCAACTGGCACATCACACCCGCGATCTACTACCAGGACGAGCGCAAGAACGACATCAACAACTTCTGGCCGCTGTATTCGAACCCGGCGAGCGACAACTTCGTCGATGCCGACCCGACGCAGCGTCACGTGCCGGACCGCTTCACGCTCACCTCGCTCAAGATCCAGGGCGATCTCGGCAGCGTGAGCCTCATCTCCAATACCTCCTACTACGACCGCCACAACCAGGATGGCTACGAGGGGACGCTCTACAACCTCGGCTTCTACCAGTTGTACGCCTACCTGCCTCCTTATCCGACCGGCGCCTCGTACCCGCTGATCGACGCCGACGGCATCCACCTGCCGGCCGGGGCCCTGAACTACACCTCGCCTTCGACGGTCGACAACGTACAGAACAACTTCACCGAGGAGGTCCGGTTGCAGTCGAGCGACGGCAACGCACGGCTGCTGTGGACGCTGGGTGTGTTCCTGAGCGAGAACCGCCAGAGCTATCTCGAGCAGATCCATGATCCGCTGCTGAGCGAGCTGCAGAACGCCCTCATCGGGGACCCGAACATCGTCGACGTCTTCGGTGTCGGCTACGACCCGGCCTATACCAATGACTCGTACTTCCTTTCGACCCACGCCAAGGACGAGCAGTACGCGGTCTTCGGCGAGGCGACCTATGGCCTCACCGACAAGCTCAAACTGACCGCCGGGGCGCGCTTGTCGGTGAACAAGTACTCGTTCGACACCTACACCGGAGGGCCGCAGCTGTTCGGGCCGTCGATTCCCGGCTCAGGCAACAATTCGGAGAACTCGTTCACGCCGAAGCTGAGCCTGCAGTACCAGGCCGACCCCAACGACATGTTCTATACCACCTACGCCAAGGGCTACCGCCCGGGCGGCGCCAACAACCCGCTGCCGTACGCCGCCTGCTCGCAGGATTTCATGAATTTCGGCATCGCGAATTCGCCCGCCACCTACAGCTCCGACACGGTCGACAGCTACGAGATCGGAGCGAAGGACAACATCAACAATCGCCTCAAGATCGCGAGCAGCATCTACTACATCAGGTGGAACAACATCCAGCAGGTGGTGGTGCCGCCCATCTGCCAGATCTCGTTCATCGACAATCTGGGGCGCGCGGTCGCCAAGGGCGTCGATCTCGAGCTCGACGCCTCGATTACCGACGAGCTGACGGCGGAGATCGCCGCCGGCTACACCTCGGCCCGCTACACCCAGGACTCGCGGCTCTCTCCCACCGAGGTCACGCCGGTGGTCGCCAGCGGCGACGCGATCGTCGGGCAGAGCAGCGAGACCGGCGCCGGCCAGCCGACCGCGCCGGTCACGGTATCCGTTGGGCTCGAGTACCGCTTCAACCTGGTGCAGCACGAAACCTTCGTGCGCGCCGACTCCGAGTACCAGGGCCGCGCCAAGTGGCCGAGCCCCGGGCAGGACCCCAATACGCTGCAGTACGACCCGGCGAACTACGTGCTCCCGGGGACCACGTTCAGCAGCGCGCGTGCGGGGATGCAGTTCGGCCCGTGGTCGGTCGCGGCGTTCTGCGACAACCTGACGAACACTCACGCCCTCACCGACTTCAACTGGACCATCAATCCCGGTGGCGGCATCAGCCGCCTGGAACGTGAGTACGCCTTCAGGCCGCGCACCATCGGCATCACGGCCATCTTCCGCCAGTAGCCCGCGGCGGAACGCGCTCAGTAGTCCGCAGGCGGCGCCGGGCCGCTCGCGGCGAGCGCGCGCACCACCGCGCGCCGTGTCTCCTTCACGTTGGCGAGTGGCGAGCGGCGCACCTTCGCGAGCTCCGCCACGGTGAACGGCTCCGGCCGCGGCGGCGTCACGCCTGCGGGCGGGAAACTGTCGGCCAGCCAGTTGAGGACCGCCGTCAGCTGCGCATCGTCGAGCGCCGAGTTGGCAGCGCCCGGTACCCGCAGCAGGTAGTCGCGTCCGGCGGGGCTGCGCATGAAGAGGGCGAGCGAGCCTGCGAGCGGCGGGACCTTGCCCGGTACGCCCTGGGCCTGATCGCCGTGGCAGCCCTGGCAATAGAGCATGTAGTCCTGCGCGGGGCTGCTCCAGGCCGCGGGGGTGAGCGCCGCTGCGAGCGCCAAGACGCACGCCAGCCGGCCGGCTCGCATGGCTTAAGGCTCAGCGGGCGCGACGCTCTTGCGATGCTCGCGCACCGCGGCACCGTCGAGCGGCTGGGCGCGTTCGGCGGCGATTTCCGCGCTCGCGAGCGGCACCACGCTCGCGGGCGCATGTGCGAGGTCGAACACGACGAAGTTGAGCACCGCCGCAAGACCCGCGTCATCGAGCTGGCCGAAGTCGGGCATGCGGAAGGCGTAGTGCTTGCCTTCGACGGCGATGTCGCCGTACATGCCGTAGAGCACCGTCATCGCGAGCTGCCGGCGGCCCTCGGCGCTGGCGGCGTAGCGGGCCGGATAGGAGAGCAGGGGCGGCGCGAGCGAGGGCAGGCCTGCGCCGGCGGCGCCGTGGCACACGGCGCAGCTCGCCTGAAACGTGGCCGCGCCCCCCGGAAAGCTAAGCGTGCCGGCATCCGCTGCGAGCGCCGCGGGGGTGAGCGCGCCGGCCACGAGGCTGAAGGCCGATGCCGCGAACCGGGTCGGTGGCTGGGCGGCGTCGCGCCCGGCGCCTCTCATTTGTCCGCGACCCCGAGAATCACCGAGACGGTGCAGTGATAGTTCGATTCGGCGTTGGCCATGCACCAGTTGAGATCGTTGTTGCGTGATGGCCGGTAGAGCGGTTTCTCGCCTTGGTTGCGCTCGCACGAGCAGGTGCCGCAGCTGGTCTTACCGCAGCAGTCGTTGTAGGAGACGATGTAGTCGCGGCGGTCGCTCGGGTTGTGGCAGGTGCCGATCCAGGTGATGGGCGAGGAGCTGGTTCCCGGCGGGCAGGAGGTCGAGGTGCCGCCGCAGCAGGCGCACAGATAGCCGTCGATGGCGCAGTACTTCCAATACTCGCAGCTCTCGGGTCCGGCGGTTTTCGCCTTGGCATCCGCGGCCCGCGCGCGGCTGCCGCGGTCGATCGGCAGCAGCGGCAGCAGCGCCGCACCCGTCAATGCCTGGCCCAGCACCGCGAGCAGGCTGCGTCGCGAGGTGCGGCTGGCCAGCGAGCGGGCCGAGTGCTCGAACAGCCGATCGAATTTTCGCATGCTTACCTTCCGCAGCCTCAGGGAGTGAGCAGCTGCCACGGCGTCTGGCCGACGTCCTTCTCGACGTGACGCACCTGTCCGGTTGCGGCATCGAGGATCGCCAGGTCGGCGGCGTCCGTGGCGACGAACACCACGGGCGCTGCGTCCTGCGAGACGTTCACGGCGACCACCGGCCGAAGTCCCTCGGCCTTGAGTGGCCAGCGTGCCAGGCGCTGATGAGTGGCGAGGTCGAAGACCCACAGCTCGCTGCCGCCGTCCTTGTGCGTACCCTCGCCGCCGCGATGCATCGGCACGTAGAGCTTGCCGAGCCCGAGGTGGATCGCTCCCACCTGCTCGCCGCCTGGACGCCACTGGGTGCGCTCCGTGGCACTGACCAGCGACCAGGTGGGCGCGAACACCGGCTGTGCGCCCGTCAGATCGACTTCGTGCACCTCGCCGAGGAAGGAAAGAAAGGTGAAGCCGCGGGCGCTGGGGATGCCCTGCACGAACACCGGATCCCTGTCGGGATCGAAAAATGGCGCCGACATGGAGCGCGCAGCCTCGCGGCCCTGGCCGTCGAGCGTCACGGTGAGCATCCGGCCGCTCTCGCACAGCGATGACACGCGGTTCGGGCCCGAGGGGATGACCAGCACGCAACCCGCGGTGTCGATCTCCCCGAGCACCGTGCCCTTCGCCGGGTCGAGCACTCCGAAAGACGCCGCCGGGGTCATGTAGGAAACGTACAGAAAATGGCCATCGTCGCTGTAGGCGATATTGAACAGGGTCGGCACCGCCTGCAGGCGCTTCGGCGGCAGCACGATCTCGCGATTGGTCGCGAGCGTGGTGTTGTCGGTGAACTCCACTACGTCGGTGCGCGTACCATGGCTGCCGCGGGCGAAGTAAGTGGTCGTCACCGCGAGAGTGCCGCGGTCGGGCGACAGGTTGAATCCCGGGTTGAAACCCGCGCCGATCTGCCCGAGGCGCCGATGCGTGTCGCCGTCGTACAGATGGACGCGCCCGTCGATCTCGTTGCCGAACGCGTAGTCGACCACGTAGACCCAGTGCGGACTGCGCGCTGGCAGCTTCTCGAGGGTGAGATGCTCGGCGGGCAGGGGCGGGGCAAGGGGCGTGGTCGGCGTGACGCACGCTGCGCCGCTCAGCGCGAGGCCGAGCGCCGCTGCCCAACGCGACAAGGACTGCATTGGCCACCCCCTGAGAACGCCGATCCCGAGGCCGCGCCCGAGTCTGGCACAACGCCGCGCGTGGCGGAAGCTGCGCCGCGGCGCGCGCGCCGCGTGTTTGACCGGCGCGGCGCGCTCCCTATAGAGTCCCCGCGCCGCCCGCAGGCACGAAATTCAACAATCGATCAGCAACGAAGAGGAGGGGTGATGCCGACTGCGCCTTCGCAGTCGCTGTGGTCCGTGACCGCGACCGCGGCTCCCGCATTCACACCGCTCGCGCGCGCACGGCGCGTCGATGTCGCGGTGATCGGCGCGGGCTACACCGGCCTGTCGGCGGCGCTGCACCTGGCGGGCGCGGGGCGCGCGGTGCTGGTGCTCGAGGCGAAGGGGCTCGGCGAGCGCGCCTCGGGCCTGAACGGCGGGCAGGTCATCGCGGGGCTGAAGACCGATCCGGATGCGCTCGAGGAATTATTCGGCGCCGAGCGCGGCGCGCGCCTGGTGACGAGCGTCGCCGCCGGGCCGGAGGTAGTGTTCGAGCTGATCGACCGCTTTCGGATCGACTGCGATGCGCTGCGCACCGGCTGGATCCAGCCGGCCACCTCGGAGGCGGCGCTGGCGCAGCTCGCGGCCCGGGTCGAGCAGTGGCGGCGGCGCGGCGCGCCGATCGAGCTGCTCGATGCGCACGCGGTCGGGCTGCTTACGGGATCGGCACGCTATTGCGGCGGACTGCTCGACCGCCGCGGCGGCAGCGTGCAGCCCTTGTCGTACCTGCGTGGCCTGGCTCGGGCGGTCATGCGCAGCGGCGGGCAGATCTGCGTGCACAGCCCGGCGCTGCACCTGCGCCGCGCGGCGCGCGAGTGGCAGATCGAAACGCCGCACGGCGCGGTCACCGCGCCCGCGGTGATCGTAGCCACCAACGCCTACAGCGGCGCCCTGGTCGGCGCGCTGCGCCGGAGCATCATCACGGTGCCGTCGTTTCAGGTGGCGACCGTTCCCCTCACCAGCGCGCAGCGCGCGCCGATCCTGCCCGGCGGGCAGGCGGCTTCCGACACCTGGCATCTGCTGCGCTACTTTCGCCTCGATGCCAGCGGGCGTCTGCTGCTCGGCGCGCGCGGCACCTTCGGACAAATCCCGGGGCCACGTTCCAGCCGGCACCACTACCGCGCCGTGCTCGACATCTACCCACACCTTGCGGGGGTCGCCTTCGAGTATCACTGGGGAGGACTGGTCGCAATGACGCGCGATCACCTGCCGCACCTGCACGAGCTCGCGCCGGGGCTGCTCGCCGGCCTCGGCTACAATGGCCGCGGTGTTGCGATGGCGACGCTGATGGGCCGGATTCTGGCGCAGCGCACGCTCGGGATGTCCGACGCAGAGCTCGCCTTTCCGGTCACTCCGGTGCGGCCGATTCCATTCCACCGCGCGAGCCGCCTCGGCGCGCGGGCGGCGATTCAGTATCTGCGGGCGGTCGATGGCCTGGCCCGCATCCACGCGAGGCTGCGCGGGGGACATTCTTGGACCTGACCAAAGCCGTGATTGCGGTTCTCATCGCCGTCAACGTCGCCTTCGTCGTCGGCTGGCTGGCGGCTGTGCGGCGCTTCGGCTTGCGCGGCAGGCCGCAGCTCCCGGACGTGGCCATCGGCGCTCTCACCACGTTTCTCGATACGCTCGGCATCGGGTCGTTCGCGCCGACGACCGCGCTGCTCAAGTTCCGCGGCAAGGTGGCGGATGAGCTGATTCCCGGCACCCTCAACGTGGGCCTGAACACCGCCGGCTTCCTCGAAACGCTGCTGTTCATCTCGGCCGTGGCCGTCGACCCGCTACTGCTCGCCGCCATGGCGGTGAGCTCCGCGGTGGGGGCGTGGCTCGGAGCGGGAGTGGTGAGCCGCATGCCGCGCCGCTCGATTCAGCTCTTCATGGGCGTCGCGCTGCTGCTGGCGGCGGGCTTCTTCGCCATGAGCAACCTCGGCGCCTTCCCCGCGGGCGGCGCGGCCTTTGATCTCGCCGGCTGGAAGTTTCCCTTCGCCATCGTCGTCAGTTTCATCCTCGGGGCTCTGATGTGCGTCGGCATCGGCAACTACGCGCCGCTCATGATCCTGCTGTCGCTGCTTGGCATGGCGCCGATCGCGGCGTACCCCATCATGATGGCGAGCGACGGCTTGCTGCAGCCCATGGCGAGCCTCGGGTTCTTCCGCTCCGGCCGCTTCTCCCACGTCGCCTCGCTGGGGCTCAGCGTCGGCAGTCTCATCGGGGTGCCTGCAGCTTTCTCGATCCTGAGCTATGTCCTCAAGCACGACTCGGTGAAGCCGATCCGCTGGCTGATCACCTGCGTGGTGATCTACGCCGCGGTGTCGATGCTGCGCTCGGCGCGCCGGGAGCGCGCTGCGGCGCGCGCCGCGGCAGCCGTCAGCCACTGACCGCTCGAGCGGGGCAGAACGGCGCGGAATCCGTTGCGCACCGGATCCCGGCCGACGGGCGCGTTAGGGGTGACGCCCGTTTTCAACCCACTGCCCAGCCCATGCGCACGGCCGCGAGAAAGTGCCCCGAGACCGGCGGATGGGTCGCGTTCCGCGTACGGTGGGTGCACAGGGCGAGCGCCGTGGCGACGGCCGGCCGGGCGCCCTGCACGGCGCCGGTAACGACCAGGCCGAAGGCCACATTGATCAGCAGGGATCCGAAGATCGCCCAGCTCGCGAGCCTCATGTTGACCTCCCAGCGATGACCGCCGTCCGGTATGAGACACCCGCGGGCGTTTTGGTTTGAAGCGAACCCGTACGGACTCGTCCTGGCAGCCAACGGGTTCGTCCCCGCCGGGTGTTACGATCATGTTGCAGGCCCGCTCAGCCGCGGGCCGGGAGCGCCGAAACGCCCGATGGCCAAGCTGCACGAAGTCGAGATTCACCGCCTACGGCCGACTCAGATCACGGTCGGCATGATCGAGGTGCACGACAAGCGCGACATGCTCGAGTCGCTGAAGAAGCACGAGCAGAAGGCGTTCCTGCTCGAGCACCCGATACCGGCAGTATGGGGCCCGGACGGCAAGCTCTACATCACCGATCACCATCACCTGGGACGGGCGGCATCGGAGGCCGGCGTCGACACCGGTTTTTTCCTGGTCGAGGATGACCTCTCCAAGGTCCCCATCGCGCAGTTCTGGCCGAAGATGAGGGACGCCAGGTGGGCGCACCCGATAGATCAGCACGGGCACCTGCAGTCCTTCGAGGCGATTCCCGACCACCTCGAGAAACTCATCGACGACCCGTACCGCTCGCTCGCCGGCTACGTGCGCGATGCCGGCGGCTACGACAAGACACCGACGGCATTTGCGGAGTTTCAATGGGCCGACTTCTTCCGCCCGCGCGTGGCGATCGGGGCGACACGCGCGGATTTCCTGAGCGCGGTCGCCGCCGCCCTTAAGCTCGCCGCTTCGCCCGAGGCGGCGCAGTTACCCGGTTATAAGCCGCCGCCGAAGACCTGAAGGCGCGGCGCGCGCACTGCCCCTGATAGAATCGCGGCCAGCGACTGACTCGTCCGCGCCCGGAGAGGTGGCAGAGCGGTTGATTGCACCGGTCTTGAAAACCGGCAAGCCCGCAAGGGCTTCGGGGGTTCGAATCCCTCCCTCTCCGCCATGATTCAGCTAGCGCGCCGCGCTCTTGTGACCCATCGGCGGACGGCCACGAATGCTGCCGCGAGGAAGACCGGCTCGAGCGGCAGGCGAAAGCGGCCCTCTACGATCCCATCCTGTTGGAAGCCAAGCCACAAGAAGACCGCGAGCGCCGAGATCGGCAGCAGTCTCTCTGCTCCGCGGAACGCTCCGCGCCCAAGAGCGTATGCCACTAACAGGATCACCGGCACCCAAACCCAGCGCGCCCACGTGGCCAGCCAGCCGCTGAGACTCTCGCGATCGTTGTTTGGCCATGACTGGCCGAAAGCTAAAAACAGCAAGTTCTCCCCGGTGTCGGCCAGAGCGGAAATCGACCGTGTGCGCTCAACACGCGCGCGCTCCCGGATCCAGTCCTCGCGCCCATGCTTCAGATCGATAGCGACATCTACCGTACCCTGCCGCTGGGTGAGCCAATCGGAGATCGGGTAGAAAGTCGGGTTTGCAAAGCTCGGGCTCACGAACCAGTAGCGCCCGTCGGGTCCGAAATCGAGCTCGATCCGTCGGTTGCCGCTCTCGCGGTATATCTCGTGCAGATAGAGATTGCCGAAGGGTGCGAAAAACCCAAGTTTGGCACGTGCGTGGAGACCTGCCGGGGTGGCAATGATCAGGAACACCGCGAGGCATGCGAGCAGCTTCAGCGCGCGGTGGCGGGACGGCAGCCAGACGTACAGCAAGCTCACAGCGGCCAGCGGCAGGACTGCCGGTCTGGTGAAGCTTGCGGCGAGCCAGGCTGCGGAGGCGAGGGCAAAGGCTCCAATACCGTCCTTGCGGCGAGCGCGGAAGGTCAGCCAGAAAGCGACCCCGGTGAGCGCGAGCAAGAGCGTCTCGTTCATGAAATACGCGTATATGCCGAGGAAGTCAGGAACTAGCGCCATCATGATGCCGCCGACCAGCGCTGCTGGCGCCGGCATGAGCTCTCGCAGTGCCCGATACCAACCGTAGGGCATGAGCGCACAGAGAAGCCCGCATCCCAAGAGCAATGCGGTGCTGGATCCCGCCGCGAGTCGCTGCAGCAGATAAAGCCACAGCTGGTAGAGGTAGGGATCGTCGCTTCCCATGATCGACGGATGAAGGAAGCGGGTCGCGTTCTCCCAGTGTCGCTGTGGATCTGAGAACAGGTGCTCCAGCGGCGAATTGAACAGCGGGTAGAGGAAGCGGACTTGAAGCAGGAGGCCGAAGAGCACGCGCAGCAGCTGCACGCGGGTCGCGTGATTGGAGTCACGGGGCGGCGCCAAAGACTGCGGATCAGGCATCCCTGAAGGTCCAGTACGAGTTGAGGAAGTAATTGACGAGCGTCGCAGGAACGATGCTGACGACCTGGTGAACCTGCGGAGCGACACCGGGATAGGCACGTGATAAGCCGACAAACGACAGGTAGCTGACCGCAAGAGAGACGATCGATATCAGGTTAAATCTCAGACCTCTGGCGTGGATGGGTCCGGCGAGGTTGCGCGAGCGAAATGTCCAATAATTGTTGAGGAGAAAGTTCGAAACGATGGAGCACTGGATTGCAATCGGTGAGGCGAGGTACTTGTTGAGGCCGATGGCCAGCAGGGCAGAGAACAGCCCCAGGTTGACGACGACTCCGGATGCGCCGGTGATGCAGAACTTGATGAAGACCCTCGAGCTTTGGAAACGGATCCAGAGCGCACTGCGGAAGAACTCGATGATGTCCTTGATGCCGAGCTTGGATTCCCCGACGGTCCGGTCAATGAACTCGACCGGCAGCTCGACGACCTTGGCGCCTCCGACCACGGCCGCGTGCAGCAGGGCTATCTGAAACGCGTACCCCTGGACGCGAAAGCGATCCATCTCGAGACGCCGGATTACGTCGGCACGAACTGCGCGAAAACCAGCGGTGCAGTCGCGAACCTTGTATATGCCGGCGACGTAGCGCGCAACGATGTTTCCGAGCCGTGAGCAGAGTTTGCGCCTCAGCGCCCACTCCCTCGGAATGCTTCCCCCCGGCACATACCGGCTGCCAATCACGAAGTCGGCGCCTTCTTCCACGACGCGTAGCAGGCGGGGTATGTCAGCGGGCTGGTGTGAGAAGTCGGCGTCCATCTCGAAGATGACATCGGCGTGCAGAGCCTCGAGCGCGTAGCGCATGCCTCTGATGTACGCGGCACCCAACCCGCGCCGCGGGCCCTCGAGCAGATGTATGTTAATCGAGGCAGCCTGCCGCTCGCGCACTATGCTCGCCGTGTCGTCCGGCGAATTGTCGTCCACGACGAGCATATGCACGTCATGATTCAGGGCTGGCAAGACCACCTGCAGTTGGTCAATCAGCCTGCCAATGTTGCCTCGCTCGTTGAACGTAGGAATTACGAGGATGACGCGCACTGGGATCACGCAATGGCGGTAGGGATTTCGCTTAGGCGCGGTTCGCCAATCAATGACGACCCTGCGGGGGGGCGCGATAGCGCAGTGCCGGAATGAGCTGGCCGAAGATACGCAGCGCGCTGTGCTCGTTCATCCATAGCGCGTAGGCGACGTAGCCGGGGTCTCGGCTCAGGTGCCACTCCTCGGTGCGGGCGCGCAGGAAGTACACGGTATTCAGCAGCAGCAGCAGGGCGCAGTGCCGGATCGTCGTCGGCCAGTCGCTGCTCACGACGAACGGCACCGAGATCAGCCACCAGCTCAGGTTCTTCGAGACGTACGCCGGGTGCTTCGTTACGCGGTAGGGGCCGTCGGTCAGGATGCCGCGGTGCGTGAGGTTCGAGAAGCGAAGGCCAAAGGCCACAGTCGCCAGTCCGTAAGAGATCGACAGAGCGACGATCAACGTACCCCAGAGATCCCGCAGCAGGGGCGCCCGCGCGAGCCAGCCCACCCAATCCACGCTTCCACCATACTGGAGGTAGAACTGCCCGATCACCGAGTAGAAGGGCTGGTAGCAGATCAGTGCGACGACCCAACCCAGCATCGTCGGCTCGACGCTGCGGATGTGGGAATCGAACAGCCGCACGGTCGCTGCGTAGCCGATGACGCAAAACAGCAGATCCGTCGTGTAGCTGAAGTTGAACAGTCCGTCGAAGTGATAGAAGGCCGCCCAGCCGCCGCCCATGTACAGCTGCCCGAGTCTATTGACCTGGTCATTGAGGTAGACAGCCATGAGTGGCAGGAAGTAGCCCTTGACGGTCCAGGCGAGGAGGTGCCGGCGGATCGCGGCTCCATCCAGGTCGGCGCGGCGTCCTGCGAGCAGCTTTCCGAATACGACGTATTCGTCCTCGGGATCGCGGACGCGCGCATCGGCCCAGATAAAGTAGAACGGCACGAGCACGAGCAACGGTGCGAGCGTCTTGAGCAGGTGCCAGTAAGGATCGTAGAAAGTGCCGTGGTACTCGGGGAACAGCCAGTAGGCGAACGCGACCAGCGCGAGCGTTGCGAGGAACCCGCTCAGCCGGTAGCGCACGCGTAAATAGTCGGTCTCGCGCAGGCGCGTGCGCGCCAGCTCCGTCGGGGCGAGGCGGCCGCGCCGGCGCAGGATCCATTCAATCAGTGCCAGCAAAACGAAGGTCAGGGCGCAGGGCACGATGGGCGGATATGCGAGCGATTTCACCCAGGGCGCATCGCGCTGGACTGCGACCAAGACGGCGGCGCCGAGGCCACCTACCAGCGCGATCAGGTTCGCGAAAAAGACGCTGGCCGAGCGGGGTGGCCGTGCCGGTGCGATGTCGGTCACGCGCTCGCCTCGCCGCCCATGGGCGCGCGCGTCGGATACCACAGATCCGGGCTCGGCAACCTGTTCCCCGTTGTTCAATGCGCCCCCAAAAGCACGGGCGGAGATCCCCGCCCAATCGACTCGAGGTCGAACTTTATCCGATTGGAGGCAGGACTACCGGTCGCGGCCTCGGCGAGTCACCCCGGTCCGGGGCGCGCAGGCCCGGCCCGGAGGCCCGCCGGCCAACGAGCCTGACCCCGGCCGCGCGAACCGGGCCGTTAGAAGGGCGACACGTTCGTATCGGGTTCGGACGCTGAGATCGTGTTGATCTGATTCTTCGTGATGTCGAGCGCCAGGCCGACATTTGAGCTTGGGCCGAGTGAGTACCCAATCCCGATCGTGTTCGAAACCGGCGACAGGATAACGGTGCTCTGCGAACTCACGGTGAAGAAGCTGGCGGTGCCGTTCAGGGTGAACTGCGTGGGGGGAGTGAGGGTGTCCGCATTCATGTTGAAAAGCGTCGCGCCGCTCTCGCCGCCACCGGCCGGCAGGTTCTGGAACTGCAACACCGTATTGTTGCCAAGGCCACCCACGGTCGTCGGCACCCACGCCATGAATGAGGTGGACGACGACGGCCCCAGCACCGTGGGACCGGACGGCTTGAGCACCAGCGAGGTCGTCGTGCTCGGGGAGGTCGTCGTACCCTCGGAGACCTCGTTGACGAACAGGTTGTCGCCGGGGTAGTCCAGGAACGCCACGAGAGAGTTGCCGTTGTATGGCAGCAGCAAACTCGGAGACTGGTTCGTGGGTCCTCCGGTGACCGGGAGCGTGTAGAGACCATAGGTGAACGGACTGGTAGTGAGGTTTGTTGCTTCGAGAATCAGATTGGTTCCGTCGGAATCAACCAAGGCGAAAGTAATCCCGTACGGGAAAATAGTACCCGTCGTACCGACTTGGGGCTCCACCGCCGTGCCGATCTGGGCAGGACCACTACTCCCGTCGAGCGGCTCCTCGAAGAAGTTATAAGTGATCGGGGGACCGGGGTTGCCATCCGTCTGCGTGGTGTAGGTGATGTCGACAAAATAGATATAGGTGTTGTCGACTACGGTAGGGGTCAGCTGCAGCGCGTGCGTCGTACCCGTGGCCACTGTGGGCGTGTACACGGCCTTTATGTTGCCCAAGGTGTCGATCCGATAGAGCGTGTACGTGCTACCCGCAAGCACGTTGGAGAACAGCACCGTGCTGCTCGCCTGGCCGCTGCGATTGACCGTGATCGCATGATGATCGGCGCTGCTGACGCCGGTTGCCACGGTTGTCGGCGAGGAAAAGCTCGGTGCGCCGTTGGTCGTCGACGCCGGATAGATGTTCAGGCTGCCGTTAAAGCCGGTGAGCGCGACCTCCGCGTACAGGTAACCCCGGGGGTAGAGGTAGAGATCGGCGTAGCTTTGGCCGGACGGAATGGGTGCCGGCGCGGTACCGCTCGGATCCGTCCAGTTGATCAGACCGGTGATCGGGCTTGAGCAACTCCCTCCGCTCGGCGCGTATTGCAGGATGAAGAACGCGGTCGTGGGGGACAGCACATTGGCATAGCCGCCATGGAGAGAGCTGCACACGGACACGGACCCGGTTGACGGTGACAACGTGCCGATCTGCATCGGGGTGGGCACGTTCGCATCATTGGTGTCCGCCAGCGGCAGGCCCCAGAGCTGGGTCAGATTCCCGCTATCGGGCGCGGCGTAGACAGCTGCATAAGGTGAGTAGGCCGTCAACATCGAGCCCGAGAGCGTAAAGTTCTCGAGCAGCCCAACCGGTGTCACCGTGCCGTTGGTGACCACCTGCTGCAGGGTGGTACTCGAGAGGTCGGAGGGCGCCACGCCGAGGCCGTTAATTCCGCCGCTGCTGCTGCTGCTGGTTCCCGAAGTATTCGGTGTTTCCAAGTAAGGCAGCCAGAACGCCGTGTTTGAGGATGAGCTGCTGCCGCTCGAGGAGCTCGAGCTTCCGCCGCTCGAGGACGATGACGAGGAACTGCTGGACGAGCTGCTGGATGAAGAGGTCCCGCCGCCGCTCGACGAGGAGCTGCTCGAGGAAGAAGAACTGCTCGAGCTGCTGCTCGAGGAAGAGCTGCTGGATGAACCGCTGGACGAAGAGGTCCCGCCGCCGCTCGACGAGGAGCTGCTCGAGGAAGAAGAACTGCTCGAGCTGCTGCTCGACGATGACGACGAGCTGCTGCTTCCGCCGCTCGAGCTCGACGACGATGAACTGCCGGGCCCGCACGGTTTGTTGATGACGCTGAAATGACCCGGGATCGACCCTTTTATGATCGTGCTGCAATCGACGATGGTGCCGTTCGCCAGGCCGTCCTCATCAACGGGACCGCCATCGGTCACCGAGAATGTCAGGGTGTTGCCGTTGATGGTCACTCCATCGAGCGGCGCGCAGTTGCCATTGATGCACTTGACGTAGGCACTGGGAGCAGTACCCGAAGGGACCGTAAAGGTCAGGTCGACCGTGGCGCCATCCGCCAATCCCGATATCGTCCAGGAGAACCAGCCGAACGGCGTCGACAGCCCGGCGGGTGTGCCGTCGGGGGTCGAGAGCTGCGAGAAATTCGAAAATGTTCCGGCGCTCGTCGATACGACGACCGTGCCTTCTATCGTGACGACATTGCAGGTCGCTCCGCTGCAGCTCGTCGTCGCCGGAGCTGTGATGTTAGGGGAGGCGCTGCACGCCGTCAGCAGCAGCAGGCCCACAAGCGCCACGCCGCCGATTCGACGCAGCACGTTGGCTCGCATTGGCATCAGACCCCGCCGTAGCTCGGACCGAAGACCGCGGCGCCTGTTCATACGAGCCCCCCGCCTACGCGCGATTCGCGACCATTGACTCTTCTATCTGCCATCTGCCACTTCGGCTGACGAGATGGCGCGCCGGAAATCCTAGGCGTGCCCACAGGGGCGTCCATAAGCAATCACTCAAAAAGTTCTCAGAAATCTCTCAGAAAACTCTTTTCTGGAAAGTCAGACACTTACGCTATACTTTCAGTGTTCGCAGATGTTACGAACGCCCTCGGCGTCATTCCCATGTCGGCCGTCCCCGCGCAGGTGTTGAAAGTCGGCGAGTGGTCAGTCGATCCCGCCTTGGGCGAGATTTCCTCGGGCGGACGCGTTGCCAAGCTCGATCCGCTGACCATGCGCCTGCTGCTTTTCTTTGCGGCCAACTCAGGTCGCGTCGTGGCATTACAGGAATTGCTCGATGCGGTGTGGCCGAATGTCGTCGTCACTCCGCAGTCGGTGTACAACACGGTGGCGCACCTGCGCCGCACGCTCGGAGATCTGGCCGAGGCCCCAACCTACATCGAGAATATTCCTCGCAAAGGCTATCGGCTGATCGCCAGGGTCGAGAACCGCGCGGTCGAGCGCCGCGCAGCTCCCGAGTCTCCGCCGCCCGGCAACACGCCGCCGCCAAGCACACCGGCCAGCGTCCCCGGCGCAGCGCGCTCCCGGCTGACTGAGCCGAAGATCCTCGGTGTAGTCGTCGTCATTGCGCTCGTCGTGATCGGCTTTGGCGCCCTGTTAGTGTTGACGCGGACCGGGATTTTCGGGTCGAGAACCGCATCATCGGAGTCGACCGCCGCGCATGCCATCGCGGTCATGCCGTTCAAGGATCTCACCGAAGCGAAGGATCGCGAGTACCTCGCCGAGGGGCTGGCCGAAGAGATCGGCTCCGTGCTCTCGAGGCTGCCCACGTTGCGCGTCATCGGGCGCGCATCGGCATTTGCATCGCGAGCCGACAGCGTTCCCGACATCGCCAAGAAGTTGCATGTCGATCATGTGCTCGAAGGCAGCGTGCAGAGCTCGGATCGCGGCGTGCGCATCACGGCCGCTCTGATTCGCGCCGACAGTGGCCAGTACCTCTGGTCCAAGACCTACGACCGGGCGACCGACGATTACTTCGGCGTCGAGGATGAGATCGCGCACGACATCGCCAGCGCTCTCACCCACACGGCGCTTCCGCCGAGCCGGTCTGCGGATTCCTGCGGGCAGAACGGCGCAGCCTACAACCTGCTGCTGCAGGGACGTTATCTGGGACGGCGCGGCAGTCGCGCCGAGCGCGAGCGCTCGATCGATTTCTACCAGCAGGCAGTGGCGCTCGAGCCAAACTGTGCGCGGGCCTGGGCCTGGCTATCCACCGCCTACGGTGTGCAGACCGCAAACGGTTGGGTGGATCCGGATTCCGGCTACCAGGACGCGCGCGAGGCGGCAGAACACGCGTTGCGGCTCGACCCGCTGGAGGCCGATGCGCACGCGGCGCTTGCCTACGTCGAGGAATACCGCGATTGGAACTGGTCGGCTGCGCAAGCGGAGCTGAAGCGCGCGCTCGCGCTCAATGCGGGTGACGTACGGGTATTGAACATGAACGGCCACCTCGCGGTGGATCTGGGTCAGCTCGACAGCGCCATCGCTTTGTATCGGCGCGCGGCCGCCGAGGACCCCTTGAGCCCGGGTGCCTTGGGCGGACTCGCGGGAGCGCTGTGGGGACGCGGCAATTCTTCCGAGGCTGAGGCGGTTTACCGGCAGGCGGCCCTGCTATCCTCTGCGCGATATCACACATGGATCGGGCTGATCCTGCTGGATCGCGGCGACAGAGCGGGAGCGCTTCCCGAGATCGAGCAGGAGACCGATCCTGTGATGCGGCTGGTGGGGCTCGCGATAGTGCAGAACGCTTTGGGAAACCGCGCAGCGTCGGATCAGGCTGTCACCGAACTGGTCGAGAAATTTCCGAACCGTCCAACGGAAATCGCCGAGGTATACGCGCGCCGCGGCGAGTCGGATGCTGCCTTCCAGTGGCTGGAGCGCGCGTTTACCCAGCGCGATTCCGGATTGCTGTGGCTCAAGATCAACGTTTCGCTGCGGCCGTTGCGGACCGATCCCCGCTACGGCGCGCTGCTGCGCCGCATGGGGCTGCCGCCCGACTGATTCCACTGACGCGGGCCGCTGGACGGGCCCGTGTGACGCCTTGATGCACGGGGGGGTACACCATTCATCGGGACTTGCTCGCCTTGCGCGCCGGGCAATACCGCCAGCGTCTGCCGGGCTGGCGCGATCTGGCTGCCGTGGTCCTGGTGGTCGGGGTTGTCGTCCTGCTCGGCAGCGGCGCGCGCCAGATGATCGAGCC